>OFFM01000196.1_pt1 | contig 59588 bp, 55 predicted proteins | sample 1521401 | NCBI WGS metagenome assembly OFFM01 (sample SAMEA3504118, study PRJEB24116) | mouse gut metagenome | biome: mouse gut; feature: mouse-associated habitat; material: faeces | place: Denmark | collected 2011
TTGGATTCCGGTTCCAACGATTGGGGTTCGACTCCCCACGGGGATACTCAGGCGACCATCCGGTCGCCTTTCTTATACCCTGAACATCACCAAAATATGCTCAAATCAATCTACCTCGTTCAGGTCGGACTTTTCGTTAGCTCCCAGTAGATAATCGGATGATTTCGACTGAGAGATGACCGTTCGTCCCAACTGCTGTTCAAGCTGTTTTCGCGCCGCTTTTGCTACGCCGCCACCTCGTTTCGCCACACTGGCATTTTCATAGAATCCATCGGGCTGTTGCTGCTTTGAGATTTCGGTAGTCGCGGCTTCCGCCAATGTATTAAGAGCAAGCTCAAGATTTGTCATATTGTCACGCAGATTCTCCTTTTTAAGACCTTTGAGATTCTTATATGACCTTGTGGTATGTCCGCTCCACTCCTGAGTTATTATATCCGTAAGCGAGGCATACTGTGTACCGCCCACCCCACGTGCAGCCCATTCATCGGTAAGCTCCTTACGCACTTCAATTGAGCGTATGCGCTGGTTAATCCAGTTGTCTGAATAACCGAGACGCTTATAGTCCATCACAGCCTGATCGATTGACAGCTCCGGATCCTGCATCTGATCAAGACGTTGTGCAGCAACCTGTGCCATCCATTGCTTGAACGGTTCTGCCTTTGGCGAAGGTATAGACTGGATGATGCGGAATATACCCTGCATATCAGCAGCCATTGCCTTGCGTATCTTCCCGTCAGCACCTTGCAACGGTACCAGGGTACAAATTGTACCCCAGTTCCTATTCAACTCAGGGTCGCGGGATTTCATTCTTTTTACATACTGCTTAGGATCGACACTGTCCGTCAGTATTTCAACCACATCCACCACAGAGAAGTACCATTCCTGCTTTTCGTCGTCCCATACGGAGCGGACTTTCTTAGCTTCAAAAAGTTGCAGAGCCTGTTTCTTGGTCATATATCTGTTTAGGGGGATTATCAGGAATCGGTCAATCTGTCAGATGGCGTAGACGGTTGTAACCTAATATAAAGTACGAGCGGCTGAAATCAGACGAACGAAGCACCGTCTCACCGTACACGACGAGGTCGAGGTCAATCTCTACTATTTTTGGAGACAATGATGGGTCGACGCTGTCCATGGAAGCAGTGCCTCTGCCACCATGACGCTCTATCTCTTTCAACAGTGGAATCAAATCATCTGCAGGCATACAGGTGATACCGGTAGCAACACAATTTGTGTAGTCCGGTGCCGGTTTTCCAATGGCGGGGGTGACATAAGTGTCACTCACCTCTATCCGGCTCAACAAGTTTTCGAGTTCAGCCACCGCGGCACGTATGCGCGAATCAGCATCGGGCGCATTGCTACCGATGGAGATCCACACCCTGCGCAGGGAAAGGTCATCGCATGATGATTCCGCCATACAAGCAGTATCAGGACTGTTCGACGCCTTTCATGGTCAATGCGACACGTCCACGCGGAGCATCAACATCTATCACTTTCACACGCACCTGCTGCCCTACCGACACAATCTGTGCAGGATTGCTCACAAACTGTTCCGACAATTGCGATATGTGAAGCAGACCGTTGATCTTAAGGCCTATGTCGACAAAAGCGCCGAATGCCGTCAGGTTTATTATACGTCCGGTAAGTTCACGTCCGATGTGAAGATCGGCTACAGCCGCCACATCCTGAGCAAACATGACAGGTTTCTCCTCCTTGACACGCGGATCCCTGCCCGGTTTCTCAAGCGCCTCTACAATATCCTTAAGTGTCGGCAGTCCTATCGAGCGGTCAGTGTAATCTTCCAACGGAATATTCTCGAGCCGTGCCTGCGAGCGTATAAGATCCTCTACCGGAACATCCATATCGGCTGCGATGCGCTCCACAAGCTCATAACGTTCAGGATGAACTGCCGTATTATCCAACGGATTGTCTCCGCCCGAAATTCTAAGGAATGCGGCCGATTGCTCGAATGCTTTCTTTCCCATACGGGGAACATCAAGCAACTGCTGGCGGTTGTTGAACCTGCCGATCTCGTTCCTACGCTCCACGATATATGACGCAAGTGCCGTGCCGATGCCGGAAACGTGCGATAGAAGTTCCGGAGATGCGGTGTTGACATCCACACCGACCATATTCACGCAACTCTCCACTGTGAAATCAAGCGCCTCCCTCAGACCGTTCTGGTCCACATCGTGCTGGTACTGCCCCACTCCGATCGAGCGGGGATCTATCTTCACAAGCTCTGCAAGCGGATCAAGAAGCCTGCGGGCTATGGATATCGCACCACGCACCGTGACATCGAGATCGGGAAATTCACGACGCGCGCATTCCGACGCGGAGTATACACTCGCTCCGCGTTCGCTTACGAGTTTCAGTTCTACCGGACGGGGGAAGGTCACATCGCGCAGAAAATTCATTGTCTCCCTCGAAGCGGTGCCATCGCCTACCGCTATGACATCTATGCCCAGTCTGCCGACAAGATTGCATAACACATCGGCTGATCCGTAAAGATCATTTGCAGGAGCACAAGGATAAATGACTTCGGTAGCCATTACCGCACCCTGCTCGTCGATACATGCCACCTTGCATCCCGATTTGAATCCCGGATCAATACCAAGCACGCGTTTACGACCCAATGGTGCCTCCATGAGCAGCTGGCGTACATTGTCGGCAAATATGGATATGGCAGCCTCATCTGCTTTCTCTTTCTGAGCAGATGCGGTCTCATTCTCAATAGACGGACGCAGCAGGCGTCGGTAACCGTCGCGCACAGCCTCACGCACGATATCCGCACTGCGCGGATCCGCGCCCTGACGCACGAACATTCGGCACAGACGCTCCGAGATCTCATCATCGTCTATGCAGATAGATACTCTGAGCAGACCTTCATCCTCGGCACGCCGCAACGCAAGATAATTATGTGATCCACACATGCGCAGGGGCTTGTCATAATCAAAATAGTTCTGATAATTTGCAGCCGCCTCCTCTTTGCCACGAACCACTTTTGCAGTAATTCTCGCATTACGGGCAAAACGCTGACGCACGAGCGTACGCGCCTTCTCACTCTCACTCACCCACTCGGCTATTATATCCGACGCTCCACCGATAGCCATTTCCGGGGTCGCGAAATCTCCCTTAGCAAACGATTTTGCCGCCTTGTCGATATCGTGCGAGTTCTGCGCCATGATCATCTTAGCAAGCGGCTCGAGTCCTGCCTCGCGTGCCGCCCCGGCGCGTGTACGGCGCTTAGGCTTGAACGGCAGATATATATCCTCTATCTCCACAGGATCAAGCGATGCAGCAAGACGCAGCGCAAGGGCATCTGTCAGTGCTCCTTGCTGATCGATAGCCTGAGCAATGAACTCCTTGCGTTTTTCAAGAGCCTCAAGCTGATCGGAATGTTGCTTTATCTTGTATAATGCGACTTCATCAAGTGATCCCGTCGCCTCCTTACGGTAGCGTGCGATAAAGGGGATTGTAGCTCCGTCGCTCAGCAGACGGAGCGTTGCGGCAACTTGTTTTCTTGTAAGGTTAAGACGGTTACTGATTATTTCTGCGTTGTCGAGTGCCATCGAATGGTGTTTGTAAGTTTTATTTTTAGAGCGCGACAGAGGGTCATCGATCCGGCTTTGCTCTGAGAGTAAGAACGGTTATTTCTGGTGTAGCTCCGAGACGCATCGGGATGCCCACGGTGCCAAGTCCTATGTTTACATATAATGGATGCTCTCCTTTGTCATCACGATAGATTCCACCCCAGGTCGGATAGCGGTACTTAGCCGGCGACCAACCGAGAATCTCGATCTGCATGGCATGTGTATGTCCACTGAGTGTCAATGCGATATTGACTGAGTCTTGCCCGGCTATGCCGTCAGTCCAATGGGCGGGGTTATGCGTAAGCAGGATTTTTGTGTTGCTGTCTGACAATGATGGATATGAATCCTCAAGCGAACCATAACAATGGAATGGTGGATCACCGACATTTTCAACACCGATCAGGATTATCGAATCACCTTCATGACGTATAACCTCATGCTCATTGAGAAGCAGACGCCATCCCATTTCGCGCTGAAGATCGATCATCTGCCGCATGGACTGCTGTTTTTCAGCAACTGAATTCCAGTCTGCATAATCGCCGTAATCATGATTGCCGAGAATCGAGAACACACCGTCGGGAGCCTCCAGACGGCTCAGTGCCGACACAAACGGGGGCAGTTCTGAAGTCCGTCGGTTGACGATATCGCCAGTGAACACGATCATATCGGCATTGACAGCATTGATTCGGTCAACGATATGACTCACATACGTGGTATCATCGCCATAAGTACCGCTATGCAGATCGGAAAACTGCACAATCCTGTAGCCATCGAATGCTTCCGGCAGATACGGAATCTCAACCGTGATTTCATTCACCTGCATACAGTAACGGTTGACAAGCGCCCCCCACCACAAGGCAAGGAAAGTAATGACTGCAAGTATACCTCCGGAGAGGCTAATCCAACGCACCCTCCGGTGCCGGAATATCATGGGGATAGAAGCGATCGCATCTACAATGACAAAAACCAGTTTAGGCACAAACAGCGTGAAGTAACCGAACAGCAGCCACATGACTGTGAGCAGTTCGGCATCCGTGCCGGTGCGGCGTGGGATTCCAAGCGTGACAATAAGCCCGGCATAAATACAGAGCGATGAGACGAGCTGGATCTTCGCCGGCACTTTCGAACGGCACCTCTTTCGCGCCGCCACATATATATAAGTGTCGATCAATAGATTTATTGCCAGAACTACGATCATCAACACTATAGGAAGTCGCATTCGTCTAAATATCTACGTCGGTTTTGGTCAAAGGTTTGGCATCACAGGCAAAAATCCGCAATTAATCGCCGCAGCAGTCTGTACCGGTAGCGCTTATCTTGTTTTTAAGCGGATTGGCATACATCGTAAGCATCATCTCACGCATGAACGCACGATCAAGTTTCGATACATCGGGAAGCTCAACCTTGTCAAGCTGACCATCTATGTAATGTTCGAAATCGGCTGCCTGCGCGTCAGTATAGCAACTCTTATGATCCTCGTGGTGATGAAGAAGATCATAAGCTATGTAATTGACAGGATAAATACGGTAGCCGGAATGAATCGAGTTATCGATTATGGCGCATACGCGGTGTACCACTTCAGAACGATCCGTAACATCAATGAACTCACGGAGTTTGTCATTTATACACTCTCCGAGTTGGAAATGCACATGTCCTTTATACTGTAGCATTCCGGTCTCCATACTGAGCAGATCATCATGCGGTGATTTCTTGAAATCCGGATCGATACGACGCAGCAGGAACTCACGTGCTTTCAGGTAATCATTCGGATCATATTCGTAGGATATGGACACCGGTATAAGATTGATCGCCTCAATATTGCGAGCCGTGTCGGCACCACCCTCCAGAGAGAGCATCTTCACAAGGCTTTCCTGGGTGATATCGTTGGAATCCTTTGCACGACCCTCACGCTGGGCTATCCATACGCTTTCTTTCTTCTGCCCCACGGCATAATGGATATATGCCGAGAGCTGCCGTGCTGCCTCAAGTGCTTTTGTAAGGCGGACATTACGCTTCACGACAAAGCTTTTGTTAAGCTTTACCAGATCGGTTATCCACTCGTAGATCAGAAGATTATCACCTATCGCGATCTCCGAAGTGCGACGTCCTGCCCTGAGGAAGCAGAGGTTGAGGAACGAAGCATCGAGCACAATATCACGATGGTTGCTTATATATGTATAAGCCATATCCGGATGCGCGTTTTCCAGACCACCCTCTGTAATGCCCGAGGTGGTTTTCTGGCATAGCATCTCCAGAAACGGCCACATGACCTTTGTCTGCAGGGTCTGTTTGTCAGGTATTGTGAGAAGCTTGTTCCTAAATTCCGGATAGTCCACATCAGGCATCACAGAACGCACAGCATGCTCAAAGCCCGGTTCTGTTACCAACTGAGCCATTTTTTCAGAGAACTGCGAGTCTTCAAACGGCGCTATCTCGCTAAATTCGTGTTGATTACTCATAATATATGACATTTTGCATGAGGCGTCGACCTCAAAACACGGATTCAAAGTTACAACTTTTTTATTCAACGATAATAAAAACGCACATTTTTTTTCGTTTTGCGCAATCCCTCGCAATCCGGGGTGTATAAAAGGGACTAAAACAGCTCATGAGCCATGTGATAGAAACAATTATCATGAGATACGGTAAGTCTCCGGAATCCAATGCGCGCGCATGTAAGCATACCGTTATTGTTGTTACCGGAAAAATGCGTACCTTTGCGGCAAAGTCTAAATGACCCCGAAAAAATACATCAACACAAGTATAGACAGATGAAGAAAGACTCCGAAATTTTCGACCTGATAGCGCGCGAAGGCGAGCGTCAGAAAAAAGGGATTGAACTGATTGCAAGCGAAAACTTTGTCAGCGACGAGGTTATGGCAGCCATGGGCTCATGCCTGACCAACAAATATGCCGAAGGATATCCCGGACACCGTTACTACGGAGGTTGCCAGGTCGTTGACCAGGTAGAACAGCTCGCCATCGAGCGTGTGAAGAAACTTTTCGGAGCCGAATACGCCAATGTGCAGCCTCATTCAGGAGCACAGGCAAATATGGCTGTCTTCATGACCGTACTCAAACCCGGCGACAAATTCCTGGGTCTCAACCTCTCACATGGCGGTCACCTCTCGCACGGCAGCCCCGTCAACTTCTCCGGTCTCGTATTCCAGGCGCTCGAATACAATGTGCGCAAGGAGGATGGTCTCGTTGATTATGACCAAATGGAGGAAGTGGCACGCCGCGAACGTCCGAAACTGATAGTCGGTGGTGCAAGCGCATACTCACGCGAATGGGATTATGCCCGCATGCGCAAGATCGCCGATGAGGTTGGCGCGCTGTTGATGATCGATATGGCACACCCCGCAGGACTCATTGCCGCCGGACTTCTTGACAACCCCTTGAAATATGCCCACATCGTGACATCCACCACCCACAAGACCCTGCGCGGTCCCCGTGGCGGACTCATCCTCATGGGCAAGGATTTCGAGAACCCCTGGGGCAAGACAAACCCCAAAGGTCAGGTTCGCATGATGTCACAGCTGCTTGATTCGGCTGTATTCCCGGGTGTCCAGGGTGGCCCGCTCGAACATGTTATCGCAGCCAAGGCTGTCGCATTCGGCGAAGCACTTAAGCCTGAGTTCAAGGAATACCAGCTGCAGGTGAAACGCAACGCGGCTGCCATGGCTGACGCTCTCACAGCATTAGGCTACACTATCGTATCCGGTGGCACTGACAACCATTGCGTTCTCGTTGACCTCCGCTCAAAATTCCCGGAGCTCACCGGTAAGCTCGCAGAGCGTGCGCTTGTAGAAGCCGATATCACAGCAAACAAGAACATGGTGCCGTTTGACACCCGATCGCCGTTCCTCACCTCCGGAATCCGTCTCGGAACCCCCGCCATCACAACTCGTGGCGTGAAAGAGGACAAGATGCCTCTCATCGTATCCATGATCGACCGCGTGCTCTCAGCTCCGGAAGATGCAGAGGTAATCGCTGCCGTCCGCGCCGAGGTAAATGCAATGATGGAGCAATACCCCATCTTCGCATACTGAGAATCGAACCAATAAAACCCACTCTGTAACTGAACACGTATGCTGCTCGACTATGTCGTCTGGAATGCGAGTCCGGAGATTTTTACCGGTCCGATAACCGTACGATGGTATGGACTTATGTTCGCCATAGGATTCCTGGTAGGCTACAACATTGTCGGGCGCATATTCCGCCACGAAGGAGCACCCGAGCGCTGGCTCGGGATACTCCTGCTGTGGGTACTCGGCGCTACTATAATCGGCGCACGCCTCGGACACGTGTTTTTCTATGAATGGGCTTATTACAGCCAACACCCTGTCGACATACTGAAAGTGTGGGAAGGTGGGCTCGCAAGCCATGGCGGCACTATCGGTATTATAATAGCCGTGATATTGTTCTCGATATTCACGACTAAACGAAGCCCGATGTGGACTTTCGACAGACTTGTCATTCCGGTGGCTCTCGTCGGAGGACTGATACGCCTCGGCAATCTGATGAACTCGGAGATTTTCGGAACTGCCACCACCCTCCCCTGGGGTTTCATGTTCATCCGCTCAAGAGAGTGGCAGATGCTATACAGCGGTCAGGCATGTCACCCGACGCAGATATATGAAGCGCTGTGTTATTTCGCGCTTTTCGCGCTGCTCATGTGGATGTATTGGAAAAAGAACGCCGAGGAACGCCCCGGGCTTATCTTCGGCGTATTTCTGCTCGGCATATTCATTCCGCGCTTCCTAATTGAGTTCATAAAGAACGATCAGGTCGCTTTTGAGGCAGACATGACGCTGAACATGGGACAATTACTCAGCATCCCCTTCATTATCGGCGGAATAATACTGATAGCTATAGCTATGTGGCGACCGAAGGTGAAGATAGCGTTCCCCAACCGGTTTGCCGATGAAAAACCGGATAAAAAATGAGTATCATGACGTCAAATACTGACAAGATGCTGTTCGTGACCGGCACCGACACCGACGCCGGTAAAACATTTGCAACAGGATGGTACGCGCGCCGGCTGATGGATCGCGGACTGAAAGTTGTCACGATGAAGTTTATTCAAACCGGATGCACTGACAGCTCGGACGACCTGCTCCTGCACCGCCGTCTGATGGGTATAGACCTTTTGCCTGAAGACCGTGAGATGCTCACCGCCCCGGAAATATATACATATCCGGCATCTCCACATCTATCCGCACGCATAGACAATCGTCCTGTTGATCTCGACAAGATATGGAATGCCGCTTGCCGGCTTGCCGACCGCTACGACATCGTGCTTATCGAGGGCGCCGGAGGTCCGCTCGTACCAATAGATGATAACGGTACACTGACACTCGATTTCCCGAAGACGCACGGCATACCATCCCTGCTCGTAACAAACGCCAGGCTTGGTTCCATAAGCCATACGCTGCTTACTCTCGAGGCTCTGACTGCGCGCGGAATCAATGTCAAGACCGTACTTTTCAACCACCACTTCGACACTGACCCGTTGATTGCGCCTGACACGCACGACTACCTCAAGCGGTTCATAGAGCGTAATTATCCTGGCACCGAATTTATTGATGTGCCCTCGATAACATTGTAACGGTGCAAACTGACCAAAATTCAAATTCTGCAACCACAAGCCGGACTTAACAGACACCATAAATCTCTCCTGTTACTAAAATCCTCTACAATATGCCTGAAAAAACGCCACAACAACTTTACGGACTGATAGGACGGGTGCTCGGTCACTCTTTCTCACAGGACTACTTTAACCAGAAGTTCAATTCCGAACATATAAACGCCCGTTACATAAATTTCGAGCTTGCCGACATCGGCGAATTCAACGAACTGCTTGCGCAATATCCTGCGCTGCACGGACTGAACGTTACCATACCATACAAAGAGCAGGTCATAGGCTATATGGATGAGATGGATCCCGTTGCATCCCGTATAGGGGCTGTAAATGTCATAAAATTCATCGGCAAAGGAGCATCATTACGGCTCAAAGGCTATAATTCCGATGTTATAGGCTTCAGTGATTCCATAGCTCCGATGCTGAACGACAAATGCCGGAAAGCCCTCGTGCTCGGCACCGGAGGAGCGGCAAAGGCTATAACCGTTGGTCTGAACGATCTTGGTGTATCGACGCTCTCCGTATCAAGAACGGCACGCCCGGGAGTAATCACTTATGCCGACATTACACCTGAGATCATTGATGAGCACAAGGTGATTGTCAACACCACCCCGCTCGGAATGTACCCCCACGTGGATGAATCGCCCGACATTCCGTATGAGCTTCTGACCCCTGAACATCTTTGCTACGACCTAATATACAATCCTGATGTGACTCAGTTCCTGAAACGTAGTGCCGAGTTTGGAGCTGAAACAAAGAACGGATTGGAGATGTTGTTGTTACAGGCATTCGCATCGTGGCGCATCTGGAATGAATGAGCCACGCACAAATGCATCAGACATTAAGATATAAGTATATAAATAGAACAAACCTACTGAATAATAATGACTGAAACAAAACACACTTCGGAGAGACACCGTAAGCATGGCTACGTCTCGCCGATAAAACGCGCGGCTAAACCGATATATATAATCCTCATAGCGCTCTGCCTCTTCCCATTCGACAAAATCGGTATGCGTGATTATTTCACACCGGCGGTTGCGCTGTTCCTCGGTCTGATATTCGCATTCATATTTGAATGCCCATGCCCGAAGTTCAATAAAAAGACATCAAAATATCTGCTCCAGGCGGCAGTCGTAGGACTCGGTTTCGGCATGAACGTGAACGAGTCGCTCCGTTCCGGTAGCGAAGGAATGCTGTTCACCGTTATAAGCGTGGTAGGTGTGATGGCTGTCGGAGTCACCGTAGGATGGTGGCTGCACATCAACCGCAAGACCACATATCTCATATCATCAGGCACAGCGATCTGTGGTGGAAGTGCGATCGCAGCGGTCGGACCGGTACTCCGTGCCACAGAGAACGAGATGGGCGTATCACTCGGGGTAATATTCATACTCAATGCAATAGCCCTGTTCATATTCCCGCCGATCGGGCATTTCTTCGAGATGTCGCAGGCACAGTTCGGCACATGGGCGGCAATAGCTATACACGACACATCGTCGGTTGTCGGTGCCGGACAGGCGTATGGCCCTGAGGCTCTGCAGCTCGCCACTCTGATAAAGCTCACACGAGCACTGTGGATCATACCGCTTGCTCTTGTCACCATGGCTGTGTTCCGCGACAAGACTGCAAAAATCTCTATACCCTGGTTCATATTCCTGTTTATACTCGCAATGGTTGCCAACACATACCTCGGCATACCGCAGCAGGTATCGGAGTGGCTTGTATGGCTCGCCAAGAAAGGAATGGTGGTAACACTTCTGCTTATCGGAGCGTCACTGTCGCTGAAAGCCGTCCGCAGCGTAGGTGCCAAGCCGATGCTTCTGGCGGTGCTGCTCTGGATGGTGATCGGCATCAGCAGTTTCCTCGTAGTCCGTGCTACCATAGCCTGACATACCGCGATATAACCGAGATTATTGTGTGACAGCATGCGCCCTCCCCTCTCCCTCATGCCGTTGCTACCGGTGGCTGTCGCACTTGCCATCGGCATTATCGCCGAGCGCACAGCCCCGACCGGATATGGAGCGATCATCTGCGCATCACTTGCAGCAGCTGCCATCATAGGCATAATATGCCGCAGGCGAAACCTGACATTGATAGTCTTATCAGCCGCAGTAGGCAGCGTGAGCGCACTGCTCACAGATGCCCGCCCTGTGGCTGAAACTCTTTGCGGACGGTTGATGACAGTTACGGCTGACGTTCTCACACAATCAGAGTCAGGAACCAGCCAAATACTTACAGTCCGTGTAATATCTGCCCGTGACAATTCGGGCGCGAATGTCAGCGCAGAAGGGATGAAAGCATCTGCCGTTTATGCGTCATTCACACCGGAAATAAAGGCAGGAGACCGTATAAGCTTCAATGCCCGGATCACAATACCACGTGTGGACAAAGTGCTGCCCGACGAGCGCGATCCTACAGAATCAATGCGCAGGCGCGGCATATACCTTAGCGCGTTCATAACACCTGATTCGATAATCGGTATTGGCGAAGCCGACGGATTGACCATGCGCGCGGCGCAGACACGCCGACACCTCTCCGACATTCTTTACAGCAGTCCTTTGAAAAGCTCTACCCGGGAATTTCTCGTCACCGCACTCCTTGGTGATTCCTCTGCCATAGGCGACGGAGCGCGTGCTGATTTCGCGCGTGCAGGTCTTGCTCACCTTCTGGCGTTAAGCGGACTTCATGTAGGAATCATAGCCACAATAATACTGTTGTTGCTTTCACCGCTAAGGCTCTCCAGATTTCGCCATGCAGGAACCGTAATCGCCATAGCGTTGCTTTGGATCTTCGCACTTGTCACCGGATTATCCGCATCGGTCACACGTTCGGTGATAATGGCGACAGTCATGCTCTGCGCAATGATGCTACAGCGGCGTCACTCCCCGGCTAATGCTTTATGCCTGGCGGCGATAATCATTCTTGTCGCAAATCCGTCGGCAATAATGGGTATCAGTTTCCAATTGTCGTTTCTTGCCGTAGCCGGAATACTTGTTTTCGCCAACCGTCTCAATCCAGTTAACCCACGGCGCCGTTGGTTATATACGTTGACCGGATCAGTCACAGTGACAATAGCCGCGATGCTTGCTACAGGAGCTGTTTCCGCATACTATTTCCACACGTTCCCGATTCTGTTCATAGTCGCCAACGTCATAACCGCGCCACTGCTCGCGCCACTGTTGGGATGCGGACTACTCGTGATGGCACTCGGTGCAGCCGGCATCTTCCCGAAACCACTCTGTATCGTCACTGATATATTATCTGATGCCGTTTCGGCTATCTCACGAACCATAAGCGGACTACCGTTGGCGGCGATTGACTCGATCTATCTGCCTCTGATTTCCGTAATAATGTTGCTCACAGCAGTATCTCTCGCCGGGGCTGCGCTACATTACAAATCAAGGCGCGTCACAATTGCAGCCATTACAATCGTGCCTCTGTCACTGCTGCCGATGATATCACCAGCAGGGCAATCTGTCCTCCCGCCGCCCGTCATAATAGCGCATAGCTCCAGGACAGATATACTGGTCAGCACTCCCGAACGTTTACATATCATCACAACAGCGCCACGTGTTGAGCATGAATCCATAGCTTACGAAACCCGATTGCGCTTCTCGGATTATATGGGACGCCGGAATATCAGCGACGTATCTTGTGTCACCGGAATAATCAACACCGACAGTATTACTTACAACTCACCTCTACTGACGGTCGGCAACAAAAAAATGTTGATAGCCGATTGTGATTCGGTAATACATAATTTCACCCGCCATACATCTCCGGAATTCATATTGCTTACCGGACGCTATCATGGCGACATCGACAGTGTGGCACAACTGATTGACAAGAGCACAACACTACTGATAGCTGCCGACATACACCACATCACACGCCGCAAGATCACCGAAATATGTACCGGTGCCGGAATCACCGCGAGAGATCTTTCAGAGTCACCGTTTCAGCCTTTTGCCGACTGAGATGGAGCCGGGGCATCCATCCGTTTTGCTGATGCTGCCGATGCCTCCAAATCAGGTGCCAGTTGCCGGCTCATACGGGTAAACACAAGAGTGATTGCGGCAAGAGCGACTATGGTTATAGCTGTGGAATGGACAATATCGCCAAGTCCTACAAGCGGACTAACCACAGCACCAAACATGTATCCGGCAAGTCCGATTAATGCTGACGCGTCGCCCGCACAGTCGCGTCCCTCATTCATGGCAAGCGTATTGCCGGCGGTGAACAGCATTCCGAGACAGAACAGCATAGGAAGATTCAGCCCTTCATATACCCATACATTCTTTATGCTGTAAAAGCAGATGAATTGAGCCACTGCAGCTATCATCAGTCCTCTGCCGCCTATGACAGCAGCCTTCTTCAAAGGTCTAAAGCGCAGTGCAACCATCGATCCCGTCGCGACAAACAGTGCATTGAACCCCATGAATAGTCCGAATTGTAATGGAGTATAACCATAATGATCCTGGATTATGAAAGGAGCCGACGAGATATATGCGAAAAGGACACCCAGCGCGGATCCCTTTAGCATGACATGTGTCAGAAAGCGACGATTACGGACCAACAACGCATAATTACGGAATGCCACACCGAAATGCCCCGTCACACGGCGTGCCGCCGGCAGCGACTCTTTCAGCGCAGGTGAGAAGATCAGCAGCATGGCACTGAATCCGAATAGAATCCAGAATATGCCCTGCCAACCTATAGAGCGTGACACCAGACCGCCTATTACCGGAGCACTTGCCGGCGCGAAACCATTTATAGCTCCGACAAGCGCCATAACCTTAGCGAGTGCCCTCCCACGGTAGAGATCCGCGGGAATAGTGCGCGCAAGGAAATATCCGCCTGAAGCTCCGAGCCCCTGTACAAGGCGCCACCATATAAACGTGTGTATAGAGTGCGACCATACGCAACATGCCGCACCGATACAGAACACCACCAGAGCAATAACAAGGATTGGTTTTCTGCCGAAACGGTCGCTGAGCGGTCCGAGAAGCATCTCTCCGAAACCGAGACCTATCATGCCGAATGTGAGTCCGAGTTGCACTGTCGACGTTGTGGTATGGAACGAACGCACCATATCAGGAAGCGTGGGGAGATACATATCATTGACAAACGATCCGAATGCGCTAAGCAGAACGAGATACAGTATCAGGAACGCATAGTAACCTCCCGACGGAGCTTGCGTGCCTCCGTTGCCCTCTGATTGAATTTTCGCCGATTCCATATATTTATTTTTCACTAAAGGGCACGTCGATAGCCCTGTTGAATTAACAACACTGTAAGAATATTGGTTCTGTCGACTGATCAGCTACACTCACAATTTAGTCTGATTGACACCCAACAATTATAAATTGATTTGCAGAACGGTAAGAAATAAATTAAATTTGCATATATAATAAGCAACACTTAACCTAAGACTGACAACGAAATGATTGACTACGATAAACTTGAGTACACCCCTGATCATATTACAAAACTTGGTCCGGACGACATATTCGTATTCGGGAGCAATTTACGGGGTATGCATACCGGGGGCGCCGCACACACAGCGGTGAAACTTTTCGGCGCGAAAATGGGACAGGGTGTCGGAATCCAAGGGCAATCCTACGCCATACCGACCATGCAGGGCGGTGTCGATACAATAAAGCCGTATGTCGACCAATTCATTGATCTCGCGAGGGAATGGGATCAGAATACGTTCTACGTCACAAAGATAGGCTGCGGCATAGCAGGCTTTACCCCCGAACAGATCGCTCCCCTTTTCGACAAAGCGCTCGATCTTTATAATGTGCGTCTCCCGAAAGATTTTGTAGATGTCATACGCCGGAACCGGGAGAAGAATAAATGAAGTGACAAATTATTTTACACTTTGGGAAAACTTTTCATTTCTTTACGGCGTTTAATAATAAGTAAACTTAAATGCGTAATGCCGCATTAGGCTTTATTCTGACGAAATATTTACGAATCGATTGGTTATCACGAATATCACATGAGTGCATATAAAATCATCACAGCTGCGACTGCCGCCGGTCTTCTTTTCCTGACCGCATGCAGCGGAACTTCGAGTCTCGCAAAGAATATCGAGGGTTCATGGAGCGGAACTCCCAAAAGCCTGTCGACCGACATTGCCGGCAGCACAACCATTGTTGAAATCATAAGTTTTCTCCCCGGCGATATTAAAAATGGTGGCAATTTTGAGGTAACCTCGATGATTTCCGCTGCCGGATCTGCCAGAGGAATGGATGGTACTCTTCTGCCATACGATCTTACTGCGTCAGCCTCAGCAGCTGCCAAGGGTGTCTGGCGTGCTATTGATGATGATGAAATTTCGATAAATATTGATCCGTCGACTATAGATGTGTCAGTCGATCCGGATGCACTGGTATTCAACAACAATATAATCACTGACACCGAAAAGGCTGCACTCGACTCTATCCGACCGAATGTCATGAATCTGCTCGAGCATCGTATAAAGCGTGATGTCATGACAAGGTTCATGAGCATAAAGCATCTTGACGACGTCAAAGTTAAAGCCGACCTTCTGAGATTTGAAATAGATGACGACCACTACACACTATCACGGCAACCATAATCCGATTACTACATAAAGCACTATAAACGCGCCGACGGCAAAATGAGAATCATTCAGCCGTCGGCGCGAAATATTTTACACTGCTCAGTTAGAGGTTTGCACGGCACTGACACCGCACTACACTCAAGCCAGTGGATCGAGTTCGGTAGATATTTTTGCGAATATGTCGTCTATGCTTCCGCTGCCGGGAATTGCATGGTAGCATCCCTGAGCGATATAAAAATCACGCAGCGGTTTGGTCTGTGTATGATAAACCTCCAGACGGTTGGCTATAGTCTCCGGAGTGTCATCGGCACGACCGGTGCGGCGTCCACGCTCAAGCATACGCTCCATGAGTTCGGCATCTTCAACCTCAAGCCCGATCACCGCATCTACTTTAGCTCCACGTGCGGCGAGCATGGTGTTAAGTTCAACAGCCTGACGCAGAGTCCGTGGAAATCCGTCGAAGATCACTCCTTTCTCAGCGAGAGGATTGTGATCCAATTCTGCCGCGAGAATCTTTATCATGAGTTCATCAGGAATCAGATGACCTTTGGAGATATAGGTTTCGGCAGTCTTGCCGAGTTCCGACTGATTTTTGATTTGTTCGCGTAAAACTTCACCTGTCGAGATATGGTGTATGCCATATCGTTCGATCAGTTTCTCACTTTGTGTGCCTTTACCGCTTCCGGGGGCACCGAAAACAACTATGTTGAACATTTTTGATACTGTTTTGAGGAGTAGGAATATTTTTTAGTAAGGTTTGCCATCAATCAGGCGGGCATCACTGCTCCGCGGCTTCGTCAACCACCCATATATCAGGGAGATTTCTCGCCAGACCATCGATATCAAGACCGTAGCCTATGATAAACTTCGGGGGTATGGTAAATCCGACATAATCAGGTGCGACACCCGCACAGCATGTGTCAGGTTTATAGAGCAGCGATGCGACGCGTACGGAAGCCGGATTTCGCTTGCGCAGATCTTCCACAAGGCGCGCTATTGTCCGTCCGGTATCTATGATATCCTCTACAATCACCACATCACGTCCGCTGATATCCTCCGTGAGACCTACGACCTCCTTCACCACACCGGTGGATGATGTGCCTTCGTAGCTGCGCAGACGTATGAAAGTTATCTCGGCGTCAATATCCAGTTGACGGAAAAGATCGGATGCGAAAGGGAAAGCGCCATTAAGCACACAGACAATCAACGGTGTGCCCTCACGGCAATCGTCGGACACGGCTCTGGCGATCTGAGCCACCCGCGCACGGATTTCATCAGCAGATATAAAAGGGCGGAATGTCAGACCTTTATATGTGACTTTTTGCTTCATATATGATGCTGTTACAGTTTTTCAAGGAGAACCGGGCGTCACTGTCGCCGACAAAGACTGCACCGGACAGACCTAAAATTCCTTGCAAAGTTAATTAAAAATAGTATTTTTTGCGCCGGGTGCAGTAAAAAACGCACATATTTTGCGTAATTTTGTGGTCGGAAATGTTGATTTTGAACTTTACGAAATGACTATATTCAGCACTGACGATATTCGCGCCATCGAACGCAAAACAATAGAGATGGATGGCGTGAGTTCGCGTGAGCTCATAAAACGGATGGCACGCGGAGCCGCCGACGAGATAGCGTCGCGATGGCGTCCGACACGTCCGATGACGGTTTTCGCCGGTCCGGGCGAGAACGGCGCACAAGCGCTCGTCACCGCAGGACTTCTCGCAGAGCGCGGATACAATCCTACGATATATCTTTTCAACATTGGTGGAAACAGGCTTTCGCGCGATTGCCGCGTGTGCCGCGATGAGCTGCAGGCGGCAATGCCCGACATAAACATCATCGAAGTTCAGAGCCGATTCAATTTCCCGGAACTAACGCCGCGCCACATCATAATCGACGGATTGTTCGGAAGCGGGCTACGCGAACCCCTCAACGGTGGCTTCGTCCAGCTTGTGAGATATATCAATGAATCTAAAGGAACCATAGTCGCACTCGACCTTCCGTCAGGATTGTTCGGTGACATCAACGTCAACACGATAAACCGCGATGTGATCCATGCGACACTGACACTCGCAGTCCAGTTCCCAAGGATCTCATTCTTCATCAGCGACAATGCCGAGCTTGTCGGCGAATGGCGCTGCATAGACATCGGTCTGAACGCTGAGGCTATACGTAAGACACCAAGCAATTTCCATCTCGTTGAAGGACCGGAAGTGCGGGATCTCATACGCCCACGCAATCCGTTTGCCACAAAGGCTGATTTCGGTTCTGCGCTGATTGCCGCCGGAAGTTACGGGATGATGGGCGCAGCGATACTCGCCGCGCGCGGTGCACTCCGCTCAGGAGCCGGTAAAGTCACCGTTCACGCCCCGCAATGCGGCTATGAAGTGTTGCAGTCAAGCGTACCTGAAGCAATGTTCGATCCGGATGCAAGCAAACTTATAATTAGCGAATTGCGCCCCGAGGACAAATATACCGCAATCGGAGTGGGACCCGGACTCGGCACAAACGAGCATACGGTAAACGCACTCGAGCTGTTCCTGAAGACACGCACAAAACCTGTGGTACTCGATGCCGACGCACTCAACTGCATAGCTCTACGTCCCGCAATGCTTAAGGACCTTCCCGTGCTTTCGGTCATAACACCTCATCCCGGTGAGTTCGACCGGCTGTTCGGCGAGCACCATTCAGACAGCGCACGCCTTCTAAAAGCGATAGAGGTTTCACATACCCTCAACATACTCATCCTGCTCAAGAGCCACTACACCGCCCTCGTTCGTCCGGACCTCAAGGTGTATTTCAACTCCACCGGCACACCCGGCATGGCTACAGGCGGATCCGGCGACGTACTTACCGGTGTCATAACCTCCCTGATAGCACAGGGATACAAACCCGAAGTGAGCGCACTCATAGGTGCCTACATTCATGGAGTGGCGGGGGAAATTGCTACCCGCGAACAGGGAGAACTTGGCGTAACCGCCGGCGACATCGCCGCAAACATCGGAAAAGCCATCAAGCAGGTGACAGCACGCTCATCCGAAAATCTACAGAACTAATTTCTAATCACGACATCAAAATGCGTAAAATAGCACTCACATTAGCATTGACCGCCGGTCTTACCGGAATATCATACGCACAGACCACACAGAAACTTACGGCATCAAAGATGAACGAGTATGGTCTCATATATGCGTTGCCACTGACTGCGCTCGATGTCACTCTTGAAGCGGAGCGTACTGTAAAGACTCCCGGAGAGTTCTATAGATACGCCTCCAAATATCTCGGCGTGCAACCAATCACAGAGCCTTCCGATGAATGGGCGATAAAGAGCGTGACAGTGACACCTCGTGGAATCGCCGATGAGGAGGAGCGCTATCTCGTGCAGTTCAAGAGCGGATCCACCCCTTTCATGCTGCTTGATGAAAATGATTTCCCGCTTACTGTCAACTCCGAAGAAGTCGCGGAGATGAATGGCACAGGACTTCCGGTCTCGCAAGATGCAGAACCCACAATACTACAGACTGCTGCCGCCCGTCAGGCTATGACAGAGGATATGCTGCGTGCCACCTCTACTGCTAAGCGTGCTGAACTTGCCGCAACAAAGATATATGAATTGCGGCAGAGCCGTAATGACATCATCTCGGGCAATGCAGACCAGATGCCTGCCGACGGTGCCGCAATGAAGCTTGCCCTCGACAATATCGACCGGCAGGAAGCTGCTCTTACAGCTATGTTCCTGGGAACGGCTCAGAAATCCACATCCGTCCGCACCTACACAGTCGTACCCACTTCCGATGACTCGCAGCGCACCATCGGCGCGAGAATGTCGGTTACTGAGGGTCCGGTTGATCTCGACGACCTCACTGGTATTCCGGTATACATTGAGATCAAGACCGTTGAACGCGCATCACTGCCCCGCAACGAAAAAGGTGAGGAAAAGAAATTTCCTAAGGGAGGACTTGCATACCGCATACCTGGCACAGCCGACGTACGCGCGACTGCATCTGGCAACACCCTCTTCGATGCCAATATAGATATGGCACAGATGGGAGTCGTGTTCGGGCTTGAACCTAACCTCTTTACCGACAAGAAAGAACCGGCTTACGTAATATTCGACCCGACGACCGGAGCTATACGCGAGCTTGGCACCGTGCGCTGAAGATCCTCGCTCTGCAAGAGGCGCTATAGTGACGTACAGTTACTAAAAATTATGCTAAACAACATATTTTTATTAACTTTGCCTCACCAATCGTGAAGAGATGATAAAAAGCGCGCTTGAAAGAGTAATGAGTCAGGACATGTCGGAAATCTGGACGGTTCTCAATCCTGATGAGAAACGCAAGATTATTGACAATTTCGAGATTCATAATTTTAGAAAAAATCAGATTATCTATGCCGAACATGGCGAGCCGGAATCGCTGTGGTGCCTGCTCAAAGGCAAGGTAAAGCTATATAAGGAAGGAATCGGAGGACGCCAGCAGATATTGCGTCTTATCCGTCCGGTGCAATATTTCGGCTACCGTGCATATTTCGCCCAGGAGCTGTATGTCTCTTCGGCATCAGCTATTGAACTCTCCACATTAGGCTCGCTGCCTATGTCGCTCGTTGAGGAACTTATCGACGGCAACCGCCGGCTCGCATGGTTTTTCATCCATGAACTCTCAAGAAACCTCGGCAGCAGCGACACAAGGATTGTAAATCTCACACAGAAACATATACGCGGACGTCTTGCCGAAGCGCTTATTGTTCTTCGCGAGAATTACGGCTATGAGGACGATGGCACGACGCTGCATATATACATGGGTCGTGAGGATCTTGCCAATCTCTCCAACATGACCACCTCAAATGCCATACGCACGCTTTCCTGCTTCGTTAACGAACGGCTGATTATTGTCGACGGACGCACCATCAAGATCATCGATGAGGATGCGCTCCGTAAAATCAGCAAACACGGATAAACGAGGCGCGCGAAAATTCAAATCACACACAATACCATCCATACCGATACCAAATGCTGAGACCTGAAGAACGTGAAGAAATCCGGAGCCTGATAGAGCGTGAAGTTATCCCTGCGATCGGCTGTACCGAGCCTATCGCCGTAGCCCTCTGTGTGGCTCGGGCTACTGAATTGCTCGGAAACCGCCCGACAAAAATAAAGGCATCCCTTAGCAGCAACATCATAAAAAATGCCATGGGCGTAGGAATCCCGGGCACCTCCATGACCGGGCTCCCTATCGCGATGGCACTCGGAGCTGTTGCAGGACGGTCGGAATACGAGCTTGAGGTTCTACGCGAGGTCAATGATGATTCAGTGCGTCTTGCAGACAGGTTCATAGCCTCCGGAGGCGTATCGATTGAGCTGAAGGCTGATGCTCCCGACAAACTTTATATAGAGATAACCGCCACGGATGAATCCGGAACTGAGGCGACGGCTGTGATATCGGGCGGACATACCAATTTCACATATCTTGCGAAAGGTGACGAGATAATTCTTGACCGCCGTGGATCCGACGGCACGACGGAAAATGACGATGATTGCTCACTATCACTGCACAAGGTTTATGAGTACGCCCACACTACACCAGTCGAGGAACTGCGCTTTATCATGGAATCCGCGCGACTCAATCAGGCGGCTGCCGATGAAGCCATGCGCCGGCAATACGGACATTCGCTCGGTCAACTGATGCTCAGCGACCGTGCGAGAGAGATGATGGGCGACACCACATTCTCCCATATACTCGCCTACACATCCGGAGCATGCGATGCACGTATGGGTGGCGCCATGGTAGCCGTGATGAGCAATTCCGGAAGCGGCAACCAGGGTATTTCGGCAACGATGCCGGTGCTTATATATGCCCGGGAGCGCAACGCGACCGACGAAATGCTGATACGCGCATTGGCGTTGAGCCATCTGACCGTAATATACATAAAGCAGAAGCTCGGGAGATTGTCAGCCCTATGCGGCTGCGTGGTTGCGGCTACAGGTTCAAGCTGCGGAATAACGTACCTTATGGGCGGAGACTTCCGGCAGATATGCTTTGCAGTAAAAAATATGGTCGCAAACCTTACCGGTATGATATGCGACGGTGCAAAACCAAGCTGCGCGCTTAAAGTCACGTCAGGAGTATCGACAGCCGTCTATTCCGCCATGATGGCTATGGCTGGCACTTCCGTAACGGAGATGGAAGGCATTGTGGACAGCGACGTCGATGTCACTATCGACAATCTTACCCGCATCGGTCTGAAAGCCATGGATCATGCTGATGCCGAGATACTCGACATAATGCTCGGCAAACAGAATAAGTGACCGGCTGCAAGGTTCTTAGACCTTATGTCATACGATACCGAGGTGCGAAAGCATAATGCGGTAGTATTCTGCTTTCTTCTCAAGTTTCATCGGATATGCACGTGAGCTGGATGGCATACGCCATATCTCCAGTCCGTCGTTTCCATCAACCATAGCTCCCATCTTAGGCACTTCTGTGCCGGTTATATCCGCAACCACTTCGGCAGCCTTCTGCCCCGTTGTTGCAACCGCATGACAGCATGGCATGCTGCCCAACAGATCGTAGAGAGGCACCGGCTCCAATATCTCAAGAAACTTATCAGAAGCGTTACCCTGCAGCCGGCGTATCCGTCGGGCTGTATCGTTGAGTGCTATACGTTTTTCACTCATCAGTCTGCGTATAGCCTCTTCGTCGAAACGGCGTGTGCCGGGGAGATACAGAGCCTCCGGACTCCCAAGAAATATAAGCCCCATTATACGCCAGAAGTCATTGGTTGGGTTCGGGTAATAGAAATCCATGCTCCACCGGTGTTCGCCGGGAGGGAAGGTTCCCATTATAAGTATTTTCGCCCCCTCGGGAATGAATGGCTCCCAGGGATGGGTCTCTATCTCAGGTATCGGTTTTGTGATCTTTTCCATAACTTTATGTAGCTTAATTTATAACAAACGTAGCCGCAACTGTATGCGGCTACGCTGTGAAGTTTTTTCAATCCGCGGAGCGGAGAACTTTCGTAAGCTATCAGGCTTTAACGCGGCTGATATAAGAACCGTCGCGGGTATCGATCTCGATCATGTCGCCCTCGTTGACAAAGAGAGGCACACGCACCTCAGCCCCGGTCTCTACAGTAGCAGGCTTGAGGGTGTTGGTAGCGGTATCGCCTTTGAGTCCGGGCTCTGTGTAGGTGATCTTGAGGACTGTCTTGATAGGCATCTCGGCATAGAGTACAGTCTCTGTCGAGGCATCGGTTACAACCTCAACGGTGTCACCTTCCTTCATGAAGTCAGAACCTGTGACAAGTTCCTTGTTGATGGGAATCTGCTCGAACGTCTCGTTGTTCATGAAAATGTCATCTGAGCCGTCGGCATAGAGGTACTGGAAAGGACGACGCTCCACACGCACATCCTCAAGTTTCTCGCCGATGTTGAAACGACGCTCGAGCACGCGGCCGTCGACCACGTCCTTGAGCTTTGTACGCATGAATGTGTTTCCTTTGCCGGGCTTAACGTGGAGAAACTCCACGCAGAAGTAGAGACGGCCGTCCATGCGGATGCAAGTGCCGTTTTTGATATCTTGGGCGTTGATCATAAAAATGTTTTGAGTAGATTTCTATTTTTCGGCGACAAATTTACAAAATAATTTCAAGAGACTGCCCAATTTTACCCTGTAAATTCCGCAATACGTGCAAAATCAGGTACAAAATCAGGTTTTTTATGGCGGTTATATCAGCCACCGGAATCCCACACTTCGGTTATATCGCCGATTGTGATTCCGAGCATACGCATCTGCGCGAACATGTCGGGAAGCACCGTCGTGAAAAATTCCTCGCGCAGCGTCGCGTTGACACGCTCCTTGGCATCGGGAGCGACATAGAATCCCATTCCGCGACGGGGCTCTATGACATTATGCTGCTGCAGGTAGTCGAACGCTTTCAGGACGGTGTGTGTATTGACTGTCATCTGCAAGGCGAGCTCACGCACAGAGGGCACACGGTTCCCCTCCTGCCACTCGCCGCCTACTATTCTGGCGAAGCAGTAATCGACAATTTGTCGGTATATGGGTCGTTGGGTATTGAAGTCCACGGTTTCACTTTTCAGTTAACATCATATCTGCCTGTACGCGATCTTACGGAAAGCCATCCACCCGAAGAACAGTGTGACAGCACCCAGAAGAATACCGAGCATCATTAGCTCGGGCGATACCTGGTTCATGATCTTATCCACGATGAGGTTCTCGTCAGTCATGGCGGGCTGATCCGTCAGACCATCTATGAATCCATTAGAAAAGAGTTTGACAATAACCAACACTCCGCTGAGTATTCCTATTCCCATTGTAGCACATATTGTCCACACAATAGGCATAAGCACTCTGCGTCGCTGATATGCAGATACGCAGAACAGGCACACCGCTGCCGGAGCTATAGACTGGGCGATATTCAGAAAGGTGTAATTATTGAGTTCACTGGTCTTTACAAAAATATTATCGGTAAACCATTCTGTATATATGTTGTTGGCAAGCCAATGTAGGATCCATTGCGGAACCAAAAGGACCAAAGGCATCAGCACCAATGAATAGACAATCATGAATGTCGCCTTTTCATCACCGCGCACAGGCAGTTCCGTCTCAACCACGAGTCCGCTACCGGATGTGAATACAAGCGGTGACAGATACATCAGTGCAGCCACCACAAGTGATATCAGCGCAACCACCGGAATACCGAGAGGACTTTTACCAAGTGTGACAATTGACAGACAATACAGCAGAGCTACCGCCGGATAAACCATCATCTGTATGCGGAGCATCGGTTGAAAACTGCGTCCGAAGCTGATAGCACGGCGCAACGAGAAATTATCGGAGGGTATCATTGATGATTTCAGTATTTACAGATTCATTCGTATTCAGAACATTCAGTACAGTCTGAGCTGACGGACTGTTGAGAGCCACAAACAGTGCAGTGGGATCAAGATCGGATTCTATTTCCGGACCCGCGGGAACGATAGAACGGAACATGCCGGCATCAGGCATGCTGAACAGAGCCCCCGGAACCGGAATTGCAGAATGCACGAAAGCAAGACGGCGTAACAGTTGCTCGCAAGAGGCGCTGAGAAGCAACTGGTTGCGGCGCAGCAGAATCAATCCGTCTACTATTGACTCAACATCCGTTACTGTATGTGTGGAGACGATGACCGTACGCGTAGGCGATGCGGCAGTCCAACGCATCAGCAGAGTGCGTAGCACAAGCCTTGCCGCGATATCGAGTCCGTTTGCCGGTTCATCAAGCAGAAGTGTATCCGTGCCGAGCGACATTGCAAAAGCCAGCAGACTCTTTCGACGGTTTCCGAGCGAAAGACGGTCGAACCGTTCCGTGCCGTCCAAGCCGAATTCGGCAAGAGCATCACGCAGAAAATCGCGGTCAAAACCTGTATAGAAACCACCGATCGTATCAGCCATACGCCAAACTGAGCGCGACGTCGGCATATCATTATCCGGAAGCAGGAATATACGGTTCATATCCGACGGACGCCGTAACGCAATGGGCTGGCCATCAACGAGGCACTCCCCTACGGTTGGCTTAAGAAGTCCGGCGATCACATGCAGAAGCGTGGTTTTACCCGCTCCGTTCTCACCTACAAGAAGCTGTATGCCGGGACCGATTTCTGCGGTCACACCATCAAGGGCATTCACCCCTCCGCGGTAGGTGTAGCTTACGTTGTCAAGAGTAATCATATTAATTGCATTTTATTTGATTCCTACAGGGTCTACCTTAAATCCCGCATCACGGAGCTTCGCTATGAGACCATTGACACCTGGAAGATGTCCAGCACCGACAGCTACAAGCACTGATGCCGTAGGGATAGCACCTATAAGTATATCTGCCCATGCCTGGTTCCGGTCATCTATCAGACGCTTTGCTGTATGCTCATCCATACCTGTCGCAGGATCGTTCATCACTTCCATCATACCGTCGAGATCGCCTGCGAGGTATTTGTCTGCAAGTTCGGCAGCTTTCTGAACAGCCACATCATCCATACGTACCGATTTCATCAGCGACTGCGCCTGTAGGCTCACCGGTATGCCGAATAGCGCGCGGTACTGGAAGTCCGGTGTTTCCAATCCTGCGATTTTCTTGCCAAGGGATGCAGCGATAGTCTGGATCTGCATGTCGAGCTGCTGAGAGGCATCGAATCCCGGCAGTGCCTTCATGGTCTGCAGCGCTCCGATCTGGGTCTCAGCCACAGCTGGCACAAGCGATAACATCTGACTTACGAGTCCGTCCATGCCTGTGTATGTTTTCAAAATTGTATTCACAGAGTCTATCTGAGCCGGTGTCAGAACCTTGTCAAGAGTGCTGTCGGCAGGTGCCACGATATATTTCATCATGAGCTGCCGTCCCTGAGGAGTGCTTAATTCCGACATGTCGAGCTCACCATAGACAGTTGACACCTCCGAGATTGCCTCGCGCAGACCGGATATGCTGTCGATCATTCCTGCTGGCGCTATGTGGTGCGTGCCTACGAGATAAGACGAAGCCACTGTAGTGTCAGAAGGAGCTGTCACCCGCCAAAGCAATTGGGCATTGATGCTGACAGCCATTGTGGCAAATAATGCGATTGCCAGAAAGAACCGTTTCATACTTAATAATTTGTATGGTTAGATATTTATTGATATCAGAACTACTTTAGTGTTGTACATAGCTACAACACCGCAAAGGTATGCAACAATTCTGTATCTGCAAATTTTTTGACAGAAAATTTTAAAACATATCTAAAATTAATATTAGGTCAGTTGACAAAAAACGGTGTGCCATTGACTGACACACCGCCCTAAAGGTTAAAATCTATTTTCGGCTCAACGATGCGCTCTTCGCGGCTGCATCGGTTTTCCATCAGCAGTCAGATGCAGTTCGGAGCCATTAGTCAGCTCTACTTCAAATCCACCGCGCTTACGCGAGATCTCCTTCACTGCGATACCCGGGAAATTTGTGCTCACATAGTTGGCGATAGCCTCCGGCACAATACCCTCAGGAACTGACGTACCACGCGCAGCCTTTACCTCGCGCCATTCGCCATTGGCATCGAAGTCGATCTCGGCTTTGCTGATGAACTCAACTTCATACTGTACACCACGCCGTCCGTGATCTTTCTCAACTTTTCGCACCTGCTCGCCGGAAAAGTATGTGGCGATGAAAGTCTGTGCAGCCTGTGGCAGCTCCGACTGGTTTATGGGTGTATCTGCGAAAGCAAGGTTAGTTGCCGCTCCGGCAAACAAGATCAATGATGCTATGATTTTCTTCATAATGATATTCTTGTATACTTTTATTTATGTTGTGAGAACAGCCACTGGCGCACGGGGGTGAGACGATATGCGTAATCAAAGGAATACATATGCTCACTACCCTTTCCATCTTCAGGCAGTACGGATTTAGGTGTGAAATTTATGATGTTTACAGGCGCTCCTTTTGCAAGCATATCAGCGGCAAGGGAATCTTGCTCCGCTTGAGGCAGTTTGGCACTCCAGGTGGCATATTCATATTTCACACCGTCGGCAGTCGCCGCATCCTCAAGAGCCTGGATATTGGAGAACGAGGATCCGCTTTTACCGGCAGTCACAAAAGTGAAGGTATGTCGTGCGAGTTCCGCAAAGCAATCAGTATCCCAGTGGCAATCAACGAACAGTGATGCAGCAAACAACGTAGGATAAGTGACATTATAATACATGGAGATCATACCACCCATCGACTGCCCTGTAGTATACAGACGGTCAGTATCCACATTATGTTCCTTTACAAAATCTTCTAAGAGACGGATTACGACATCAACCTCATCGGTATGCTCGTATGCATCATTTACAGCAACACCCGAGTACTGCGGAACGATTACATAGCACGGATGTTCTTTCTGCCAATCATCAGTTGCCCAGACAAGAGCACCGTAACCCTGTGTAAGAGGGGTGGTAAACTCAACTCCAGGAGTGCTTGCATCAGCTGTGAAGAGAACAAGGGGATAGGCGGTCGCCGCATCTGCACCCACCGGTTCAAACAGGTTATACTTCATGGTTATGCCTGTCACGCTGTCTACATACTCAAGTTGGCGGAACTTAGGCACTACCTCGCTGATCATAGACTGCAATTGAGCATCCCCGCTCTTATCTATTGCCGGACCTCCACCGGGTGAACCAAGCTGCGGACCGCCGGGACGTCCACGTCGTGCCTCTTTAGGCTGAATTGAGTCGGGGTTCTCTGATCTTGTTGCACTACTGCCTGAACAGGATGCCAGCGTAGGCACTCCGGAGACGACTGCTAAGGTGAGTGCACCTGCAGCCGCGATTCGATAAATATTCATTTTACGCTTCTATATTAATACTTATACACATATAAGATACTGAATGCGTAAAAAGTTTAATCTGTAGCGACGTCTATAGGCTCTTTTTTAATAAAATTTCACTTTTATCTATTGTCTTGTCTCGATAATGCGCGATACAGCTCACCGATCCACAGAACGACCGATGTCGCACCTATGATTATGATCCAATCTATTATTTTCAAGGGTACTACGGTGAAAAACTCGCCACCGATCGTCACTATCAGCAACTGTCCCGTAAAGATCATAAGCGCGATTGTAACAAATCCACGGCATCCGCCGAAATGCAATGCAGAGCGGTGTGTCTCAAAAGCGCGTGCATTGAACATATTCCAAAACTGCAGGAAGACGAAAATCGTGAAGAAAAGCGACAGTTCGTAAGGCTTAAGCCCGGTATTTCCGTGCAATGCAAGACTTCCTATCTGTGTGAGACATGTAAGATCCGTATGTTCGAAATAATACAGTATTCCCAGCAAAAAAAGGAAAAACAAGCCTCCGACACCGATTATGGAACGCCACATGGCGCGATTGATGATAAATGCCGAGCGTCTGCGTGGCGCATCCCGCATCACCGATGCCGACGGAGGCAAGGAGGCAAGAGCCATTGCCGCAAAGGTATCCATTATCAGATTCACCCAAAGCATCTGTGTGACGGTCAGTGGCGACTGCAAGCCCATGAACGCTCCGGAGAGCACTATCAGACATGCGGCGACATTGACAGTCATCTGGAACAGGATAAACCGCTGTATATTCTGATACAGCGATCTGCCCCACATGACCGCGCGACCGATCGATGAGAAGGAATTGTCGATTATCGTTATGTCCGATGCCTCTTTAGCCACCGACGTTCCATCGCCCATCGAGAGCCCGACATGGGCAGCCTTCAGCGCGGGAGCATCGTTAGTGCCGTCGCCGGTCACAGCCACGACTTCGCCATTAGCCTGCAGTGCCTCCACGAGTCGCTTCTTGTCCATCGGGCGAGCGCGTGCTATTATCTTGAAGTCTCCCACACGTTCGATCAGCTGTTCGTCGGAAAGCTCTGCGAACTCAGCGCCGGTGATAATGTTCCGCTCCGTATCTGTAGCATCATTCCAAAGTCCGATCTGCCTGCCGATCTCTTTCGCCGTTCCGGGAGTATCGCCGGTCACGATCTTGATCTTTATGCCGGCGTCAAGCACCTCGCGTACGGCATCCGGTACATCATTGCGTACGGGATCAGATATAGCTACAAAACCGAGAAATACGAGATCGTCAGCCACTACAACGCCGTCGGCAATCGGCGCTTCACTGTCTTTCAACACCTTATATGCGAATCCAAGCGTACGCATAGCCTTATTCTGATATTCAAGCAGCTGCGCATCAACCTCTGCCTTGGTCACACCTGCGGTATCGCCACACATCGCGAATACTATCTCAGGCGCACCCTTTACGTAAAGCACCGTATCTCCCGATGCCGACCGTACGACAGTTGCCATATACTTCCGTTCAGTTGAGAAAGGAAGTTCCTGAAGTGTTACGGCTCTCTCCCGAAGCGCGGAATAATCCACCCCTCTCTCACGCAACCATAGCAGCAACGCGCCTTCCGTAGGATTACCGAGCACCTGTGGTTTTGCGCCGGTGAGATCGAGACGGGCGGTAGAATTGACCGCCACCCCTTCATACAGCACATTATCCGGAGGATTGCCGTAGAATGATTCCTCAGCCACCTGCATCTGGTTTTGTGTAAGCGTACCGGTCTTATCCGTACATATCACAGTCGTGGCACCCATAGTCTCACAGGCATGCATGCGGCGCACGAGATTATTGGTCTTTATCATCCTCCGCATGGAGTAAGCGAGCGATAGAGTCACAGCCATCGGCAATCCTTCAGGAACCGCCACGACTATGAGTGTGACGGCGATCATGAGTGTCTGAAGAAAGTATGTCAGCAATCCTATCCAGTTGAAATCGGCAACATTGAGGAAATACATGAGCATTCGCCCGGCAACAATGATACCTGCAATCACATAGGATGCTATAGTTATCAGATGTCCCAACCGCTCAAGCTGCTCGTTCAGAGGTGTCCTGACCGAATTGTCAATCTGCGCGGATACGAATACCTTTCCATTCTCCGTACGGTCGCCTACCGCACTGACCTCCATTATGCAATGCCCCTCCATGACTTTTGTGCCACGCATCACGTGGTCGGACGGGAATGTTGCCTCCGGATCAAAATGCGAGGGATCGGTAGTCTTGCGTGCTACCGGCTCACCGGTAAGCGAAGACTCATCGACGCTTAATGCGACAGCCTCAAGCAACGTGCCGTCGGCGGGAACCTCCTCTCCGGTACCGAGAATCACGATATCACCTACCACAACATCCTTTTTCGGCACCTGCATGGCATTGCCTCCGTTACGGATCACCTGCACCGGTTCATCATCGTTCACACGGTTAAGCACCGCAAACTCACGGTCGGCTTTCATCTCAAAGTAAAAAGCCAGACCTGTGGCAAGAAGAATAGCCATGAATATTCCGACAGGTTCAAAAAACACGTCGGAACCAAGACCTAATCCCCAATGCTCGTAGAATGCTATCCCAATCGACAGCATACCGGCTACCATCAGAATAATTATTAGCGGGTCACGGAACTTGCGCAGGAATTGTTTCCACAAAGGCGTCCGGGCAGGAGGAGTCAGCAGGTTCGCGCCATGCATCTCGCGGCTGCGCATCACATCAGCGTCACTGAGACCCTTGTAACGGTCATGGTTCTGTACCATCGGCTATATAGAGATTTACAGAGTGTTCATACGGTTTTAACGTTGCAAAGTTATACAAAATAGCTCTTATAACAGCGTATAAGCCGGATTTTACCTGTGATCATGTATCACGTCAGCTAAAGCCACAAAAAATCACCGTGCGGATATGATCCGCACGGTGATCGAATAAACAACTAATATGAAACAATGTTTCTGAAACTTCCGGATTGCTGTTGAGGTGTTAGACTCAACGTAGCATTGCTCCTTCGATGCTGCTCACATCATCCTGAAGCTGCTTTTCAATCGGCAGACGCTCATCTATGTTGCGGCACGCGTAAAGCACTGTTGCGTGTGTGCGCCCCAGACGTGTACCGATCGCTTTCAGACCGAGTTTTGTGTGCTTCTTGGCAAGGAACATCACCATCTGTCGCGCGTCGGAGATATTACGCTTGCGCGATTTGGTGAAAATCTGGTCAGGCTCGATATTGTAATAAGCACTCACAGCCTGTGTGATGATCTCGAAGTTCACCTGTTTACGGTTGATCTTCACTGCATTCGACAGCACACGCTGTGCAAGATCCAGATCGATCTCGCGCTTCATCACCGTGGCATGAGCCACCAGAGAGACCATGATACCTTCAAGCTCACGCACACTCTCAGTGACATTTCCGGCTATGTAGTCCATAACATCCTCAGGGATTGCGAGACCCTCCTGGTTAGCCTTGAGCGAGAGCACTTCGCGGCGCAGCTTATAGTCCGGCTTCTCCAGTTCGGCTGTCATGCCCCACTTGAATCTGTCAAGCATACGCTTCTCCATTCCCTCCATGAGCGACGGGCGGGTATCGCTCGACAATATGATCTGCTTCTGATTCAGCTGCAGGTGGTTGAAGATATGGAAAAATGTTCCCTGGGTGCCGGTCTTTCCTATCAGATCCTGTATGTCGTCAAGAATCAGCACATCTATGCTCTGATAGAAATTGATGAAGTCGTTTATACGTCCACGGCTTACAGCTGTGGTATACTGACTCTCGAAAAGACGTGCCGTCACGTAAAGCACACGGCTTGTGGGATTCTTCTCTTTTATACGTATGCCGATAGCCTGTATGAGATGGGTTTTACCGACACCGGGAGACCCGAATATGAAAAGAGGATTGAATGTCTTCAGTTTTGGATCATCAGCTATAGCCTCGCCTATGGAGCGTGCGACGTGGTTGCTGTTGCTGATGCAATAGTTCTCAAAAGTGTAGCGCGGATTGAGTTGCGCATCGATGTCATCCTGCGGTTGCGCGGCACGGAACGGATTCGAGGTCACGCCGGGTCGTGGAGCGACAGCGGCACTCGGCTTGGCGCTCTCGATGGTCATACCGGTCGTCGGCTCATTTCCTACCACATTGAAGTGATAGAAAATCTTGACCTCGGGGCTGTAGACCTTGAACAGAGTCTTTGCGATCAGCTTGATATAACGGTCTTCAAACTGCTCGACAAAGAACTGAGACGGCACTGACAGATTAAGCTTATTGTCAGCGTAGCTCAAAGACGCTATAGGCTTGAACCAGGCGTCAAACTGTTCGGGCGGGAGGTTGTCGCGGAATATTGCCAGACATCGCTCCCACAATTTATTGTGGTCTTGCTCCATTATTATTGTTAATTCAATCCGGGGTGAGAAAAATCGCAGAATCCGACCATTGCGAATAGTGGGTTAAGCCATATCCGCGATCAGTTTTTGCGATACAAAATTCCGACTATTTTTGTCAAAAAACAAGGCTCTTAATATTTGCATTTTATAATATTTCTCCAACTACCCTGAATGTCAACTTATTATAAAAACGTTAGACAACGCATTGGTTCATGAATGGTTAGCACAGATATAACTAATTAAAATAGTGCAGATTGAACGCACATCACAAATATCTCGCTATACCCCTCGACCTATTGCTGACAAACAAAAAAGCCGACAGAAAGCCGCTGCACATTGCGGGGATTCTGTCGGCATGTTTACGTTAATTTAGACAGCGTCTAAACCTCCTCAAATCTTTAACATTTGTGAAAATGATCCCTTAACGCAACCATTCATCTTCCCGAAAAATCGGAAAGGAACAGCTACTTATCACAAAAGCTTTATGCTGATATAGCGCTTGGGATTCTTCTTGACATCCTGCAGAAGCGAATCAAGGCTCGCAGTGGCACCGGTCAAGTTATTATAAAGTGTCGGATCATTGATAAGCATTCCGAGCGATGAATCTTTGCTGTTCAGCTGCTCTACGGTCTTGTTCAACTGCACTGTCATAGCCTGGATATTGGCAAATGTGGAGTCGATGGGCATATCGCGCAGACGCGCTGTCACCTCAGCGAGATCAGATGACAATTTGCTGACATTAGTCATTGTAGCCTTGGCATCGGTTGCTATTGCCGGCGTCGAAGCCATTGTAGCCGACAGACTCTTGGTAGCGGTCTCGAGATTTGCCATTACCGTGTCGAGACGTTTTACAGCAGCAAGCATAGCAGGATCGCTTACGAGTGCCGTGACTGCCGTGAGAAGCGAATCGATCTTAGGCAGCGCAGTCGTTATTGCCGGGAGGATTTCTGTAGTCACACTACCCATAAGACCGGTTGAATTCACCCCTTTCAGCTTATCGCCGACGTTATGAAACGACTTACTGTCGCTCATGTGGAGTTCTATTGACGAAGTGCCGAGCATGTCAGTCACAAGCACAGCCTCAGTGCCCTCCGGCACACGCAGTTTGCGGTCGAGGCTAAGCTCCACACGCACATGACCGGGATTATCATATTCGTATGCGACTTCACGCACCAACCCGACTTTATAGCCATTAACGGTCACAGGAGCTGATTGTGCCAATCCTGCCACATCCGTATATGATGCATAATAATAGTTGGCAGCCTTAAACACATTTACCCCCTTGAGGTAATCGATCCCGAAAAACAGAATCAGCAACGTAATCAGGACTGTAAGTCCGATGAGGAGTTCTTTGGAGTATTTTTTCATTTGATTGATGTGTTACTTTATCCGTTGACCGTCGCGCATACGTATTATGAACGCGTCGGAAAATTTCTTCTTTATATTGCGCAGATGTGCCGCCGCCTCTTCCTGAGAGCTGAATGTTCCGGAAGTGTATTTCAATACGCCTCCATCCATATAGTATTCTGCATCCTTAATGCCCTTCAGTTTTGGCGAACCTGCGGGCAAAACCGAAGGAGAGGTGAGGAACTGCACCTTATAATATATAACGCCGTCGGTTTTCTGTGTGTTCCCGGAGGTGATCACCGGCTCCGATGTGGTATCGTCGGTGTTTTTTTCTGACGCTACGGACTTGGAGCTGTCTTTCAGGCTCTTCTCTTTCTTCTTGCTTTCCGATTTCTTTTTGTCGGACTTCGCCGGTTTAATATCGCGTCCTTCGATAGCCGCACGCTGTATATCGGCTGAATGCTTGTAAGCCTCAAAGCCGTTGTAGATTGCCTGTGCGAGTTTCTTCTTGCCGCTCTCACTCTTCATGAATGCCTCCTGAGTGGGATTGCAAATGAAGTCAAGCTCCACAAGCACCGCAGGCATTCCGGTCTTGAACAGAACCCAGAAATTAGCCTGACGCACACCCCGGTCACGACGACCTGCAGTTGTCACAAGTTCTTTCTGTATGGCAGATGCAGCGGCAATACTCTGCTCCATGTGCTTGTTCTGACTCATCTCGAAGATAATATAGCTTTCGGTCGACGACGGGTCGAATCCCTCATATACCGTCGAGTAATCATCCTCAAGTTTCATGACGGAGTTCTCACGCATAGCCACAGCCAGGTTCTCCTCCGTACGGCGGAAACCGAGGGTGTAGACCGACGCTCCGGCTACCGTGCGGTAATTGCGCGCTTTCTTATCGATAGAGTTTGTATGAATGGAAATGAACAGGTCGCCCTCGGCTTTGTTGGCGATATCCGCACGCCCTTGCAGGGTGACGAACGTATCGTTGTTTCTGGTAGTGACGATCTTCACGTCCGGCATATTCTTCTCGATCAGTTTGACGAGCTCAAGCGTAACGCCAAGATTTATACTCTTTTCATTGGTAGCCTTGCCGATAGCGCCGTAATCATGCCCGCCATGACCGGCGTCAATCACTACGGTAAACGGTTTTTCCGCTATCGCAGCAACTGCCGTCAGCAGCGCTATGAAAAGGCTGAATATGCGTGGAATATAATGAAATGCCATTGTCCGGTCTCGAAAAATTCGCACAAAGTTACAAAATTATCCACTACCGTCACTCCTCGACTGGCAAAATAGTCCAAAAAGGCATCATTAACCGACTTTTATGCGTAATTTTGCCGCATGGAAAATTGCTTTCACCACATCACTGCATTGCTGATATCCGCCGTATTGACTACCGGTTGCCACGAGTCAGAACGTATGGATGTGATACGTCTTGACCAGCTCTCTGCGACTGAAACCGATGATCTTACTGATAATAATGACATCAACTACGACAGCACGACTATGACAGCCGGAATTAACGCCATGATTTCCATAATGGCACCGGATTATACCGGGAATATAGACAGATTCATATCAGACTACAGCGGGCGTGAATCCACGAAACTGTTTCGCCGTGACGTGGATGCTCGACTCGGTTCACTCGATGCTGTTGAAAAGTCACTCGGCAGATTGCGCGGAGCTATGGAGAGAGATATGCCGGGCGTAGGGTTTCCGTCAAGAATATATGGCATCATAACTCCTTACAACCAATCGGTAATGACTGTTGATTCAGTCATGCTGATCGGACTGAACCATTATCTCGGCTCTGATTATGAGGGTTATGCGGCGTTTGGCAAAAACCAGGCAGAACTGAAGCGTAAGGCACGTATAGCCGTAGATGTCGCCGAAGCTCTGATACGATCCAAATACCCTATGATTGTCACAGATTCAACAACCCTGCTTCAGCACCTGCTCTACGATGGCGCGGTGACGACAACCATGGCGATAATGATGCCGGAAGTGTCAATCTCTGACATACTTGGCATTAGCGATGACGCTTTGAGAACTATAAAACGCAACGAGCGCCCGATATGGAACGCAATTATTGAAAATGGATTGCTATTCTCTACCGATGAACAAATGGCACGACGGCTATTACAACCCGCACCAAACTCTGCCGTCATCTGCGACTGGTGCCCCGGACGCGCGGCGCGCTACATCGCACATCACATGGTAAAGAGCTACTTAAAGACTAATGGACGCCCCGACGATCTTTCGGAACTGCTTGATGCCGGATTCTACAATTCCACAAACGCATTGGCTGCATGCCGCTACGCTCCTTGATCTGACAGCATCCGTCAGTTAGGTGTGCAATCGTAATGCACGGAATGGCTTCCCGCATGGCAATATGAGAGGTGATGGTCAACTACCGCATGGCGTGTAGCCATACCCGATATAATACTCATCTCATGCGATACAAGCACAATAGTGGAGTGCTCGGCTTTCATCCGCAATATATCGTAGACCCGCTGCTCAAAGTGTTTGTCGAGATAGCTTAGCGGCTCATCCATTACCAGAAGCTGCGGACGCGCCACAAGAGCCCTTGCAAGTAGCACCCTCTGCAGCTGACCACCCGAGAGACGCCCGATCGCACTGTCAGCACGGTCATCCATCTCAACAAGTTGCAGATTCTCTATTATGGCGCTATCGGCGTCGGAGCGCGACAGCCCTTTCAATCCGAGCAGACCTGACGCCACGACATCACGCACAGTGAGCGGAAATCTGGAATCAATCATATTCTTCTGCGGCAGATACCCTATGCTGAGGCACTGCGCTGGTTTGCCCTCATAATCATAATACTCCACACACCCCGACGTGGGCTTCAGCAGTTTGAGTATTATTCTCAGAAGCGTGGTCTTGCCCCCACCGTTAGGACCGGTTATCGCCAGGAAATCACCATGGTTTATATCGAGGTCTACCCCTGTCAGCACCTCTTTATCATCGTGACGCATACCCACGTCACGCAAACGTATTATCGTCGTATTATCCTTTGTCATAATCTGTCAGCGGTTTTTGACCAATGCCTCCACAATACTATCCATTTCCTGCTTCCAGTCCGGCGCAAGCGGGCGGACTGTACATTTCACTGCTCCTGTGCGGCTTATCACAGCGTCGGTCTTCCCTCCCGCATCCATCTGCGGTTGCATGAAAAAGACACGGGCATTTTTTGTATCGGCATCACTGAGAGTCTGCCTCATCATGATCAGCGATATTTCCTTGTTCTCCTGCCCCATTGCGACCTGATGCAGTCCGTAATCACGAGCAAAATAACTTAGCGACGGATGCCACACGAGGAATGTCTCATCACGCATTGGCTTCAAACTGCGCGCGTATTCCCTGTCAAGCGCCACAAGTTCCGAATCGAGCTGCGCGTAGCGGGTATTGTAATATTCCGTTCCTGCCGGATCAATCTCAAGCAGCCCCATTAGCATATTGTGCGCCATTATCCGGGCATTACGCACCGAACTCCACACATGCGGATCCGCATGTGTGTGCTCTTCATCGCCATGCGAATGAGTATCCATTATAAAGTCGATACCTGCCGAAGTATTTACAATTACTACAATATCTTTACTGTCGCGCAAACGCTCTATTACCGGTTTCTCCCAATCAAGACATCCTACTGGCATATACGCAGCGCCACTTGCGGCATCTATCATCGTAGACATCGGCGGATCGAAATTCTCAGGATCGGCGTCGCCTTTCATGAGTACAGATATACCGATCCGCTCACCACCGATGCGCTCAAGCAACCAACGCTGGGGCTCTATGCTGACAGTTATGACCGGTTTTGAGTCGTTTTTGCGACGGCAGCCGGCTATGAACATCACAGCCAGGGCAGCTATTATAAACAGTATAAGATATTTCTGCATCCCTCTCCTAATAATTTGGATATATCATTTCCAACCGAACATCTTCCGGCAAACCATACGGGCGGCAAACGCACAGACAACCGCACCGGCACAATCCGCTATAAAATCAGGAAAATCACCTGAACGACCCGGGACCACAAGTGCCTGTGCGATCTCAACTATCCCTCCGGCAATTGATGACAATAATACTGCGACAAAAACCGCCGTCATATCGGTTGAGCCTGTCGACCTGCCGCGGTCGAAATATATCACGGATGCGAAACCACCGAACATAAGAAAATGCGCCACTTTATCGGCATACGGGAAAAGCTGTGGAGTCTCGTCACCAAACGGATCCGGCACAAGCGTAAGGTAGCATATAGCCAGAGCGACAACAAGTGTAGGCAGATAGGGTGGAAGTTTCAGTATGTAGTTTTTGAGCGGTTTCATAGTGCAAATTTAGTCACTTTTACGCATCCGAAGTTAGATTACGGCAGAATTGTTTGCAAATTTTGCTATATTTGCAAAAATTTTCCGGATATATAACGTCAAATATAATTTTTATACGACGCGATATATCCGATATATTTCACACATAGTTGATTTAATGTCAGATAAACCACAGTTCGCCTCACGTATCGGACTTATTGCCGCTACGGTCGGCTCTGCCGTAGGGCTTGGAAACGTGTGGCGCTTCCCCGCAGAGGCACAGGCAGGTGGAGGCGCGGCATTCCTGTTCATATACATTCTCTGTGTACTGTTGCTCGGAGTTCCGGTAATGGTCGGGGAGTTCGCTCTCGGACGCAGCGGCGGCAGTGATGCCATAGGTTCTTTCGTCAACCTTGGTGCACGACGTCCGTGGTGGGGTGTGGGAGCACTCGCCATACTTGCCAGCTATATGATACTATGCTTCTACATGGTTGTTGCCGGATGGACTATAGAATACCTGTGGGAGTCTGTTACCGGCGCACTATATGCTGCGGTTCCTGACGGGAACGAGAGCATGATGTTCGCCCGGCGCATGGAGACATACATTGGATCCGCATGGCATCCGCTTGTTTTCACTGCGATAGTCATTGTGATCAATATCTGCGTGCTGCTCGGTGGAGTGCAGAAAGGTATCGAACGCCTCTCAAATCTCCTCATGCCACTGCTGTTTCTCATATTGATAGTATTCGCATGCGTTGCATTGTCGCTGCCCGGTGCTGCTGAAGGACTGCGTTTTTTCCTCAGCCCTGATTTCAGCAAACTAACCCCCGGAGTCGTGATCAGCGCACTAGGACAGGCATTCTTCTCGCTCAGCCTCGGAATGGGAATACTTATCACCTACGCGTCATATTTCCCACGCACGACACGGCTTACACGCACCGCCGTCACGGTCTCAATGCTCGACATGCTTGTGGCGGTGATGATGGGCGTTATTATATTCCCTGCCGTCACTACCTACGGACTCACAGGTGAGAGTCTGCGCGGAGCTACTCTCGTCTTCGTCACGCTCCCGGAAGTATTCGCCCGTATGCCCGGAGGAACATTTTGGTCAGCATTGTTTTTCCTGCTCCTCTCGCTCGCTGCAATCACCTCGACAATATCCATAGCCGAAGTGACGATAGCGTTCCTTCAAGACCGCTTCCGGATGAGCCGGCGCAAGGCTGTGTCTGCCACCCTGCTTCCTCTCTTCATTTTCAGCAGCATCTGCTCACTCTCACAGGGACCGCTCAACCACATCACCATTGCCGGATTCAATATTTTTGATTTCCTCGACAATGTCGCCACCAACATCATGCTACCGCTGGGTGCTCTCCTGCTCTGCATTTACATGGGCTGGTTCGCTCCACGCGGTCTCTTGCAGGATCAGATGAGTTGCGGCGGTATGTATGATTTCGGCAAGGTAAACCGTACGGTCGCATTTATAATACGCTATATTGCACCTCCGCTTATCGCTATCGTGCTGATTTCATATTTCATCTGAGCACCAGTATTCATCCAAATGGCACGTTTCGACTTTACCTCAGGTGAACGACGCGGACTGATCGTACTGCTTGCCGTTCTCACGCTGCTTATAGCTGTGACATCGCTGCATTTATGTTCCGGAACTTCTGATTCTGTACAGACAAACATACACAGCGGGAGCGCTGTCGCAAATATTGAAACCGGCGACTCGCTCACTACACAAACGGACAATACAGAAACCACGCAGAAACCGGTGAAGAAAAAAACGCGTGCAAAATCAGCGAAAACCACCCGAAGCGCACGTCCTGACGGACGCCAGAGAAAGCACCTCGATGATCTGGTGGATGAATGACCGATTAGCGTTTTCAACTCACTTTACAAATCTTGAGCATCCTAATAAGCATCAATGAATAAGGATTCAAAACCGCACGACGGCGGATCAACCACACGCGCACAATTCGCCACACGCCTCGGCGTCATTGCTACGACCGTCGGCTCAGCCGTAGGACTCGGCAACATCTGGCGCTTCCCCTACGAAGCCGGAAGCCACGGCGGGGGCGCGTTCATGCTTTGCTATGTGTTTTTTATTTTTATCATAGGCATTCCGGTAATATGTGCCGAGTTCATCATGGGACGCGGCACACACAGCAACATCATAGGCGCCTACCGCAAGCTCGCGCCGGGCAAGCCTTGGTATTGGGCTGGATACATGGGTATACTCGCATCGATACTTATACTCAGCTTCTATTCGGTTGTAGCCGGGTGGACGCTCGAATATTTCATCCAGTCGGTAAGTGGGAATCTTGACCTCGGCTCTACGGCTGCTTTTCATGACCGTTTCGAGAGTTTCGCCTCATCCAACTACCGCCCTGCTCTCTTTGCCTTGCTCTTCCTCGCGGTCAATTACCTCATATTGCGCCGGGGAGTAACCGCCGGAATTGAGCGCATGAGCAATATACTCATGCCGGTTCTGTTTCTTCTACTGCTCATATTCTGCATAAACTCGCTCATGATGCCGGGAGCCGATGAAGGATTGCGGTTTCTTTTCAAACCTGACTTCAGCGCTATTACACCCACAGTGCTTCTAGGAGCTATGGGACAGGCATTCTTCTCGCTCAGCCTCGGATTAGGATGCATGGCTACATATGCATCATATTTCAACCACCGCACACAGTTGGCACGTAGCGCAACGCTTACCGCATCGCTCGACACACTTGTAGCCGTCCTGGCTGGAGTTATGATATTTCCTGCCGTATTCACATTCGGTTTCTCACCATCGGCAGGTCCCACACTCGTTTTCGAGGTTCTCCCTTCAATACTCCACAGTCTGCCCGGAGGTATCGTATGGTCATCACTGTTCTTCTTCCTGCTCATTCTCGCCTCCCTCACCTCCACTATTTCCATGAGCGAGATCTCCATAGCGTTCATAATTGAGGAGAAGAAAATGGATCGGCGAAAAGCCACAGCCCTGAACACCTGTGTGGCTATGGTTCTTGCCACACTGTGCGCCCTCAGTTTCGGTTGTCTATCCGGCATGACCATCTTCGGAATGACTCTTTTCAACCTGTTCGACTACCTGTCATCCAACATCCTTCTTCCACTAGGAGGAATGGTATGCTCGTTCTTCGTAGGATGGATTGCCGACCGTGCTTTTGTCCGCTCGCAGCTAACCAACGGCGGCACACTCCGTCTGCGCGCCATGCGTGTGATCATATTCTGTATCCGGTGGATAGCGCCGGTATGCATAGCTATAGTATTTCTCAACTCCATAGGATTCATTAACTGACCGATGAAACTTAAACAGATTTCCATTGCCGCGGCTCTTATCGCCGCAACTGCCGCCGCATCCGCCATTAATTCCGATGCCGACGGAAAAGATCTCGTACTCATGAGCTACAACGTCCGCAATGCCACCGGAATGGACGACATACGCGACACAGAGCGTACGGCAGCCGTCATACGCCGATGCACTCCGGATGTAGTGGCTATTCAGGAACTCGATAGCATGACCAACCGCTCCGGTCTCACCTATGTGCTCGGTGAGCTCGCACAACTGACAGGAATGTACGCAACCTACGCACCTGCAATCGACTATGATGGTGGACGCTATGGCATAGGCATGCTGAGCCGCTCGGAGCCTATCCGTGTGGAGCGCATCGCACTGCCGGGACGCGAAGAGGCACGCGCAATGCTCGTCGCCGATTTCGACGGCTACACATATATAGCAACCCACCTGTCACTTACGCGGGAAGACCGTGAGGCATCACTCGAACTGATCCATCAGGTGACCGACACTTGCACCCGCCCGGTATTCGTTGCCGGCGATTTCAATGCCACACCCGATTCTGAATTCATCGGGGCGATACTCAAAGATTTCGTAATCCTTACGCCGACCGATGCCGCAACATATCCCGCCGACAAGCCGGTAAAGACACTCGACTATATTATCGTACCACGCCGGCATTCCGACCGCATAAAAACACTCAGTACACAAGTGGAATCCGACAGCCTCGCATCTGACCACCGCCCTATCACCGCACGCATACGCATAGACTGATTTACTTACAAAATTCGGTTACATGGATATGATCAAATAAGGGAAAAATTTCATGTGCGCGGCTTGCAATGACGGACTACAAATCGTAACTTTGCACTGCCGCAAACGGCTGCGGTATCGGGACTGACATTCGGTTTCCGATACCGTTGCTGTATCCGGATCTTAACGCTAAATATTTCAACCACTAATGATAACACTCGCCATATTCGATCCCGCAGCTATAATAAACTCTTTTTTTCAAGCCGCACCTGTGACTATCTACCTTATGGTGCTGGGATTCATGATTGTCGAGAGTTCATTTATACCGTTTCCTTCGGAGGTCATAGTTCCACCGGCTGCCTATCTTGCGGCGACATCGCACGAGGTAAACATAGTAGCCGTAGTGCTGATAGCGACGGTTGGTGCGCTGATAGGCGCGCTTATAAACTATGGGCTTTCAGTATGGATCGGTCGACCGATCGTGTACCGTTTCGCCGACTCCCGGTTTGGTCACGCCTGTCTGATTGATAGGCAGAAAGTTGAAAATGCCGAGCGTTATTTTGACCGCCACGGTGCAGTCTCAACTTTCATCGGTCGACTCATTCCAGCCGTGCGGCAACTCATATCCATCCCTGCCGGACTCGCACGTATGAATGTAGGTAAATTCATGATCTACACATCGCTCGGCGCATTGACATGGAACGTCATCCTTGCCGCGCTCGGATGGTGGCTCGGACAGGTGGTAAGCCGCGAGGAGCTATATGCAAAGGTTGAAGAGTACAACTCCTATCTGACTTACGCAGGAATAGCGCTCGGCGTTGTGTGCGTGGGAATCATAGCCTACAATGCTCTTAAGAGACACAAATAATTTTAGATCTGCACTATAACTAAAATAAAGGAAACACAATGATACAGATAGCTCCTTCACTTCTCTCAGCCGACTTCGCCAACCTCCAGCGCGACGTGGAGATGCTCAACGCCTCCGAAGCTGCTATGCTTCATCTTGATGTGATGGATGGCGTTTTCGTTCCCAACATATCGTTTGGTTTTCCGGTGATGAAAGCTATTTCCGCATACGCACGAAAGCCGCTCGACGCTCACCTCATGATCGTGGATCCTCAGCGTTACATCAGCCAGGTGCGTGATTGCGGTTGCGCGATAATGACCGTACATGCTGAGGCATGCACACACCTGCATCGTGTCATACAGCAGATACGCGACGCCGGTATGAAAGCATCAGTAGCGCTTAATCCCGCCACTCCGCTCGTCATGATAGAGGAGGTCATAGCAGATCTCGACATGGTTCTCCTGATGTCAGTCAACCCCGGTTTCGGCGGTCAGAAATTCATAACGGCGACGCTCGACAAGACCCGCCGGTTGCGAAAAATGATTAAGTCCACCGGCTCGCATGCCGAGATTCAGGTTGACGGCGGTGTCAACCTTACCACCGCCCCTCAACTGAGCGAAGCCGGTGCCGACATTCTCGTTGCCGGAAGTTTCGTGTTCAACTCACTCGATCCCGCCGATACAATCCACCGTCTGAGCATAGTGTGACACGCGGCATTGACACCTGTCACATCATAGACACACCAGTAACACTTCACGACTCCACTTCATCACATAATGGATAATTTCGAAATATCCTCCGACAACTACGATCCCGCAGAACTACGCCGTCAGGCATCTGCCACGCCCAATACACCTGCAGAGCCCAAACCGACTGCTGCAACACCATCTGCGACCCGTCCATCGGCAAAACAGCAGGCATCTTCCGCACCCAAAACTAATGCAAAACAGCCCAAGGCCAAGACGGCGCGTGCAAAAAGCGAGAAACTGAAGAGCGACCACTCGCGCTGGCGTCTGTTCGGAGGCGTGGTTCTTATCGTAGCCGCTCTCTATATGCTCACCGTCTCGATATCATACTTCGCAAACGGAGCTGCTGACCAGAGCATTGTCGACGGCAACAGCTATTCGCACATAGCTGATAATGCCGAGAGGATCGGGAACACCGGAGGACCATTGGGCGCGTACCTCTCTCATCTGATGGTGTGCCGGACGCTCGGACTCGGCTCTTTCATAATTATATTCTACTTTGCGGCACTTGGTCTGTCGCTGCTTCGTGTGCGCCGTTTCAAACTCTGGAGCCTCACCTATAAATGTCTCCTGAGTGCGATCACACTTTCAGTCCTTGCCGGATTCGTCACATACTCACTCACATCATACAACTACTGGGGCGGCATACATGGGCATGAGATAAATGCGTTCATCATGCAGCACGCCGGGATATGGGGCGCTATAGCGGTCAATATCATCCTTGTCGCAGCGGTTGTTCTCGTGTTCCTGCGCGAGATACAGATTGCTATAGGCATGTACCGCCGCCGTATGGAGCAGCGCCGCCAGCGGCTTGCCGCAGAGCGTGCACAGGCTGAAGAGCGCCGTCGCCGTATGGCGAGCATGCTCACCGACACCCCCGACGAACCTGCGGAGCCGGAGGTTAAGGAACCTACCACTGAGAACACCGAAACCGGAACTGATGTCACGCCCCCGACCGCTGCCGCCCCACTGATGCAGGATATCGTTGCTCCGGATAATACCGAACCGGAACAGGATGCACCGTCGGTTACACAATCTTATCCATACGATTCACAGCCTTCAGAGGATCAGGAGGCAATTTCTGATTCTGTTCAGGATATGCCGTCAGACGTTGACACCCCGGCTGTTGACGACATGACGGAAAGTGCAATCATTGCAAACACGGATGATATACCCGCCGACACGCCGTCGATTGATCAGACTCCCGTACTGTCTGATATACCGACGACATCGGCAATAACCGATAACACAGATCAGACTCCGGAGACACCTGCCGATAGCGTTGATGTCACGATAACCATAGCCAAGGAGATTGAGGAAGCTGATCATATATCGACGAAATCGTTCGATCCGACAGCTGAACTCTCCCGTTTCCGGTTCCCTTCGATCGATCTTCTGACACCATACTCCCAGTCGACCGACCATGTCGACTTAGCCGAACAGGAGGAAAACAAGGCTCGACTGACAAAGACACTTGAGACTTTCGGCGTAAAGATCTCAAAAATCGAGGCTACAATAGGTCCGACAATCACCCGTTATGAGATCATACCCGCCGAAGGGGTGCGCACCCGTTCGGTGAAGAGCCTCGGCGAAGATCTCGCGCTTGCCCTCTCCGCACTCGGTATCCGAATAATCGCTCCTATACCCGGCAAGGGCACCATAGGCATTGAGGTTCCGAATAAGAAGAAGCAGGTGGTAGGTATACGTAATATCCTCTCGTCGGAAGCTTACCAGAACACTGACGCCGAACTCCCCATAGCCATCGGCACCACCATTACCAACGAAGTCTATATCGCCGACCTCGCCAAGCTCCCGCATCTTCTTGTAGCAGGCGCTACCGGTATGGGTAAATCAGTGGGACTGAATACTATCATAGCCTCGTTGCTCTATAAGAAGCATCCTGCCGAACTGAAATTTGTGCTTATCGACCCTAAACGCGTCGAACTGAGCCTTTACAGCAAACTCGAGCGCCATTATCTCGCATCGCTCCCCGGAGAGGACTCCATCATTAAGGATACCGACAAAGTCGTTACTGTGCTCAATTCACTCTGCATAGAGATGGAACGGCGTCTCGGACTGCTCGAGGATGCAGGCGTGCGCAATATTAAGGAGTACAACGACAAATTCGTAGCTCGAAAACTTGACCCGCGCACACACCGTTTTCTGCCGTACATCGTGCTGATTATCGACGAGTTCGCCGATATAATCCTTACTGCAGGACGTGAGGTCGAGAATCCGGTGTCGCGACTTGCGGCTGTGGCACGTGCCGCGGGAATTCATCTCATAATAGCCACACAGCGCCCGACGGTCAACGTCATCACCGGCGGTATCAAGACGAATATTCCCGGTCGTATCGCATTCCGCGTGAACCAAGGCAACGACTCCAAGACAATTCTTGACCAGGTCGGAGCCAATCAGCTCGTCACCAAGGGCGACATGCTGTTCTCGCAGAACGGCACTATCGACCGCGTGCAGTGCGCCTATATCGACACTGACGAGGTTAAAGCGATAGTCGACAGCATTGCCGCGCAGATCGGCTATGATCAGCCCTACGAACTCCCGGAATTTGTGCCGCAGGGCAACGAGAACGGTGCCCTGACAGGCAACATCATCGGCGAGCGTGACCCATTGTTCCCCGAAGCGGCGAGAATGATAGTTAACAGCGGCAGAGCCTCCACCACCGAACTGCAGCGCAAGCTAAATATCGGTTTCGGACGCGCCGGACGAATCATGGACCAGCTCGAAGCTGCCGGGATAGTCGGACCTAACCAAGGCTCAAAACCGCGCGCAGTGCTGATAGATATAGTGGGGCTCGAACATTACTTCGCGAACAATCCCTAAGTGAACGGTGGCATCACTCAACCAAATGCGTGCCGCAGACGTTTATACCCACAGATAACCGTTAAAAATTTCCACACCGGATTCTACTGATGAGAAAAACCATCAACATAGCCGTCGTATTTATGCTTCTCTTGAGCATACTCCCGGCGGCATACGCTGCAGGGACAACGACGCTCATGGAACAGGCACGGCAGAAACTGCTGTCGGCAAAATCAATAACCGCGGCAGCCACCATCGCCGCCGACGGTCATACCTCACACGCGTCGATCACCGCTGCAGGAAAGGCTTTCACCATAAAGATGCCGCAAATGGAGATATGGTACGACGGTACAACCCAATGGACCTACAACCCAAACTCCGGCGAGACATCAGTCACCACTCCTACCCCGCAGGAGATAGCGCAGATAAATCCTCTGTCGCTCATCGCATCGATCGGCGACGGCTATAAGACCACACAGCTCACCTCCGGTAATTCCACCGAGCAGACCATGCGCCTCATACCGCGGCGCCCGAATCCTGATCTCGCCTACGCCGACGTGACATTAAACTCACGCACGGCTATGCCCACACAGATCATACTTACAGATCCGCAGGGCAACACCATAACCCTGACGGTCACATCCATCAAGACCGGACAGGCACTCCCCTCCTCAACATTCCGCTACGACAAGGCTGCGCACCCCTCGGCTACCGTCGTCGATCTCCGCTAATTCAAGTATAAATCCTCAATTATATATATCATGCAACAGATAAACACAAAATGTCTCATAATCGGCTCCGGTCCTGCCGGATATACAGCCGCCATCTATACCTCACGCGCCAACCTGTCGCCCGTCATGTATGTCGGACATCAGCCCGGGGGACAGCTCACCACCACAACTGAGGTCGAGAACTTCCCTGGATACCATAACGGAGTGACCGGCACACAGCTCATGGACGATCTCCACAAACAGGCATCACGCTTTGGCGCCGACATCCGCACTGGCATAATCACTGACATCGACCTCACCCAGCGTCCTTTCGTGGCACACGCCGACGATGGCACAGAGATCGTGGCTCAGACAGTGATCATTTCCACCGGCGCCACCGCACGCTACCTCGGGCTACCCGATGAAGACCGCTACAAAGGGATGGGAGTATCGGCATGCGCCACATGCGACGGATTCTTCTACCGCGGTCGCCGCGTCGCCGTAGTAGGTGGAGGCGACACTGCTTGCGAGGAGGCTCTATATCTTAGCAACATCGCATCTGAGGTCTACCTCATTGTCCGCAAGAACCACCTCCGCGCATCGAAAGTGATGCAGCGCCGTGTCGTGGAGAAGCCGAACATCCACATCCTGTTCAACACCAACACCGAAGGTCTCTACGGTGCTGAGTTCCTTGAGGGAGCACATCTGGTGGAACATATCGGCACTGACAACGAACGCCATTACGACCTCCCCGTCGACGGTTTCTTCCTTGCCATCGGACACACACCGAACACCGAACTGTTCCGTCCGCACATCGCACTCGACGATACCGGATATATCAAGACATTCGACCACTCGACCGCTACGAATATCCCCGGAGTGTTCGCCGCCGGCGATGTAGCCGACCCGCATTACCGTCAGGCTATCACAGCTGCCGGCAGCGGTTGTAAGGCGGCTCTCGACACAGAGCGCTTCCTTAACGAGCAAGCCTGATTTTTTAAAGACTAACAACCATAAGCGTAGGCGGTGCGTCAGATAATCTGAAACACCGCCTACGTTAATTTTATATGTGATTTACTTCACACGGTCAGGATTAGAGTTGACAAAGTCTGCCCACGACCGCGACCGAGGTTTCTTTCTCGCCGTGCCGGCTACGGCTGCCGACACAGCCACAGCAAGCGGATTGGTCAGCTCGTAGTAATGACACAATGCAGCCGCCAGAGCATCCGTAGCGTCAAGCTGACGGGGAAGTGTCTCCTCATCCAGACCGAGAATGCGCACAAGCATTGCACGCACCTGCTCTTTCGAAGCACCGCCATTGCCCACAACAGCCTGCTTTATGCTGCGCGGCTCATATTCCGTCACCGGGATATTGCGCGCCAATGCTGCGGCGATCGCCACACCTTGCGCCCGCCCGAGCTTCAGCATCGACTGCACATTCTTTCCGAAGAACGGAGCCTCGATGGCGAGCGCATCAGGACGATACTGCTCGGCGAGCATACTGACGCGTTCGAATATCCTACGAAGTCTCACATAATGGTTCTCTATCTTTCCGAGTTCGATAACACCGAGCGCGATCATGACAGGCTGACGCTTCTCGGCTGTGAGAAGCGCATACCCCATCAGATTCGTTCCCGGATCTATGCCGAGGATCACCGGCGCAGCATCAGAGCACTTCCTCATCAAGCGGAATCAGTGTAGAGTGAATCCAGAGGAAATCCTCGCCGTGAAGCTCAGCTTCCGTGCCAATCACCGAAGCTCCCTCACCATGCAGCCACGCATCGGCAGCATCAGCTGAATCATGCGACAGATGCAGGGCAAACACAGCCATTCCGGGCTGCACATTGGTTGTCACCTGCATGAAATGCGGCGCAGTGAAACCGGCTGCCATTGCCGCAGGTATGAACCTGTCGCGCAACCATATTTTCAGTCCCCTCTCCTTACCCTCCGGGATAAAGAAAGTGGTGTTGATTATTACACCGGTCATTTGTCGGCAAGTCCGGCGAAAACACCGAGGAGAGCCAGCAGCAGGTAAGCCGCCGAGCATATAAGTGAGATGAAGAAACCTATCTTGGTCCACTTACCAGCCTCGCGCGATGCACGTTCCGCACCCGCGTAATCACCGCGACCGTAGAGCGACTCCACCTGCGATGCCTTCACGATGCCGGCTACACCGAATGGCAGACAGCACAGAATCGTAACGAGAATCGACTCCACAAGCCATGTCTTCGGACAAGGAGGGGGAGCCATCTGCTGCCCGTAGGCACCGGGGGCGTATGCAGGGGCATAGCCCGGAGCACCTGCTGCCGTCGCATCATTGACCGGAGGATACTGGCTCGCAGGCGCGGCACCAAAAAGTGCTGCCTGAAGTTCAGGCACCTCTCCCGCCGTGGTCCAACCGCTCATGCTTTCGTTCCACACCGGCGTGGAAGTTGTGATATTCATCTTGCGCAGCTCATCGACCGTGTAGGGTCCGGCATTACCATTGTTTACGTGGATATAGTATTTCATAGCTCTTGTGATGATTTATTCTCTTTTTTCCGGCGCCGCAGTGCCCGCGGTATGAAAGCTATGTGCTTTCTGACTGCTGTCGCCGCACCGTAGTAGCGGCACATTATGCGGAACCGCTCCATGAGCGACGCCCGATGATTCTTGTTTGTAAGCCCGCCTTCCAGGAAATCTATCATAATCCCCGGCACATATACGTTCCTCCGTGAGTGTTGCAGACAGCGTATACACCATTCGTAGTCAGCCGAGAAACGGTAAGCGGTGTTATATGGCGATGCGATCCGCGCAAGCACGACAAAAGCCTGATGACACACAACCATGCCGTCGGCAAAGCTCTCGAGCGTCAGTTTCTCAGGCGCGGTAAGATGTCTGTCGCCAACACGGTGTCTATGCTCATCCACCACCTGCGTCTGCCCGTACAGTATTCCGGGCATTTCGTTCTCCCGCACAGCCGACGCTATTCTTGATAACGTGTCGGCAGAGTGGAAAGCATCGCCGGCATTCAGGAAAATCAGGTATTTGCCTTTGGCACGGTCCATGCCCTTGTTCATCGCGTCATAGAGCCCCTCGTCAGGCTCCGAGAAGATCCGTGTCCGCTCTCCGGCACCCATCTCTCCGGCTATGCGCAATGTATCGTCGGTCGACGCGCCGTCTATTATCAGATGCTCGAAATTGCGGCATGTCTGCTCCGCCACGCTGCGCATAGTCGGCACAAGCACAGCTGCGGCATTCCATGTGACAGTGATGATGGAAAACAACGGTTCTGCAAGTGATGCCTCGCGTTTGTTCACGGCTGCGGGATCAAGCGTGGCGGTATTCATTTCACCACAACTTTTTTCGACCAACGTCCGCAGCGCACCACGTAGCAACCGGCGCGAAGCTCCAATTGCTCCGTATCGCCGGCACGCACCGTGACAGTGCGCACAAGCTGCCCGACTATAGAATATATCTGGAAAGTACGGTCGGTATTGCCGCGCGACGTCAGTTCTATAACACCGTCGCGGGTGGCTACCACAGGCTCATCGGCATGCCGCTCCAACTGCTCTGTCTGCGCTGCTGGTGCAGATTCAGGCATGGCGGCAACCGGTACGGCAACGACCGACAATGCGGCAACAACAGCCGCAAATCTCGCCGAAGCAGAGTGTATAGCCATTCGTATTCTTGTCATGACGGTAAAACTGTTATCCTGCGTGCGCGCAGGCTTGAGTTTTGCAAAGTTAGCACTTCCAACCCAAAAATCCAAATCCATACAAATTATGACTCATCCTCTACGGAATCTGACTCAGTTTACCATACTTCAATTCCGACAACAGCATGTCGTAGACATAAGCCGGACTCTCCATATACAGACCTGTCTCAAAATCCTCAAGTTTCTGAAAAGTTTCTGAATTATGAAACGTAGCTATGGCTTCAGCCAAAGCCATATCATTTTTTTCGACCAGATAGCTCACCACATCGGCTGATATCCCTTCAAACAAATATTGTGCGTTTCTTTGGTTCATATCTTCTTCAGTAATGCTATGGAAGCCTCAGTATGGAAAAAATATTGCGAGGTCACTTTAGAGAATGTCAATTCACGCAGAAGCTGTTCCTCATCAATAAAATTCTCCGTGAACATGCGCAATAGTCTCGCTATCGTATCATCTGCTACAGGTCCGACCACAATATCATAATCATGCGCCGGTTGAGGCACATTGAAATCCCTGTTCTGCATGACGAATTTTGCCCATTCACGGTCAGGAGATTCAAAAATCTTTACCTTAAGCCCCGCGCGGATGGCATCATCGAGATCAAATTCAAACGACGTTATTTCCGGTGAGCCGTCAAACATCCTGACAGCCCTTGCCGCCATACGTTGAGCCTGCTCCCTGATGTCTGTCAGATAAAAGCCTCTGCCGAAATCCTTATATGGACGGCATTTCCCGAGATCTATAGTCTCTATAGCTATGTTGGAACCGTGGTACAGTATCATGTCAACGCTCCTCCATTTTTATGGCATACTACAGTGAGGTCGGCGACGCAATCGTTGAACGACAGCGTATGTTCCACATCATAAAACTCCGACAGAAAGTCGATACCCTTGAACCTGTTCAAATAATTGCTCGCCTCACGAATTGTGAGAGCATGGTGCCGCGCAAATTCAATTATAGCAGTCATCACATAATCCACCACATCCTTGCCGGGTCTCTCCTTAGGCTCAAGCGACACCACCGGCTCGACGCCGAGCGCATCAGCAAGTTTTTCTAACGAACCGATATTTACACTAACGCCGTTTTCAATCTTGGACACCATTGCTTTCCGGACGCCGATCAATTTTCCGGCGTCTGTCTGTGTCAGTCCTCTGTTTTTTCTCCTTTGGGCGAGAAGTGCTCCTATGGAGTTCAATCTTGTCTTGGTTGCCATAATACATGATTTGCCGATGCAAATATAACGATAAGTTTCCTATTCAGGAAACAAACTTATTCATTATTTGTTGGAAGCCGTGAACAAAAATGGGGATAAAAAAGGCGCGGACCCGATTGAGGATCCGCGCCATTGGTTATTTGATGGCGGCTATAAAGCCGTCGGTAAGAAACGTCAGCGTATCATCACCTTGACAGTCGTGCCGTCGGGTGTGCGCACCAGATAGATGCCCTGGCGCAGTCCCTCGCCACGCACGCGACGTCCGTTGAGGTCGTAGACCACCGAACCCTCCGGAGCGATGATGTCTGATCCTTCAGCACGCACTGCGTCAGCATCGCGGTCACCGTTGATACCGTCGATTGCCGTGGGGGTGGGATTCACCCATACGTTCACGCCGCACACGGCGCCACTCTTCTTACCTGTCTCAACGAGGATAGCCATGATATACGTGGTCTCGGTCACCTCGATAGGCTGGAAATCGTAAGGAGTGCCGTTGTCGGGAGTGAGAGTGCCCATGCGGTCGGTCCAGTAGATCTCAAATCCACCTGCTACTGCCTCGGCGGGCGAGATGGTCACGTAAACCTTGCCGGTGACCTCATCCTGGGTGATCTCAAACTTCACCTTGCCGCTCACTGCCTGTCCGGGCTGGTCAGGATTCTCGGGCTGATCAGGCTGATCGGGATTTTCTGGCTGGTCAGGCTGTTCGGGATCCACAGGCTTCTGCGGCTCATCCTGCTTGACTGCGGGAACGATCACGAGCGCGTGCACAGTCTCGCCGGCAACCTTGCCCTCCTCCTCGACACGTGCATAGAGTATGCATGTCTCAGATATCTCTATAGGACCGGTATATTCCTTACCGGCTGTCGCGAAGTTGTCTTTCGACCAGCGGATGTCGGAATCCTTGGCACCGCCGAGAGCCTTGAGCGTTACCATCGTCACACCCTTGGCTTCGTCGGGAGCGAGCTCAAAGTCTACATCACCCGACGGTTCGAGGCGTGTGAGCGCGATGTGCGTGTGGCGACTCGGACGACGACCCTCAGCTACTGCGTAGGCGTGGATACAAGACTGCGAAGCGGTCACAATGAACGGCTCGCCGTAGGTGAACCACTCTTTGTTGTCATACGAATAGTAGATGCGTGTGGTCGAAAGCTGGTTGGAGCATTCGAGCTTCACCTTGGTCGCGGGATAGAACGATTCGGCATATTCGAGATATTCGCCATCGGCTACCGGAGATATGCTCTTATCGTCGATCTTCACTGTAACATCGGCGGTCATCGGTATGCGCTTGGCATCCGTAGGCCAGAGTTCCACCTCCGTGCCATTGAGCATCACGAAGCCAGTGATGTCGTAGTAAGCTCCATCCTCGAAGTCTACATCGTCAAGCTCGCCGAGCTCGGCTGTGTTCAGCAGATGAGCCACACTGCCGTCGATAGCGCTCTTGAATGTTATGGTGGGTGTCGCCGCGCGTGCATTCTCAGGAGCGGCGACATTGACCACAACATTGCTTACCGTCACGAGGCGGCGGGCATTCTCGGCTGAGATATCCTCCACCTCATCAGGAGTGATGGTGATCTCCTTCATGTTTTCGTCAGGATAATCCTCAAGAGCCACCGACTCCTCAGGCCAGCTGCACTCGGCATTGACCACACCGCGGCGGTTGCCGGTCGAAGCATCAAACAGCATCACGAAATCGCTCACATACTCACCCTCGCGGTACTTGGTCACATCCCAGCCGTCGGCATTGTAGATGGGGAGATAGTGACCCACGGATCCACGCACGAACATGTTCTGTCCGCTCACCGACACGATGCGCACCGCGCTGTTGAAATGGTATGCATTATCCTGCACACCCTGATTGATGAAATTGAGGAGGTAGCTCATCTCGCGGGTGTTCTTCACGAACGTGCGTGCCACGACAGCGCTCGGAGTCTTGCCCGGCTCGGCGGCGAAAGCCATCACCACCACGCGGTCCTGACCCTCATCGAATGTGAGGGCTACCTTGTCGCCGGGAGTATATGTGTGGCGTTCCGTCACATTATGCAGCGGGTTGACGCCACCGATAGCGTAATAACCTATGGCACCCTCAGGCACTGTCATCTCAAACTGGAGGTCATGCAGACCTGCCTGTACCTCATTGCCTGCAAGGTCGGGATGACCCGCCAGGAAGAGCTGCGGCTCCTCCGTATCGCCGGCGAGACCGCCGAAATCGGTCATAGCGAGAGCGAAACCATCTTCACCGTCGCGCATGAACACACCGGTGATATCATAGAGGCTGCCTTTCTTGTAGGCTGTCGACCAACCGCTGCGCACAGTGAATATGTCGAAGCTCAGGCGCACAGGCACGCTGCCGTCGCCTATGCGGAGGAAGTAACGCTCCGTGTCGCGCGACTCGTCAGTTACTTCAACACCCTTAAGCGTCAGGTACATCATACGGTCAGTATCGCCCAGTTTGATATCCTCATAGTAGATGTCGCCACCCTCTTCATAGCTTACCTTGACTTCACGAGGTGCTACGGATGTCGAGTCGATGCTGCGGTCATAGACCACCGTGCGGGCGAAGTTGGTTGTCTCGCTCCGCAGGTTGCCGAGAGAGGTCAGGTTAGCCATCAGCGCTACGCCATGGATCACGTCGCCCGGACGGAGCACACGCTTCGCACCCTCAGCCGCATCGGCGTCGGTATTGTCGACCTTCGGCTGCTCCCAGGCTTTGCCGTTGTGCACCATCAGATAGTTCTTCGAGAGGAAATCGCTGCCGTCGGTAGGATCGAGGTCGCGCAGGTAGAGATACTCCGGAGTGCGCTTGATCACCACCGCGCTGCCCGACAGCTGATAGTAGAGACTCAGACCGTTGTCGGCGATAGCCTGTTCGGTGAGCACGCCATCGGCATCAAACCAATCCTTCTCATGTCCGATGAACACCTCCTTGAATTCGGCGATGCTCTTAGCTTCCTTGGCATCGTAAGCGTGGAATTTCACGTGGCTTGCATGCAAGCTCCACACATCGTTGTTCTTGTCGTAGGTGTACACATAGAGGTCGCGCACACCATCAGTGAAGTCAGCCTTGCGGATCACCAGTCCCTCAGCGGGCACCACATTCTCGCTCTTCACGTCGGCGTCAAACGAGTAGCGTGCCTCCATTCCCTCCGGAAGCTCGCTGAGCGTCACAGTAAACGCATCGGAGATCACGTTAACGTCGCCCTCAATCTCATTAGGAGCGTAGAGTGTCGGGCGCACCGGGCAGGGGCGCACTTTCGCCGTCGGGAAGATCGCCGTCTTGCCGTTCACCTGACCCACGAAGCCCTCCACGAGCCACTTCGTGCCCGCTTCCGACTTGAACATATCGGAAGTAAGCGCCTCGGCATCGAGATCCGCGCCATTTGCGTCGCGCACCACCAGGCGTGAATAGATCTGATAGCGGTTGCCATCCTCATCGGCTTCCTCATTGTTCGAGCGGAGCCAGGTGAGGTTGCGCACCACAACCTTGCGGTTGAAGTCCGTCACAAACTGATCATCGGTAGGAGTTGTGGTTATCTCCAGGCGCTCCGGCAGATTCGGATCGTAGCCGTCGATGCGTCCCTTTACAGGCGTGCCGAGCAGGTCATGATAAGGTGCCGATTTGCTGTTGATCACAATCTCCGGGCTGCCGTAGGTGTAGCGGAAGTCGCCCACGAAACCATTGACCGGAAGTTTCAAGTCGTCCGCGGCATAGAACGCAGCGGGGAAATCCTTACCTTGCGACACGAGCTTTATCGCCGTGCCATCAGCATCCACGAGATATGCATAGTATGTGGTAAGCGCCTCCGTGGTGGCACCGTCAAGACGGGTCTTGTAGACGCCCACAATCTGCATCTCCTTAGTCGGACGTACTGTCAGTTCCTTATCGACATTATCCTTGCTGATAAGCTCCGAAAGCGCACTGAATCCCTGCGCCTGCACCGGCTGGAAGAACATTTGCGACACACCGCTCTTAGCCATGGAGTTGGTATAGTAGTCACTCTCCATAAGTATGCGGAATGTAGTTGCATCGCCGTAATCGTTCTTTGTCAGTGTGATTTTCTGCCCTGGATAAGCCGCTTTTATTTTCGATGACGGGAAGTTATTTAAAGTATTATCTGTAGCTTCACTTGTAAGCGCATATCTTGCATTACCCTGTTTTGCTGAGATCATCACATCCACCTCATCAATGAAACGTATGAGACCACCGTCATTCGAACCTGAAAGCGCGGTACCTACTGGTGCTTCCGGAGCGGCTACGGTATTGATAACCTGAGAAGGCTCCCATTGTATTGAAAGCTTCTTGAAGGCGCCGTAAGTGGTTGTTGACGTAGTGAGGCTCAGGTCACGCGTACTTCTGATATAAGTACGTTGATAGCTACCCGCTTCCCAAACTTGATTTTCACCGGGTTCTCCCGTCGAATAATTTAGATATCTGTTGTTAGAATCAGTATTATAGGAACCGAAAGTTATCCTATTCATGTATACGGCTCCGTTTTGAGTATATATCTTCAAACCTGATCCAGTATAACTCTTGATCCACCCATCTATCGGATCTATGTCCGATGTTTTTCCTGCAGCATTTGGGATGAAGTCAATTATGAATGCTTCCGGTTGGAAATCGTCAGTTTTCGTCGGAACGAATACCATACGGTGTATGTTCTCGTGCTTATAATTTTCATTGGTACTTTTTACCCATATTTTACCCTGAGGATATGTGTCGGACCATATTGTAAGCACGCCATTTACAGAACTGCTGCTATAATCAAAGATAGTATGCTGCGGTACTACTTTGAAGTCAATATATCCCACATCATTTACCCTTTTCAAGTTGGGGTAATTAGGATCGACAGCTGTATAATACAGTCGGCAATCTTCATTGATCTCAAGATATTTAGAGTTCAGAACCCATTCATCCCAATTCTCATTGATTATATCTGAAAGTACGTCAACACCGCGGGTCGACTTGTAATACAGATACTTCTGATTAATAACCGAACTACTTGTATTCTTTTCAAACGCCAGCGGGATAACATCGCCATAACCAATCAACAGAGTTTCTCCATCCTGTATTAACTTCGTAGAATATATACCGGTTGTCTTATCATATACTTTCGGAATCCCGACGAATTTCAGACTCACATTGAAATCTGCATACCCCATCTCGCTCTTCTTACCGGGATAGTCAGGATTCTCGGCAACGTAATACACCCGACAAGGCTCACTTATCTTTAAGGCATTACCGTCCCATTTTATCCATTTTGAAGCCGGAATTTCAGTAAGGACGGCTCCGTCCAATCCTTTCTCTATATAATAGTAAAACTCCTGGTTATCAACCTCTGTATCGGCATTGTTGCCAAACGTAATGCTCTTTTCGCCGAGATAGTCAATAGTAACTTCAGAGCCGTTTTTGATTTCCGACGATGCCCCCGACGTATTGTCAAGTAATCTCGGAACACCTATAAATGGAGCTCCTACATAAGTGACTTCGATTGAGGTTAAGAAAGCACGCAAACTGGTTTCCGTCAAAGGAACTGATTTATACGGTGCGACAGCTCCCCCTTCTAAGTTTTTAATATTAAACCTCATTTCTGAGACACCTGCAGATGATGTAAACTGAGGAACTGTTAGACTTGATACAGATGCGATTCCCTCCGTAAGACAACTAAAGTTTTTATATCCCTGATTATACAGTGTATTATGATTAAAAATTACTTTTTTTATCTTATAATCAGGATCAGTTGTACGTATAGTAAAATCAAACCCACAGTAGACCTGCATATTAGCAGCGTATAACTTGACAAACTGTGCCCCGCTTGGAGCCGTGGTAGGATCTGGAAAATCGATTATTATATCATCTGCCTTGATGCGCACTGGATTGATATTTCCGGAATAAGGAGCTTCCGTTCCATTCCCTTCATAATTACCATCCGCCTTGTATTCTTCCCAATAATAATATTTAGTCCCGGAAGCAGGAACGATGGTAACAGTCTTTTCCTTTTGAGCTGAAACTATCTGCAACGCGCCTACGAGCAGCGCGAAGCATAGCAAGATTAGTTTTTTCATAAGAAATTGATTAGTTTAACAGTCGTTTTGAGAGGAAAGAGGCGTTGCGGAGAGAGGGTGTTTGTCGTAAGTGGTTTTATTCTATAGGCATTGCGATTTTATAGGGTGAGTATTATGGTTGATTTGTTTCTGAATTTGTCATGAGGGAGGTTGCGCCGGAACGGCACGACACGACGAAGCGGCGCGACCGTTGCCGGCGCGCTGCAATATGCTGATTTTAAATAGTTTATACGAAAATTGGGGGGGGGTAAGAATTATCCTCCCGACAGGTCGGTCAAAGCCGGTGTTTGAACTCACAAATCCCTGTACGACCATTGTTATACAAAATCCTCAGAACTTGTTCTGATCGTGTCGTTTATATTCCCTGTATTGATGTAATCCCGCACGCGGAATTAACATTTGCTTTCACTTTATAGCGCAAATTTATATTTCCTCGACAAACCCTGCAAGAAAATCCACAACTTTTTCGCCCTCCCGTCCCCAAAAAGCCAACACCACCCCCATCTGTAAGCCACCCTGAGTACGGGGCGGAGACATATTTCAGCCCCAAGGATGAAATTGTCTCCGTGGAGTTGGTGTTGATGAAGGGGTTATTGTGTATATATATATTTGTAATCAAAAGGATTATGAAGTAATACCACACAGAACTTTTTTGTTGCTTCGCAACATCCACAGAACAGATAGAACAACACGGAACGAGGGTGGGAGTTGGGGGGATTACAGAAGCATAGACGTGCGGGAGCAAAGGGTTGTAGGGGCGGAGGTATGGCGCGAGCGCAGCGCAGCCTACCTCCGGTCAGCCTGCACCTACCATGGTGAAGTTGCGCATCTCCGAAGCGCCATAGATACTGCACTCCACTACAACCCCACGCGGTCAATGTCGCGCCATGCGTTCCATTGACGCGGGTGGGGTTTCCCAAGTTTCGCCTCTCCGAGGCGTGGAGTGGCAACCAAAGGGTAAGGAGAGAGCACAGCGGGTAGAAACAGCACTGGTAAGGAGTGAGCGAGTCGGAGACTCGCAACTTGGTAAACCCCATACGTGGAGTTGAGCGCGCAGTGCGAGACTACCGTGTGGGGATCGGGAGGCTGACACCCACTGATAGCGCGTCGGAGATGCGCAACTTTTATGGGTGCAGGTTGATCGGGGATCGACTGAATACATTATGGTGAGGTTTTATCATAGGGAAAT
>OFFM01000197.1_pt1 | contig 59110 bp, 46 predicted proteins | sample 1521401 | NCBI WGS metagenome assembly OFFM01 (sample SAMEA3504118, study PRJEB24116) | mouse gut metagenome | biome: mouse gut; feature: mouse-associated habitat; material: faeces | place: Denmark | collected 2011
GAACAAGTGATTTGGAGTTATTTACGATGCTTTGGGCGATGTTTGACGGGTCAATCACCGTCCACTGGGCATTGGCTTTGCCCACTCCAAAGAGTAGGGCGAAAGCAAATACCGTGAGAAGAATTTTTAATTGCTTCATTATGGTTCGATTATATGATTGTTACTTTGGGTGCATCATCGGGATTGATTCCTTTTGCATCCTCGTTCTGCTTGTCCGCTGAATGATAGTCGGTCATGAAGATTCCCTGTGGTGTCACGAAAATCTCATCACCACTTGCGGTGATACCGATTGTTACCGGCCCGTTAGTTCCGTTGAATGTTGCCACACGGTCTGAGCTGGTAGGGGTAAGAATGTATGAACGTTCCTTGCTTCTGAAGCAGCCATACTGTTTCACAGTCACGACATGGATTCCTTTGATTTCATCGAACTCAAAGACCATGTCTTTGTTTTGAGTCCACCAACTGCGGTGTTTTAGGTTTTTGAAAAAATTATTCACGATTTTGGGTTTTAGTTGATTTTGGAAGCCATGCCTCCGATCATCTTTACTCCCACGTAGAGCAGGAGCAAAGGGAATGTTATTAGAATTGTCACACTTGCCAATATCCCGAGAGTGAGAGCGCCAACAGTTTTCAGAAGTATTTTCATGTCGCGCCCTCCCTTCTCGCCTGTGCCATCATGCGGATAGCCATTTCGAGGTTGCCTCCGAGTTTGGCGGCGAGCCGCTGCACTTCGACCTTCTCTGTCTCCTCAGTGGTATAGCAGTAGTATTCCTCACCCGACACCTCCGTGGCATAGACGGCTGATTGAGTGCCTCCGAGTCCTATCCATACCTCTTTATATAGCCGGTTCGGATTGTTCGCCATGTTGATACTGAGAATCTGGGCTTTCTCCTTGTCGGTAAGACCGAGCAGCTCCTGAATCTGGTCGAAACGGTTCATATATTTGCGTTGATCCAGAAGAATCTTGCAGTCGGAGTTGTTGATGATGGTCTCCTTGACAATCGGCGACGATATGATGTCGTCAACCTCCTGCGTAACCACCACGGCCTCCCCGAAATATTTGCGGACGGTCTTGTACATGTAGCGCATATACTCGGCCATGTTAGCGGTGGAGAGCGCCTTCCACGCCTCCTCGCATATAAGGAGTTTCCGGATACCCTTCAGGCGCCGCATCTTATTGATGAAAGCCTCCATGATGATTATCGTCACCACCGGGAACAATTCCTTGTTATCCTTCACATTATCAATCTCGAAGACAACAAAGCGCTTGTTGAGAAGGTCGATGTTCTCCTTTGAATTGAGAAGGAAATCGAAACGCCCTCCGTGGTAATACTGCCGGAGCGTAGTCAGGAAATTGTCTATGTCAAAGTCCTGACGGTGTATCGGAATCGGGCGTTTCGCCATTTCCTCGCGGTACTCGTCGCGCATGAACTCGTAGAACGAGTTGAAGCAGGGAACGATGTCGCGGTCTTTCTTCATCCGGTCGATGAACATTGACAGAGCGGAGCCAAGCTCACCCGATTCCGTCTTCGTTATCCGGTCGTCCTCCGACTTCCAGAGTGTGAGAAGCAGCGTCTTGATGCTGTCCTTCTTCTCCACATCGAAAACATAATCCTCGGTATAGAAGGGATTGAAGGATATGGGGCTGTCCTCCCGGTATGTGTAATATATGCCGTCCTCACCGTGGGTACGGTTGTGGATAAGGTTGCACAGACCTTCGTATGAATTGCCGGTGTCTATCAGCAGCACATGGGCGCCCTGTTCATAATACTGGCGGACTAAGTGGTTCGTGAAGAATGACTTGCCGCTACCTGACGGGCCGAGTATGAACTTGTTGCGGTTTGTCGTTATGCCGCGCTTCATAGGCTCGTCGGAAATGTCGAGGTGCAGCGGTTTCCCGGTCAGACGGTCAACCATCTTTATCCCGAATGGCGACAGCGAAGAACGGTAGTTCGTTTCCGCAGTGAAGAAGCACACCGCCGGCTCTATGAAGGTATAGAACGATTCTTCCGCAGGGAAATCGGCCTCGTTGCCCGGCATGGCAGACCAGAACAGCGTCGGACAGTCGATGGTGTTGTGCCGTGGCATACACCCCATAGTCGCAAGCTGACCTCCGACATCGTTCTTGATGCGCCGCAGTTCCTCCGCGTCGTCGCTCCACGCCATGACATTGAAATGCGCCCGGACGCTTGTCAGCCCGTATGAATGGGCCTCGTTCAGATAACGGTCTATCCATTCCTTGTTGATCGCGTTGCTGCGGCTGTACTTGGAAAGACTGTTCATGTTGCGGACGGTCTTCTCGAAGCGGGCAAGATTCTCGTCGTGGCTGTCGATGAACACATACTGGTTGTATATGTGGTTGCACGGCAGGAGCAGCCCCACGGGGGAGGCAAACGACAGGCGGCAGTCGGAGCGGTCGGTGGAGAGACGCTCGTAGCGGTTGTCCGTGCTGACCTTCGCCGGAAGGTCATCGGTATCCGAAAGGGTATGGAGGCAGAGCATCTTGTCGCCGATACGCATTTCCCTTGCCGATAGATCCATATCCTCCAGACACGTTACATCCGACATGGAGAGGGAAAGATATTTCTCTATGATGCCCGATGTAGTTCCGGTGCCCAGAATCTCGTCGTCAGAGAGACGGCGCAGACTGATATGCCCGGTGTCGTTGATTATGCGCTCGAACTGTTCCACACTCTCCATGAACTTCACCACCATCTCGTGATTCAGTTCCTTCGGGGTTATGCGTCCACGGCACAGGGTGGAAAAATTGCTCTGCTGGCGCATCCGCTCCTTCGTTGTCTTTGTCAGGAACAGATAGCATTTGTGGTCAAGATACGGACGCTCGTTGAAATGGCGCTCGAAAGAGCGGTCGAGGAAGCTCAGTCCCTCCTTCTGCAATTCCGGCCGGTAGTTTTCCGATATGAATATGTCCTGTTTGTGGACAACCGAAAAATGCGGCAGAACCTTTATCGCCTTGCACCATGCCGAGTGCATGGCCTCGTATTCGGCAGATGTTACCGTGAACAGCTCCGGGAGCCTCACCTCAAAGGCCACCGTTATGTCGGCGTCCTTTGAGATGATGCAGCCGTGTTCAACGGCAAGGAGGGGCAGTTTCGATTCAAGAGTCGTCGCTCTCAGGGTATTTCTCATTTTTATTTATGTTGTTTCCTACACGTTTTTATCAGGCGTGTTATTCGCAACCGGTTGATTATGTAGCGGGGCCTGTATCTCACGGCGCTGAGCTTCATAAGTCCGTATTGCCCGAACTTGGAGTTTAGCCGGAAAGTGAGCCATACAAGGGCCGATGCCGACACTGCGGCGAAGCCGATACAGAACCATTGCGGGACACCCGCGACATACATTATCACGAACAGGACGAACAGGGACAGAAGGCCGATGGCGAATATGAACAGATATTGCGCTTTCAAACCCTTGTACTCCACACTGCGCCCCACGCCTTTGTTGATGGAATACTCGGACATCAGAGGAAGAATGACTTGAGGATTGTGGCGGCCACGATAAGGAAGATGCAGGCTCCGAACCATGACGCGGCGGTCTTGCTGGTGTCGGGGTCTCCGCTCGACCATTTGGAGTAGCATTTCACGCCTCCGATAAGACCCACGACCGCCCCGATCGCATAGATAAGTTTCACTCCCGGCTCGAAGTACGATGTCACCATCGTCGTAGCCTCGTTGATGCCCGAAAGACCGTTGCCGGCGGCACTGACAAACTCGACAGAGCAGAGAATCATAAGAACGGCGAGGACGACACGTCCTTTCAGAATCATAAACTTGTCTTTTGCAGTTTTCATAAGAATCAGTGTTTGAATGTGGCCGGGATACACACCCAGCCACGGTAACGCCTTTTTTCGGCTTGTGTGGTGGATGGTATGACTCAGTGCGGTCAGCCGTAATCAATCTTCTTCATCTTTTTCACTGTCTTTGTCAGTATTATCCGGTCTCCGGAGCGAGCCGTCAACATCAATTTCACGACCTTTGCGCCTTGTCGCGGACGGCCTGCCGATTTTTTTCTTGTGCGCCGCCCGCACACTCTCGGCGATGCAGTTCATTATTCCAGCGTTGATTCTTTCATCTGTCTCCATCATTTTGCCGATGAATACCACATCGCGCATACCGGTCAGGACTCTCCCTGCCTCGGCTTTCTGTTCAGGTGTCGCCGAAGGATTTGCCGCCACGGACACCGCCGCCTCAATCTCGTCGATTGATTCCCCTTTCGCGGGAGGGGAAACGCTGTCAGGCTCGAAGTCGTCCATGTCGGGGGTATCGTCCGCCGTATCCGTATCAGTGGGAGTATCCCCTGCATTTCCGTTCATGGAGCTGTCCGTTTCAGACTTTTTGAACTCGACATCCTGCGGATTTACATCCCCCATTTTGGCGTTCAGCACATAGGTCATGGCTGCTGCCATAGATTCTGTTAGCACCTCCCGGAATTTGTCAAAGTCAAAATCGCTCTGCGGAACAACCGTGACTACATTTTTCTTCGGTTCCTCACCGTCGCTGTCCGACGCCGTTTCTTGCGTTTCTTTTTTACCGCCGGTTTTGGTGTCGGGCTTCTTGCCCTTTCCCCGGAACATCCATGTCACGAAGGCGAGATAGACAAAGGCGCATAAAATCAGGATTGATGCTGTGTTCATAGGCGCGTCTTTTTCTTCCCCTTCTCCATAAGGGTGTTGAGGATGTCGGCGTTTCCATTCAGATGGTCGAGTAGAATCCGTGTTACATATACCCCGATTGTCAGCCCATCCACATCAAGGAGCGGCACGGTCATTTTGAGCCTGTCAACAAGCTCACGGGGAACGAATATTCCTTTTCTCGCCCCGACTTCTCCCGGCTCCAGAAACAGAGTGCGGTAAGATTCCGTGTCTTTTGCAGAGACTGAGGCGGATTTTTTATTTGTCGCAGCGGCGTTATTATTTTCAGTTGCCATATATTTCAGAATTTTAATGAATCGTTGAACATCCTTTTTATGATGTCGTCATATTCCTTGAAATGCTGTTCCAGCACATTGTTGACATATTCCGTAATCGAGCCTCCATCGGAGAAGAAAAGCATCATCTTCTGCATTTTGAGCTTGAACTCCTCGCTTATGTACACCTGTCTCCCTTTGCGGCTTATGCGGCGGTACTTGTTTTTAAGGATAAAACTCTCCATATATTCAAGTTCCCTGTTGGACAGCGCTATGCCGTCGGCCACGGTCTTGTCGGGCGCCGCTTTTTCGGAAGAAACCGATGCTTCGGACGGCACCGGAATTTCGGACGCAGATGTCGTATGCGATGCGTTTTCCTCGTATCTTTCAAGGAACTTGTCGGGATCGAAGCCTTGTTCTCTTTTCCTTGCCATAATCAGTCCGGTTCTATGGTTGCCAGAATCTCGTCCACCAGTTCGGGGAGCTGACTGTTGCGCAGAAGGCTCTTGTCCGGAGGCATGAACGTGGAGCGGAATATCCCGCAGCGCCCCGATGTGTCGCCGTCTTTGGTGTACTTCACGCTCATGGGCAGGATGGTGTCCAGCGATTCGATGCACAGCGAGGCCACATAACGGTTGATGATCTGACAGAGGTTGTTGCGGTCTTTCGGCTGCACCTTGTTCCATACAAGGAACATCCCCTTGACATTGGTGCCTTCCTTGAAGAGCATCTGTTCGTTCACGTTGTGGGCGAATCCTATTGAACTTTTGAGATCTCCGGTCTCCGGAGTGATCGGCACGAAAAGATAATCCATCGCGGCCAGAAGGTTCACCAGTTCGCGGTCGTTGACCGTGCCGGTGATGTCGAAGAATACATATTCAGGCGATTCCCCTTCCTGAATCGCTTTCTCCGCATGGTCGAGAGCAGTGGCGGGAGAGCATTTGATAATCTCATAGGCATCCCCACGGAAGTTTTCCATGAATCTGGCGAAACGCCTCTTGACAACGGGATTCTCCCGTATCAGCAGCTTGTCCTTCTCGCGGTACTCAATCATGCTGTGCTGTCTGGGATCACAGTCGAGAGCCAGCACCCTCTTTCCGAGGACATAGTGCAGGTAGCTTGCGACAAGTGTCGTAAGGGTGGATTTGCCGGCTCCCCCTTTCTGTGTGGCGAAAGCCACATAAATCGGGTCTTGCATTTATAGTAGGTGGGATTGGGTAATGTAATACGGCATCAGCCGTGCGGCACTTTTCCCGTGCCTTGCGGAATGTCCGGCTTGATAACCATGTCCGGCTTATCCGTGGAGTGAACTGAAAATCGCCAGCCCGTTCACTCCGGCATACAATCAATAAGAGGTCTGCAATCAGTTAGTACATCAATACATCAATACATCAATACATCAATACATCAATACGTCAGTATTTCATTACGTCAGTACATCAGTACGTTCATGCGTCTGACTGTTCAGCCATTCAGATGTTCATACGGTCATACATCCGTATTTCCGTTTGTTCAGGCATACATCTGAATGAACTGCCGTTGTGCTGACCTTCAATACACACAGAAACACATTCATTCATCTGTCCACTCGTAAGGAAGTATGAACTTACTGCCATAATCATGACCGGATGGAGGTACAGCCGGGAGTCTGTTCATCTTTACTTTCATATTTATCTCCGCATGACCTTTCAGCCATAAGGATGACTTTCAGCACATCCTTCCGTCGGAGTGGATGACCTGCCGTTTGACTGACCGGAACTGCAATCATAACGACGGTCATTCAGAAAAAGATTTATAGTTTTCCAAAAGTGCCGACGATTGCCGACCGATTGCCGGCGATTTCCACCCTCGGCAAACCAACCGCCTCTGATATTGTTACGCAGATACACACAACACATTCCTCAAACACGCTTTTCAGCCGCGCCGGGTAACCGTTTTTTCTTATCGCACTCCCTCATGTCGGCTGATTGATCCTTACGATTCCGGGATTCGACACACAGGATTCCGGGATTCCATCGCAAGCGCACGGACACATTCGCTTCATCTGATTTTTACTGATTTACGATGCCAACATTGGCATGGCAAGGTATGTGATGTGCTGCACCAAATGCAATTTGCAGCACATCACCCTTGCCAAGCGAGCTTGGGTTGGGATGGCTCCGAAGTCGCCCTCCCCATTCTCGATTCTGCGCTCCGCAGATTTGATTACACTTTTTATTGCACGATTTATGACTGACAATAGAAAGAGGGCCGGCAGAAAACCGAAGGCCGACACCACCGTTTTCAGATGTTCCGTCAACTTCACTGCCGCAGAACAGGCCATACTGATGTCGATGTATGATAAAGTTCAGGTAGAATCCATGTCGGCGTTCATCAAGATGGTGCTGTTTGAAAAGCCGTTCAAGGTCTTTTATGTGGACGAGAACACACGGGTGTTCATAGATAAATTATCCTCGCTTAACGCCCTTTACCGTACCGTCGGTGTGGAATACGCCTTGATTGTAAAGACGCTGAGGGAGAATTTCAACGAGAGAAAGGCGATGAAGACCCTGTATAATCTGGAACAGAAGACCACCGAGCTGGTAAGAATCAGCATGGAGATAGTCGCGCTGGCCCGGCAATTCGATGAAGCATGGTCGCAAAAATCTCGTTAGGCAACTCCCTTTACGGTGCCATCTGCTACAACGGGGAGAAAATCAACAAGGAAAAAGGCCGGTTGCTCGACACCAACAAAATATATAATGACGGTTCCGGCTCTGTGAACATCCACCGTGTATATGAGGACTTCATGCGTTGGATGCCGTCGCACACGAAGACAGAGAGACCGATGATGCACATTTCCCTCAACCCGCATCCCGACGACCGTCTGAGCGACACCGACTATACTGCATTGGCCCACGAGTATATGCAGAAAATGGGTCTGGGAGATATGCCTTATCTGATTTTCAAACACATGGACATTGACCGGCACCATATCCACATAGTCGCACTCCGTGTGGGAACAGACGGCAAAGCCGTGTCCGATAGAAACAATTTTTACCGCAGCAAGGAAATAACACGGGAACTGGAGAGGAAATACAACCTTCATACTGCCGAGCGTCAGAGAATCACACCCGATATGCCCATCAGGGAAATCGACCCTTCCGGCGACATCAAGCGGCAGGTTGCCAACACGGTCAAAATGGTGGGTATGCGCTACAAGTTCCAGACCATCGGCGAGTATAACGCCATACTCGGTCTATATAATATAAGGTGTGAACAGACCGATGGCAGGGTCAACGGACGGGAGTATCACGGCCTGGTCTATTTCGCCACCGATGACAACGGCAATACAATAGCATCGCCGTTCAAGGCGTCGCGCCTCGGCAAGTTCGCCAGCCGCACGGCGATAGACGGAAAGATGGAGCGTGCGAAAGACAACATCGACATCCGTCCGACCAAGCAATCCGTATCTGAGGCAATGGCGGAATCTTCGGGTAAGGATGATTTCATCGCCAGACTCAAAGAGAGGAACATCGACCTTATTCTGCGCCATACCGATACCGGGCGCATATACGGCGCGACATTCATAGACCACAATACAAGGACTGTCCTTAACGGTTCGCGTCTGGGCAGACAGTTCTCCGCCAACGCTCTTGAACAGTGGTTCACTGCCGGAGAAAGACCTTCGGTTGTACCAGTTCAGACGGACACCCGACAGGAACAGCCGCAGCCTGATACTCAACAATCCGGTTCAGGTAATTCTCAATCCAATGCGACAGGACAACAGACAGCAGGAGGCGCGGGAACATCCGGAACATCACAGGGTCAGCAGCACGGTCAAGGTCAGTCGCAGCAGCAGTTCCGGCAGGGCAATTCATCCCTATACGAAGATATGCCCTCAATTCCCGGTCTTGACCTTTTCCATACAGGCCCCGGATTCGATGCGGAGGAGGAAGCCTTCTACCGTGCCATGCAGCGGCGTAAGAAGAAAAAGCGCCGTGGCCCCAAACTGTAATTTTCAACTTTAATTTCAATATATTATGAGCCAACAGGAAGACGACCTCCGGGCGTTAGCCAAAATAATGGACTTCATGCGCGGCATAAGTTTTGTACTTGTGGCCGCGAATATGCTTTGGTTCACGGGCATAAAGACCGTGGAAAGCGGCTGGTTCTATACCACCGCGTACAAGATACTGAACAATCTGGACAATGCCTGCGGACTGTTCCACAATCCCAACAACGCAAAATGGTTCGCGCTTCTCCTTCTCGCCCTTTCGTGTTTCGGCACGAAAGGGGTCAAGAAAGAGAGCATCCGGTGGAAACATATAATAATCGCCATCACCGCAGGTATGTTCCTCTATTTCGGTTGCTGGTGGATGCCGGCGAAGGAATGGCTTTACTCCTATATAATATGTACCGTCACGGGGTATGTGGCGTTGCTGTTCGGAGGCGTGTGGATGGGCCGTATGCTGAAAGGCAACCTGATGGACGACCGTTTCAACAACGAGAACGAATCGTTCATGCAGGAAACGGAACTGAAGACCAACGACTATTCCGTGAATCTCCCCACTCGTTTCTACTACAATAAGCGGTGGAACAAGGGATGGATAAACGTGGTAAACCCGTTCCGCGCCACAATAGTCCTCGGCACCCCCGGTTCCGGCAAGTCATACGCCGTAGTGAACAATTATATAAAACAGTGTATAGAAAAGGGTTACAGTGCTTATATCTATGACTTCAAGTTTGTGTGACGTGAAAAGTTGCATCAGTGGCTGTCAGCCATTCACTCAGAGGAGTGAAAAGAGTTGACCTATTGTTTCGCCAATAGTAGCCTACGGCAGGTGCGTCTTATGATGTACCAAGCTGCTCGGACAAGGTAACCCTCCCGAAAGGGTCGAGAATGAACCGTGAGGGGACTTCAAGAACCGCAAGCATTATGTGGTTGGGGAGCTTGGCTTGACGGCATGGCTAACGCAAGTGAACTGTCAGAACCATCGTTAAGTCGAACAAGCTTACGAATGCTTACAAGCTTGAACCAAAACGGTGTGTGGCCGGATAACCCTGTGGATTTTGGGGTTACGCGAACAACAGAGCCACCGGTGGAGAGGCAGAGCCTAAACCGTCATCGGCACTGATGCAGAACACGGTAAGCCTATATATCTCCATGAGCAATCATGGTAGGCCGAACGCAAGGGAGGCACAATGGTATGTAGGTAAAGGAAATTCGGAAAAAGCGAACGCCGCTCTGTAACGGAGCGGATACGGATTGACCTCATTGCCATGTATGGCAGAGAGCCACATCATCCGACATGAAAGTGTGCAGACTTCCGATATGGTAACATTTTACAAGATAACTTTTAGAACTTATGAAAGGAGAAAAGCAAATGGACGAGCCTAAAAACTCGTGTGCATCTTCTGACCACAAGGAATCAACTTGGGAAAACATTGATTGGAACAAGTGTGAGAAAGCGGTCAGTAAGCTACAAGCGCGTATTGTAAAAGCTCAGAAAGAGGGTAAGTTCGGCAAGGTGAAGGCTTTGCAATGGACTCTTACCCACTCGTTTTACGCCAAGGCATTGGCAGTAAAACGTGTCACTTCAAATGATGGCAAAAAGACTTCGGGCGTTGACAAGGTATTGTGGTCAACTCCGAAATCGAAATACAAAGCCATCTTCACACTCAGAAGAAGAGGCTACAAGCCTCAGCCTTTGAGACGAGTGTTCATAAAGAAGCACAATGGCAAACAGAGACCGTTGGGCATCCCCACAATGAAAGACAGAGCGATGCAGGCACTCCACCTACTCGCTTTGGAACCAGTATCGGAAACAACTGCCGACAACTATTCCTTTGGCTTCAGAAAGGAAAGAGGCACTGCCGACGCAATGGCGCGTTGCCATACTCTTCTTGCAAAGGGGTACTCGCCACAATGGATTCTGGAGGGTGACATCAAAGGGTGCTTTGACCACATCAGCCACGACTGGCTGATGAAGCACATCCCAATGGATAAAACCATACTTGGGAAATGGCTCAAATGTGGTTATATCTTTGAAAACGAAGTCTTCCCGACAGACGAGGGTACACCGCAAGGTGGTATCATATCGCCAACGCTTGCCAATATGGCACTCGATGGATTACAGAAACTACTCGAAGACAACTTTCCTTGGGAACCAAAGAAAGGTTCCACGGGCTGGTACTGTCCGAAAGTAAGGCTTGTAAGGTTTGCAGATGATTTCATTATCACGGGCGAATCAAAGGAGCTGCTGGAACAGAAAGTCAAACCGTTGGTAGCATCGTTTCTTGCAGAAAGGGGTCTTACCCTGTCCCAAGAGAAAACGCTGATAACACATATTGAAGATGGTTTCGATTTCCTCGGCTTCAACGTCCGCAAATTCAATGGTACTCTGCTGACAAGACCAGCCAAAGACCGTGTAAAGAGGATGTTGGATAAGGTAAAGCAAGAGATACACCGCTCGCGTGGAACTTCCCAACATGAACTTATCATGCGTCTCAATCCTATTCTCAAAGGATGGGCAAACTATTATCAATATAGTGCGGCCTCGGAAACGTTCCGAAAAGCGGACCATCTAATCTTCAAGAAACTGTGGCGATGGGGAATCCGTAGGCACGGAAACAAAAACCGTACATGGATTAAACAACGCTATTTCCACAAGATTGGAAATCGGGACTGGGTATTTGCTACGACAAAAATTGACTCAAAGGGAGAAGAATACTTCGTACCGTTGACAATATTGTTCAATACAAAAATCCAGACATATCCGCAACTGAAATGCGACCTCAATCCATTTGACCCCGAATGGACGGAGTACCGTGAAAAACGGCGCACCGTCAAAATGAAGATGTCGATGAGTGGTAAAAGGACGCTTTTCAATATTTGGAAAAGACAGAACCAAAGATGTCCAATCTGTGGTGAGCCGATAACGGTTGAAACACCGTGGCATACAATGATGTCAACCGTAAACGGTAAGAATTCATTGTCTATTGTCCACGAAAGCTGTTATTTGAGTGTGACACATAAAAAGAAGTGTAAGAATGAGCGTGTTTCGGAGTAAGTCTGAAATATTGTTGCTTGAGCCGTGTGATGGGAAACTATCACGCACGGTTCTTAGGGGGGAAAGCGCCCGCAAGGGCGCCGACCTACCCGCCCCGGATCTGTCTGTCATAGCGATGAATCATCTGAACGCGCACACAAAAGATTACAAAGGAGTTGTGCCTGAGTTCCGTGTGATCAACTTCGATGACCCGATGCGCTCACACCGGTGCAATCCGATTGCCCCGGAATTTATGACCGACATTTCCGACGCATACGAGTCAGCCTACACCATAATGCTCAACCTTAACAAAACGTGGGTGAGCAAGCAGGGCGACTTCTTTGTGGAATCCCCGATAATATTACTGGCCGCTATAATATGGTTCCTCCGCATTTACAAGGACGGCGAGTATTGCACCTTCCCCCATGCGATTGAGTTTCTATGCCGGCCATACGAGGATATATTCCCGATACTCACATCATATCCCGAACTTGAAAACTATCTTTCCCCGTTCATGGACGCATGGCTCGGCGGGGCGCAGGAGCAGCTTCAGGGTCAGATAGCGTCTGCGAAAATCCCTCTCACGAGGATGATTTCCCCGCAGCTCTATTGGGTCATGTCGGCCAGTGAGTTCTCGCTTGACATAAACAATCCGGAGCGGCCTAAGATATTGTGTGTCGGAAACAATCCCGACCGCCAGAACATCTATGGCGCCGCACTCGGACTGTATAATTCCCGCATCGTCAAGCTCATCAACAAGAAGAACAGGCTCAAATCCGCTGTGATAATAGATGAATTGCCGACGATATATTTCAAGGGTCTGGACAATCTCATCGCTACCGCGCGAAGCAACAAGGTTGCCGTGTGTCTCGGCTTTCAGGACTTCTCGCAACTTAAACGCGATTATGGCGACAAGGAGGCGGCGGTTGTGATGAATACCGTCGGCAACATCTTCTCCGGCCAGGTTGTCGGCGAGACCGCCAAGACACTCTCGGAACGGTTCGGAAAGGTATTGCAGAAGCGACAGTCCATATCGGTAAACCGGCAGGATGTGAGCCACTCATTCAACACCCAGATGGACAGCCTTATTCCTCCGAGCAAAATATCGACGCTGACACAGGGTATGTTCGTCGGGGCAGTCAGCGACAATTTTGACGAGCGCATTGAACAGAAGATCTTTCATGCGGAAATCGTTGTTGACAACGACAAGGTCAAGGCTGAGACAGCACGATATGCGGATATTCCGGTCATAAACCCTTTCATCGACAAAGCAACCGGGGAGTGCGTGATGCAGCGCACCATACAGGACAATTATGACGGCATCAAGAGGCAGGTCAAGAAAATCGTCTTCGACGAGATTAAACGCATCGCAGCCGACCCGCTGTTGAAACATCTTCTCAAACGCCGCTGATTCATCAGCGCACACAGTCTGTTCGGCGAAAGTGTAACACGGTACATTTTCGCCGAATATATATTTGTAAATTCCGAAACCATACGATATTGCCGCTTTTTTTATTAACTTTGTAGATTATTATGGAGATTGAGCAAAGAAGGAAACACTATACGCTGTTCATAGACGAGTGCGGCGACCCGAATCTGGAAAAGTACGACAGGACTTTCCCGATGTTCACATTGTGCGGCATACTCGTGTCATCGGATAAACTGAAATGGCTGGAGAATGAAATCAACGGTCTGAAAAGAGAGCTTTGGCAGGACGAGAGCGTAATTTTCCATTCCAGAGAAATCAGGAATCACAGCCGAGCTTTCGTCAACCTGCTTGACGCTACCGTCAAAGAACGGTTTTATGAACGCATAAATGAAATACTCGGCACCGAAGACATCTATGTGATAGTATGCTGCTGCATACTGAAAGAGCCGTTTGTGGAAAGATTCAATACGGGTGAGGATGTGTATGGGCTTTCCCTCAAATATCTGATAGAACGTGCAATTTTTCACATGGATGACTGCGATAACGGCAACTGCAAGCTGTCAATAGTTGTCGAGCGTCGAAATCCCAATCAGAACCAGATGCTGTTGAAATATTACAACGGACTGCGTGTGACAGGCACCAAATGGATAACACCTGAGCGACTGACGGACCGAATCAAGAATTTCAAGTTCCAGTACAAAGCCGACAACATCATCGGATTGCAGGTTGCCGACCTTATTGCATATCCCATAAGCCGGTATGTGCTTAATCCCGAAAGACCGAATCCGGCGTTTCAGGTAATCGCCAAACATATCTACACCTACAAGGGGGCGAGATTGGGATTCAAGATAATACCTCATTAACAATCCCATTAAAACTTTTTCTCCGAAAAATACGTTAGTTATTTGTGGGATAAAGATTTTATTCTTAACTTTGTATCCACAAAGGGTAGTTTCCTCTTTAACGAAATACTTCGAGTGCGAAAGCAACGATTTTAGAAACCGACAGTAGTCGATTGGAAAGAGCGGCAACTCGCCGCTCTTTTTTCAAACCCTTAAAGATAATAAGCTCCTCAGGCAAGTCGCAAGACAGCATACTTGAGGAGCGTTCTTAATTTTATACGGCAGGGAGCATACCGGATTGACCGTATGCTCCCTGTCTCTCTCTTACATCCTTCTTCCGGCGTGCCTCGGTATTCCTGTTTCCGGCACGGCACTGAATCTGCGCGGGACAGCATAGTCTGTGGCCGGTTCCGCGACCATACTCTTTTTAGCGTCCTCCGATTGAGAGGGCGCATCGACTGTCTGCGCGGCGGTCTGGCTGTTCTCAACACCATCCTTTTCATCTTGCTTTGGAGCAAGTTCAGCGGTAATCTTGCGGTCGAGGGCGGCAAGTTCGGATTTGAGATGCTTCAGTTCATCCTCCTTGCCCCATGTCTTTGACACGATGCTCTCAAGAGTCGGAATATCTGCTTTGAGTCTGGCGGTGCGTTCCTCGTGCTGGGTGATTAAGCCGGGAATTTTCTCCAGAGCGTTGACGAAGTTCATGCAGGCGGCATGGGTGTCGCTCATGGCTATGAAGCCGTTGTTGAACTTGTATTTGTAGTTGCCTTCGACAACAAAGCGGTTCTGGACTACCTCTTTACCGTCAACGAGAGTGCGCTCCGAGATAATGCTTATCGGGAAACCATAGACCTCGCCGACACGGACATATTTGCCGTGGGTATCGGTCTTGCGGGCCAATCCTTGCAGATGGATGCCCATGTTCTGCTCGTCCTTATACTTGCAGTCATCAAGTACAAGGCTGTTGACTGGATTGCCGTCCTTATCTCGCTGAACAACCGCCTCGTACCGGGCATAGTCTGCTTTCATTCTCTCAATCGCAGCCTCGTTGTTGGCAATGTCGTGGCTGATGGTCTGGAGCCTGAACCGGGAATCGCTGATGCCCTTGTTGAAGGATTTGCGCTCACTCTCCAACGCCACAATGCGCTTTTCGAGTTTTGCTTTCTCCAACAGGTCTGTATTTCCGCTGAGAATAGCCATGTATTCCGAGAAATTCATGCCGTTCTTCTCGTCCATTGCGCCCTCGTCGATGGTTCTCGCTCCGAGTGCGCCGGATTTGAGCTGGTCGATGAATGTCGCCTTGCAGTGAAGAAGATTGAACTTATAGGAGTCCAAAGATTTCTCAACAGCATAGATGACTACATCCACCTTATTATCAGCATATAACTTAGCAATCTCGTTCCCGGCGCGTATGGCTCTGCCATCCCTCTGAGTAAGGTCTGACGGCCGCCACGGCGTGTCAAGATGATGGATGCAAACCGCTCTGCGTTGGGCATTTACACCTGTTCCAAGCATACTGGTAGAGCCAAACAATACACGGACATCACCATTGTTCATCGCCTCAATTACAGCTTTCCTTGACCTCTCTGTCTTACACTCCTGAATAAAGCGTATTTCATGCGCGGGAATACCGTAATCCTCAATCAGTTTGCGCTTGATTTCGGAATATACGTTCCACTCGCCGAGTTTATATGTGGATAAATCGCTGAATACAAACTGTGTGCCACGTTGCGCGTCATACTTGTGATAGTATTCCGCTATCATACGGGCGCAGTGTGAGGCCTTGTTATTCGGATCATCTCCATATTCAGGGTCAATCATACGCATATCCAGTGCCATTTTGCGGGCATAGTCGGTAGCGATAAGCATCTTCGCCTTTTCCTCGGTCTCGCTCAACGGGGCGCGTCCGAGGATAGTGGCGTCGCCGCTTTCAGCGAACTTCATCAATTTCTCGATGAAAGCCTCCTGCGCCGGTGTCGGTGGAATATTGTGGAGGATCTCATGCTTGTGCGGACGGTCAACGCCGACATCCTCCGCCGTGCGGTAGTCGGTTATCTCGTTGTAGAACGCAGCCAACTCCGGCACCTTGATAAAGTACCTGAAACGCTCCTTTGCCACAATATTATTCGTGACATTGAACTCGAAGTCGGTTGTCTTTTTGGCAAAGATTGCGGCCCACGCGTCGAAGCAGCGAATCTCCTGCCTTTCAAGTTCATTCGGACGCAGATACTTGAACAACAGATACAACTCGGTAAGCGAGTTACTGATAGTAGTACCAGACAGGAATGTCGCTCCGAGGTCTTTGCCCGTTCGCTCCTGAATTGTGCGTATCGCATACAACAGATTGAGCGCCCTCTGACTTCCCTCACTGTTGCCCAACCCTGCCACACGGTCATGTCTGGTATTGAACATGAGGTTCTTAAAGTTCTGACATAAATCCAAAATTCCGGATTTATCACATTATCAGAACTTTTATGAGTTTCCTATTAAATTACTCAATTATTTAGTAATCATTTGTTTTGATCCGTAAACAGTTCTGATTATATTCCGTCATAATTGTAGAATAACTTTTAAACAAGATGCGATTATGGACATATTTAATCTGAATGAAAAAGTCGAGGGGCTTGTTTCTTATTTACAAGAAACCGGTTATTCAGCCATGTACATAGGCTATGTGAAGAAAATGGCTGAGTGGCTATCGGAAAATGCTAACCATTATAAATGGCAGAGTTTCTCCGACGTTGAACCGACATTAAAAGAATTGTGGTCCAACAAGTATACCTACAGGAACAAGGTACGCCTGTTGCGTGTAATCTGCCAATACATTGAGAATGGATTATTACCCGATGGTTGCAAACACTACAGCAAGCCTCACCACTATGAGTTGCTCGGCGCAGAATACAAGGATGTAACGGACATGGCTTTCAACATGGTAGACAGACGTTGCAAATTTTCAATAAATGTGAAGTATGCGCTATCTTCGTTCTTCTTCCGGCTACAGGAAATGGGAGTGTACTCATTCGAATCAATAACAGAAGATGCGGTATTAGAAGTGTTTTCCAAAGACATAAAACCGAAAATGGGCCATTCGCTCAAATATTCGGTGGAATATGGGCTGAAAGCCTGTTTGCCTCACTATGGCAAATCCGTTGAACGTATAATCGCATACCTGCCGTCCATACCCAATATGCGGAAAAACATTCAATACCTTACGGAGCAAGAACTGACTGCTATCAGGCATACTTTAGAACACGATAGCACAATATCTCTACAGGACAAAGCCATCATAACCTTGGCCATGTACACGGGATTGCGTGGATGTGACATCTCTGCACTCACGCTTGACAGCTTCGATTGGGAACACGACCTGATAAAAATCACTCAGGCAAAGACGGGACAGCCCCTGACATTGCCACTCCGTGCCGTGGTAGGAAACGCTGTATTTGATTACCTGCTCAAAGAACGTCCCCGAAGCCCGGAACCATATGTTTTTCTCACAGTACAGGTGCCATACAGAAGGCTTCATACAAGCAATCTCGATGCTATATGCTCAAAAGTCATGTGCAAAGCAGGAATAAGACAAGGTGAAAATGAGAGAAAGAGTCTGCATCTGTTCCGCCACAATGTGGCAACGGCCCTGTTACAGGGCGGTGTGCAGCAACCTGTCATAAGTGCCACCCTCGGTCATGCGTCCCCGGATTCTCTCGACCGCTACCTTAGTGCGGAATTCAAGAGGCTGAAGGAATGTTCATTGAGCATAGAATACTTTCCCGTAGGAAAGGGGGTGTTTGACGTATGAAAACTATTTCATTCCTATCCAACGCTATAGAAGGGTATGTAAAATACCGCAAGGCTTCCGGGCGTAACAGCCATAGCTATGTCAAGAACGTAATACTGTTCGATCATTTTTGCGCAAGGGAATATCCGGGACAAACTGAGCTTACCCAAGAAATCGTGGACAGATGGTGCAGGCAACGTCCGACTGAATGCACAAACTCCTGCGTGTCACGTGTCTATCCTGTCTTAGACTTCATCAAGTACATGAACAAGCGTGGAATGACGAAAATTGACTTGCCGCAAGTGCCAAGGTCTGTGCCGAGGACTTATACGCCGCATCCTTTTACACACTATGAATTGAAACGCTTCTTTGACGCTTGCGACAACATAAAGCCAAGGCGTGGCAGACTCGCGGCCATCCAGCGCATGACACTGCCGGTGTTCTTCCGTTTACTGTACAGTTCAGGAATAAGGACAACCGAGGCCATCCTGCTGGAACGCGATGACGTAAACCTTGAAAATGGCGTGGTATCCATCAAACGTGGCAAAGGGTATGACCAGCATTATGTAGTCCTCCATGACACAATGTTGCCCCTGATGCGTACTTATGACGGAAAAATAGATGGGCTGATTCCGAACCGTAGGGTGTTTTTCCCGACACCGGATGACAAGCCGCACCCTCCTGTATGGGTAACGTACCACTTCAGGGTGCTGTGGCAAAGCTGCAATTCATCCCGCGCAATCCCATACGAACTAAGGCACAACTACGCCATAGAGAACATAAACAGCTGGACACACCAAGGATTTGCCGTACATGACAAATTACTGGCTCTAAGCAAGAGTATGGGGCACAGGCAAATAGAAAGTACATTGGCTTACTACTCTTTGACTCCGGCGATTTCGGACATAATGGCGTGTACCGACAATGAAATCAGCCAACAATTAACGCAAGACGATTATGAAAAAGAAGATTAACCCACAGGCCATGCAGATTGCCGCGTGCCTGCATGACTGGCTTGAACACCATGTGCCTTCCATCAAGGCGTGCAGCCGACATACCCTAAGAAACTACCATGTTTCCATGACGCTTTATGCAGAGTTCCTCAGAACGGTAAAAGGCATAACGCCCGAAACGTTGAATGCTGATTGCTTTTGCAAGAAAAACATTGAGGAGTGGATTGTTTGGATGAAAAAAGTCCGTAACTGTAGCCCGGCAACCTGCAATGTGAGATTGTCCGCCTTGCGCGCTTTTCTGAAATACCTATCAGATAATGACATATCATTCGTTTCAGTGTTCCTGCAGGCGGAGAATGTGCCGAATGAAAAAACTCCAAAAAGGAAAGTGATCGGGCTCAGCAAGTTGGCTGTTGACACGCTTTTATCCATGCCAAACCAAAGAACCGCCATTGGTTTTCGTGATTACACGCTTCTGCTTCTTCTGTATTCGACTGCCGTGCGCATCAATGAGCTTTTGACGCTGAAGATTTGCAATATTACCATGGACTGCGCAAAGCCTCACATAATTGTCATAGGAAAAGGACGAAAGAGACGCCCAATACCTCTTCTGGCAAAGCCTGTTCAATATTTGAAGAAATACCTTACCGAGTATCATCCTAATCCTGGCGATGCTGAAGCATTACTCTTCAGTTCAAAAAGCAGAGGTATATACACACCCATGTCTGCGGAAAATGTTAATAAAATGCTGAAAAGGTACGCAAAGATGGCGCATGGCAAATGTAGTGACGTTCCTTTGGACATACATGCGCATCAGTTCAGGCACGCCAAAGCATCCCATTGGCTTGAAAACGGCATGAACATTGCCCAAATCTCTTATTTGCTTGGGCATGAGAATATCCAAACGACAATGGTATATCTTGACATAACTACCGAACAAGAGGAAAAAGCATTGGAAACGCTTGAGGATGAAAACCAGAGGTGCGTTGGTAAGAAATGGAAATCGGCAAAAGGTAAAATGGAACTTGAGGTTTTCTTGGGTTTGCATAAATGACGAATGTGGGGTATTGTGCTTGTAATAAGTACAATGCCTCATTTCATAACAACTCACTCAATAAATAATCCGAACTATATTAAAATGCAACAAAATAAGAATCAGCAACTTGATGCGAAATTTAGGAAATTCATAAAAGTTCTGATAATGCGACTCATCAACATAGATGTGGTCTATACCCATCTGCTTGAAATCAACGACGCTGTCCTTGTTCTGTTCCATCTGATACTGGATAGTTGCAATCTTGGCGGTAAGGTTCTCCTTCCGCTTGATAAGACCTTTGAGCATACCACGCGACACATCATGCCCTTGTTGCTTCACCACTTCGAGATTTTCCTCAACCGTGTCAAGTTCAGCCTGAAGAATCTGCTGCTGCATTTCCGGTGACTGCGGTATCTTCCCGAACTGGTCATGCGACATTATGATGCAGTCATAGTCGTTGTTCTTTATCCGGTTGAAGAAATTGACGCGGTTGTCAGCCTTGAAACTCTTTTCATCGGCATAAAGAATCCTTGCATTGGGGTAAGCGGTCTGATAGGTCATGGCGATTTCCGCAACATTCGCCTTCATCCCGATAATCATGGGCTTGTGGGCGAGGCCGAGGCGTTTCATTTCATGGGCTGCCATGCACATTATCAGCGTCTTGCCTGTACCAACCTGATGATCGCATATTCCGCCGCCGTTCTGCAAGAGCATCCACACACAGTCCTTCTGCGACTGATAAATGGAGCTGATGCCATAACGGTCTCCGAGCATCCTCATGTTCAGATCAGGAAATGTCTGATGGCTTCCGTCATATTGGGGTCTGACGAAACAGTTGAATTTGTCGTTATACAGCTCCACCAGCCGTTCCTTGAACTCCGGCGATTGAGCCTCCAGCCATTCGGAGAATCCGTTTCGGATTTCATCAATCTTGGTATTGGCAAGCTGTATCGCCTCACTGTCCGGCACCTTTATGTCATGTCCGTCGTCATCCTTTCCGATTGACTTCTTTATGTCGGGTACTGTATTGTGCAGGGCGTGTCTGAGAAGGCTCATGCCGTCGTAAGTGCGGTAGTAGCCCCTTACGCAGAATTCCTCCCATATCTTCATGTTCTTGCGGGAGGCTTCGGCCGAATATTCATCCATAGATGAAGAATAGGCTATTCTCACATCGGTTTCGTAGAAATCAGACATATACGCCGAGTATATTTCCGCCGGAATCCACCTCTCACCGAAGTTGAAATCCAGCTCGTCGAACTCGATGCGGCGGGGCCGGGCTTCCTCCAATGCTTTGAGAGAATCCCGCGACATGGCTATAAACGGCTCAACGCCGTCATAACCGGGGAAGTCCTTTATCCGTTCTTCCTCGCGGTCTATCCATGCCTTTACTGCCTCAGCCTTTGCCACGACATTGCCGGCGATGAATCGGTCTTTTATCTCGTAGTTCTCCACAAGGGGATTATAATATATGTGTCCTTCAAGATTCCGGATAATGGTATTCTCGTCCATATCCACCAATGACGACATATATTCGAGATTGACACCTCCGTATTTGTTTAACGATGCAGTCAGCGCCTCCATCGGAGTATCGACGGATGCGACTTCGTCAACGGAGAAGGAAACGGGATGGTCAAATATATCAGCCTTGACAATCGTGCCGTTCTCGCTTCTCTCCAGACCCAGCGCGTCGCGCCCGTTGGCATCGCCCATGATGAACCGGACATTACGCTTGTCGTTCAGATTACCGTATCTTTCGACAAACTCATCATAATACTGGTTGAGGTGTTCGCGCAGATGTTTGCTTGGCTCATGGGTCTCCGCCTCATAATTATAAAGCTGTTGGTATGTTTCCGATATGGTAATGTAAAGCATGGCGCGTTTCTCCTGTTCGGGTTTCATTTCAAGAGGGTTGAATGTCGCGCCGGTCTTGCGGACATCCGAAAGGACTCCGACCATACCGTCCTGTACCACCATAGTGCCGTTCTTGTGAAAGAACTGAATATCCTCCGAGAAAGGACGGGGCGACATATCGCGCTCAATAGGTATAGCCGTTACCTTTTCGGTACGGTTGAGACCGCTGGGGATGAAATCTCCTTCTGTCTTTTCGATGTAAGTCTCACCGGCGGCGATGCCTGCTGCCTGTGCCGCTTCCTGAGCCTCCTTTTCAAGACGCATTTCCTCCATCTGGCGGTGGGCAATCGACATCATATCCTCATAAAAACCGTTGATAGGAGGATTGTCATCCCAATTCAGTGAACCGTACAACTCCAGTTCTTTCTCGCTGAGTTTGCGAAACGACGGTGCTTTTACGGGTTGGGACTCTGTGCGGGGTGCAGGTCCGGTCTTTTCTTCAGGTTTTTCTTTATACTGGCGGCGGTTGCTTTTTTTCTGTATCGGCTCCAGCTCCCCGAAAAGATTGTATGCGAAAAGGCGAGGGTCTGGATTATCGGAATAATCCGGACTGCCGTCGGTTTCTATTTCTTTGACCGGTTCGTGCTTAGGCTCCACCTTTGGAGGTTCGATATGTGCAGCTTCAGATTTTGGAGACTCTACGGGCTTAGGCTTTGCTTTCGGCGCCTGATTCGGTGTAACAGTCTCAACAACTTTCTGTCTGGCAGCCTTTGTCAGCTTCGGGTCTTCCAACTGCTCACATATAGCCACACGTTTTCCTGCCCGCACAAGTTTGGGCAGATACATATCGAGGGCATGATGGGGAAATCCTGCCAACTCAATCCGGCTGTCAACGCCATTCTGACGGCGCGTGAGAGTAATGCCGAGTATTTCCGAGGCCTGTGCCGCGTCTTCGCCGAAAATCTCATAGAAATCCCCGACACGGAACAGTAGGATTGCATCAGGATGTTTCTTCTTCATTTCCTGATACTGTTTGAGCAACGGTTCGTTTTTCTGCTCTATTTTTTCGGCGACAGGCTTTTGCTCAGGTGCCTCCGGTTTTACCTCCGGCTTTGGAGTCGGAGGTGCCGGCTTGACAGAATCAGGCGTAGGCGGTTTGATACCGTTGGAATTATACAGTTCGAGATTCAGACGAAGATGCAACGAGTCATCGAGCGCAGTCCGCAAATCATTGGCTATGCCGTCAACACCCCCGTCATGCTTATAGATGATTGCCGGTTTGCCATACTGGTCTGTGCCAACTTTGGCATCCGTGCATATAACATTCTGCGGAAATACCTGAAAAAACTTGTTGCCCGGCACCTTCGTACCCCGGTCAACTACCGACTGAATGAAGAATTCCTCATCTGCCGATAACGCTTTCTTTCCCGTATGCTTCTGGAGTATAATCAGGTCAGACCCCGCATCGGTTCCGGCATTGTCGGAGAAAGTATTGTTTGGCAGACGCAGAGCCGCCACAAGGTCTGCGCGTTTCACAAGCTCCATGCGCACGAAAGGGCTGGCGGCGTTCATTACCCCCTGTGAGGCGATGAACGCCACAAGACCACCCTCGCGCACTTGGTCGAGCGATTTGAGGAAGAAATAATTATGAATAGTCTTTGTCGCCTGACGGTAGGCGATCTCCTTGCTCACGGCATACGCCGGGTCCGGAACCGCAAAATCACCGAAAGGGACATTGGAGGCGGCGACATCGAAATAGCCGTCGAAGTCGCGCTCAATCTTCTCGAATCCCTCTATACGGGTCAGTATCGACGGATGCAGGGCAGACAGGATTTTGCCCGTGAGCAAATCTTTCTCATAAGCCAGCACTTCCGCACCGGGGTAACGGTCATTGCGCAGGAAAGAGTCGATGAAAGCCCCCTGTCCGGCAGACGGTTCAAGGAAACTCCGTACCTCAATACCTGAATTTTTCAGAGCGTCCGAAATAGCGTCAATGACGGGAGCCGGAGTATAAAACGCCGTCAGCACCGATGCTTTCAGCGAGTCCATATACCGTGCAAACTCCTTGTCATCCTTTGAATAGTCGTGGATAAGGCGGCGCAGTTCAACCGTGGGCATAAACAGCTCTATGTCCGATTTGCTCCACTTGGCGGCGTCGCCCAGCTCGTTTGCATCATTGAGGATACATTTCAGACCTCCGAATCCGGCGTATTTTCTCAGCACCTCCCGTTCTTCGGGAGTCTGGGCGGCGCGTCCGACAACACCGAGGTGCAGGGCGAGCCGTATCGCCTCGATGTTGTCACGCATTGTCTGAAGGCGGTTATAACTCATAGCCGTCCAGTTTCTCGTTCAGGATGCCGAGAAGCTCCAGACGCATCGCCGGGTAAGCCCCCTTTTCAAGAAAACCGCCGTCAGCGCCATACTTGTCAAGTATAGCGTTTATCTCCCTGTCTGATGCGAAATGCACAGCCGTCACTTCCCATACAGACGGGTCAAGACGCAGCCAGCAGTCTTCTTCTATAAGTTGATATATTATGTCGAAGCGTGAGACATACAGCTTTTCAAGCAGTGTCCGCATCGCAAGTTCATGGCAGATATAAGGCGGTCTGCCTGATGCGAACTCTCCGGTGTATGTGTCAAGTGCGTCATCGACGCGGTTCTCTATGAATTTCTGTGTGTTCTCTTTATCGAAATGATGTTCTTTGAGATGTTCACGGAGATAACCGGTGTAGAAATCCGGCTCACCGTATCTTTTCGGTGTTTCCATTTCAGTGTGGATTTTCCGATGGCGTTGCCCTCCTGCATCTTGATTATGGAGGGCATGGCCGGCTTATGCGCCGGTAAAAAAGTAGGCGGGTTTCCCTCCCGCCTACTGCCACTTTATCCACAGCCAAAACGAAAACAACCGTTTTATGACTGTGATTCAGTGGCTAAATTAGTCATTTATCCGCAGAGCGCGAAATAAATCCGGGATTTTCAGTTGTCATCAGCTCTTTTCGGGGCTGAAAACATCGAGTATGTGGTCTGCGACTACGATATAGAGCATTTCTTCCTCCCGTGAGAGGTCAACGGGATAGAGCCCGGTTACCGTTACGGCATGGAGCGCGTCAGCTTCAGTGTCGCCGGACCATACGCTTTCGGTTCCTGTCACTGACACCGAAGAAGCCTTCTTGCCTAAGACGGGATGATGTCGCAGGTTGGCGAATGTGTCCCCGACGGTTGCCGCCAGCGAGACGGGCAGCGTGGTTGTATTGTCGGACGGATAACTGATGAGCCCCTTGTTATAGAGGGCATACGCTACCCCGGCTGTTTTCGCCGGCGCCCAGCCCCATAGTGTCAGGGCGGCGGCTTTGAGGTCCGCCATGCACCACAGTCCATGCGATGGTTCCAGCCCGGCATAGTCGGGTTCTATCGGATGCGCCCCGATTGTATGTTCCGCAATCGCGTTGTCATGGAACTCTGCATAATATTCGGGAGCGTTGCCGCCGTTCTCCAGTGATGCCACAATCTCCTTGCGGGTTATGGATGTCAGCCACATCCGCACGACGGGACGGTCGATGCAGATATAGTTGCTCAATGAAGTGAATATCACTTCTCCGGGAGCGGAGGGCTTCATGGCGTTGACGATTGTCGCGGCGTTGCGCCACAGGCGCTGTATCACGCCTATCTGGGCCTCGTCCTTCTCGCTGGCGCGGCGATTGCCTTTACCCTTGCTGTCCTTTCGTACAGAGAAGTCGAAGTTGGCGGCAAATGTCTCGTCAGCCGTCATGTCCGATGACACGGTGAACTGAAACTTGCATTTGGGACGCGAGGAGATGATGCCGCCGCCTGTCCATGTGACGGCAATATGTCCTTTTCCGAAATATCCTTTGTGGAGTACGTTGGCGCCAAGCGCCTGCGCGATTGTCTTTGCCACGGTGCGGCTTTCTGTGATTATAAGTATATTATTCATTTTTACGGTTGTTTTTAGTTTTGGATGTTGGATAAAGTGGACGGGGCTGTGCGGGAGGTCACATCTTGCGCCCCTTTGATTTTTTATGTTGGTTCTCGTTCTTCGGACCGGTCTGTCCTCTGTCGAGAGGCTCCTTGATTTTCTTTGTCGCCTCGTCGGTCTTTCCGTCGTTGTTGACAGCCATCTGGGTGCGACTTTCGTTGGCAGGAGTTATCGACTCCGCCTGACGCGGATCCTTGAAGGAGGTGGTGGGACGCTGCTTGTTCATGTTGAATGTCAGATAGACGGTACAGGGTTTCCCATCTTTGTCAACCATATTGTCGAGGACCACGGTCTTGCCGGCGACATAGTCCGCCTGCTGCTTCTCGGTCATCGGCACTCCGGCCCATTTTGTGATGGGCTTGATTTTACCGTCCTGTGTGAGCCATGTGGATTTTTTCAGACCGTTGCTTTCACTCTGCGCCTGTTTCTGAGAGGCGTATGAAGGCACAAACTCCACATCGCGCCTGTCTGCGCTTACCTGAAGTGTGACGGTATATTTATTCCCCTTGCGGTCAACGATTTCCTTGTCCGGAATGGCTTTGCCGCTTTTGAGGGTGTTGATCTCACCCATGTCGAGCTTTGTCTGTCCGATGGTGTCCTTGACGAATACGGACTTGGCGGGTACGCTGAGTATCTCGTTTGTCTGACGGTCGATGCTGATGAACGATGGGATGACCTCTCCGGTCTCCTTGTCAACGACATCGGCGAGCCTTCCGAGGTTGCCGGTGGTACGGAGGTTCTGCTTGTCCTCGTCAGTGAACTTGACTCCGTTAAACTCCTTATCGAGATTCGGCTCCTTGCGGATAAAATGGGGTACGACCTTGATATTCCCGTTGACATCCTCGCGGAATGACAGACGCGCTTCCAGCGAATACTTCTCGCCCGCGAATGTCGGGGTAATGGTTACCAGCCGGGACTTGCGGTTGTAGAGCATCTCCTTGAGGTCTCCGCTTTTTTCAAGCGTCTCACGGTCTATGCCCCAGCGGTCTTTCAGACCTTGCCAGTCGATTCTGGATTCGTCTATCGCATGGCTGTTGCGGTTCGTCGCCTTGACTTCCACTTTAGCCTCGGAAAGCATGGCTTTGTTCGCCTCCGGGTCTTTAAGCGCGTCTTCGACGACCTGTCCGACACTGTTCACGTTGTCGGCATCTACTTTGAAGAAACTGAACATCGAAGGGTTCTTGCACTGCCTCACGAAGTTGGAGAGAAAAGCCTCCAGCGGACTCTTGTGGATATTGAATACCACGAGATCGCTCAGTTTGGCGGACTTCGACGGCGCCATATCCGGTGTGCCGTCCTGTTTAAGACCTTTTACAGCGCCTGTTTCTCCCGTCTCGTTGTTGCGGGCGATAAGCACCTGGTCTTTTTCGTTAGTCTGGTCTTGTGCCATATTGTAATTTCACTTATGGTTGTTTTTGCGGCGGGATTCCGCCGTCTCCGAAATAGTAGTCAAGGACATCGGCCGGGAGATATGAGATCGGGCCGTTGGGAGTTTTCTGAAAGTACGGCAGGATTCCTTTGGCTCTAAGATTGTACTGCTGGCGAAGACCGAGGCCGAACCTGCGCTCCACATCTTTCGGTGTCCATCTTCTCGGCTCCTCCTGCTGACAATTCCCTTTGGTTGTTATCTTCTGTTCAAGAAAATCCATTCTTTCCAGAACTGTCTGAAGGAGACCGAGGACGGTTTTCTCAAATTTCCCGTTCATACCAGTCGTGTCCTTGATTTTATGGTACGTCTTGACAGTATCCTGTCGAGTCCGGAGCGGTGCCAGCCGAGGCCGTGATGACTTATAATGTCAATTACTTCTCCGAGGATGAACTTTGTGTCGCCGTTCTCGCGCAACACGCGGAAGCCGTATTCCTTTATCCTGCGGTATGCGGTTCTCTCACTTACGCCGAGGAGTGCCTGAAGCTCCTGACGGTCGATTCTGTATTCGCGTTCCGCATCGGTGAGTGAACGGTGTTCTTCATCTTTGTTCTGTCTGATGGCTGCCGGCGAGTGAACCATTTTATGAATGATTGTCGCCAGCGTTGCGACAGTGCCCCGGAGATCCCTCAGTTCGGCTCTCATAGCACTTAATTCGCTGCTTGAAACGGTTACTGTTTCAGTCATTTGAAGTAGTGATTAGGTGTTAGGGAGCCTCTCTGACGATTCATGCTCCAAATTATGTTTATTGTTTTTTCGGAGTGGCACAGTATCTATGCCTTTTTAGGATGGCTTTGCATCCGGGAGGGGGTCTTTGATTATTTTTCATTGTCTGTACTGGATTTAATTATCTCTTATGACGATTTTCAGTGATAAAACGCTGTATATGTGCCTGATTCCCTGACAGGTGCCTGCCGTTGTCCTGCCAACTTTCTGCCACCGTGCAATATCCGTCTGTCATCGGCGTTTGTTAAACTTCCCGTTGCAGTAGTACCCTACGGAATTGCCGTTTACCAGCCGTGTTTCCGCCCATTCCCTCAATTCGGAGATTTTGAAATGCAGCCTGTGTCCGAATTTGTGATAGGGTATGTTTCCCGCAGATGTCTCTTTGTAAAGTTGCCCTTTGGCTATACGGTAGCCGTTGGAATTGAGAAACTCCAAAGCTCCCTCTATGTCAACCGATTCCGACTCTTGTCTGGGTTGCAATGCGGCAAGTACCTTGTCGAGGCAACCGGACACGGCAATCTCTATCATCTCCCTGACCTTTTCGACAGGGAGAATCACTAAACTTGTATTATCCATTTATCGTAAAAGCGGACGCTGCGGTTTGTATTTATAAAAATCCCACGTTCCTATGTGGTGAATGTGTCCAATCAGGACTGATATGCTTATATAGTTTACAGGGTTTGGCATACCCGCGAATCACGGGGTTCCCGCAGCACAATAAAAACAACAATGTCACCAACTGTATTGATTTTATAAATATGCTTATGGCAGGAGATTGGCATTATATTGTCATTCGCAGGGCATATATGGCAAAAGAACCGACAAATCATTACGATTCATCGGTTCTTTCAGACTATTGAAGTATAATTTACTCAGCTGCCTACGGCACTGAATTTGATTTCTCCGAGCGAGTCTATTGCATCCTGTTTCAGGCTGTCAACGACATGGAGATACCGTTCTGTCATTTTGAGCGATGTGTGGCCGAGAAGACTTGATACCGTCTTGATGTTGGCTCCACGGTTCAGGACATTCACTGCAAAACTGTGGCGTGCGCAGTGCCATGATATTTTTTTCTTGATGCCCGCCAGTTTAACCCATTTGCCCAGATAGCGGTTGCAGGTATCATAAAGCGGCACCTTAAATATGCGCTCGTCGTAATCGTCGCTTTCCGGCTGTCCGATAAGACGGATGAGTGTGTCGTTCAGCGGAACTATAACCCAGCTGCAATTACTGTGTCCCTTTGTTTTCTGCTGCTGGAAACGCAGCGTCTTCGTGGTATAGTCCACGTTGCGGTAAGTCAGCTTGCTTGTGTCGCACCAGCGCGCCCCGGTATAAAGACCGAAAATGAAGGCCCGGTGTATTTCGGTTTTCTCGCCGTCGAAACGTGTCGCCACAAGACGGTCTATTTCTTCGGGGAGAAGAATCTCCTTTTGCAGTGTCATGTTGTCGTTCTTGATGACGAAGCCGCGGCAGGGGTTCTTCTTGATGAGGTCTTTGTCAACAGCGGCGGTAACCATACGCTTGAACAGCCGGAAATAGGCTTTCGGCCCGTCGCCCCGTCCGTTGGCTTTCAGGTATTCAACAAACGCACCCACCATTTCGGGTGTGAGCTGTTTCATCTTCAGGCTGTCCTTGAATTTCTCGTATCTCGGTGTGGAGGAAAGGAAGTTGATGAATTTTTTGAGTCCGCGAAGCTGCACATCCTGAATGTGTTTGGTAAGGGTCGGGGATTTGCAGAACTCACGGCAGAACTCGATGAAATCATCGTCCATCTCCTTGCGCAGACGGTAGCCTTCGCGGTCTTCGAGGAATGTCTGCTCACGCTCGAAGCGTATCTTCTCGGCAAGCGCAAGTGTGTTCCTGTTCTGCAACCGCTCCTGCGGCGTTCTGGGATGAAGCCAGATGTAGAGGTTGAGGTTCTCCTTTTTACGGGTATGCTTGATTTTGAATTTGGGTTTCCCAGCCATTGCCCCTTCGGTGTAGAACACCTGCTCACCGTTTTCGTCAAGCACGGGAGTCTCGGTTCTTCCTATATAGTATTCCAGATAGAGGCTGGCGCGTCCGTCGCTCAACTCGGACTGTTGGAGCTTGGGATTCTGTTTCTTGCGATTTTCTATTTTTGCCATAAATCATGAATTTTCCGCAAAGATAAGCGGGGTCATAAGATTTTGAAAATCGCCGTTTACAGTCCTTAACAATTCACTTATCCCGAATGTTCTTCTAACGGGGTACAAAAGGTGTACTTTCTGAGAAAATCGCCCCATTTGCAGGCAAACCACGGAAAAACAGCATCTTGCTAATCCGTTTATCCACTTGCTTTTAATTTTATCCCGGTTTTTCCCGTATTATATCGCGGAGAATTACTCAAAAAGCAAGATATAGGCAAACTAATCGTGGTGGTAAGGTTCGCCTCGCGATATCGTGCCGGCACGGTAGAGCTGTTCTACGGCAAAGAGGCGGGCCAACTCGTGAGGCAAGGTCATAAGCGACATCGACAGTTTCATATTCGCACGCATGTGCATTGCCGCTCCGAATCCGTATGGGCCGCCGATAACGAATATCAGGTTGCGCGGGAGCTCGACGGCTTTGCGGGTTATAAATTCCGACAATTGCCGGGAGGTCATTTCCTTACCATGCTCATCGAAGAGTACAACGAAGTCGCCATTGCTGATTTCAGCCATAAACCGGTCAGCCTCGGCGTCTTTCTGCCTCACAGGGTCGGCGACTCCACGGCCGAGCCTGACATCTGCAAGTTCAACCAATTCGAAGGGCCAATAAAACGGAATCTTGTCGGCATATCTCTTTACCAACTGAGCTACGGCCCCATCGCGCACCGCGCCCATACATAGCAATTTGATTTTCATGCGACAAAATTACTAATAAGAGCTTGGACAGACAAATAAAAATGGGGATACACAAGAAAATGTATGCGAAAAATGCGTAACTTTGCAGCCGCAATGAACAGTGTACTCGACAGACTCTCCGCGCTGCTAAGCTACGACGCAGCTTCCCCGATGCTCTTCAACTCGGGGCTTTTTCTTGTGCTCTTCGCAATCTTCCTCCTCATCTATCAGTCAGTGCGTGGCTACCGCACCGTAAAGATGTTGCTCGTAATCTTATTCTCGCTTTATTTCTATTATAAATCGAGCGAGTGGTGCGTGGTGATACTCTGCGGTGTCTGCCTGAGCGATTATCTGCTTGGGCTATGGCTCGGCGCAGCGCGTGCCGATTGGCTCAGACGCTCGATAGTGGCGCTCAATGTGGTGGTCAATGTAGGCATGCTGGTGTATTTCAAGTATGTCAACTTACTGTTTGACGCCTTTACGAGTATCATAGGCTCACATTTCGACCCGCTCGATGTGATATTGCCTGCCGGAATATCGTTTTTCACCTTCCGCTCAATCAGCTATATGGTTGATATCTACCGGGGACAACTTGAGCCGTGCCGCAATCTGCTCGACTATACATTTTACCTCACATTCTTCCCGCCCTTGCTTGCCGGCCCTGTGGTGAGAGCCAAGGATATGCTTCCGCAGGTAAGAGAGAATGCCAAAGCTACGCCGGCAATGATGTCGGAAGGGCTGTTTTTGATAATGACCGGCCTGATAAAGAAAGTTGTCATAGCCGATTACATCAGCGGCAATTTTGTAGACCGTATTTTCGACAATCCCCTGCTCTACAGCGGATTTGAGAATCTGATGGGCTGCATAGGATTTACCATACAGCTCTATTGCGACTTCTCGGGCTACTCTGACATGGCTATCGGCCTTGCGCTGCTGTTAGGCTATCGCTTCAAAGAAAACTTCGCAGCACCTTTCAAGTCGCAGAGCCCTACGGAATTTTGGCGTCGCTGGCATATCTCGCTGTCGTTCTGGCTGCGCGATTACATCTATATACCCCTCGGCGGCAACCGAAAAGGCCGTGCGCGCGCCTATATCAATCAGGTGGTGACAATGGTAATCGGCGGCCTCTGGCACGGAGCTTCATGGATGTATATCATCTGGGGCGCCTACCACGGACTCCTTCTGGTATTGCACAAGGCCATAAAGCGCGTGTGGCGTCTGCCCGAGGTGATGAAAGGTCGCCCGGAAGTAAAGCTCACAAACATCGCCATAACATTTACCCTCATCGTAATCGGCTTCACATTCTTCCGCGCTCCGTCGCTTCAGACCGTGGCTGAAATCGGAGAGCAGATTTTCACCAATTTCCACCTTGATGTGGCTCCGCAATTCATAGAGAGCTATCTTATGATTGTGCTTGCTGCCGCTGCGGGCTATATCGCCCACATCACTCCGCGGGCATGGACAACGGGGGCGGCCGAAGCATATATGGCAATGCCTGTACTATGGCAGTCGTTGCTGTTGGCGACGATACTTTTCATAGTCATACAAACGCGCCAGAGCGAACTCGTGCCATTTATTTATCTTCAGTACTGAACCAAACATTTTTCCGGGGTGTTATAAGTGAAAACACTTTTAATTCACCGGAAATTATGAAATTCTTAAGACTGCTTCTATTATCATTAGTAATCATTACAGCCTGCGGCCGACCGGCGGCATGCTCGCGAGTTGTATATTTAGGCGACAAGAGTTATGTGCTTGTAGGCCGGACACTTGACTGGCGCACGCCTATACCAACCAACATTTATGTATATCCACGAGGCATGGAGCGGACGTCAATGCCTGCTCAGCCTTGGCTTAAATGGAAATCGAAATATGCCTCGGTGCTCGCCGTGGGCTACGACGGAGGTGTTACTGAGGGCATGAATGAGGCCGGGCTTGTTATGAACGGTCTTTTCTGCAAAGGAACCATCTATAAAGAATCCACAGGCAACGATAAAATGCCTGTGATGAGCCTTGCAGTTCTGGTAAGCTATTTTCTCGACAATTTCTCCACTGTAGACGAAGTGGAGACTTGGCTCAAAGCCAACGAGTTCGCCATCTTCGGCAAGACCTTCGACGGGGGCACCGTATCGACACTTCACTGGGCCCTTACCGACACTACCGGCGTGACCCTGCTCATGGAATATGTAGACGGCAAACTCAACACCTACAAAGGCCGAGAGCTGCGAGTTCTCACCAACGACCCTCCACTCCCACAGATGAACGCCATCGACCAGTATTGGACACAGGTAGGCGGCGTAAACATGCTGCCGGGCACAGTGAGAAGCTCCGACCGCTTCGTACGCGCCTCGTTCTTCATCAAACATGTGCCCACCGATTTCGACTATCCTCAGGCTCTCGGCTCGCTTATGAGTATCATGGGCACGGTGTCAGTTCCTTACGGCTACGAAATTGAAGGCGAACCCAATGTATCATCGACACAATGGACATCGGTAGCCGACTGCACCGGTGGCAAATACTACTTCAAACTCGCCACCTCAACCGGAGCGCTATGGGTAGATATGGGACGCCTCGTGCTGACTCCCGGAGCGCCGGTTCTCAAACTCGACATGAGCAAACATGCCCAAGCCACCGGCTGCGCCAATAATCTTCTTGAAAAATCGGCACCGTTCACTCCTATGTGGTAAATATACATCTCGGACCACAAAAACGCTGAGAATTAATAATATACATCTATTCCAGACCCCATGCGGGGAGGCGTAAGAATTCAGACTTGCGACTCCCCGTATGATTTTTTAAACATTATTTGCACATTATTTTAATGATTATCCTTATCTTTGTATCGGTAAATGCCACAACTAATGAATATTCCAAATATATATCATACATAAACACGCTCTATGAAGATTATCTTCAATATCCGATACCGAACCAACAGGGGAGAGTCGGTATACATTGTCGGCGATGTCGACGCCCTCGGTGGGGGAGATTACAACAAAGCCATAAAACTTAAGCTTGACGGAAATGACCGATGGTCTGCCGCTATTGAAACGCCTGTAAAAGAAGGCGGAATCTCATATCATTATTTTGTGCGCAGCGATGAAGGCGCTGTAAAAGATGAATGGGGAAAAGGCAACAGATTATTGGCTGCCGAGGAAGGCTCATACCGAGTATATGACCGTTGGCAAGACCAACCGTTCGACAAGCCTTTCTATTCGTCGCTTTTCACAGAGTGTGTTTACCGTCAGAATTATCACGATGGCATAGAGACCCCAACCCGCGGTTTCACCCTTTTCGAGGTTGCAGCCCCGATGGCAGGCGGCGACAATGTAGTGGCAATCTGCGGCAGCTGCGACAATCTCGGCAATTGGGATCCGGCGCGTGCAATACGTCTTTCAAATTTCAGCTATCCTGTATGGCAAGGAAATGTGCCGTCAGAAGGGCTCGACGCCGATACCGAATATAAATTCCTGATTCTCAACCGCCATACCGGCGAAGTTGTCGCTTGGGAAGGCGGAGCGAACAGGCGTTTAGGCGTATCAGCCAATGTAACCGACGCAACAGTGCTTTCCGGCATGCGCTTCATCAACAATATGGCGCTCTGGAAAGGTGCGGGCACAGCGATACCGGTATTCGCTCTTCGCAGTTTCGAAGATATGGGCGTCGGCGATTTCTACGACCTCAAGGGCATGATCGACTGGGCAGCCGCCACACATCAGCGTGTGCTCCAGCTACTTCCAATCAACGACACCACCATGACCCATACATGGACCGACTCATATCCCTACAACGCCAACTCCACTTTCGCACTACATCCGATGTATCTGCGCGTGAGCGAGCTCGGCGAGCCGGCAGAAGAGTCGCGCCGTGAATACTATAAGGCAGCCGCAGAAGAGCTCAACGCTCTTGATACAGTAGACTATGAGCGGGCCAACAAGCTCAAAGACGAATATCTGCGCGAGATTTTCGCTCAGGAAGGAAGCAAGACACTTGATTCGGCCGACTACAAAACATTCGTAGAGCGCAACAGCACATGGCTGCTGCCCTACTCTGCCTTCTGCGCCCTCCGCGACAATTTCGGCACTCCCGACTTCAGCAAATGGGGTGAATACTCACAATACTCCGACAAAGTATTGGCCAAAGCCCGCAAAAAATTTGGAGCGGAGATGGATTTTGTATGCTACGTACAATATCATCTCGACCGTCAAATGCGCCATGTGCATGACTATGCGGCAAGCAAAGGCGTAGCGCTCAAAGGCGACATTCCAATCGGCATTTCACGTACAAGCGTCGACGCATGGACCGACACTCGCCTCTTCAATATGGACTGCCAGGCCGGCGCGCCACCGGATGACTTCTCTGTCCTCGGCCAAAACTGGGGCTTCCCGACCTATAATTGGGAAGAAATGAACAAAGACGGCTTCGCATGGTGGAAAGCCCGCTTCGGCAAGATGGCCGAATATTTCGACGCCTACCGCATTGACCATGTGCTCGGATTCTTCCGTATATGGCAGATACCCATGGACGCCGTCCACGGACTCTTGGGCTACTTCAATCCCGCGCTGCCTTTCAGCGTAGATGAAATGCGCTATAACTACGACTTCTGGATTGATGTAGACGCACACACCAAGCCCTACATCATGGATTACTTCATCGAAGACTTCTTCGGGTCCTACACATCAGAGGCAACCAAGAAATTCATGACAAAAAGCAAGGGTGGCCGCTATACACTCAAAAGTGATTACAACACACAGCGCAAGGTTGTCGATTACTTTGCCGGTCAGGAAAAGAACGAGAAGAATACCCGTCTGTGCAACGGTCTGCTCGGACTTATCGACGAAGTTCTCTTCATAGAAGACCCTGTAGAGAAAGGCAAATACCACCCGCGTATCTCAGCCCAGTACACCTACGTGTACCGCTCTCTCAACGACTACGAGCGCTGGTGCTTCAACCGCCTTTACAATGACTTCTTCTACCACCGTCACAACGACTTCTGGTATGGCAAGGCTATGTGGAAACTTCCGCCGCTTATCGACTCGACAAATATGCTGTGCTGCGCCGAAGACCTCGGCATGATACCGGGCTGCGTGCCGGCAGTAATGCAGCAGCTTGAGATTCTGTCGCTTGAGATACAGCGTATGCCCAAAGATCCCAACAGCAAGTTCGGCAATACTTGGAATTACCCCTACTACTCGGTATGCACCACCTCAACCCACGACATGGGCGGTATCCGCCAATGGTGGGAGGAAGACCGCGACAACACCCAGCGCTACTACAACGAGGTGCTTCATGAGTCGGGAGCGGCGCCCTACTATGCCGAGCCATGGATATGTGACCGCATTGTAGACATGCACCTGCAATCGCCGTCGATGTTGTGCATACTTCCGCTTCAGGATTGGCTGTCGGTAGACGGCTCCATCCGCCGTGAAGACCCGCGCGAAGAGCAGATCAACGTGCCTGCCAACTCACGTCACTACTGGCGCTACCGCATGCACCTGCCGATAGAAGACCTTCTGGCCCATACAGATTTCAATAACTATATAAAGGAAAAGATAGACAATACAGGCCGATGACCGAAAAAGAGTACCGCAAGACATATTGCCCTGCGGTACTCATATAACTTAACATCAGTCAGGCAAAAAAGGAATAAAGGTAAAAAGGCAATATAATTGTCCTGTAATTGTGTAATATCTGAAAGGTATACTCTAATCAGCCACAGGCATTTGCCTTTTCAACTTCCTTTACCTATTCAACTTAGAGCTTGCGAAAGTTGAATCATATAATTGATACATGCGCATAATCTGGAAGATATTTAGAGCTTTCGTATCCGTGTTGCTGCTGCTGGCGATTTCGCTACCGGCAGCAATTTACGTGATATTGTCGCTCGATCCGGTACAACGCATGATCCGCGACACGGCCGAAGAGCAACTCAGCGATCTGCTTGGCGCTCAGGTAGATGTAGGCAAAATCACGATATATCCTTTCAACCGCGCTACGGTAGAAGGTATTTCGCTCGTGCTTGAACAAGACACGGTAGCGAATATCGAGACCGTGTCGGCCGGCTTTGAACTTATGCCGTTGCTGAGCCGTGGAGAAGTCGTAGTCGACTATGCCCTGCTTGACGGAGTAGCGGCACACATCAACCGTGCGGATGAACACTCCCCTCTCAACATACAGCCAATAATCGACAGGCTCAAATCAGACAAGCCCTCACAGAAAAAGCAATTTCAGGTAGAAATCAGCACGGTGATAGTGCGCCGAGCCTCAGCCACCTACGACGTTCTTTCTGCCGCAGAGCCCGATTCAGCCCGTTTCGACCCCAAGCATATAGCCATAAACGATCTGGCGTTGAACGCATTTATCCCACAGATAAGCGACGAAGGCTTTTCGGTAAATCTCGACCACCTGTCATTTTGTGAGCGCAGCGGTTTCGTCTTGGATAAGCTCACTGCAAAATGCCATATCTCCCCCGACGAGATCTCGCTTGACAACTTCACTCTTGCACTGCCTAATTCATATCTTGCATTGGCACCGCTGAAAATCAGCCCGCAGGATAGTCTGCCGGTGTCGGCGCTACGCAATCTTTCAGCGCGGGTGTGCATAGAAGATGTATCGGAAATCTATCCGCCCGACCTGCAGGCCTTCGCGCCCATCCTTGCAGGTGTCAGACGCAGCTTCGACATACATCTCGAAGCGCTTGCGAGCATGTCGGCGGTAGATATAAGAAGCTTCAGACTCACAGAGAATGAAAGAGAGGCCATCGATATCAACCTTGAGGCCTACGCCACCGGCCTTGACTCCATTGCCGGCATGCACTATAAAATCACGCGCGGCAACATTGACATCAACGGGCTTGAGCTGAGCGCGCTTCTTCCGTCCGTGATTAAGAAAGACGCACGGCGCACTCTCGAAAAAATGCCCGACCTGCGCTTCAGCATACTTGGCGAAGGCACACTTGAAAGGGGTAACGTAAGCCTTGCAAGCGAAGGCACTGCCGGCAACATCGACCTCGCAGCCAATTATCTGCGACGAGGCAATATCAATATCGTCGACGGCAATGTAACCATCGCCGGCTTCGACGCGGGCCTTTTATCGGGCAATCAAATGCTCGGTATCGTAGACGCCTCGGCAGATTATACGGTTTCATTCGGCCGCAGGTTCAGATCCGGCTCCGGGACATTGGTTATCGACAAAGCCGAATACAACGGCTACACTTACAGCAATATTTCTGCAACTGCCGATTTCAGCAGCCCACAGAAAGGAGAGGTAAATGTAAGCATTTCAGATCCGGCCGCACGCATTAAGGCTTACGCTATCTACGACGGCGAAAGCGAGCACAAATCATTTGACGCCACTGCCGCGGTTGCCGACCTTGACCTTGACATCCTCGGCCTGTCACATTCACATCCGGGCTACAAACTCTCAGGCAAACTTCTTGCCAATATAGCCGATATAAATCTGCAACGACTTGATGGCGAGATCGATATCTCCGATTTCCGTTGGGTAGATCGACTCGGAGAGGGAATGTCGGTCGACCGTCTGCGCGTCACCGCCACACCCGATGACCGACACGCTGTAATAAGCGTGGAGTCACCTTATATCAACGGGCGACTGAGCGGCCATTACGATTTCGGCGCCCTTGTGCCCCAGCTCAAGAACATGCTCTACCATTTCATGCCGGCATTGGAACCGGCTGACAATATGCCGAACGACAAAATCGCGGGCTACAACAATTTCACATTCGAGTTCAATATCGGGCAGACACTTAAGCTAAGTGAATTTTTCAAGATTCCGGTGCAGAATCTCCATGACGCGACATTGACCGGCAAGGTAGATACACAAGGAGGATATGCCAATGTAGACTTAAATATACCATACCTCTACAATGGTAAAGTGATAGAAAACACAGATGTTTTCGGCCAATTCGACATTGCCGGAGGAGAGGCGATGGTTTATGCCACTACCAAAATGCCTACCAAGAAAGGCGACATGACAGTGGCTGCCACCATACGGGGACGCGACAACAATATAAACACCCATATCGACTGGGATATCGCACGCCGCATACCACTCAACGGCACCATGGATTTCGCCGCCACCCTCCTGTCGACTCACGCTCCGGCAGGCGCACCATTTCCTGTCGAGGCTATTCTTGACATGAAACCGGGTACTATCAATTTCGGCGACGAGACATGGAATATCGAGTCGTCACGAATACATATCACACCCGAGAACCTGAATGTAAGCGGATTCGCTCTCGACACCGGCCTGCAACGTATAGAAATAGACGGAGACATCAGCAAGCAGGAGGAAGACAATCTCATAGTGTCGCTTAGCAATGTGAGCCTGCTGCCGATTTTCGAGACACTTGAAATTGACAAAGCATTGATCGGAGGGCGCGCAACCGGCCGTATCACAGCGTCGGAATTACTCAGCGGCGCTCCCCGCCTCCAATGCCCGCAGCTTCATGTAGATTCGATAGGCTACAACCGCTGCCCGATAGGCAATGCCGACATAACAGCCGATTGGAATAACGAACGCAAAGGAATTTACCTCGACGCCGCCATCAAGGGCTTCGAGGGCAAACATTCACGTATCGACGGCTATATTTTCCCGATGACAGAAGCTCTTGACATCAATTTCGCCGCCGACAGCATACCGGTATCATTCCTCAAACCGTTTATGTCGGCCTTTGCGAGCGATGTCACAGGCCGTGCCTCGGGTCACTGCCGCCTCTTCGGCACATTCAAGGAGATTGACCTCGAGGGCGACATATATGCCGACAATGTCGGTATAAAAATCGACTTCACCAACACGATGTACCATGCAAGCGACAGCGTACATCTGCGCCCGGGCCGCATACAGCTCGACAATCTTCTTATCCGTGACCCCGAAGGCAACACAGCGCGCCTGTCGGGAGAAGTGGGGCATACATTCTTCAAGGCCCCGACATTCAAATTCAACATCACCAATGCCCGCAATTTCCTGAGTTATAACGTGACATCGAAGCAGAATCCTGACTGGTACGGCACTATCTACGGCAATGGCGGGGCGTCGGTGACCGGCTGGCCGGGAGTGGTGAATATTAACGTAAACATGACCACGGCACCAAGGTCGACATTTACCTTCGTGCTGTCAGACCGCCTCGACGCCGAGGATTATTCGTTCCTTACATTCCGCGACGTCACCCCCGACTCACTAAAGGCTCCGGAAAAGAACATCGACGACACTCCGCTTATTGTCAAGGCTTTAAAAGAAAGCATGGCGAAAAATGAAGACGAAGAATCTTCACAGTACAACATGGATATAATCGTCGGCGTCACACCCGACGCACGTATCAGTCTTGTGATGGATCCCGACGGAGGCGATGAAATCAAGGCTGTCGGGGCCGGCAACCTTCATCTCGGTTACCACTCCGCCAACAACGACCTCAATATATGGGGCAAGTATGTGGTGCAGTCGGGAAGCTACCGCTTTACCCTGCAGGATATTATCATCAAGGATTTCCGAATCAGAGAAGGCAGCGAGATACAATTCGACGGCGACCCCTACGGAGTGAAAACGAAACTTTCGGCCTATTATGCCACCAACGCCAACCTGAGCGACCTTGATGAATCGTTCCTGCAGGATAAGGAAGTGGCACGCACAAATGTGCCCGTACACGCACTCATGCAGGTAAGCGGCGATATCCGTCAGCCGGTGATATCTTTCGACCTCGAGTTCCCTACCCTTACGCAAGACACCTACCGCAAAGTACGCAGTATCGTGAGCACCGAAGATATGATGAACCGCCAGATTATCTACCTGCTCGCTCTCAACCGCTTCTATACGCCCGATTATATGGCCTCGACCACCAAAGGCAACGAGCTTTTCTCTGTCGCCTCGTCGACAATATCGAGCCAACTCGGCAACATGCTCGGAAAACTGAGCGAAAACTGGAGTATAGCGCCGAATCTCCGAAGCGACCGCGGCGACTTCTCAGACGTCGAGGTTGACCTTGCACTATCAAGCCGATTGCTCAACAACAGGCTTATATTCAACGGCAACTTCGGCTATCGCGACAAATCGCTCAACAGCAACCAGTTTATCGGCGATTTCGACATCGAATACCTCCTCAACAAACGCGGTACATGGCGACTTAAAGCCTACAACCGCTACAACGACCGCAACTTCTACGTGCGGTCGGCTCAGACAACGCAAGGCGTGGGCATTATGTTCCGCCGCGACTTCGACCGTCTTTTCAATTTCCTGCGTCCTAAAAAAACAGAACGCACAGACTCAACAACAACCGACAGTATATGGAATCAATCCGACAACTCTATAAAATAGGCCACGGGCCAAGTAGCTCGCACACTATGGGGCCACAGAAAGCGGCCGGCATATTTGCCGAGCGCAGCCGAGGCAAGGCGGCTCGCTATGTAGTGACGCTATACGGCGCCTTGGCCGCCACCGGCAGAGGCCACCTTACAGACCAAGCCATTCTCAATGTTCTCACGCCTATCGCTCCGGCCGAGATTGTATGGAAACCTGATACTGTACTGCCGTTCCATACCAATGGAATGCGCTTTGAGGCACTCGACAGCACCGGCAATATCGTTGACTCTTGGACGATATACTCTGTTGGCGGCGGAGATATTGTAGAAGAAGGTATGCCACGCACGGCGTCAGACCCGATTTATCCGTTGACGAAAATCAAAGACATTCAAGCAGAATGTGAGAAAAACGGCACAAGCTATTGGGAGTACGTAGACCGCTATGAAGACGCCGGTATATGGGACTATCTGCATGAGGTATGGGAAGTGATGAAAGCTGCCGTACAACGCGGAATCGAGGCCGAGGGAGTGCTGCCCGGAGGACTCGGTGTACGCCGCAAGGCTGTAAGCTATTATGTTCATGCCGAGGGATACAACCAATCGCTCAAAAGCCGTGGCCTCGTTTATGCCTACGCTCTCGCCGTAAGCGAGGAAAATGCGTCGGGCGGCAAGATTGTGACAGCACCTACATGCGGCTCCTGCGGCATAGTGCCGGCAGTGCTCTATCATCTTCACAAATCAAAAGGTTTCTCAGAAAAACGAATACTCCGCGCATTGGCAACCGCCGGGCTGTTCGGCAATGTGGTAAAACACAACGCCTCTGTATCGGGAGCCGAAGTAGGCTGTCAAGGCGAAGTCGGAGTCGCATGCGCCATGGCAGCCGCAGCCGCCTCGCAGCTCTTCGGAGGAACAGTGGCCCAGATTGAGTATTCCGCCGAGATGGGACTGGAACACCACCTTGGATTGACTTGCGACCCGGTGTGCGGTCTGGTGCAGATACCCTGTATCGAGCGCAATGCCTACGCCGCCGCCCGCGCCCTCGACGCAAACCTCTACGCAGCTTTCAGCGACGGACGTCACCGGGTAGATTTCGACCGGATTGTGGAGGTGATGAAGCAGACAGGCCACGACATCCCGTCGCTCTACAAAGAAACCGCTTTAGGCGGCCTTGCTGTTATAAAATAGAATCGACGGAGCGGAGAATCTCCCTGACCGCCATAAGCGCGAAGCCAAGGATATTCTCTCCGCGCCATTTGCGAGGGTCTATCGCTTCGGCAGAGTCTTCGGCGAGGCCTATGCCCCAGATTGTATCCTTGGGGCTTGCCTCTACGATTATCTTATTGCCGGTGGAGAGGAGGAATTCTCCCAAAGCCTTGTTCTGCGAAAACTTGGCGATATTGCCTTTTACAGACACTTGCTGCCGCACGGCTTTCCACTGAGCGTCGACATATCCCACAACCTGACGCCCGAGCTTCTTAATAGCCATCTGGCTGTATTCGGCCATTATACGGGACTCTGTTTCTGCGTCATTGAATAGGCGTGCTTTCTCGGCCATTATATATTGCTCCATGCAATTATAGTAGACGCCGTCGATTACCATCGGAGCCTGATACCATTGGCTCAGACAATGCTTGCCAAGGCCATTGGCACGGTCTTTATGTCCCCAGAAGAATACGAAGTCTTCGCGTGAGTACCCTCCCCGGGATATCAAATCTGATACTTTGAGCATAATTCAATATTCACCTGTGAGACATGAGCGCACCGCATTTCTGATTGCGGCTGCATATTTGCTTTCATGACGCAAGGTTTCGAGTATACCTTCTATATAGTCTTCCTTGCCTTTGAAGCCGCACAATTGAGCCACATTACATCCCGGAAGCATTGATTTCTGATTATATACCCTCAGCACAGAGCGATAGTCGGCAGTATCGACATACTGATGAAAGTCCTTGCAGAAATCTTCGTATATCCTGCGCACGTTGATTTCATCGAGTAAATCACGCAGGTGTTTTTCGAAGGTTGCCACATCGGCCGAGCGGGAGTCAACGCGATACTCCATGGTGCGCTTTACACGATGACGAGTATGCAGCAGAGCCTGCTGGTGGAGATCGCCGCGGAACATGTTGATCACAGCTTTTTTGACCTTGTTTACCGCCCTGTCTGCCGAATGACCTCTTGACTCGGCCATAGCGGCGATAATATCTTCAAGGAGGAGCATGTTTTCGATTTCAGCCACATCTGGCACCATAATCTGCTTACGCCTCAGATACGCCACCTCACCCTCGTCGCGGCGGTCGCGGTCTACAATACCGAACGATTCGACCTTATGGAGCGTACTGAGATCGTTGAAAGTGCGTGTAGCCTCGATAACTTTATTGCAGCTGCCGAGCGAGCGCACGTTATAATCGGGGAAAATGAGCGGATAAAGCTTCGCGTCGATAGAGCGCTCGCTGTCGCCTTCGATGAAAAGCACCGGCTTGCGGGCGCCGATAAGCGTAAGGTAGAGCTCCTGCGTGAGGCCGGAGTGAGGAGGCAATATGTCGTAATCCCACGCCTCGGCCACCGGATCGCAATCGCGCACCCACACCACGGGCGCTCCGTTTCGCGATGAGGCAAATTCGGTGTCGTGGGTGGTATATACAAAAGTGCAGTCGGCTCGGGCTGCTTCAAGGCGATTCCAAAGCGAAGCCGTCAGCGACGGATGAAGAAACATCTCCGGCGCTTCGACGAATATCACGGCATGGTCGGGGGCATAGAGCACGGCCGCGGCATAATACAAGACTGCTTTCTCGCCGTCAGAAAGGCGGAGAGCAGAATAGGTATTTACATCAACACCTCTGGCAAAGAGCATTTTACCACTGTCGATCAACACGCGGTTGCCGGGAAATATATCCTGCCACAGCTCTATGACATTGTCAAGGCGGGTGCGTCGTAAGGTGGCATTGCGATGGTCGGCGATAGCGAGCTTGTAGCCTATGAGATTAATCATCTCGTCATTCATAAGCTGCGCCATGAGCAGGTCGAGTATCGTAGGGGGAGTATCGGAGCGCTCGGCTGTAGCCACCACAGCCGGACTAAGCCGCCTGCGAAGCGCGTCGGGCAACTGATTATTCTGCCCGTAGCGATGGTAGAGCGCGTCGAGAGCCGACATCGGATAAGCAAGTTTACCGATAGCCTGTGCCGTCGCCCGGGTAAAACGCGTCTTACCGGCGCCGTTGGCTCCGACAATAAGTATGCTTTGGTGGGGCTCAACATCGAGCATTGGCGGTTTCTTGCCGTCGCGACGGCGTGGTAAAGTCAGTTGCATGGCATTGGAATCTTTTTCAGCAAAGATACAAAACTTTTGTGATATCAAATATATCCGTTAAAAATTTAACAAAAGATAATTACTGAACTCATATAAACTTATTGAAATGTTAATATCCCGCATATTTGAATCCTTTTCTTCTCACTCATCAATCATTTTGGCACCCCAAAACTCATTCTTCGTGCTCAAAAATGATTTCAAATCTTTCGAAATCTTAAAATTCCAATAAGTTTAGATGAGTTCATCAGCGCATAGCGTAAAAAAAGCTAAAAAAAGCAAGTAATGACTGATATGACATGGCCATGTCAAAAAAAATTCGTAATTTTGCCACGTTAAATATATATGCCAACAAGCTCTCCCTCACCAGACCCGAGAATGGACGTTAAAAAAGTGCTTTACATCTCGCAAGAGATAGACCCATACTTACCCTCGACAGCGATGGGTACATTTGGCCGAGAATTGACTCAGGGCCTTCAGGAATCAGGTGCAGAAGTACGCACCTTCATGCCAAAATTCGGCGCTATCAACGAGCGTCGCAACCAGCTTCATGAAGTCATCCGCCTGTCGGGTCTGAATATTTCAATCGACGATACCGACCATCCGCTTATAATAAAGGTGGCAACGCTCCAGCCATCACGCCTGCAGGTGTATTTCATCGACAACGATGATTATTTCTTCCACCACACGCCCGGTCAGGAGCTTGAGACCATCACTGACGCCGAGCATAACGACGAACGCAGTATATTCTTTGTACGCGGTGTGATCGAGACTGTCAAGAAACTCCGCTGGGATCCGAATATCGTGCACTGCACCGGCTGGGTGACAGGTCTTGTGCCTCTTTATATCAAGGCTGCTTACGCCGACGACCCCACTTTCAGCACAAGCAAAGTGGTGTACTCGCTCTACAACCAGCCTTTTGAGGGAGATATGGACGCCCGCTTCGCCGACAAACTCAAGCAGCAGGGATTCAGCGACGATGACATCAAGCTTGTCACCGATGCCGACGGACACTTCGACTACATCGCCCTCAACAAGCTCGCCATGGATTACTCAGACGCCATCGTCGACAGCACTCCCGGCACTCCCGCCGAACTTATCGACTATGCCAAGGCAAGCGGAAAGCCTTTCCTGCCTTACGAGAAAGCCAGCGAGGGCCCTGCCGCATATTTTGAATTTTATAAATCGCTCTGAAAAGAACACTGCACAATATCATCACATGAAATTTCGCAGTCTGCATATCCTCCCACTTGTTGCCGCAGCAATGACTATCTCATTCTGCGCTTGCGAAGACAATGCCTCTTCGATAGGCTCTTCGCTTACCGGCGACAATGTGGAGATTATAATTGACTCTTCGTTTACGATAAGCGGTACTACCCACCGTGTAAATGCAATACGCCCCAAGACCACCGAGCAGCTCATCGGCAGCATAACGATTCCGGGCTATGGCACACTCGCAAGTGAAGTTGTCACACAATTCTTACCATCGACTCTTCTCGACACCGCCAACTACACGGCTGCGAATATCGACTCGATATGTCTGACAATGAGCTATCTGCCTACCGATTTTATCGGCGACTCAGTAGCTCCTCTCGGTGTAGCCGCTTATCCGCTCACCAAGCTTCTGCCCAACGATATAGCAAGTGACTTCAATCCTGAAGGCTATTACAGCACCACAATGCTCGGCAGCAAAATCTACAATGCCTCGACAATCGACGACGCCACAACCGCAGCCACCGGCTACCGCACCATCAGCATAAAACTGCCCAATTCCCTTGGCCGCCGTATTTTCAATGATTTCATCGAAGATCCGTCGAACTTTGCCAATGGCCGTGTTTTTTCTGAGAATGTATTTCCGGGAGTGTACCTCAAGAACTCGTTTGGAAGCGGACGTCTGACTGTTGTCAAAGTTACCGGTCTCGGCTTCTACTTTACCAAAATCACCGAGGATGAGGAAGACAACACCAAGGACACCATAACGGCGCAACACCAATATATGCTCGTTACGCCCGAGGTTATCAGCAACAATGACCTCAAATACACCATGGACGAAGGTCTGCGCGCCAAGCTTGACGCAGGCGAGAATATTCTCGTCGCTCCCGCGGGCACCGAAACAGAATTCCAATTCCCGATAAAAGATATCATCGACACATATCGCCGACAGGGCGGTAACCAGTCGGTACTCAACAGCCTGACATTCCGTCTGCCTGTAGATAGTATTGTGAGCGGCGTCATACCGCCACCTTACGTATTGATGGTATTGAAAAAAGACCGCGAGGAATTTTTTGCAAAGAACAAATTACCTGACAATATCACTTCGTTCTACGCGCAATACAATGCCTCTACCGGCTATTATGCATTCTCTTCCCTGCGAAGCTATCTGCTCGAAATGCTTGAGCGTGAGACAATAGAAGAGGAAGATTATACATTTGACTTGGTGCCGGTGCAGATTAATTTCGAATCTACAGTCAGCAGCTACTATAGTACGGCTAACTACGTAGAATCAGAAGTGCTCCCCTACCTTGTCACACCTGCAGTTGGCCAACTCAATTTCGATAAAGCGAGAGTGCAGCTGATATTCAGCCGCCTGCAGGTAAACCAATAAGGGTGGTGAGAATGGCCTGACTAATAATCAAGCCGATTCAAAACATGCTCTCAATGGCTAAATTCTTGACACATAAAATATATAGGCAAGTGACGGCGTTTGTCGTCACTATGCTTTTGTTATGCCCCACACTCTCTGCCCAGCAGATTGTGAGAAACGCCAACCTGACATCCGACGGCTCGATATCTACCGGCACCACAACCAAAAAGAAAGCCATCGCGCCGTCGTTCAGCTGGAAACTGCTCTCCCCTCTCGGACTGCGCGAACCCGCCCCTATCGACACCTTGCCGCTCAACTATTATCAACGTTCAGTACCGTCGATGGTATCGTCGGCGTACGCCACGACCGGCAATCTCGGAGCCGAAGGACTGAATATGATTTTTGATGAGCGTGCACCGATAAGCGATTTCTTTTTCCGCGACGGACTCGCACATTGGCTGCCCTCGCACGACAAGATACGCTATTATAACACCCGCATACCGATGACCTTGCTAAGTTTCAACTCATCCGGAGGCCGCGAGACTGCCCAAGAGCGTCTGCAAGGTACATTTTCAGGCAATATCAATGCCAAGGCACAGGTTGGCGCCATGCTTGATTACCTTTACTCAAAGGGAAGCTATGCCAATCAGGCGGTAAAGAATCTCACATGGGGATTCTCAGGATCTTATCTTGGCGACAGGTATGAAATGCAGGCTTACTATTATCATTACAATTCGCTCAATAAAGAGAACGGTGGTATTACAGATATGCTTTATATCACCGACCCGGCTGAACTGCAAGGCGGTGTGACGAGTATTGACCCCAAGTCGATACCGACAAATCTCAGCTACGCGCACACACGTGTGACCGGCCAGGAACTTTATGTCAACAACAGATATAAAGTCGGCTATTGGCATGAGGAGAAAATTGACGATACGACAAGTGTCAAGACATATATACCTGTGTCGTCATTTATCCATACACTGAGCTTCAAGAAGAATAAACATCTTTTTCTTGATACAAGCCCGGCAGAGACACGCGAGTTTTTCGAGCATACGTATCTTGACCCCAACCAGACCCGCGATTTCACTACAAACTGGTCGCTGACAAACACTTTGGGCATTTCTCTGCTTGAAGGTTTCCATAAGTATGCCAAGTTCGGTCTGGCGGCATACGTGACACATCAGGTGCGAGTATACAATCAGACCGCCGATACTCTCGACCGAAGCAACGCCGAATATGAGCTCGATCCTTTCCCTGAAGGTATAGGCTCTATAAAGCCAAAAGTAACGCAACAGCTCGCATGGGTTGGCGCACAGCTCACCAAGCAGCAGGGAAGCATATTGCGCTATCAGGCTACCGCCGAATTGGGATTTTTAGGCGACGCTGCCGGCGAAGTAAAAATAGACGGCGAAGTGGCGACCCGCTTTCCGCTCATGCGCGACAGCCTTGAAATAAAGGCATTCGGCTCGTTTCACAATGTAGAGGCACCCTATCTTACAAAGCAATATCTCTCCAATCACTTTATATGGAACAACGATTTCGGCAAACAGCGAATCGTGAGCTTCGGCGGCGAGATTGACTTCGGGCCAAGTGACACACACCTTCGCCTCGCAGTCTCGAACCTCCAGAACCATATCTATTTCGGCTCTGACGGCACACCGCAGCAGAATGGCGGAAGTGTTCAGGTGCTTTCTGCCACACTGAGACAGAATTTCAAAGTGGGTATACTTCACTGGGACAATAAAATCACATATCAGACAAGTTCAAACCAGAGTGTGATACCGCTGCCAAAACTTGCAGTTTACTCAAACCTCTATCTGCTCTTCAAGATAGCCACCCTTCATGTGCAGCTTGGAGTCGACTGCGATTATTATACCAGTTACCACGCACCTTTATATCAGCCTGCCACAGCTTCGTTTGCCAATCAGACAGAATATAAAGTAGGCAATTATCCCTTCTGCAACGCATATCTGAATTGCAAGTTGAGCAAGACTCGCTTCTATGTGATGTACTCTCATGCAAACAAAGGGCTCTTCGGCGGAAGCGGATATTTCTCAATGCCTTTCTATCCTCTCAATCCCTCACGCCTTCAGATCGGGCTTTCGGTTGATTTCACCAACTGATATGAAAGAGCTCTACGCACAGGTAATCCTACCCTTGCCGCTTGCCGGAAATTTCACATATATCGTTCCGCAGGCGCTCCACGATACTATCCGCCCCGGCATGAGGGTGGCGGTACAGTTCGGTGCTCGCCGATATTACACCGGCATTGTAGCCTCGCTCTCTCCGGTAGCCCCTCAGGCCGGTATAAAGCTAAAGGAAATATCTGTATGCCTTGACGACAAGCCCATTGTGACAAACATGCAGCTTCGTTTCTGGGAATGGATGGCAGAGTATTATCTCTGCACAGTCGGAGAGGTTTATAAAGCGGCAATCCCCGCCGGACTGAAAATCGAGAGCGAAACACGGATAGAAATCGACTCAGAAGCCTCTGATGAGAAATTTGCAGACTGCACGGAATTGCAACTTCGCATACTCGACTTCCTGCGCCGTCGGAAAAGCACCACGGTAGAAAGCATTGAAAAAGAAATCAAAGACCCGGCTACCGGCTCGGAAGTGACAAAGATGGCAGCCGCAGGATTGCTCGTAGTCTCAGAAAAGCTTATCGAGCGCTATAAGGCTGTCAAGCGGTCGTACGTACGCCCGACAATTCCCCGCGGCGATTCAAGCGCTCTTGAAAAAGCTTTTGCCTCAGTCAAGAAGAAGCAGGAAGAAGCTTTGGTTGCACTTATAGCGCTGTCGGAATTCTACAAAACCGACCAAGCGCTTGCCGAAGTGCCTATCGAGGTTTTATGTGAGCGCGTGGATGTTGGGCGCCATATCATCAAAGCCTTGGCCGACAAAGGTCTGTGCGCGATATACACTAAAGAGATATCGCGTTTCTCCTACTCGGGAGTTCCGTCGGGCATTATGCCGACCTTGTCGTCAGCGCAACAAAAAGCCTACGACGCCATCATGCGCAGCTTCGCCGATAAAGCTGTCACACTGCTTCACGGCGTCACAGCGTCGGGCAAGACCGAGATATACATACATTTGATCGACTATGTGCTGCGGCAGGGAAAACAGGTCTTGTTCCTCGTTCCGGAAATAGCTCTGACTACCCAACTTACACGCCGGTTGCAAAAAGTGTTCGGTGAAAAAGTACTGATATATCACAGCAAATTTTCGGATAACGAACGCGTTGAGCTCTATCAACGTATGCTCGGCAGCAAAGAGCCAATAGTAGCGCTTGGTGCACGATCGGCATGCTTCCTGCCATTCGACCGACTTGGGCTTGTGATAGTTGACGAGGAGCATGAGAGCAGCTACAAGCAAAGCGATCCGGCTCCGCGCTACAACGGACGCGACGCCGCAACCATGCTCGCCGCCATGCACGGCGCCAAAACCCTCTATGGCAGCGCCACGCCTGCTATCGAGACATATTATAAGGCCGAGAGCGGAAAATTCGGCCTCGTGACGTTAGCCGAACGTTTCGACGGGGTGGCAATGCCTCATATCGAGATTGTAGATATGAAAGAGCAACACCGGCGAAAGGCGGTAAACGGCTATCTGTCGCACAGACTGCTCGACGCTACTCTCGGTGTAACGTCAGCACACAAGCAGGCGATTCTCTTCCATAACCGCAGGGGTTATGCTCCGATGGCACGCTGCAAGATGTGTGCCTTCACACCCAAATGCGACTTCTGCGATGTGAGCCTCACCTATCACCGCCGCGACAACAATCTGCAGTGTCATTATTGCGGAGCGCAGTATTCTGTGCCCTCCTTGTGCCCGGAGTGCAAGGAGCCGGCTATAGAGATTGTCGGCTATGGTACAGAAAGACTCGAAGATGAAATAACAGAATGTTTCCGCGACCGCAAAATCTTGCGGATGGATCTCGACACCACCCGCAATAAAGAGGGCTACGGACGTATCATCGATGAATTCTCACAGCATAAGGCCGATATACTTGTCGGTACGCAGATGGTGACCAAGGGGCTTGACTTCGGTGACGTAGAACTCGTAGGCGTGCTCAATGCGGATTCGCTCATAAATTTCCCGGACTTCCGCTCGGCGGAGAGAGCTTTCAATATGATTGAGCAGGTTGCGGGGCGCGCCGGGCGCAGAGACGGCAAAGGGAGTGTGCTTATTCAGACCTACAAACCCGACCATCCCATCCTGCAATTTATCCTAAGCCACGACTACAAGGCTTTCTACGAGCATGAACTTGAAGAGCGAAGGGCTTTCAACTTCCCTCCATTCTCACGCATAATCAATATCTACGTGAAGCACCGCGAAGCCTCCACCACGGCTGAGTGTGCGTCGATTCTCGCCTCAGCCCTGCGCAAGATTTTCGGCACACGTGTATGCGGCCCGCAGGAACCCAACGTCAGCAGGGTGCAGTCGCTGTATATCAGAAAAATAATGCTTAAGGTTGAGACAGGAGTATCGATGAAGCAAATAAAGCAGATTCTCAGAGACGAATATATCAAGCTCTCAGAGAGCCCGCTTATGCGCTCGCTTACAGTGTACTACGACGTCGATCCATAATCATCACGGCGTCGAGCACAGTCATTGCCGCCATGGCCTCCACAACTGCTACAGCGCGCGGCACAACGCATATATCATGGCGTCCGCGCACTTCCAAAATCTCTTTTTCGCCTCGTATATTGACTGTCTCCAAAGGGCGTGGCATAGTGGCCACCGGCTTGAAAGCGACTCTGAAATTGATGTCATTGCCATTGCTGATACCTCCCTGTATTCCTCCTGAATGGTTGGAACTGGTTGTGATATCCCCATTCCGGCTCACAAAGGTATCCACGCATTCACTGCCTCTCATAGAAGCAGCAGCAAATCCGTCGCCATACTCAAATCCCTTGGCAGCATTTATGCTCATCATCGCCGACGCAAGCGTGGCTTGAAGTTTAGCGAATATCGGCTCTCCCACTCCGGCTTTGACTCCGCGGATACGGCAACTCACGATTCCGCCCAAAGTATCCATATCTTTGCGGGCTTGAATAATTGCACTTTCCATCTCGGCGCTTTTAGCGGAGTCAGGACACCTTACCGAAGAGGCGTAAATCTCATCTTTCCGAGTGGGCAGCCCGTCGTATTTTACATAACCTATCTGAGAAGTCCACGCCAAGACTTCAACTCCAAGAGTCGACAACACCTGCTTTGCAAGCGCTCCGGCAACGACTCTCGCTGCTGTCTCACGGGCCGACGCACGTCCGCCGCCACGATGGTCGCGTATGCCATATTTGGCATAATAGGTATAATCGGCATGGTTGGGGCGGAAAGTCTCGGCAAGAGTATCATAATCGCTGCTCCGGGCGTCGTTGTTGCGTATTAGAAATGCGATAGGTGTACCCAACGTTCGGCCATCATAAATACCTGACAGCCATTCCACGCGGTCGGATTCGCAGCGGCTCGTTGTCAGAGCGCTCTGACCCGGACGACGCCGCGAAAGGTCGATATCCACCGATTCGAAATCGATGGATAAACCTGCCGGCATACCGTCAACTACTCCACCGACGGCAGCTCCGTGACTCTCGCCGAAGTCGGTAAACCTGAATAGTGTGCCGAATGTGTTCATTCCTTTATCAGATCGGCGGTCGACCCACCAACAAATTCGATAAGGGCTTGGGGCGAAAGCTCCACCTGCAAGCCACGCATTCCGGCGCTTACATAGATGGTGTCGAAACCGAGAGCGCTCGAATGGAAAAAAGTCGGGAACGGCTTTTTCATGCCTATAGGCGAGCACCCTCCGCGGATATAGCCTGTGAGCGGGAGAAGCTCTTTCATGGCAATCAGGTCGGCTTTCTTGTCGCCTGCCGCCTGGGCTGCTTTCTTCAGGTCGACTTCCTTGTCGCCGGGCACAACACATACGAAAAGCCCTTTCCGCTCTCCCCTGAGGACAAGAGTCTTGAATACCCGCGAGATATCTTCGCCGAGTTCCTCTGCGACGTGGGTGGCCGCGAGGTCGTTCTCGTCGAAATGATATTCGTGGGTCTTGAAGTCAATGCCTGCGTGCTCAAGGAGCCGCACGGCATTTGTTTTTGTCTGTTTCGGCATATCAGGCTTCTGTATTGAGCATGATGAAGTGCTCGGCGTCAAGAGCGGCGCGGCAGCCCATACCGGCAGCAGTAATAGCCTGCTGATATACAGGGTCGGCAACATCGCCGGCCGCAAATACGCCCTCTACATTAGTGGCCGTAGAATTATCCTTGACCTTGATATATCCGGCCTCATCGAGGTCAATCTTGCCGGCAAAGATGTCTGTAGCCGGTTTATGGCCGATGGCAAGGAAGAAGCCGTCGATGGCGATATCCTGAACATCATCTATGCCCGAGGCGGTCTTGGTGGCGACTTTTGCCCCCTCGAGAACGTCCTGGCCGAAAAGCGAAAGTGTGGTGGTATTGAAGAGAACGGAAATCTTCTCGTTTTCCATCACACGCTTCTGCATTACTTTGGAGGCACGGAGATAGTCTTTGCGCACAATCATATAGACCTTCGAGGCAAGATTGGCAAGATAGAGGGCTTCCTCGCAAGCAGTGTCGCCACCTCCGACTACTGCGACAGGGCGGTTGCGGAAGAAGAAACCGTCGCAAGTGGCGCAGGCCGAGACACCCATACCGCGGTATTTCTCCTCGTCGGGCAGACCGAGATAGCGCGCGGTAGCACCGGTGCTGATAATTACAGTATCGGCGATGATAGTCATTCCGCTGCCGTTGACAGTAGCCTTGAACGGACGCTCGCTGAAATCCACATCGGTCACTTCACCCGAGATTATATTGAGGCCGTAGCGCGAGGCTTGAGCGCGCAAATCTTCCATCAGACGTGTTCCGGCAACGCCTTCTACATATCCGGGGAAGTTTTCAATCTCTGTGGTTGTGATCAACTGACCGCCGGGCTGGCCGCCTTCTACCATTATCGGTTCGAGGCCGGCGCGCGAGGTGTAGATACCGGCTGTATATCCGGCAGGACCGGAGCCTATGATAAGACATTTGGTTTTAAATTCACTCATATCGTGTAGTATTTATATTCTATTGTTAATTTATTCAGCGCAAGTCGATAATCTCCGAGGCAGGTTGCAGCTTTTGGTTATACTCAAAAGTACGCTGCGATGGCTTGGCAATGCCTGTCAGTTGGTCAATGACAAGGCTTATCTGACGGTTGTCGTCGAAATAGATAGAAATTGCCTGAGGGCTTTTGCCTGTGCTGTCGGCGATCACGACTATTTTTTCGATACCGCTGCCTTTGGATTTCGGTACAAGCTCGACTCTGTGGCGGCCGTTTGTATCGGCAAGACGTCGGGCGGTGTATCGGCGTTCATAGCTGCTCAATATGGCAAACGGATTTGAGGCCGCCAATTCATCAGCGGTAGGCTCTGTTATGCTCACTTCGCCTGTCGAGGCAAGATAAGTCCACTGTGTCTTGCCGTCGTACCAAACTTTAAGCTGCGGGGTAGACATGTAGAAGCAGGCGCCCGACATAGTCATGGAACCTTGCACGGCACCATCACCTCCATTTATGGTAAATTTGGCTTCAAGAGCCGGTTTGGCAAGCATAGTCTTACGCATGGCTTCCAATATGCCTGAGGCTGTGGGGTTGGCAGCCATAGCTCCTAAAGCAAGAACAATGCCAAAGATGAAGATTACGATTCTTTTCATAACTCTATAACACTTCAACTATATCATTGGTTTCCAAACAAGCGCTCCACTTCATCGGGAGTCATCATCACCTGACGAGGTTTGGCGCCATTGGCGGGTCCTACGATACCAAGCTGCTGCATCTGATCCATGAAACGGCCTGCCTTGTTGAAGCCAATTTCAAATTTACGCTGCATCATGGTTATCGAAGCCTGCGACTGTGAGGCGATAAACAGAGCGCAACGCTTGAACTCATCGGTAAGCACCATATCGGTAGCCTGAATCTCACCACCTTCTTCAGAGGGCGGATCGGGCAAGAGGTAGCAGCCACTGAAGCCGGGTTGGCCGCCGATATATTGGCATATCGCCTCTACCTCGGGGGTATCGACGAGGGCGCACTGCACGCGCTCGATGATACCGTTATACATCACCAGCATATCACCTCGGCCGATGAGCTGCTGAGCACCGGGGCGGTCGAGAATCGTGCGGCTGTCTACGCCCTGTGTGACTTTAAATGATATGCGGGCGGGGAAGTTTGCCTTGATCTTACCGGTGATGATGTCGGTAGAGGGGCGCTGAGTGGCGATGATCATGTGTATGCCCACCGCACGTGCTTTCTGGGCAATACGGCATATTGCAACCGAAATATCTTTATCGGCAGTCATCACAAGGTCGGCATACTCGTCGACAATAACGACGATATACGGCAAGAACTTATGCCCGAGCTCGGGATTGAGCATACGGTTCTTGAAGCGCTCGTTATACATTTCTATCTCACGTACGCCGGCGGCCTTGAGGAGTTCATAGCGGTTATCCATCTCTACGCAAAGAGAATTGAGGGTAGCGGTAACCTTTGCCGGGTCGGTGATTACAGCACTCTCCTCATCAGGTATCTTGGCCATATATTGGCGGTCGATAGCCGCATAAAGCGAGAATTCCACCATTTTGGGATCGACAAGTATAAACTTGAGCTCGTCGGGCCGTTTGGAGTATAGCAGAGAGGTGATTATACAGTTGAGACCTACCGATTTACCCTGACCGGTAGCACCGGCCACAAGCAAGTGAGGCATCTTGGCGAGGTCTACCATAAAGATCTTGTTTGCGATAGTCGCTCCCAAAGCCATAGGCAGACGCATACGGGTGTTGCGGAATGTATCTGACTCAAGAATGGTACGCATCGATACTATCTGAGGCTTGCTGTTGGGCACCTCGATACCGATTGTGCCTTTGCCGGGAATAGGCGCGATTATACGTATGCCGAGCGCCGAGAGATTCATTGCAATATCATCTTCGAGGCTTCGGATTTTAGAAATACGCGTACCCTGCACCGGCACGATTTCATAGAGTGTGACTGTCGGACCAATGGTTGATTGTATGCGCTCGATCTCAACCTGATAGCTGCGCAACGCATTCACTATAAGCTCACGGCTGCTTGCCTGCTCCTCTTCATCTACGGTATATGTCTTGGGACGGTCGATAAGCAAGTCGAGAGGAGGAAACTCATAGTTGGGGTGCTCGGCATTGACGTCGTAAGGTTGGTCGAGGCCGATATGGTCGCCATGATGTATTTCATGCTCAAGCGGCTCATTGTCGCTCGAACTTGTGTCGAGTTCTTGGCTAACAACAATCACCTCGGGGCCGTCCGGAATATTTTCAGCCTTCGTACGGGCTACCGGAGATTCCTCTATGGGGGCTTCAACATTTTCGGCAGTTTCTTCGGTTGATGTCTCCTCTTCAAAGTCGTCAAGAGCGGCAGGTGGCATGAAACGTGTATGGTCCTCAGGTGTTTGCTCTTTTCCCGTCACATCTTCATCTTCAACAGGGTCTTCGATATTCTCATCGGCAACCCCGAGAACATCAAGAGGCGACTCCTCTACCCTCTCCGTTTCCTGAACCTTGGGCTTACGCTTGGGTAAATTGCGCGATATCACTCCAACAAGTTGTTTGAGCGGATTGAGGTAAACAGCAATCAACAAGCCAAGAAGCAGGACACTGAGGGCAAAAGCGCCCAAGGCGTCGGCATACTTCATGACAAGAGAATTGATATAATAACCATGGTCACCGCCAAGATGGAACATATCCGCACGGTTGTAACTTATCAGTCCGAAGATAACCGACAAAGCCACAGTGGTGAAAAGACATCTGAAGGTATAGCGGAAGAAGTGCATTGAATAGAAATGCATGGCGGCAAGGCCCAATGCAAACACATACACTACCAATACGAGCGATGAGAGGCCGAAACTGTCTACCAACAGCCACTGACCCATCTTCGCACCGAAAACTCCGAACGCATTATTCACTTCTTCGCCCGACTCTACAGCCTGCTGCAGTGTCTGAGCATGTATCACACTCTGGTCGGCAGCAGAATTGAAGAGGAACGATATAGTACATCCGGCCATCACCACAGCGACAAGGCACAAAAATATACCTGCGCCAAGGTGGGTGCGGTAGTCGCGGAGAAAATCCATAAATGTGTATTGCGGCTTGGGCGCACGCTGAGGCCGGCGTTCGCGCGAAGAAGCACGCCCTGTCTGCGGGCCTGTGCTGTCAGGAGTCGGGCGACGTCGCGGCTGAGCTTGCCCCTGACGGGCAGAGCGCTGGCGCACCTGAGTCTCCTCGGTGCGTTCTATCGTGCGACGCGGCATGCCACCGAGGGCGGCATCATTTTCAAATTCATCGAGAGAGGGACTGTTATTCATCTAAAAAAATCAATTTTAAAATACAAAAAATCAGAGGGCTGCAAGCGAGGCTATAAGCTCAAGAGGATCGGAAGAATTGAATACAGCGCTTCCTGCAACCAAGACGTCAGCCCCCGCCTGCGCCGCCAAGGCACCGGTCTCAACATTTATTCCGCCGTCAACCTCTATCAGAGTATCACTGCCGGCGTCGTCGATAAGTTGCTTGAGCTCGGCAATCTTCACCAATGTATGATTAATGAAACTCTGACCGCCGAAACCGGGATTGACACTCATAAGCAACACCATGTCAAGATCTTGGATTATATCACGCAAGGAACTGACCGGCGTCGCCGGGCACAAGGTGACACCTGCTCGCATACCGGCCTGATGGATACTCTCGACAACACGGTGAAGATGTGTGCATGCCTCAAGATGGACATTCATCATCGTAGCGCCTGTATCGCGCACCGCCGAGACATATCGTCCCGGGTCAACAATCATGAGATGAACATCTATCGGCATATCGCTGATACTCCTCACAGCCTTTATGACCGGAAAGCCAAACGATATATTGGGCACAAACACCCCATCCATGACATCACAATGAATCCATTGAGCCTGGCTGCGCTCAATCATATCAATATCATCGGCCAAACGCGTGAAATCGGCTGCAAGAAGAGAAGGTGCGACTATCATTTATCGTGTTTCTTTTTAAATGCGTTATACAATATATAAAGTACGCACAATACAAGCAATATCAATCCGCCAAGCGACAGATATGAGTTATACTTCTCTACGGCAGCATAGAGTTCGTCGAGACTTACGTGCAACGACAGCCACCAGCCCAAACCGGCAAGAATGGCATTCCACACCAAAGCTCCGAGCGATGTATAGAGACAGAATACCCAGATATTCATTCGCGCTATGCCGGCAGGTATCGAAATCAGCTGACGGACAGCAGGTATCAATCGTCCGACAAATGTGCTTACCGCCCCATGCTTATCAAAATAAGACTCCGCCTTCTCAACCTTGGCCTGATTTATAAGGCAGGCATGCCCGAAACGCGAATTTGCAAAAGCATATACAATCGGGCGCCCGATCAGGAGCGACAACACGTAATTGATCAGCGCACCGACAAGCGCACCGGCGGTTGCAACCAATACGACAGCGAAGATGTTCATATCGCCTCGCTGCATGGCCAGATAGGCAGCCGGCGGCACAACCACTTCACTTGGGAAAGGTATAAACGAGCTCTCTATCACCATGAAAATGAACACGAAGAGATAAGACGCATTATTTACAAACCAGTCAAAAAACCAGGCTGCATTCAGATAATCAGTTATCGCGAGAGGTATAAACAAGTCCATTCTTAATCAATTTTATGCAAAATTACAAAATTATCATGGTATCTTCTCCCTCAAAAATGAAAAATATATACTGAGCAACAAAAAAATCATAGTCGACAGCAAAAAAATTTCCAAAAACACTTGCATATAAAAAAAAATTGCTAACTTTGCACTCGCAAACAGGAGCGGTGCTCGAGTGGCTGAAGAGGCACGCCTGGAAAGCGTGTAAACGTCAAAAGCGTTTCCCGAGTTCGAATCTCGGTCGCTCCGCTCTCAATAAGGTCCTATAGCTCAGTTGGTCAGAGCACCTGACTCATAATCAGGGAGTCCTTGGTTCAAGCCCAAGTGGGACCACA
>OFFM01000205.1_pt1 | contig 57558 bp, 41 predicted proteins | sample 1521401 | NCBI WGS metagenome assembly OFFM01 (sample SAMEA3504118, study PRJEB24116) | mouse gut metagenome | biome: mouse gut; feature: mouse-associated habitat; material: faeces | place: Denmark | collected 2011
CCCGCATTTCCACCCCCATCCTCACCTCACCCACTTCCCCACCTCATCCACCGCACCTGACTCTCCCTTGCCTACCTCGCCTCCTCCCCGTCATGCACCATTCTCCCTACACCTCCCCCAACCGCACCCCCTCCCCCCAAACAAAATGATAACAATTCACCCCAAACCCAACAAATATTTCAAAATTTCACTAATTTTAACATAATTTAACAAATGGGGGGGGGTATTTTGAAAAGTTATATTTAACTTTGAATGTGATTTACCACACAAAATTGGAATTTCACATCACCATATCCCAACTCGGCACAAATCGGTTCATTCGCTGTGCCTATAAGGATTCTGCGAAAATAAGAAATCTAACACTAATGGCTGAGCATCACGAAACTTCCCGACGCTCTGAGCGGGCTTTCAGCGCCAAGAGTATTCTACGGGTGCAAATCTCTTCGCTCACTTACATTCGGCGAGAATTTCAAAGCACCTGTGCAGGACACACAATTTGATGATTACAACGGCTATGTATTCCAGGGAGAAAGCTACAACATTTTCGCAGACTGCACCCTTCTTGAATTCGTAGATATGGGGCAGACACAGATGGAGAGCATCTATGATAGCTTCTTCGATGGTTGCACTAATCTCCGCAACGTGATTCTTCCCGCCACTCTGCGTCAGATTCGATTTGGCGCATTCTCGAATACTGCTCTCGAATCTATAGAACTCCCTGAAAGCGTATCTGAGATAAGTGCCGGTGTTTTCAACAAAACGCGTCTCCGCACCCTGACAATTCCGGAGAATGTAAAGAATATCTATTACTCTGCATTCTGCGACAATCCGCGACTCGTAGCAATCAACTTCCCCTCTACACTTGAGTCTATCGGACGCAACATCTTCCAGAATTCTCTCAAGCTATCGGCAATCTCTTGCTCTGCCATCAACGCTCCGGAAGCAGCCACAGGCGCTTTCGATGGTATCCGTGCCGCACAGTGCTCACTCACAGTGCCACAGCAGTCATTCCGCTCTTACCTGAATGCTCCGCAGTGGGGTATGTTCTCTGAACTCTACAACCGCCTGGTAGTAGCGATTCCCGAGAGTGTGGAAGTCACTGCCGTAGATGAGCAGGAATATCAGGAAATTCTTGAGGAAGAACGCCTGCAGGCTGCCGTGGATGCACCCGTGGTTGAAGAAGATATCGAAGAGGATGAGGATAACAACGAGGAGGAGACTCCCGAACTCCGCCGCCGCGCCGTACGCCGTGCAGCAAGCAATAGCCTTGCTGATGGCTCAAGCTTCGCACGCCTCTTTGATGGTGCAATGATTGGCACATCATCCTCAAGCAAAGGCACTCGTATCTTCATAAATCTTAAAGATGGCGCAACTCTGAAATCAGTAATCTACAATGGTGTTGACATCACATCCAGCCTTGAAGGAAATTCCATCCTTCTTGAGGGTGCAGGAAACGGAACTCTCCAGATTAACGCCATTGGTGGAACTACAGAGATTGAGGAAATCGAGACACCCGAAAATGCTGCCGATGAAGTATGCGAAATTTATGATATGAACGGAGTACTCCTCTATTCAGGCGCACGCGCATCTGCAACTCTTGCCCCCGGCATCTATGTAGTACGCACCGCAAATGGAACTCCCGAAAAAGTTGTAATTCGCTAATCACAACTTACAGCATAAACCCACATCCAATTATCAGTAGGCCGGACACTCGTTGCCCGGCCTACTTTGTTTGTGTGATTCTCGACTACCTCCATTCCCCATCCCCCTCCAGTGAGCAGCGCGCCTCATTGGCCATCGGGCTATCGGTGCATAATGCAGTTGGTCGCGAAGAGCAATGCCCTCAGTCGCAAAGAATTATGCCCTCGGCGCGAAGAGCTACGCAGGCAGTCAATAGCGAAGAGCTACGCAGAAACTCCTAAAGAGCTATGCCGGGAGTTTCCATATATTTTTACTAAGGCAAAACTGACTTAGGAGTGATTGAATAGAATTAAAAAGGCGGGTGATTTCTCGAGAAATCACCCGCCTTTTTAACTTTAGCGAGAGGAAGGGAGTTTTGAGGCTCTCTTCCTTTCTCGCAAAGGGCAGTGTAGCGGCGGAAGCCGCTTTTGTTCAGTCAAATAGAAGATTACTTATGTTCAGTCAAATCGAAGATTACTTCACCACGACTTTAGCAGCCTTGCCAGCGACGTTGACGATGTAAAGACCGCCGTCAACATCGAGAGTGAAGCTATCAGCGCCGACGATGCCGTTGAAGTAAACCGCACCGTCAAGGCCGGCAACGACCATACGCTTGCCGGCAGCGCCGTTAACACCGAGTTTGCCGGCAGCGCCATACACGCTGAAGTCTGCGCGGGCGTCGCTGATGCAATCTACAGATGTAGAGAGCGCCTTGCCGATACGTGCAGGTGCAAACTTGATGACATCCTCATCCTCCTTCTCAGCGCTTGACGAGGGATCGGCTGAATATGAATCCTTGGCATTGTCGAAGTAGCTCGGATCATACGGGGTGCCACCGATCGGGCTCGAACCGTAGATATCGAGGAACATCACGCCGATACCCTTCTCCTGGATATAGTCGGCAGTCACACCCAGAACTGAAAGCGGAAGCTTCCACTCATAGAACGTATGAGCTGACTCATCAATCTCATTCTTGAGGTCAACAAATCCATTGTTGGTAGCCAGAGCGGCCGGATCATAGCCGAAGCTCTCCTGACCCCAGATGTGGTCGATTGAGGGGAGCAGACCATCAGCATAACCATAGTAGCTGCCGGAGATGCTCTTGCAATAAGCTGCATCATAGCTTGCATGGCCGTCGGGAGTGGGCACGAAGAAGCCGGGAGTACCTACACCGGGTTTCGAAGAACCGACCCACACTGCATCAACACCATTCTCGAACTTAGCGCCGGGCTTATTCTCATCATTCCAGATAGCCTTGGTGCCATCGATATATCCATCGAAAGAGGCGTCAGGATTAAGGTCGAATGCCCACATCAGGCGGCCATCCATATTATAGGGCTTAGACTCGCCGGGCTGCTTGCCTTCGCCACCGAGATCCCACACGAGATATACGAACTGTGCGCCAAGATAGAGATAATCATTGTCGTAAGCCGCATAGATAGCGTAAGAGTCGATGATCGGGCGCTCATGCACACCCTTGATGGCCTGAGCCACGTCGCGTGCCACACCCTGGGCAATCATGTCAGATGCGCTCCAGTTGCTGAGTGCGTTGGTGGCCTTCGCGCCATCGAAATTCATGTTGATGGTCTTGAATGTGCCGGCCTGACCATTGGGGTTAACCTTGTAATAGTCAGTGTTGAGAGCATCGCCTGAAACCACGATGTCGCCACCACCCTGGGGTTTCTTGGTGTAGCTGAAGCTCTGTGTGTTCTTACCGCCATCGGCAGTCACCGCGAGAGTCTTGATAGTAGTTGTGGCAGTGAGGTTGATGGCAGAAGAATACTTGGCCGAAGCCTCCGAAGGTGCCGAACCGTCGAGAGTGTAATAGATTGTGGCCGCGGGGGCTACGGTGAGAGTCACACTCAGCGACTCCTCGAAAGAAGTGCCCGAAGCAGGATTGGCAGTCACCACCGGCTTAACCACGATGTCGCCAGACTGATAGACGCCGGCATCTGTCACAGCGCCCTTGCCACCGACACCCTTGTAGAGGTGACCCATGGCCGGAGCACCGGTCTTATCGGCAGTCTGGTCAGAACCTGACTCGTTGCAGAAGAGGAAACCATCCAGATTTGAAGGACTCTCAGAGAAAGTGTAGCTCCACACATTATCCTTCACCTTTGTCATCTCCACACCGGGCCATGTGGTTGAGGGTGTGGTCCAGTAGTGGATGTGAGGAGTGGTCCAGTTAGTTGTTGAGTTATCGTAATAAATGGTGAGAGTATCCACCGGATCAATCGGGTCGATGGGATCGATCGGGTCAATCGGGTCGATCGGATCAACACTCAGAGTATAGCTGCCATCCTGCTTGTAAGTAGCTTTGTTGACATACGTGAGGTCGCCGGAGCCTGCCTTGTCGCCGCCATTATTGCTGAAGATAATCTGCGTGGGCACTTTGCCTGCAGGTGCGCTCCAGTACCACTTGCCATTAAGCTCAGTCATCTTGTCGCCTGGCCATGTGCCGTTGGCGTTGCAGTTTTCAGAGTCATTCCAGGCCCATACGTAGGGGGTCCATCCGGCAGCCTTCTCGAAGTAAACGTAGTAGTCATCAGTGGGATCAACCGGGTCGATGGGATCGATGGGGTCAATCGGATCAATCGGGTCGATGGGATCTATCGGGGTGTCGCCCTCATTGTAGATGACAGCGATGCCACTTGCGCCCACATTACCTGTGATAGTAGAAGCAGTCACAGTGAATGTGCCGCCGCTGACACGGTCGGTGTAAGTGCCGGCAGGGCAATAGCCGCCACCGTTGGCGATGCTGACATTGCCGCTACCCTTCATGACGATGACAGCGCCACCGTTCTGACGGGTGATAGAGCAGGCGTTGCCGTTGGTCTCAAAGTAGTCCTTCTTACCAACCATGGCATTGCGGAACTTGTTGACCTCCGAAATCTGTTTGCTCTTATAGGCAGTGCCGTTGCCTTTGCCCACCTTGATATTGTTGAAACCCTTCACGTCAGGACGCGCGAAGTAGAGAGCAGTCGCACCATTGCGGCAGGCCATTGCAGCATACGCACGGTCAATCACAGACTGGTCTACATTCTGCGACCACTCATCGTTGCTGTATGTGTCATGGCTCTCGCCCCAGTACACCACTTTAGTGTCGGCCAGACCGCGGTTAGACACCCAGTCGCCGTTGGGGCCTCCGGGAATACCGCCGTTGTTCTGAGCAGCACTGTTAGAGTAGCGGTTGTCGGTGACACTCATATATTTGGCATACTCAGCGATAGGAGTGCCATCATCGTTAAGAATCTCGCCGTAGTTATACATTCCGGCCACCGAGGTCACCTCGCTCCAGAAGTTGCAACCCTCAGAGGGCACAGCGATATGCTTCGCGGCATCCCAGCGGATACCCTTCACGCCCATCGCCTTCAGTTTCTCGACATACGCCTTACCGCGGGCGATGACCTCAGAATCTTCAGAGTTGACATCGCCATAGTCGCCGAGCTGGCCATGGGTGATAGAATAACGGTCGCCATAGTTTATGCCGCCGTTCCAGCGCACACGCCCGTTGGCATCCCACCAAGTGTCGTGATAACCGGCAGTTTTGTCGACATGGTTGGCCACCACGTCCACAATTACTTTGATACCATACTTGGCAGCTTCCGAGCAGAGATCCTTGAGGTCCTGCTCAGAGCAGAATTCTGATGACTGGAAAGCGAGGTCGTAGGGACGGTAAAGATCATGCCAGGAATAGCCAATCTTGATGTCGGGACGCTGCAGCGGCGACATCTGGACCGAACCATAGCCGGCAGCTGCGATGTTAGGGAGTTCAGCCTTGATCTGCTGCGCTGTCCAGTTGAAACAGTGCAGGATGTTGCCCTCCTGAATTCCTGATGGCAAACCGTAGTCGGCCCCCATCACAGCCGTCGGCGTGAGCGCGGCTGTCAGTACAAGCGTACTGAGTAATTTCTTCATGAAGATTTTAAGTTAAGTATTATGTAAGAATTGAGGTCAAGCCATGACCCCGTTAGTTAAATAGCCTGTTGAGTCTTTCGTCCGGAAGAGGCAGACACCTTCCACCGGATTTTGCAAAATTAGTATAATTTTTCATAAAAACAAAACATTCAGTCGGCTACTTGTTAAAATTGTTCAAATTTTAACATTCAGCCACCCCAACTGAATTTTGACTATCCTCCCAAGGTCTTATTATTATACTCAGAGGGTCATGTTTATCGACCCCCGGCGTTTCGGAAGCTCATGGATAGGCCACGCGCGTGGAGGGGGTGCGGTGCAGTAGAGTGTCGGCGGGTTGCGGGATGCTGTCGGCAGGTTGCTGCGCAGGATTATCGGAGGGCGCGAGGGGGGATTTCTCACGCTTTTTGCGTCGGCCGAAGAAGTGGTCGAAGTCGCGCCTCCATATCAGTCCGACTCCCTGTGTGGTGAGGGCGGATTTGAGATAGTAGTTCTGGTCGTTGAAGTGATTGTAGGCCTTGAGACGGAGGTTGCCACGACGATTGAGCAGGTATTCGATGTCGAAGTCGCCGATAAAGGTTGTGGAGCTCGATGTGCGGTCGCGATAACCGAAGTTGCCGTTGATGAGCAGTCGGTTGTTGAAGAGTCGCGATGACAGGGCCACATCAACCTCCACATCTGAGAAGTCACCCTTGTCAGAGCGCACCGACGGAGCGATGAATACCTTGTCGGTGAGTTGTCCGAGCATATTGGTGAGCTGCGATGAGAGTGTGGATGAGGCCACCGAGGCCCATTCGCCGCCGGTAGTGGTGGAGCCTACATATTCGGGGGTGTAGAATCTGTTGAGGGCAAGCAGATATATTATCTGCTTATTCATCATATCTTCTGATGATATGATACTTCTCACCTTCTGCGCCACCTCTTCATTGAGTGTGGGGAGTTCGATGTCGAAGGTGATGTCAGGATGCGTCATCTCGCCATTGACTATGAGCATTGCGTCGACGGGCACATTTGTGCGGTTGAGGTCGCGGTCGGTGGCGAAGCTCTTGTCGAGATCGGTAAGATTGGTGTTGACGCGGTATGCCGCTCGTATATCGAGCAGACCATTGAGGGGGTCGCCGTTGAATGATATACTGCTCCCCTCTTTGATTATGAAGTCCTTGAGTATAAGGTCTTGCAGCGAGAAGTTGTAGGTGCCCTCGGCAAGGGTGTATTTGCCATACATCTTGAGATCGTTGGACAACTGGCGGTAGGTCAGATTCATGGCCCCGCTGCCACGTGCACGGATTTTATCGCCGGCTATGGGATCCATCACGAGGGTGAGGCGTGCCCAGGGGGTGATGGTGGCGCGGATATCCATGGCAAACTCTGACTCGGGTCCGGCGGCTTCGGCGACTTTGCGGTTGAAGGCAGCCACTATCTCATCGGGTTCATCGGGGTCGTCGGCATGCTCGAGCTCATAGGCGGCCTTGCGCTTGTCGGTGAAGGTGAGGAATTTGTAGTCTATGGCTTCCTGCTGGTCGTTGAGCACGAAGGTGAAGTCGGTGCCGTCATCAGTAGTCATGTCGGCCATGATGCCCACAAGTCCGGGGCGGCCTGTGATCTGTCCGCCGCCGGTGCCGAATACGCGTCCATACCACACGGGATTCATCGAGCCGTCGGTGTCATATACGAGCAGATGCCGTGCGCCCGTAATTTTGAAATTGAATTCGGGGTCGTGGAAGTATCTGTGACTGAGCCATCCTTGCAGCAACGCACTGTTGCCATAGCGGTCTTTGAGGCGGAATGAGGGGACTGTGATGTGGCCCGGGTCAATGATGACTGAGTCACTGCCGCAGTATGTGACATTGGTATAATCAACCTTCAATGCAATCGAATCGGCGAAGAATCGGCCCCTCATGTCGATATCAGAGAAGGTGCCGTAGAGTTGTCCCGAACCCGAGGCGCGCCCCTCAACATTTGAGGAGAATGCTGACATGAAGGTCTGCAGGAATCCGATTCTGACCTTATCGGCATCTATGCCAAACGACAGCGAGTCACGCCCTATCCATATGCCACCGTCAATAGTGGCCACATGCCGCCCGGCCTCGGCAATATCGGCGTATATCCCCACGCGCTTGGCGGCTGCATCGAATGTGCCGCGCAAAGCCCCGTCGCCGAGCACGGAGTGGTTGTAGCTGAGATTCTTGACATCCAGCCGGCGTGTGAAGGCTTCGGGATTTCCTGACAGGAGACCGCGGCCCACTGCCTCGCCACTTGCCAGACCTCCGAAGGCCACATAATTGATGTTGAGAGTGTCGAAGATATAGTCGAGGTCAATATCCTTCAGTTTGACCACTATCTCCTCTTCGGGGTCGGCCGATGCAGTGCCGCCTATGGTGATATATTGGTCGGCGTGTGCGATAGAGAAACCGGTGACGTCGATTTTGCGGTCGGCATAAATTATGTCGGAGGCTCCGACGCTCCAGGCTGCTTTATTGAGGTAGAGAGTGGATGGAAGAATATGTGCGCTGATGATTCGGCCCGATGAGTTGAGGGCACGGGTGATGCTTGCCTGCAATGAGAAGTCGCCGTAGAATCCCCCCTGCTTTTCGCGGTTGAAACCGAGGTCGATATCAAACACACCGCGCCGGGCAAGGATATCGGCATTGAGATCGAGCACACCCTTCTTGGTGGGTATGCTTGAGAAGAGTGAGAGCACCCCGCGGCCATCGCGCACTTCGGCGTCGAGGCGGGTGTGCTGTATGAGTTTATTTTTACCTTGCTGGATGTAGGGTGCTGAGATACGGCAGGTGAGGAGATTTGCGGCTTCGTCGAGTTCGCCACTGATCTCTGCCTCATAGAGAAGCTTGACGGGAAGATTGAAGAATGTGCTCCAGGTGCCACCACGATTGACAGTGAAGTTGTAGCTGAGATGCTGGCCGGAGGTTATGTCGGCAGGTGCGTCATGCATGGCAGCGGAAGCCACGGGGGGAGCGGCGGCATAGTCGTCCGGTTGGCTCGGGGCATCGAGGTCGGTCAGACTCCTGATGAGGGCGGGGAGGCGTGAAGGGGTGAAATTGCCACCTATCGAACCGTTGATCCAGTCGGAATCGAGCGTGTATAGGCGTTGCCCGTCGGCCTCGAATCCGGCGAATAATCCGAGATGTGTCAGAGTCAGCGCTGGCGAGTCACTGTCGGGTATTACGGAGAGTCGGTCGAGTGCGATGTTGCCTGTGAGTGTGTCGGGGCTATCACCTTGAAGGTCCATGCTGAGCTCGCCCGAGAGTGTGCAGTCACGCAGTTTGCCGCCGAGCGGGAGCATCACACTGGGATGCAGGCGGGTGATATCGCCGTTGAGAGCGATAGTCGAGGCTTCACCGGCGGCAAGGATGTCGGAGTTGAGCGAGAGCAGGAAATTCTCGTCGTTGCAGTCTATGTTGAGGGCTGCGCGTTCGGCATCTTTGCTGAGGTTGAGGGTGAGGTCGGCGAGCTGATAACCGTTGATTTGCGCCGTGGGCACTTCAAGGTTGATGTCGGCCGAGGGCAGCAGCCGGTTGATGCGGCTCATTATGCCGGTGGCGGCGGCCGTTATGCGGTCGGGGGTATATGCTGAGTTGTCAGCTTGAGCCGGTGCTACGGCCATCGGCAGCATGGCGGCCTCTGGCAACTTTGATGTGCGCAGACTGAAGTTCCCCTCCAGATTGAGGGCGACGGTGCCTATACGGTCGGTGGCGAGAAGATGGTCGAGGGCAAAGCCGTCGGTCGAGAGTGAGAGGGCGATGTCGTTGCAATCGGCGCGGCGGGTGGATGTGGTGTGGATATCGATGTCTCCGGCGCCGCTTTCGATAGCCAGATTCGCCTCACCTTCAAGAGTTGGGATATCGATTCGGCCATCGAGGTCGAGGTCAAGATTCCCTACCCTTCCGGCCATCTCCCTGAGATTGGGTTTGACCTTATCACCAGCCACTTCGATTGCGGCGCCTATGGCATCGCGGCCGGCATGAAGCTTGAGCCGGTCGACCATCACCGAATGCACCGGCATCGAGGATTCATTCGACGCGCCGAGCAAAGTATACCCGGACTCGGGCAAGAGAGAGGCGCCACTCAGCTGTAGACTGAAATCTTCGTAGCGATTCTCTACACTGAGTTCTGAAATTGTAAGGCCATGGGCATTGCCGGTGGCATCGAGGCTGAGGGTGAATGGGGTCTGAAGAGAGGCGAGCGGGGGGAAGAAACCGGCGAATTCCGCAGCCACAACATGCTCGCCATCGAGCCGGATATTGAAGTCGAGTTCGCTAAGCATGGCGCGGAAGTCGCCTTTATAGGACCCTATCGGAATCCGGAGGTCGTTGAGTCGTATGACTGAGTTAGGCAGCGACAGCAGGAAGTTATTGACCTCCACATCGCCATGGTCGATTATGGCCATGGCGCTCAGGCGCTTCACCTCGAAGAGCGAGTTGAGGCGAAAGGCCAGGCGGCGCAGGTCGATTTCGGTGCGGTCGTTGGAGAGGCGGGGCAAAGCGACATCGGCGTTGAGTCCGGTGAGGTCGATGTGATTGAAGTCAATCCGGCCCCCCTCGCTGCGTGGCATCCAGCGCTTATGGAATGATATGGCACTCTTGCGGATGACTATATTGCGTATCTGCAGATCGAACTGCGTGGGGGGCTTATTCTTCTCTTTGGGTGCGAAGGCGTCGATGAGAAACTGGATGTTGAGCGGTTCACCCTCTCTCTGCTGCCATATGTCGGCTTTCATCCCCATGAGTTCGGCGTAGGTGATGACTATGCGGTGGCGCCATATGAGGGATGTGAGGCTTATGCCGGCCCCGACTTTTTCCACATATAGTGTGCGCTGCAATGTATCGGCAGGCTGATAGAGCGTAACGCCTCTGACCACCACCTCGTTGAATGGATAGATATCCACCGCGTCGATATCGACACGGCTCCCCACGAGTTTGGATAGTTCGGTCTGCGCAACATCACGCACACTGCGCTGCACGGCTGGAATCGACAGAGTGACATAAAGGCCTATGTAGAGTACGGCCACGAAAGCCACGGCGATGAAAAGCACGCTTCTCATCACCCTGTAGCCCCACAGCCATTTCTCTTTAGCGCTCACTCGTCGTTGAAATCTTCGTGGTTTACAAATGAATTTCTAAGCAGATTGATAAGCATCACGAGGGCGTGATTGGTGGCGGAGGCGATCACTTCGTTGCGGTCGCCTTTGAAGTGGATGCATTCTGTGACCAGGGTGTCGTGGAGTTTTGCGGCCATCCAGACTGTGCCCACTGGTTTCTGACGGGTGCCTCCGTCGGGGCCTGCGATGCCGCTTGTGGCTATGGCGCAGTCGGTGCGCATCAGTCGCGCCACACCTTCGGCCATGGAGCTGACCACCTCGCAGCTTACGGCGCCATGCTGGGCAATGTCGTTGCGCGACACCCCGAGCACATCGGCCTTCACGTTATTGGCGTAGCTCACCACGCTGCCTAAGAAGTAGGCCGACGAACCGGGCACCTGCGTCACGCAGTGGGCCAGGTTCCCTCCGGTGCAGCTTTCGGCGAAACTCACTGTCAGCTCCCTCTCTTTAAGCAGCTGGCCGAGCACTTCGGCGGGTGTATGGTCAGACATGGCCACGACGTCGGTGGTGAAGATATCGTTGAGATTGCGGTGATATTTGTTCATCTTGAAGCGCAAGAGCTCCACACCGGTGCTGACGCCGGTGAGGGTGACGCGGGTCACGAGGTTTGAGTTGTGGATTGATATCCTGATATAGTCGGGAAGCTGGGCTTCGAAATGACGTAATATCTTGCCGAGTTCTTCGTGGGTGTATCCGTAGATAACCACGTGGCGTGTCTCTGTATGCTGCTCCATGGATTTATATGTCGGTGAGGGATGTTTCTTTTTAGAGAGAGGTAATTTGGGTTGGACTATTCGGCGGCAGTAATGGCGATAGACTTGTGCGATATCGCCGGCTACTGACGGTGGCGGCCCTGCGCCTCAGATCTCTGTGCGTGCGTAGGCGGGAAGCGAGAGGTCGCCGCGATAGTCAGGAGTGAGGCGCATGGCGCCGGCTATGGCCACCATGGCTGCGTTGTCGGTGGTGAAGCTGCGCTTCGGTATCCAAGCCCGTATGCCGCGGACTTCGCAGAAGTCTGCCACTGCCTTGCGCACCCCTGAGTTGGCCGACACACCACCTCCGATGGCGATATGGCGCGGGTGATGCTGCTCTACAGCCAAGGTCAGTTTGTCGAGGAGTATCTCGATTATGGTGTGCTGCAGCGATGCTGCGAGGTCGGCTTTGCGGCGCTCGATGAAGTCGGAGTCCTGACGCAGTGCATCGCGTAATGTATACAGGAAGCTGGTCTTGAGACCCGAGAATGAATAGTCGAGTCCGGGTATATGGGGTTTGCTGAATTTGAAGGCATTGGGGTCCCCCTCGGCTGCGAGTCGGTCGATATGCGGGCCGCCGGGATATGGCAACCCCATCACCTTGGCGCATTTGTCGAAGGCTTCGCCGGCGGCATCGTCGATGGTGCGCCCGATAATCTGCATCTTCTCGGGACTCTCCACGAGTATTATCTGTGAGTTGCCGCCGCTGACGAGCAGACACATATAGGGGAATTCAGGCACTTCATCCTCCTCACTCTCTTTCACAAAGTGAGCCAATGCGTGGGCCTGGAGATGATTGACATCTATGAGGGGTATCCCCAGGCCGAGTGCGAGCCCTTTGGCAAAGCTCGTGCCCACGAGCAACGAGCCCATCAACCCAGGTCCGCGGGTGTAGGCTATGGCGGTGAGTTGCTCTTTGGTGATTCCGGCCTGACGTATGGCCTCGCTCACCACCGGAAGTATATTCTGCTGGTGGGCACGCGAGGCAAGCTCGGGCACAACTCCGCCATAGGCTTCGTGCACCTTCTGGCCGGCTATGACATTGCTGCGCAGCACACCGTCGATGATTACTGCCGCCGATGTGTCGTCGCATGAAGATTCAATACCTAATATAGCGTTCATCTCTTTATCTTTTGTCGGGGAGTGCGGCACACCGGGCATCACCTCAGCAGCGACACCTCTGCCACGCCGCACAATATTTTAGCAAAATTACGAAAAAATCCCGACATATCCGCACCTTGACCCGATGAATCGGCCAATCGATGCACCATGCATTGAACCATCTTAGGCCAACGTGCGTTGTATTGACATCTTCTACTCCTCTATAAACAATGAAGTTGTTTAACCGACTTCAATATATCCAACTTAAACTACTTTCGTGTATGAAGAAATTTTTAGCTGAGATGGTGGGCACTTTCGTGTTGGTGCTCATGGGCTGCGGAAGCGCCATTTTCGCCGGTATCGGTCTGGGCACCACGGGCTACGGCATCACCACACTGGGTGTGGCATTCGCTTTCGGTCTGTCGGTCGTGGCAATGGCCTACACTATCGGTAATGTCTCCGGTTGCCACATCAATCCGGCTATCACGCTGGGTGTATGGGCTTCAGGCAAGATGAAGAGCGGTGAGGCGCTGGGCTACATGCTCTTTCAGGTCATCGGGGCAATCTGCGCTTCGGCGCTGCTTTATGTGCTTGTGCATTCGGGCAATGAGGCGGGGCTGTCGGCAGTGTTCAACGACACTACCACCACCGGAGCCAATTCATTCCTTGATGGCAACGTCGTACCGGCCTTCATAGCTGAGGCGGTGTTTACATTCATCTTCGTGCTCGTGGCGCTTGCATCTACTGATTCGAAGAAGGGTGCGGGGGCAATGGCGGGGCTGGCTATCGGTCTGACACTGGTGCTTGTGCATATCGCATGTATCCCCATCACTGGCACTTCGGTCAATCCGGCCCGTTCTATCGGCCCTGCCATCTTCGCTGCTGTCGAGGGCAACGGTGTGCCTCTGTCGCAGTTGTGGCTCTTCATCGTGGCTCCGTTTGTGGGCGCTCTGTGCAGCGCGGGGGTATGGAAGTATTTCGGTAGCCCCGACCGCGTGAAGGCTTGAGATTCCTCGATAAGCAAATCCTTATAGATCGACAATACGACTCCCCGCAGTGCGGCATCGCCGGCGCTACGGGGAGTTCTCTGTTCAAACGCTTATCTAAGTGTGTGGGGCGCGTGCCTCAGTGCGCACGCGAAAAACTGTACTATATCGGGATATGCATTACTTGCGGATGAGCACCCTGCGGGCTACACTCTTGCCATCTTTATGGGCTTTAAGGACATATATGCCATCTGCCACATCCTTGACCGAAAGAATCCGACCTGCTGCTGATGCAACTTTTGCTCCTGAAATATCGTAGAGCTCGACAGCACTTACACCCTCATCGAGCGTGATGATGTCGGCTTCGCGATTGAAGAGGGGCTCTGAGTCGGCGTAGATATCTTTCACGCCTGATTTTTCAAATGTCAGAGGCTCTGACTTTTCTGATACATCGCCGTCGGTGTAGAATGCGGCCACCTCATACTTGGCTCCGTCAGACGGATTGAGATCGATGTATTTCATGTAAGCGGGATACACGAGTTTGTCGTTGAGGCGTTCGCCGTCGCGATACACCATGTAGCCTTCGAGTGTCTCGTCGAGCACACAGTCGTCATACACCACCTCTTCATCCGTGATGTTGGCGCGTATGGGCCATACACACATGCCCCAGTATTGCATGTCGTCGGGCTCATTCTTGTAGTATTCGTGCAGCGACTTCCAGGTCTTGCCTTCATCGTCAGAGTACAGGTCGCTCTTCCACTGTTCGAAGAGTTCGGTCACCTGGTAGTAGATGGGCTGCTGCTGGGGATCGTAGTCATGAATCTTCATGCCCACCATGTAGGTCTTGCCGGCCTCTACGGGTATGGCTTTGTCGAGCTTGACGGTGAAGGTGTAGCCGTTGTTAAACTCGCCTATCTCCTGCTCATATATAAGTTCGCCGTCGGCGTATACAAGTATCGAGGCCTGGGTCGGCTGGCCGTTGCCAAACCATGGGTTGTCGTAAAGGAATGTTGTCACCGAAGTGAGGTATTTACCTACGTATGGTGCGAGCTTGGCAGGCTCATATTTGTTGGCTACGATTATCGGTTTACCCTCGTCGTCGCCCAGAGTAATCTCATATAGTATGGGTGAGTTCTCGTGATAGCCGACTTCGTAGGCGTCGATAGAGTTCTTCCATGTCAGGGTGAGGGCGCCATCCTGCTCCTGTGCCATGACTCCCTGCGGAGCCTCGACTTCATCTTCGCTGCCAACCTTGAAGTTGTCGATATGCCAGAAGAGGTGGGCGTCAGATGTGCCGTGGGCATTGAGGCGGAGCTTGAATTTGCGTCCTGCAGCAAGCGGGGTGAGGTCGTAGCGCTCGTAGATCCATGTGCCGGCGTTGACATCGGCTGCGCAGTAGTCTTTTACGGTCTGCCAGGTCTTGCCGTCGTATGAGAGTTCGAGGGTGAGGAAGTCATTTTTGAGATACCAGTCGTCGCGGTTGGCAAACATCATCTTCTTGGCATACGACACATACACCTCCTTGTTGGCCGGTGCCTCGATAAAGCGTGAGGTGAGCAGCGATGTGTAGGGGGCATCGGTGTCGATGATGGTGGTCATCGTGAGGGTCTGGTTGTATTCTTCGTCGGTGCTGCGGTATTGCCATTTGAGGTCGTGGAAGATGTTGCCCTCAGCAAGTTCTGCTGTCCAGCCGTGGGTGTCGAAGTTGTTTGAGGCGAAGTCGTCGAAGAGGGGCAATGCGAAGTCTGACATCACTTTTACCGAGAGTTTGTCGGTGCGCGGCGAGCGCATGATGCCTCCGTCGGCAGTGGCGAATTCCTGCTCTACCTCGATGCCGTAAAGGCCCTGGTCAAGGTCTTTTACGCGACATTCAAGGGGCTGGCCTGCTGCCACAGTGGCGTTCTTCCGGCCATTGATGTAGATGTTGTAGTTGCCGGGGGTGAGGTCGGCGGGCACGGAGGCTGAGGGCTCCCATGTGATGTGAAGCTGACCTGCCTCGTCGTTGACACCTTTCAGGTTGCTGACAGCCTTGGGGATTGAGCGGCGCTCGGGCTCGGTAGAGAGTAGCCATACGGTGCCGCCCGTGCTGCCGAAGAATTTCGAGCCGTCGGCGGATATACTCTTTATGACAGCTGTCTCGAAGCTGGGAAGGTCGGTGAGTTCGGGTGCATAGAGGCCGGTGAAGTAGTCGAAAGTGGTGAATACGTCGTTGGCATATGAATACCAGAAGGCCACGTTCGACATCCCTTCGAAGAAGTTGCCGTAGACAAAAGTACCGGCTGTATCGCCATTGTCGGCTATGCTCTTGACGCTGAGGTTGCCGGCATCGCCATTCTGGATAATCTTGCGGTAGGTCTTATCTTTGACACTGTATACACAGGGTATGATATTGTTGAGGGTGAAGAGTATATACTCGCCGTTGGGGCTGACGTCGTAGGCGTAGTTCCAGTTGAATTCCTGCTCGTATATGGCTGCGTCTTCGGGGGTGAGTTCGATTTTTACGCAGGTTTCGGGAGAGGTCCAGTATACGGGAAGCGCCATCACGCCGCGTTTGGCGTAGCCTACGGCTATCGAACCGTCGGCCGAGATTGCGCCGATCTCGCCGTTGTCAGTGTCGGGCAGAAGTGCGTAGCGCGAGAAGTCCCATTCGCCGGTCTGGTCGTTGTATTTCCAGCCTACGGGGGTGTAGTATGCAGTGTTGCCTCGCATCACATATCCCACCACGGTCTTGCCGTCGTCGGTGAGGTCCACGGCGCAACTGCCATCCTCGAGGTTGAGGAAGTCATCTTTCGAGAAGTCGCCTATGCCGAGCTTGGTGAGCTCGCCATCTTTCCAGAGGGCGGCTGACATGAGGGGCTGGTAGAAGGCATCCCAGCCATCGTCCCAGTACATCATGAGCTCGTTGTCTTTGCATGCTCCGACTATCACACCATCTTTGTTGACGGCGCTGAACATGCCGGATTGGTCATATTTCTCGGGACTGCTCTCGAGGTCGAAGTCGGTGAGCCAGTCTACCTTGCCTGTGGTGGCATCCCAGAGATAACTGCTGAAGTAGTTGGAGATATCGGTGCCTACGGCGTAACGTCCGTCGGACGACATGCCCCGGGCCTCACCCATACCGATCTTTGTGTAACTCTGCTCTGAGGTCGTGGCGGCCGATGAGGTCATGGCGGCAGCGGCCAGCAGTGCGATGCAAATCTGTTTCATAAGCTTGCGTTTTAGGTTAAACTTCTGCCGCAAATTTATATCAGCTTCCATATATTTGCAACTATTTTACATTCTGATTCATGAATTAGAATGCAAATAGTCAGTTATAGAAAGCATTTTACATGAAATAGAAACCGACCAACATAAAATAGAAACCGCCCGTCTGACGCATCGTCACGCCGTCGGGTCGTGAGGCTGCCGCGTGTGGCGCTCTTTCTGGGCGGTGCGCTGGTAGATTGAGGGTGTCAGGCCGGTCTGGCGCTTGAAGGCCGACACGAAGTTGGGATATGATTTGTAGCCTACACTGTTGGCTATCCCTTGGATTGTGAGGTCGCCATATCGTTCGGAGTCGGCCAGACGGCGCTGGGCTTCGCGGATGCGGTAGTCGTTGAGGACGCTCCTGAAGTTGCCACCCATCGATTCGTTGACCACAAGCGAGAGATATCGCGAGTTGATTGATGTGATTTCGGCGAGTCGGTCAAGACTGAAGTCGGGATTGTAAATTTCGTCGTCATGCTCGAGCACCTGCTGGATGGCAGCGAGTATCTCCTCTTTCTTGATGTCGGGGAGTTTTTCTGTCGATTGCAGGGTGGCTTCGCTCTGCGAGGCGCTCTGTGCCGCCCCCTTATCCGTGATGGAGAGGTTGAGATGACCGGATTCGAGCAATTCGCGGTTTTTGCGGTAGATTGAGGCATAGGCACGCTGCAGCCTGCGATTCTGCACATACAATCCGCATGCCATAAGCAGGAATAGCACCACCAGCGCCAAGGTCACCAGAATCACGCGGTGCTGGCGCCGGGCGCGGTTCTCCCCCTCTGTGACCTCGCGGTTGAGCCGCGATATGTCGTCGTAGCTGCGCTCCATCTCATAGGCGAAGTGCTCACCCTTGATGCGCGTGTATTCCTCTTCACGCATGAGCGAGTCTTTGAGAGTGCGGTATTTATGGCGGTATGCGGCGGCTTGCGTGGCATCGCCGAGGGCAGCATACATATCTCCAAGCGACTGATAGCTTTCGGCAAGCATACCGTTTACACGCTCTTTGCCGGCATAATCGGCGCATTTGCGGAAGTTTTCGATGGCGCGTATCGTGTCGCCGCATTTGCTGTAGGTCTTCCCTTTCTCGCTGTATATGCTGCAGATATATTCGGCGTCAAGGTCATTGGCGGCGGCAAATCTGTAGGCGGCATCATAATCAGCCACCGCTGCCTCGGCCTCACCCTTGGCTGAATGAATCAGTCCACCTATTATATATGTGAAATATGGCAGCAGTGGAGATTTGAATGAACTCCGGCGGAGCTGCGAATAGTAGTCTTCAGCTTCGGCCACTGAGTTTTCGTAGGTGCAGATGGCGGCGAGATTCACGAGCAGACTGAACTCGGTATGGGCATCGGCGGCGGCGCGTGCGTGCTGCAGACCGGTCTTGTAGCAGTAGATGGCCTGGAGATTGTCGTTGAATGTGGCGTTGATATTGCCGAGGTCTTTGTAGGCTTCGGCCATTATGGCATCGGAGCCGCACTCCTTGCCCATCCTCACTGCGCGCATGAATGAGTTGAAGGCGGCCACATATGATGAGTGACCGTAATAGAGCTCGCCGGCCTTGAGCGCCGAACGCGCGCACATCTCCTTCACATCCTGCGACATATCAGGAGTGTAGGTGGCAGAGAGGGCCACATGATATTTCAGTGCGGAGTCGGGCATCTGGCGGCGCTGGAAGTCTTCGGCTTTATCCAGCAATTCGGCAGGCGTAGAGGCAAGTATCTGCTGAGGTGTCTGCGAGCGGGCATTGGCAAGAATCGGACATAGCGCCAAGCATGCAAACAGCCACAGCGTCCACATCCCCCTGCCGACACCGACCGGGCGAGTCATCGACCTGCGCAACAACAATATGTGAAACGTATCCAACAAAATTCTGTCAATTATTATGGAAATGAGGTATCTGCCTTGCAACCATCGAAGTCTTTTAAATCTTCGAAGTGCCAATAGATATATTCACCCACAAATTTACAACTTCTCACTTAAACTTACAACCATTTCAATATTTTGCAATCAACCTTACCCCCCTTATCTTGAAATAATCCACACCACTTCAACGGAAGCACGGTTTTTACGGGAGAACATCTTTTACGGGGGTACGGCTTAACGCAAGTACGGATTTAACAGGAGAACGGATTTTACGGTACAGCTTAACTATCATCACTTGGGGTAGACCACAATCCGGCACCATCCGCGTCGCCACAAGGCGCATAGCGCCGATGTGCCTGCGACCCATCCAAATTGCATATGAGCAAAAGAGAAAATCCGCGTTAATCCCATTCCATCCGCGGCGCAGTCGCGCAGCGACAAGCGAAGAGATCCGCGCCATTAAATTCCTTCCCCATCAAATGTGGGAAATGTGGGATAAATGGGAAATGCACGCAGTCTCCGTTCTGACGGGACCACGCGTTCGCCCGTGAGGAACTTCTCAGCAAAAATATTTCGCAAAATCGGGGCGAGGGGTTTGGAAGTCTCAATTAAATGTTGTAAATTTGTGTTTAATAACATTATTTTTCATTTCATTGGGACTCAACCACTATCAATCTGCTGATTGTCAGCCGGATTTAAAAGGTGCCCGATTTGATGGATTATTTTTGGCATGATTAAGAAGAGTACATTTGATCAGATAATAAGTCAGGATCTGTCGGAGATGTGGAATGCCCTCACCCCCGAGCAGAAACGCATAGTCACTGACAACTTCACTATCCAGAACTTCAAGAAGAATCAGATTATCTATGCTGAGAAGGAGACTCCCGAGATGCTATGGTGTCTGCTGAAGGGAAAGGTGAAGATGTATAAGACCGGCATAGGCGACAGAGTGCAGATTCTGCGTCTGTATCGTCCGGTGCAGTACTTCGGTTATCGTGCCTATTTCGCAGGCGAACCTTATGTGTCGTCGGCTGCGGCTTTCGAACCCTCGGTGCTGGGTATGCTGCCGATGGAAATAGTGGACAGTCTGATTCGCCAGAACAATGACCTGGCAATGTTTTTCATCCATGAACTCTCGCGCAATCTCGGCGGTTCCGACACCAAGATTGTCAACCTCACGCAGAAGCATATCCGCGGACGCCTGGCCGACGCGCTGCTGCTGCTCGTGGAGAACTACGGATTTGAGGACGATGACTCGACTCTGAAAATATATATGAGCCGTGAAGACCTGGCCAACCTCTCCAACATGACCACCTCTAACGCCATACGCACCCTCACCGCCTTCATGACCGAAAAACTGATTATTGTCGACGGGCGTAAAATCAAGATTATCAACGAACCCCAGCTCCGCAAAATCTCGAAGTTCGGTTAACCTCCACCTGCCTCCCCTGCTCCTCATTGAGCGACACAATATAATAACCCGGTCAAAATCATCTGCAACAGTGATTTTGACCGGGTTAAGTATTATTATAAATCTGAGGGGGAATTGTTACTTCTTGGCTGCGACAGCGGGCTTCTCGTAGGAGTTCGGATCTGCCTCGAACACGAATGAGCGACGCTTCCAGATGGCAACTATCAGAATGACAGCCACCACGCATCCGTTGAAGATAAACGAGAAGTTGGCGTCATGCTCGGCATTGAAGAGGCGCTTGGCCGCACCCACGATGAAGGGCACGAGCGATATGCCGATATAGTTGCATGTGAGCAGATAGGAGAAGTAGGCAGTGGATTTGGCTGCCGTCGGGGCTATGTAGGAGGTCTTGTCATAAATCACCGGCTGCACCACACCGTAGCCGAGGCCCATAACGAAGACTCCGAGTATAAATGTCCAGTAGGCGTGGAAGATGCCTACAAAGAGGAGTCCTACCACACACAGGGCGATGGCCACCTGCATCGTATTGTGTTTGAAGATGCCGATGATGCGCGTCAACGCGAAGCCGGAGATAGTGGCTGCGGTGAAGAACATGGCCGTAGCCACACCTACATCACCGGTAGAGAGCTTGTAGTGCTCCATCGTGAAGGGAAGGTAATACGACACTACCTCTGTGCCATATGTAATCATGAAATAGAGCGCCATTATGCCACACAGAAGCCAGAGGGCCTTCTTGCCACTGAAGTGGAAGTTTACCGACACCGGCTTATGGATCTGCTCTGAAAGTTTGCGGTCGGAATCACTCACCGGGGGCTCCTTGAGCGGAGTATACGGCGGCGCCGGAGCATCAATCTTATGGCTCTCTATATAAGAGGAGGTCATGAAGGGTATCAGACAGAGGGGGATAATCGGTATCATGTAGACGATAAAGGAGAGGTGCCAGCTGATGGCGGCTACCCAACCCACAAAGAGTGTGGCGAAAATCACCGTGAAGTTTGACAACGATGACTTCATGCCAAGCTGCTTTGTGCGCGCCTTGCCTACAAAATACTGCGATATCAGGCTCGCCGCAAGCGGAATCACAAGACCGCAGCCCACACCGAGCAGACAGCTGAGCAGAATCAGCTCTACCATCGAATCAGCAAAGAAATAGAGCACACCGGTCAGAGCATACAGTCCGAGGCCGATGCCAAGTATGAATATCTGATTCTTGGGCGTGCATATCTTGCCCGAGCATAGTATGAAGGGGATGGTGACAAGGTTCGGCAACACCGTGAGCAGCTGGATCTCAAGTTCGGTGACATGACTGAACACCTGGTCGAGTTTGCCCATGATCGGCGATATCGCCAGCCCCGGGAGATTCACTGTCAGCGAAATCGACAGGATCGCAATCAGCGATATGAGCGGCATCTTGCCGCATCCGGAATCAACATATTTCATGGAGTAAAATCTTTTGTATTACGTAATTCTTGAAACGTCACCCGCTTCGGGCAGCGAGCCACGGCAATCCATCGACATGCCCCGCCTTTGACCGAAGCATGGGCTGAATGGCCGCCTCACCTTAAAGTATCTCTCAAAAATCAATCTGCCATGGGTGATAGCGAATGACTCCAGCGAGAGATACTTACTCCATAAAGTAATCACACATCTTATTAACACCAGCCAGTCAAACACAGTTGACAAAGAATAATGTTAAAATTTAAGTAGTTGCTAAGAATTAAACATCATAAGTGATTCTTTTTCAAAGAATGATTTGAACAATAATTTCACTTTCTCTTCGGCGCTTTTTGCCGTCATCGTCAGTCGCTTAGCTCGCTAAGCTCCTTCCTCCCCCGACAAAAATCACTCGAAGATAAAGCAAAATTATTCGTTCATTAATTCTTAGCAACTACTTAATTTTTAACATTTGGATAGTTAACTATTGCCGATGGCAAATGTTTTAAATTCAGTAAGTGAGAAAATTTGACGCATTGTCATCTCTACCGCAGACTTCGCATGGTGGCTGCTGCCGACAACTGCACAGATGTTTTCGATTCTTACGGTTGAAGTAACTGTTCACTCTGCCAAAGTAATCCCACACGCTTCGAACATGCGACTACAGCAAAACTAAATTACTCGTATAACCCCTACGGGGAACTGCCATCAAAACGGCACTACCCTAATTATCCATTCTCAAATTGGAAATGCTATGAAAACACTATCCAAATTATTAATCCTCCCGACTGCCCTGACGGCTGGAATGGCTCTTCCGGCCATGGCGGAGGATTCTGTGCCGGACGCCGACATCAGTCCGCACAAGGTGATCGTAGGACGCACCACTCCTGAGGTGGCGGCTATCCTTAAGAAGAGCCGACCGGTGGAGTCGGGCTCTATCCCGGTGCCGAAGTTCTCGCTGCGCACTGCCGACAATAAGTTCATTATGACAATCGGCGGCATGATCAACCCGATTCTGGGCTTCGATATCGGCAACAACCTCTACAAGCAGGATGGCGCGGGCATCAGCTTCGTGACCTCTGCTATCCCGGTGCCCGCCCAGAAGGGTAAGAAGGGGGATTTCTACATCAACCCGATCAATGGCTCGGTGGATATGCAAATTGTGGGCCTGGCGGGGACTCCTGACGAGATCACCGGATATATCAAGGTCGGCACCAACGGCATCAACACCTCAATCGTGCTGCAGCGTGCATATATCACCTACCGCAACTTCACAGCCGGTATGAAGCTCACCCTGATGCAGGATGATTACGCCTGCCAGCCACCTACGATCGACCCCGAGGGCCCGAGCGGATGCGTGAGCAACGTGGCTTACGAAATCTCTTATAAGTCGAAGTCGTACAATGGATTCCGCTTCGCCGCCGGATTGGATATGCCTACATTCTATTCATCGAAGGGATATTATCGCGGCAAAGACTTCCCGGAGTTTGACGGTAAGCAGGTGGCCGATTATGGCGATGCCGAGCAACTTATCCCGGATATCCCGGCATGGGTCGAATACACCTTCTCGGAAAACAACCGTATCCGTGTATCGGGCCTGTTGAGAAACTTCGCCTACCGCGACCTTGTGGCCGACAAGACACGCCATATGCTCGGATGGGGCGTGATGCTCTCAGGCAATGTCAGTCCGGTGGATAAGCTGATTTTCTACTACCAGGTGGCTTACGGCCAGGGCATAGGGGCTTATCTGCAGGATATCGCCGGCAAACCGATTTCGTTCGTGCCCGACGACGCCCGCCCGGGTCGCATGAAGGCTTCGCCGATGATGGGTGCCAACGTGGGCGTGACCTTCAACGCCACAAGCAAACTGCAGTTCAACGCCATGTTCTCTGAGTCGCGCATCTGGAAGGTCGGGGACTACTGCAATGCCCTCGATGAGTCGCAAAACTACAAGTACGCCCTCTATGGAGCCGTCAACTGCTTCTACAACATCAATCCATGGCTGCAATGGGGCATTGAATACCTCTGGGGTCATCGTCAGACATGGAATATCGGCGGCGCCAACGACAGTCGTATCCAGACCCAGCTCGCATTCACATTCTGATGCCCGCCGGATACCTAATACAAATCACTTCATTTACACACAATCTTAATTTATCCCACTATGTTACGCATCAAATCCGGCTACGGCACGAACACGCTCCCATTGTGGGCAGTGTTTAATCTGTACGTAATTTTCATATGTACATCTATCCCGGGTCTGGCCATCTCGCCAATCATGGGCGACCTGACCCGAATCTTCCCGGGCACTACCGCGCTCGAATCGCAATTCCTTACCATCGGACCGAATTTCGCGGCTATACCGTTTGTGTTCCTGGGTGGTTGGATCGGCACTAAGTTCAACAACAGCAAGCTCACCACCTGGACCTGTCTCTTCTATGGCATCTGCGGTGTGCTCTTCTTCTTTGTGCCCAACATGATCACCCTTATCATTCTGAGCTTCCTTATCGGTATTGCAGCCGGTATCCTCAGCCCGCTGTCGACGGCTTTCATCGCCGATATGTTTGAGGGCAAACGCCGCACAGCCCAGTATGGTTACACTTCAGCAACCCTGAATCTGGTGCTTATGGCTTCGGTGATCGCCACCGGCTATCTGGCCAAGATCAGCTGGCGTCTCCCCTTCATCATCTATCTGCTGCCGTTTGTGCCCCTCTTCTTCGCCAAGGGCTTCAAGAAGTATATCAAGGAGCCGGCTCAGATCCGAAAGAATGATGCTGCCGGAATGAAGGCCGAGAAGGTGCACTATAAGTTCTCGCAGCAGGTCAACATCCCGATGCTGGTGAGATACTGCGCGTTCTATTTCTTCATCACCCTGGTGATCGCTGCCATCAGTCTCTACATCCCCTTCAGATATACTGACTCATCTACTGCCGGCGACCTGACCTCTATCCTCTATTTCGGCATCATGGCCTCGGGCTACACGCTTAATTTCTGTCTGCGTGTGCTGAAGAACAAGGTGGCCATCATCAGTATCATCGCCATCCTGGCCGGCTTCGCGCTGATGACCTTCTGGAGCGACGTGATCATCGTGGGCATAGGCATCCTGGTTGCCACTTACTTCTATGGCATCGCCCAGCCTTACTACTACAATCGTCTGTCGGTGGCATCGACCCGTGTGGCTCTGACTCTGACTCTTGCTTGGTTTGCTTCGATGGATTCTATCGGTAATGTGGTTGCCCCGTTCATCATCGACGGCGTTGCCAAGGTATTCGGCAGCTCTACCCAGAGTCATCCGATCGTAGCTTTCCAGATCTGTCTGGCGCTCTGCGTCATCGCTGCGGCTGCTGTGATTATCCGCAAGATTATCGTCTCCGCACGCCACGACCATGAGGAGCATGAGCTCGAGGCAAAGGGTGATTCTGTCAATCCTATCCCCGAGGGCGCCGCTACCGCCACAGCCACAGTGACTGCCGCCTCTGCAGCTGCTCCGGTCTCGCACACCGATGCTTCTGACACTAAAAAATAAGTTTTGACCACCGGGGTGCGGCCCAGGCCCGCACCCCGGCGGCCCGATATAAGCCAATCTTAATTATTAATACTAAAATTATGTACACACCTAATTTTAAGAATACCGAACCGCGTGAGTTCGTGCTCAATGAGTATACCCGCGGATTCGCCCAGTGCGTGGACAACAACTGGAACTACGCCGTCTATGCACAGGACCCCTCGGTGAGCATTTACCAGAATGAGTACAATGCCGGTTATGTGCAGGGCAAGATCCAGACCAACCACGTCATCAAGGCCACCCGCAACAACACCTGGCGATGGTATGTCCTCGATGAGGGACCGGGCGCCGACTCTGTGACCCCGCCGGAGGGTGCGATACCCCTGGCTGTGGATGCGCTGACCAAGAACTACAATTACCTCACCGACTGGGCTGAGAAGAATGCGGCCGATGTGAAGGCGCAGGGTATTATCCGACTGATGTACCGCATGCTGGGCATCTTCCACGGCGCTGCCGACCGCGAACCGCTGAAGGATGTGAAGTTCGACGACCTGAAGATGGCCAATATGGACCCGGCCGACCTAAAGATGAATTCAGGCGATGAGCCGCTTACTTTCATCGACATCTATTTCATCAATGCCCAGATGGACCTCTGGGATGCCATCTCGAAACCCCTGGGCGTGGCATTCAACAAGGTGGAGAAGGATGACGCCGAGAAGACGCTCACCAACGGTTGCGGCGAGGAGCTGCGTCTCAAACCGGGCCGCTGCTCTGGTTTCGTGAAGAAGATGCCTGACGGCGAAATCTTCTGGACCCACACCTCATGGTGCTGCCTGATGGCTCAGAGCTGCGCCATAACATATGTGATCGGTCAGGATTTCCTGACGCAGAATTCCTTCTGCCCGGGACAGTTCGGCTCCAACACCGACTTCGGATTCAACGGCCACGGCATAGGATTCAACGAGACTACAGAGACCTATTTCTACAACGAGTCAAAGACCATCGGCATATGGCTGACATGGCGTGCGGCGGCTGCTGAGGCCTTCGCAAAGTCAATCGATGAGTTCTATGACTATGTGAAAATCGATAACACCGGCACTTACCTGAATGCCTACATGATCGTGGACGCTTATAAGGGTGAGTTCGGCATGATCGACATGAGCTATGCGCGCTTCGCCCTCTTCAAGGGTGACGGCGAGAAGCTGACAGTCATCGACTCCACAGGCTATAAGCCTACTTTCCTCGACTACGACCATCATATGGTCAGCCCGACCCATGTGCTGGGCTGCAACAATCCGTCGTACAAGCGCATCTGGCGTGAACTCGAGACCATCGACGGAGCACCGAAACGCCGCTACCAGCTCTACCGCAACATCCCGAATGTACACGACATGGAGGGAGCAAAGGCGCTCGTCACCTACAACGAGAGTCTGGAGCCTATCTCTATCGCCGGACGTTGGGACAAGAATTACGGCACATCCGAGTTCCTGCGCTATCAGCCTCACGGCTCGATTGATGCCAAGGCATTCAGCACCAACGAAATCAAGAAGGTGCTCGCCTCGCTGAGCTTCAAACCCAGCAAGGATGGCAAGAAGACTTCGTTCTGGATGAAGTTCGGCAGCCCTTACATCGACGGCAGCCCCTTCGTGTGGTCTGACTCTATCTGGGCTAAGTTCAAACAGCCGGAAGAGGTAGACTGCATCCCGGATGCCATCGATGGCAACTGGAATCTCGTGAAAATGTTTATGGAATAACCTAACCCTCCAAAGTATAATAATCACCATGGCTAAATACACCCCAAATTTCAAAAATACGCCGGCCACTCAGTTTGTGCTCGATGAGTACACTTGCGGTTTCGCCCAGTGTGTCGACAATAACTGGAACTATGCCATCTACGCCCAGAACCCTGACGTGAGCATCTTCCAGAATGAATATAATGCCGGATATGTGCAGGGAAAGGTGCAGACAGGCGAGGTAATTCTCGCCACACGCAACAATTCCTGGCGTAACTTCCTGATCGGTGCCACTCCGCAGGATGCCCTCTCAATCGAGGTGAAGCCGGAGTACCTCACCGCTTGTGCGGCTACAATTATCGAAAACTACAATTATCTCTACGACTGGGTTTCGCAGCGACGCGATGACGAGAAGGTGCAGAAGATAATCCGCCTGATGTTCCGTCAGCTGGGCATCTACGAGGGGGCCGTCGGGGCCACCCCGCGAAAGAATGTGGAGTTTGCCGACCTGGCTCTCTCTGCCTTCCCGGCCGATCAGCAGACGCTGGGCTACGACAAGACCCCTCTGACACTGCTCGATGTGATCTTCATCAATTCGCAGTATGACCTCTTCGACGCTGTGGGCGATAAGATCGGCCTGGTCATGGGCTATGGCACAGCCAAGAAGTCGACATCAAAGGATAAGCCCGACCATTGCACTGCCTTCACGAAGATGATGCCCGACGGCGAGGTCTTCTGGACCCACAATTCATGGTGCTGCTTCTGGGCTCAGTCGTGTGCTGTGACTTACTGCATCGGCGATGATTTCGTGACGCAGAATGCCAACTGTCAGGGTCAGTTCGGCTCGAACACCGATTTCGGATTCAACGGCAATGGCATCGGCTTCAATGAGACCACTCACGTCGACCTCTATGATGAGCCGAAGGTGCTGGGCGTATGGCTCACCTATCGTTCGGCCGCTGCCGAGCAGTTCGCCCGCACTATCGATGAGTTCTATGACTATTGCAGTCTCGACAACACGGGTACCTATCTGAATGGCTACCACATCATCGACGCCAATACCGGCGAAATCGGTCTGCTCGATATGAGCTACAACCGCTTCGTGCTCTTCAAGTGCAACGGCAAGGAGGTGAAGATGAAGGATTCCACAGGCTATGTGCCTACATTCCTCGACTATGACCACCATCTGATCTCGCCGACACATATCTTCGGCGTCAACCAGCCGGTGTCATGGTGGGTGGGCTACGAGCTTGAGAGTATGAATCTGCGCCCGATGCGACGCAATCAACTCTGGGCACGACTCGACACTGTGAAGGATATGGAGTCGACCAAAGCCTTGATTACCTACACCGAAGACCGCGAACCGCTCTCTATCTACGGCCGATGGGACCTGGGCTACGGCACAACCGAGATGCCGCGCACACGCCCCGACGGATCTGTAGATGCGAAGGCTTTCTCAAGAAAGATGATTCTCGACACTTTGGCCAATCTGAGCCGAAAGCCCGACATCAACGGCACGAAGACTTCGTTCTGGATGAAGTTCGGTACGGCGCATGTGCGTCAGCTGCCGTTTATCTGGAGTCAGAGCCAGTTTGCCGACATGAAGCAGCCTGAAGAGGTGGATGCCGTGCCTGACGCTCTCGATGGACAGTGGAACCGCGTCAAGATGTTTATGGCTTAACGCGCACCCCCACCTCAACCGGGCGCATCCGCCGCCCGAAATTATGAAAAACAACGCCACTACCAGAGTGGCACTACGACGAAATCGGAGGACCGAGCTGACTGTCAGCCCAGTCCTCCGATCTTTTTATCCATCTGCCTCAAAGCCGCCACTCGCCCGCAACCGTGGGTTTCAACCCACGGCACAATAAGCCAACCCACTGCACAATGGGCTTTGCCAATCATTTAGCAGCGCAGCCGCCGTGGGTTTGCAATCCACGGCACAATAAGATTTATGTTAAAAAGTGTTTAAAAACTTGACTATTCCAAAATTCCGTATTACCTTTGCAGTGTTGTAGTAAGGCACAACACTACAATTAATCTCTCCACCACTCTCGGAAGTGGTCAAGGCTTCTTATCAAACTTATCTAAAACAAAACTTTTACGATTATGAAAAAATTCAACTTCCTCACCTCTCTCAAGGGTATGGCACTTGCAGCCATCGCTATCGCGGCATCTTTCAATTCAGCCGACGCTCAGATTCTCTATAAGGTAGAGAAAGGGGGCGACTCAAAACCAAGCTATCTCCTGGGAACCCACCACATGGCGCATCTCGGGGTAGTCGACTCGATTGCGGAGCTCCCGGCAATCATGAGTGAGGTAGATAAGGTATATGGCGAATTCGATATGTCGAAACTATCTGACCCGGCCACTATAATGGCTATGCAGGCTTCGCTGCAGGCTCCCGCTGACAGCACTCTCGATAAGGTGCTCTCGCCCGAACAACTCGCTCGCCTCACCGACGTCTGGCAGCAGTTTACCGGCGGCGCCGCACCGATCGAGATGATGTATCCGATGAAGCCGTGTGTGATGAATATCCAGCTGGCGGCAATCATGACAGCCAAGGTATTTCCGGATCTCAACCCGATGGAGGGTATAGACGTGACCATGCAGAACCGCGCACGCGAAGCCGGCAAAGCAGTCGACGGTCTGGAGACGATGGAGTATCAGCTCAACTTGCTCTACAACTCCCCTATCGCCGAACAGGCAGAAGATTTGATGAAGACAGTCGACGACATCGAGGGTGAGGAGAAGAAGGCTATAGAGCTGGCCGAGGCTTACGCCCGACACGATATCGACACTATCGGGCGTCTGACCGAAGAGTCAATGGCCAACGACCCCTCTTCGGCTGAAAAGATCCTCTTCACCCGCAATGCCAACTGGATTGCCATCCTGACTGACAAGCTCCCGGCGGAATCGGCTCTCGTGGTGGTGGGCGCTGCTCATCTGCCGGGTGAGAAGGGTCTCCTCGAAGGCTTGCAGAAGGCCGGGTTCACCGTCACTCCGATTGACTGAGATTCAGAGTGCATCACCTCATACACACACCGAATCCCAACTAATAGACGCTACGAAACAGTTTAAACCTCTATACTTGACTATATCCGGAGGGACACCGGATTCCTGAAATCCCTCCCTCCGGATTATCCTCTTCCGGCGACCATGACTTATGATATTAATGCATAGATCCAACCCGGAAGATATATAGTCATAAACTTAGAATATGATTGAACTTGATAATATAAGATTCTGTTATAGACGCAAGGGGTTGCCGGCCCTGGATGGTGTCACTGCCACCCTGGATCCGGGCATCTATCTCCTGGCCGGTGAGAATGGCGCCGGAAAGACAACGCTCCTGCACATCATTGCCGGTGTGGCCCGCCCGGCGAGCGGCACATGCCGCATCGACTCGCTCGACCCGGCCAGCGACAATCCCGCCGAAAAGGGCAACATCTTCATGCTCGAAGAGAATATGCGCGTACCCGCCAAAACAATACGCAAATTCGCAGAAATTCATTCACGCTTTTATCCTGATTTTTCGGCCGAGAGGTTTCTGGCCAATCTTGTCACATTCGGGCTTTCGGGCGATGAGAAACTCACTTCGCTCTCTTTCGGTAATCATAAGAAGTCGCTGCTGGCTTATGCGCTGGCTTTAGGGGTCGATGTGCTGCTGCTCGATGAGCCCACTAATGGACTCGACATCCAGAGCAAGGAGAGCCTGCGACGCATGATTGCCGAATGCACGTCAGACCACCAGACTGTCATCGTGGCCACCCACTCGTTCAACGAGCTCGACAAGCTCTTCGATGGGGCCATGATAATGGAGAAGTCGCATCTGCTCTATGCTGCCACTGAGGATGATACGGTCGGCGCGCTGGCATTCCGCACCCGCCGCAATCCAGCCGAGAATGCACTGTACTACGAGACTGTGCCCGGAGGGGCGCTGTGCATCGAACCGGCCGACGGGGATGATGAGCCTACACGTGTAGACTGGCGCCTGCTCTATTCTGCGCTGCATTCGCCGCGCCGCGATGCGTTGCTCGGCTATCTGACCAAGCGCAAAGCACTTCGTACAGACAATTCAATGACTGATTAACCCGCATCATTTATGGACACAAATTCTTCACAGCATATCGACCCAACTCCCGCTGTAAAATCAAGTTTCTCATGGCACCGGATGTTGGAGATAGCCAATTTCTACCGCCCGTCGTGCCAGCTGCAGCTGCTGATATATCTCGGCATATCTCTGCTGTTAGGAGTGCTGATCTTCCTTCCTGCCGGAGGCTCTGTACAGACAGCCCTATTCACTCTGTGCTGGGCTATCATCCCCTATATGGTCTACTTCGGCCCATGTATGCTTACCCGCTATGGCGATGCCAGAATCGTAGAGCGCATGATGCCCGTAAAGGCTTCGGAACGCTACGTATTCTTTTTGCTCTACTTCCTGATAGCTGTGCCGCTGGCGGCCTTCCTGATTCCGGAATTATGCATCTGGATATATTCCAAGATGCCTGAGGTAATCACGGAGGAGATGCGCATGCTCTCTGACATGCACCTGCACCAGCCTCTGATGTTGCGAATGATCAACATACTGGGTTGCATGGCCACAATTCTGACATGTCTCTACACTGTGCAATACGCACGCCACAACCGTCTGATTAAGAGTATAGCCGCAACCTTCGGCACACAAATAGGCTTAGGAATACTGGGTGCGTTCTACGGCCTGGCCGAAGTCTTCAAAGCCGGCTATAAGGATGGCATGGAGGGGAAGCCCGCTTGCCTCGATGGCGACCAGATTGTCAGCAACCTCATGCAGGATCTCTTCAATGGCAGCCCATTCGGTTATACAGTGGTCTCTATTCTCTTGATTTTTACAGCTGTGATGCTGTATCTCAATTACCGCGTGATCGCACGCCGAAATCTGTAATCTGACACCCTAATATGGAATTCAACGACAATAAGCCTATCTACCGCCAGATTGTGGACCATGCCTTCAATATGATTATCGATGGCAAGTGGCCTCCGGGTGAGCGTATCCCTTCGGTCAGGGAGATGTCGGCTGAGATGGGGGTCAACACCCGCACCGTGCTCAAGGCCATGGAGGACCTCCAGGGGCTCGAAGTCATTGAGTCGCGACGTGGCATGGGCTTCATTCTATGTCAGGATGCGAGGCTGAAGGTCACTGAGGCCCGACGCCGCGAATTCTTTGAAGTCACCTTGCCGGCCATCTCTGAAGAGATGGCCCGGCTCGGCATATCGAAGGATGACCTGATAGCGCATCTCTGACACTGCCCAAATCTGGCGATATAAAAAAGACTGCGGCTTCGGAATCACGTTCCGGAGCCGCAGTCTTTTCGGTATATACTTATCCGGCTATGCTTAGCAGCCGGATAGGTTATAAGTAGCGGGATAATTCAGTTCGACGTATCAGAAGGCCGAGCGGATAATGCCACGCTGCGAATTCTCGACAAAGTAGAGTATCTCGTCGCGGGTGGGCGATTCGGGAATGAGCTCGCGAATCTGACGCACGGCGTTGGTGACATTGAGGTCGCTCATGTAGAGTATGCGGTAAATCTCTGAGATGGTCTGGATGCGCTCTTGCGAGAATCCATGGCGGTGCATGCCGACTGTGTTGAGTCCTACAAACGAGATGGGTTCGCGCGCCGCCTTCACAAACGGGGGGATATCCTTGTTGACCAGTGCGCCACCCTGCAGCATGATATGCTTGCCAAGATGGCAGAACTGATGCACCAGGCTGCCGCCGCCAATCACTGCGCAATCATCCACCACCACCTCGCCGGCAAGCTGGGTGGCATTGGAGATGATGACGCGGTTGCCGATCACACAGTCGTGGGCGATGTGGGTGTAAGCCATGATGAGGCAGTTTTCTCCCACACGTGTATAGCCGCGCGAGGCAGTGCCGCGATTGACCGTGGCACACTCGCGGATTGTGGTGCCGTTGCCGATGATGGCTACAGTATCCTCGCCATGAAACTTCAGATCCTGCGGGATACCGGCGATGACCGCACCGGGGAAAATCTTCACACCCTCGCCGATGCGTGCGCCGGGGAAGATGGTCACATTATTGCCTATCTCGCAGTTGTCGCCAATCTCCACATTGTCGTAGATGCAGGTGAAGGCGCCGATGCTGACATTGTTGCCGATCCGGGCATCGGGATGAACCTGATTGATTATGTTCATTTCCTATTCAGAATTGCGGGATAAGTATCTCTCATAAGATACTTACACATTAACTTATTTTAAGAGATGCCTATTATTTGTTCTTGATAATCTGGGCCATGAACTCGGCCTCACAAACTATCTTCTCACCTACGAAGGCATATCCCTTCACCACGGCGCAGCCGCGACGAATCTCGGTCATCAGTCCCACCGAAAGTATCAGCGTGTTGCCGGGCACGACTTTCTGGCGGAATTTCACGTTGTCAATTTTCAGGAAGTAGGTGCTGTACTTCTCGGGCTCATCAAGATAATTGAGCACAAGCACACCGGCGGCCTGGGCCATAGCCTCAATCTGAAGCACTCCGGGCATGACGGGTTCCTGCGGGAAGTGGCCCTGGAAGAAGGGCTCGTTGACTGTCACATTCTTGATGGCCACGCAGTGACGGCGGTCAATCTCGATAATCTTGTCGATCAGCAGGAAGGGATAGCGGTGAGGAAGCATGCCGCGGATGCCGTTGATGTCAATCAGAGGGGCCACATTGGGGTCATACACGGGTGCCTGCACCTCGGTGTGCTTCACCTCTTTGCGCAGCATGCGGGCAAAACCGTTGTTGACAGTGTGTCCCGGGCGGATAGCCACCACCCGACCCTTGAGCGGACGCCCTACGAGTGCAAGGTCGCCGATGAGGTCCATCAGCTTGTGGCGGGCGGGCTCATTGTCCCACTTGAGGGGCTGCGGATTGATGTAGCCCATCTGCTTGAGCTGCACATGAGGCACATTCACGAGGTCGCAGATGGCGTCGATCTTGCTCTGGTCTACAGGCTGGTCGTAGATCACAATCGCATTGTCGAGATCTCCACCCTTGATGAGACCATGCTGCAGGAGCCCCTCGATCTCGCGCACAAACACGAATGTGCGGGCCGAAGCCACCTTCTTGTGGAAGTCGGCAAGATTGTCGAGGATGGCAAACTGGTTGGGCAGCACGGGTGAGTTGTACTCTACCATCACCTCTACGCTGAATCCGTCGTCGGGGTAGATGGTGATAGAGCTGCCGGTGGCCTCATCCTTGAATTTGGTCTTGCTCTTGATGATATAGTAGTCTTTCTCTTTGGCGAGTTCCTCGGTGCCTACACGCTCGATTTGCTCGATGTACGGCAACGCTGAGCCATCGAGAATCGGCATCTCGGCGCCATTGATCTCTATGACACAGTTGTCAATCTCCGATGCATAGAGCGCCGCCATGGCGTGCTCGATGGTCGACACGCGAGCATCGCCCTGTCCGATGACTGTGCCACGGGTGGTGTCGACCACCTTCTCGGCCAGCGCTGCAATCTCGGGTTCACCCTCGAGGTCGATGCGCTTGAATCGGATGCCGGTGTCGGCCGGGGCCGGACGGAATGTGGCTTTCAATACCTCGCCTGAATGGAGGGTCTTCCCTTCTACGCTGAAGGAGTCTTTAAGTGTTAGCTGATTCATTATATGATATGTTGTTATTGTCGTTGCTTTCGTATACGTGCATGGCACTCAGATATCAGAGGTGTGGGCCATTGCGAGACACTCTGTCAAATGCCGCCGGAGCTCCGGGCAATCACTTCTTTGCGAAGAGGCTCTCGAGGCGCTTGAGATATACCTGCGTCTTGGCAAACTGGCGAGCTTCGACGGCCGGATAACCGATAAGTCGCTTGCCATCGCCCACTGAGTTGGGTATGCCGGACTGGGCACCGAATTCATTGTGGTCGCCGACACTGATGTGGCCGGCAAAGCCACACTGCCCCCCTACGCGGTTGGAGTGGCCGATACGGGTGCTTCCGGCTATGCCGGTCTGGGCGGCAAACACGTTGTTCTGGCCGAGCTCGACGTTGTGGGCCACCTGGATGAGATTGTCGAGCTTCGTGCCGCGCCCTACGCGGGTGTGGCCGAAGGTGGCACGATCGATGCAGGTGTTGGCCCCTATCTCCACATCATCCTCTATGACGACGTTGCCTATCTGGGGTATCTTCTCGTAAATCTCACCTTTCGGTGCGAAACCGAAGCCATCGGCCCCGATGACTGCACCTGAATGCACTATGCAGCGGCTGCCGATGCGGCAACCTTCGTAGACTCTTACTCCGGCACGCAGCACTGTTCCCTCGCCTATCTCGCAGCCATCACCTATGTAACACTGCGGATAGATACGCACTCCGCTGCCAAGTTTCACACCACGTCCGATATAGGCGAAGGCTCCGATATAGCAATCCTCGGGCAACTCAGTGCCCTCACCCACATGCACCGGCTCCTCTACCCCACGGGGCTGGGGCTTCATCGACTCGAAAGCGGTGAGCAGTTCGGCAAGCGCGGCGTAGGCATCACGGACGCGTATCAGCGTCGGGCGAACTTCGGCTCCGGCATCAAAGTCGGCATTGACGAGCACCGCCGAGGCTTCGGTAGTGTGTATAAAATGACTATATTTAGGATTGGCTATGAATGTTATGCATCCCTTGCCGGCCTCTTCGATTTTGCCAAAGCCGGTCAGCTCGATTTCTCCATCCCCCTCTACTGTGCCCCCGGTGAGCGAGGCAATCAGATTAGGTGTAATTCTCATATATCGTAGTCACACGCCAAACCTCTGACATCCAAGGAGATATCAGAGAATCCAGCCTAAATGGTTCATATTCCGGCCAGGCCCCCGCTTGAGGTCCCGGCTTTTTATTTTGCAAATATCGTAAAAAATCCCGACATATACACAATCTTAAGAGCCGAATCGTAAGATATCGGCTCTTTTTACCCACTTTCAGGGGCTATTCACACTTATCTCTGCGCCTCTTCCCTCATCGTCTCGCCGGGAGATGCCCACTTCCCTCCCCTGCAGACGGACTAAAAATTAAAAGTTAGCCTATATGCTGATAAACATTATAAAAAAGTTTGGCAGTCTGATACAAAATTTCTAATTTTGCCATGTAGATGGGTCAGAGCACCTGTAGCCCGTCTGCACCCCTGACAACGACAACAATTTACAATCTAACTTTAAATTTAAAAGAGAAATTCATATGAAAATCTCCCACATCGAACACATCGGCATAGCAGTGCCCAACCTCGAGGAGGCTATCAAGTACTATGAGAATGTACTTGGTCTGAAGTGCTACAAGCAGGAAGTAGTGGCTGACCAGAAAGTCACCACCGCATTCTTCAAAGTTGGCGACACCAAAATCGAGCTTCTCGAAGCCACATCTCCCGACTCCACAATCGCTAAGTTTATCGAAAAGAATGGCGGAAAGGGTGGCATGCACCACATGGCTTTCGCCATCGAAGACGGCGTGGCCAACGCTCTTGCCGAATGCGAGGAGAAGGGTATCCGCACTATCGACAAGGCTCCCCGCGGAGGCGCCGATGGCCTGCAGATCGCATTCCTGCACCCCAAATGCACCGAGGCTGTGCTCACTGAGCTTTGCGAAGACCCCAACAAATAATCTCTTAGAATAATCCGGGGATTGGGAGGGACTCCGGCACCCGCGAGAGTGCATGCCACACCGCCAGCACGGTGTGACTTCACTCTCACGGCGCCGGGCCCGGCTCTCAGTCCCGCTTTTTCATTTACTTACATCATGAGCAAACAATCTGACAAAATTCAGGAACTTATCGCCAAACGCGCCGAGGCTCGTCTGGGCGGTGGCGAAAAGGCCATCGAAAAGCAGCACCAGCGCGGCAAATATACCGCACGCGAGAGAATCGCACAGCTTCTCGATGAGGGTAGCTTCGAGGAACTCGACATGTTTGTCACTCACCGCTGCACCAACTTCGGCCAGGATAAGAAGCACATCCTCGGCGACGGCGTCGTCACCGGCTTCGGCACTATCGAGGGGCGCCTCGTGTATGTCTTCGCACAGGACTTCACCGTCTTCGGTGGCTCTCTCTCTGAGACAATGGCCCAGAAGATCTGCAAGGTCATGGATATGGCAATGAAGATGGGTGCCCCCGTTATCGGCCTCAATGACTCAGGCGGCGCACGTATCCAGGAGGGCATCAACGCTCTGGCCGGATATTCTGAAATCTTCCAGCGCAATATCCTCGCTTCGGGCGTAGTGCCCCAGATCTCGGCTATCCTCGGCCCCTGCGCAGGCGGCGCCGTATATAGCCCGGCTCTGACCGACTTCACTATCATGGTGAAGGGCATCTCTTATATGTTCCTTACAGGCCCGTCAGTGGTGAAGACTGTCACCGGCGAGGATGTTACCCAGGAGCAGCTCGGCGGCGCCAGCGTGCATGCCTCAAAGAGCGGTGTGACTCACTTCGCTTGCGAGGATGGCGAGGAGGCTCTGATGCTGATCCGCAAACTCATGAGCTTCATCCCGCAGAACAACATGGAGGAGACTCCGCTCGTAGAGTGCACTGACCCGATCGACCGTCTGGAGGATGAACTGAATGAGATTATCCCCGACAGCCCGAAGCGCTCATATGACATGTATGATGTGATTGGCAAAATCATCGACAATGGCGAGTTCCTCGAGGTGCAGCCCGACTATGCCAAGAATATCATCATCGGCTTCGCCCGCTTCAATGGCCAGTCTGTGGGCATCGTGGCCAACCAGCCCAAGGTGCTTGCCGGCGTGCTCGACTCTAACGCTTCGCGCAAGGCCGCTCGCTTCGTGCGCTTCTGCGACGCTTTCAATATCCCGCTCGTGACATTGGTAGACGTGCCGGGCTTCCTGCCGGGCACCGGCCAGGAGTACAATGGCGTAATCCTGCATGGCGCCAAGCTGCTCTATGCCTACGGCGAGGCTACTGTGCCTAAAGTCACTGTCACTCTGCGCAAGAGCTACGGTGGCTCTCACATCGTGATGAGCTGCAAGCAGCTGCGTGGCGATGTCAACTATGCATGGCCCACTGCCGAAATCGCCGTGATGGGTGCCGAGGGTGCTGTAGGCGTGCTCTATGCCAAGGAGGCTAAGTCGCATGAGAATCCGGCTCAGTTCCTGCAGGAGAAACAGGATGAGTATACCGCTCTCTTCGCCAACCCCTACAATGCAGCCAAGTACGGATATATCGATGATGTGATTGAACCGCGCAACACCCGCTTCCGCATCATCCGCGCCCTGCAGATGCTCGCCACCAAGAAGGTGTCGAACCCGCCCAAGAAGCACGGCAATATCCCCTTGTAATCAAGTATCCCTGTAATTTTTCGCAAAATGTTGAAAAAAATAACTCTCTCCGTCTCTCTGAGCCTTATGATGCTCGCCGGCTTGCCGGCGGCATCATTCGCCCAGACCCCGACGGAGCAACCCGCACCCATGGAGGAAGTGCAGGAACTCCCCGAAGGCCAGGTGGCTTTCGAGAGCGATGCAGTACCCTCTGAAGAGGTCAACACCATCACCGAGAGCGCCGTAGCTCAGAAGATGACCCAGGCTGAAAAGGCCAAGAATGTCGAGGAGAATGACTCTTGGGGTGGCGCTATCACGATTATCGCAATGTGTATCGTGGTGGGTGCGCTCGTAATCCTGAGCATCCTCTTCTCTATCTTCGGCAAGGTGTCTCACTCGCTGATGTCTAAAAAGAAACTTGAGGCTCACGGCAAAACCCGCGAGGAGGTCGACGACGATCATGAAGATGTAGACTCGGGCGAGACTATCGCAGCTATCGCAATGGCCCTCTCCGAGCACTTCAACGACCAGCACGATATGGAGGACACCATCCTCACTATCCGCCGCATGCGTCGCGCTTACTCTCCCTGGAACTCTAAAATCTACAACATCCGCGAGACTCCGGCGCTGCACCGCAATCCTGAGCGTCCGCTCCCGGTCAATAAAACCACCCGTTAATCTTTTTCACTGTCTGTCAAAATGAAAGAATACAAGTATAAAATCAATGGCACCCGTTTCAATGTGGCCGTAGGCGATGTTGTCGACAATAAGGTGCATGTAGAAGTCAACGGCACCCCCTACGATGTGGAGCTCGACAAGGCTCCCGCAACTGCCAACAAGGTATCTCCGCTCGTGAAGCCGAAAGCTCCGGCTGCCGCTCCGCGCACTGAGTCGGGCGAGAAGGTGATCGCCAAACCGGCTGCCGCCGCAGGCCCGGGCACTGCTGTCAAGAGCCCGCTGCCCGGTACTATCATGAGCATCAACGTCAATGTGGGCGATGCCGTGAAGGCCGGCGACACTGTGTGTGTGCTCGAGGCCATGAAGATGGAGAATGATATCCACTGCGCTACTTCGGGCACTGTGAAGCAGATCCTTGTGGGAGTCGGCGACGCTATCCTCGAGGGTACTGATATCATGATCATCGAATAATCCAACTCTCCACCTGTCTTTCTAAACATCATTCAAATGTTATTGCTTAGTTCTTTCGCCACATTCCTGGAGGATTCGCTGACTACATTCTGGAATTTCACCGGCTTCGCCAACTGCGAGTGGGGAAATATCATTATGATTGCAGTGGGTTGCTTCTTTGTGTGGCTCGCTATCAAGAAGAATTTCGAGCCCCTGCTCCTCGTGCCGATCGGCTTCGGTATGCTGCTGGGCAACATCCCCTTCCAGCCGGGCATGGAAATCGGTATCTATGAAGAGGGTTCGGTGCTCAATATTCTCTACAACGGTGTGGAGAAGGGTTGGTATCCGCCGCTTATCTTCCTGGGTATCGGCGCGATGACCGACTTCTCGGCTCTGCTCGCCAATCCGAAGTTGATGGTGATCGGCGCTTGCGCTCAGTTCGGTATCTTCGGTGCCTACATGCTCTCGCTGCTGGTGGGCTTCGACCCGCTGTCGGCCGGTTGTGTGGCTATCATCGGTGGTGCTGACGGCCCTACTGCCATCTTCACCTGCTCTAAACTGAATCCGAAGCTCCTGGGCGCTGTGGCTGTGTCGGCCTATTCTTATATGGCCCTCATCCCGCTTATCCAGCCCCCGTTGATGCGTCTCTTCACTACCAAGCAGGAGCGTCTGATCAAGATGAAGCCTGCTCGCGTGGTGAGCCAGAATGAGAAGATTATCTTCCCGATCGTGGGCCTGCTGCTCACTTGCTTCGTGGTGCCTTCGGGCATTCCGTTGCTGGGTATGCTCTTCTTCGGCAACCTGCTGCGTGAGTCGGGTGTGACAACCCGTCTGGCCAAGACTGCACAGAATGCCATGACCGACATCATCACCATCCTGCTCGGTCTTACTGTGGGCGCTTCGACTCAGGCTGACGTCTTCCTGAGCATCGACACGCTCAAGATCTTCGGCCTTGGTTTCCTGGCATTCATCATCGCCTCTTCGGCTGGTGTGCTGAGTGTGAAGATCTTCAACCTCTTCCTGGCTAAGAACAAGAAGATCAACCCGCTCATCGGCAACGCCGGCGTTTCGGCTGTGCCTATGGCTGCCCGAATCTCTAACAACGTGGGTCTCGAATATGATCCCTCCAACTATCTGCTGATGCACGCCATGGGCCCGAATGTGGCCGGTGTGATCGGTTCAGCAGTAGCTGCCGGTGTGCTCCTGAGCTTCCTCGGTTAATACTTTTCCATGCAGTGTGTGAGGCGCCATTTGCCGACGCCACTCACATATGCAATGCCGAATATTTCATGTGCGGCCCCGGCGAGTGTAATTCTCGGTGGGGCCGCTCTCTATTTCTCCAAGCACGCATCGAACTGATTTAAATTCTTTTCAGTCAACTGATTTAAACTCTTTTCACTCAACTGATTTAAACTCCGTTCAATGAAGTTGTTTAAACTCTTTTGAGTGCTTGCATACTAAGAAGTTGTTTAAACTTTTTTCAAGTGCAAGGTTAATTAAGATTTTGAGCAGGTTTCGGCTCTCGAAGAGGGAGCGATGCGGGCATCGCGACCGATGAAGAGGGTCGAAAGATGCCAAAATATTAATTAAGATTGCGCTTGAAGAAAAAATTTACTTCATTTTATGTTTTTCGTAAAAAGTTTAAACAACTTCTAATGTTAACCTGATATTATGATAACCCGACTCTCAATTCTTGGACTTCCTATTCTTTTAGGTGCGGCTCTCTGCTGCACCACGGCATACGCCGCTGATGTGGCCTCGCCAGATGGACGCATAATCCTGCAGACCGAGCTTGACGCAGATGGGCGCCCTACCTATAGTGTCAGCTTCGACGGACGCGATGTCATTGCGCCAAGTCATCTCGGATTGCTCTCTGATGAGGCTGACTTCATTACGTTCAGCAATGCCACGCCGGGCAGCGTGAGCAGTCATGATTCGACTTGGCAACCGGTGTGGGGTGAGTTCGCATCCGTGCGCGACCATTATAATGAACTTCCGGTAAGGCTCACTACAGCCGACGGCAAACAGCTTGACCTGATATTCCGCGTCTACGACGATGGCGTGGCTTTCCGCTATCATATTCCTGAACAGAAGAGTGTCAATTACCTCACCCTGCGCGATGAGGCCACCGAATTTAATCTTGCCGACGACCTTACATTCTTCTGCATCCCGGGTGACTACGACACTGATGAGCGCCTATACGTGAAGTCGGCTCTAAGCAAACTGGGTGAGAATATGCAGCTGCCGCGCCACTCGGAGAGTTCGCTCATACCGGGCCTGGCCATGCAGACTCCTACTGTGGCTCGCCGCGACGATGGCAAACTCTACATCAATATCCATGAAGCTGCACTGAAGGGTTACCCGGCCATGGCTCTCGAAGCCGACACGGCACGCCTCTCTCTCAAGGCCCATCTTACTCCTGACCGCAATGGTGTGCGTGGATATCTGCAGGCTCCATTCGCCACACCCTGGCGCTCAATCATCATCGCGGATAACGCTCCCGACATTCTTGCCTCACAACTGATTCTGAATCTCAACGATCCCTGCGCAATAGCCGACACTGACTGGATTAAGCCGATGAAGTTTGTGGGAGTATGGTGGGAGATGTTTATCGGACGCAACCGCACCTGGGCATACTCTGACAAGTATAACGCCAAACCCGGCGTCACCGACTACGCCTCTCTCCCATCCAACGGCCGGCATCCGGCTAACACCGAAAATGTAAAACGTTACATCGATTTCGCTTCGGAAAATGGGCTCGACGGTGTGCTCGTCGAGGGCTGGAACGAGGGTTGGGAAGACTGGGCCGGATGGGTCAAGAACCGACAGTTTCTGTTCGATAAACCCTATCCTGACTTCGATGTCGACGAGATTCAGCGCTACGCCGCAGAGAAGGGTGTGAAGATGATAATGCACCATGAGACGGCAGCCAACGCCGCTGACTATGAGCGCCAGCTCGACACTGCCTTCCGATTTATGAAGGAGCACGGCTATCCGGCGGTCAAGACCGGATATGTAGGGATGATTATCCCGCGCTCGGAGTATCATTCAAGTCAATGGATGGTAGACCATTACAACTATGTGGTGCGCAAAGCTGCCGACAACCGCATCATGATTGACGCGCATGAGGCTGTGCGCCCCACCGGAATCAGCCGCACCTATCCTAACCTCATAGCCCAGGAATCGGCGCGTGGAGGCGAGTGGGAGTCGATGGGTGGCAATCCACCTGAACACACCACTATCCTGCCGTTCACCCGACTCAAGGGTGGACCGATGGACTACACCCCCGGATTGTTTGTGACCGACCTGACGGCCTATGGCGAGGGGGCTACAAGCAAGGGCCTGACCACTCTGGCCCGACAGCTGGCTCTATATGTCACGATGGCTTCTCCGCTGCAGATGGCGTGCGACCTGCCCGACAACTACCGCAAATATCCCGATGCGTTCCAGTTTATTCGCGATGTGCCGCTCGACTGGGCCGACAGTCGATGGCTCGAGGCCGAACCGGGCGACTTCATCACAGTGGCACGCCGCGACAAGAATAGCGATGATTGGTATATCGGCGGCGTCAGCGACGAAAACGCGCGCACAGCAGAAATCGACCTGTCATTTCTCGAACCCGGCGTGAAGTATATAGCCACCATCTATGAGGATGCACCGGATGCTGATTACAAAGCTAATCCGCAGGCTTACCGCATACGCACCAAGAAGGTGGATTCGCGCACTCGTCTGCGCCAGCCGATAGCCCCAGGAGGCGGCTTCGCCATGCGACTCATACCCCAGCACTGATTACGGCACTCCCCCACCACTCTCATATAAGAGCCCCGGTCAAATCAGCGCCTATTTCGACACTGATTTGCCCGGGGCTCTAAACATAGTTTTGGCTTGGATATTGGTCGCCTGCATGGGCTGCCCGTTATCCAAGCCAATATCTTATCAAGTAATGCGCGTGGCAGGATGTCACCAATCTCCGAGTTAATTTTCTACTTGCGCCCGAAGAGTTTGCGTAGCCAGCTGCGGTCATCCTCTTCATCCTCATCATCTTCCTCGGGCTTGAAATGCACTCTTACCTGCGCATCATTCTTGCCAAGGAAGAGGATGTGGTTGCGAAACACAAACGCCACCATCTTGTCAAACTCCAATATCGCATGGAGGCTCCTGACCAGAAAACGCCTGAAAGGACTGTACTCCTCAAGATCATTGATAATGACCTCAGCCTTTGTAAGATCCTCATTATCAAGAGTCATGTTATGATATTGACGCAGATTATAAAGTGCCTCCGGAAGATTTAAATCATTTAAATCTTTCGGCGGCCGCTTGTTAACCTTGTATATTTCCCGTATCACTTGGTCAGTTATCATATCTTCTAAGATTTGAGGGGAAGTGATGGGGAGATTCTCACCTCTCTTTATACACTTTTCTAACAATCGAGTTTGCCCAATTGTTGCCGTAAAACAGTAAAAATTTAAATTTAAGCATCACCATCCGGCCCCCACTGCAAACCCCGCATTTGATAAAGACCCGGAAGTCCCCTGAATCCATAAGAAAAAGGGGAGCTCGAAAGAACTCCCCTTAAAATGATACCCCAAGAGAGGCATCAGAATTCGATGTCATCACTAAGCTCGGCGATCTCGTCGTCATTAAACTGGGCATCGCCGTAGAAGTCTACATCAAGGTCCTCCTTGATGCCGCCGTTAGCTGAAGCCTTCTCCTCAAACTCATCTATATCGATTGACTGCTGCGGAGCTTTGCCTCGCTTCAGTGTGCAGATCGGATCCACAAGCGAACGTCCAGGCATAATCTCCTTCAGCTCCATAAAGAAGCTGCGGTCGGTCATGTAGTCGAATACGAAGACGAGCTTCTGCCCCTCCTCCTCCACAAACTCGCTGATGACGGTGTCATCCATCACCCACACATCCTGGTCTGACGAAGAACCCATGTCCTCGAGCGTGATCTCTTCATGACGGGTCCAGTCGTCGTCGCAGATAAAGAATGAGTCGAGTTCATCTTTAGTATAACCGACCGATTCAAGGATAACATTACGCAATTGGAGAAATGTCGATTCGGAATCAATCTCTATTTCGCGTGAGAAGTTGCTTACTTCATCGCTTACAAGTTTAAACTTATATACCATAGAAGTCTTGCTGTGAAACTATAACTTTCGGATATTTATTAATGAGACAATGATGTTTACATGGCATGGGCGCAAGTAGCCTTGCAATCCCGGCAATCCGCTCCCCCGCCGCCATAGGCCGTGAGTGGCCGACGGCGGCGGATACACGGATGATATTGCGTATCTCCTTAGCGCGCGAGGCAGGAGTATTATTTCAGAAGTCCATTCTTGCGGAACACCTTCTCGATTGCCTCAAGCGAACGCGTCACCTGCTCTTTGGTGTGTGTGGCCATCAGCGAGTAGCGGATAAGCGTATCCTGCGGAGCCACTGCCGGCGACACTACCGGATTGACGAATACGCCCTCTTCAAGAAGGTCGTGGGTCACCTGGAAGGTCTTGTAGTCATCGCGGATGAAGAGAGGAATGATAGGTGTGGATGTATGTCCAATCTCAAGCCCCATGGCGCGGAAGTTGTCGAGCGCGTAGTGGGTGATATCCCAGAGATGCGCCTGGCGCTCGGGCTCGGCCAGCATAATGTCGAGGGCGGCGTTGGCTGCTGCTGTGGCCGCCGGGGTGATCGAGGCGGTGAAGATATATGACCGCGAGTGATGGCGCAGATAGTTGGTAATCTCTTTGTCGGTGGCGATAAAGCCTCCCAGCGAGGCGAATGATTTCGAGAATGTGCCCATGATGAGATCCACATCATCGGTGGCGCCGTAGTGATGCACCACTCCGCGGCCACCTTCGCCGAATACGCCGATGCCGTGAGCCTCATCTATCATCAGAGTGGCGTTGTATTCCTTCTTCAGGCGCACCATCTCAGGGATATTGGCCACATCACCCTCCATCGAGAAGACAGAGTCCGACACTATGAGCTTCACCTTGTCAGGATCACATTTGCGAAGCTGTGCCTCAAGCGAGGCCATATCGTTGTGCTTATATTTGAGATAGTTGGAGAATGAGAGGCGACGTCCTTCGATAATCGAGGCGTGGTCCTGCTCGTCGAGGATGATGTAATCTTCGCGACCGGTCAGTGTGCTCACCACACCAAGGTTGACACCGAAGCCTGTGCTGTAGAGCATCGCATCCTCTTTGCCCATATATTCGGCTATGCGCTGCTCGAAATTGCGGTGAAGGTCAATCGTGCCGTTGAGGAAGGGGGAGCCGGCCATGCCGGTGCCATATTTGCGCGTGGCCTCCACTGCGGCTTCAATCACTTTCGGGTGATTGGTCAGGCCCATATAACTATTCGAACCGAACATCAGCACTTTCCGGCCATCCATCATCACCTCTGTGTTCTGCTCACTTGAGATCGGACGGAAATATGGATAAATTCCGGCGGCTTTGGCCCGCTGGGGAGCGTCGTAACGCGCTAATTTTTCTTGTAGAAGTTTCATCGTATATTTGGCTTAGTTTGCTCTCCACGCAGAGGAAAATGCACATAACGGCATACCCTCCTTTTTGGGGAGGCCAAGATATTAGGCCACAAATTTAGTGTTTTTTTATCAATCCACAATCTCTGACGACCTATTTTTTCATATTCTTCAACATATTTTTTTGCCAACCTCGCACATTCCACGGTCAACTCCTCCTCATCTTGCCGCCGATTGGCTAAAATCACTTTTGCCGACTCCGATTCATTGGCTCCTGCCGAGGTATCGGCCATCATGCGTCAGCTGGCCCGCGGGCATGCCAAATTTGACATTTCTGACCATCTTTTTGAAAGTTCTGACAATTGTGGCGCCCCTGCAATAAATTCTAATCGCCGCGCAAAATCAATCAATCTGCTGAATATCTGATATTTGCAATTTTTAAAACTTTTTATTCCCGGCTTGTCGAAACATTTAGCGCGTAATTTGTTTAAATAGGTGAAAAGGAAGTTAAGTTTTTAGCTTCCACAAGTGCTCAGGGCCGTCAGGCAGCCCGGCACACCTTTATTATATGGAGCTGATGCAGCCTAATTCTCTTATTGACCGCTTCACCTATATATAAGGCTAATCAATTTAATCAGTATGGCGGGGCTACCGCAAGGAATTACCCCGCCGACGTAAAACGAAAATTAATAACTTAAAATTTATAGAAATCATGGGAAAAATTATTGGTATCGACTTGGGTACAACCAACTCTTGCGTGGCTGTTCTTGAAGGTAAGGATCCTGTTGTGATCCCCAACAACGAAGGCCGTAACACCACTCCTTCGGTAGTGGCATTCGTCGATGGCGGCGAGCGCAAAGTGGGTGACCCCGCTAAACGTCAGGCCATCACTAACCCGACCCGTACTATCTATTCTATCAAGCGTTTCATGGGTGAGAAATGCGATCAGGTGACTGATGAAATCAAGCGCGTGCCCTATAAAGTGGTATGCCAGAACGACCTCCCGAAGGTCGACATCGATGGCCGCGACTACACCCCGCAGGAGATCTCGGCCATGATTCTGCAGAAGATGAAAAAGACTGCTGAGGAGTTTCTCGGTCAGGAGGTCACTGAGGCTGTAATCACAGTGCCTGCCTACTTCAATGACTCGCAGCGTCAGGCCACCAAGGAGGCAGGCGAAATCGCCGGCCTGAAAGTGCGCCGTATCGTCAACGAACCTACTGCCGCCGCCCTGGCCTATGGCCTCGACAAATCGCAGAAGGAGGAGAAAATCGCTGTGTTCGACCTCGGTGGCGGCACATTCGATATCTCTATCCTTGAGCTCGGCGACGGTGTCTTTGAAGTGAAATCTACCAACGGTGATACTCACCTCGGTGGCGATGACTTCGATAATGTGATCATCGACTGGCTGGCCGATGAGTTCAAGAAGGATGAGGGTGTCGACCTGCGTCAGGACCCGATGGCAATGCAGCGTCTGAAGGAGGCTGCCGAGAAAGCCAAAATCGAGCTCTCAAGCTCTACTTCTACCGAAATCAACCTCCCCTATATCACCGCCACTGCTTCCGGCCCGAAACACCTTGTGAAGACTCTCACCCGCGCTAAGTTCGAGCAGCTTGCCGAGAAACTTATCGATGCCGTGAAGGCTCCATGTGTGAAGGCTCTTGAGGATGCAGGCCTGACCTCTTCGCAGATTGATGAGGTTATCCTGGTGGGTGGTTCTACTCGTATCCCGGCTATCCAGGCTAAGGTGAAGGAAATCTTCGGCAAGGAGCCCAACAAGGGTGTCAATCCTGATGAGGTCGTGGCTATCGGCGCAGCCATCCAGGGTGGCGTGCTGAGCGGCGATGTGAAGGATGTGCTGCTGCTTGATGTGGTGCCTCTGTCAATCGGTCTGGAGACTATGGGTGGCGTGATGACCAAGCTCATCGAGGCCAACACCACTATCCCGACCCGCAAGAGCGAGGTATTCTCTACAGCTGCCGACAATCAGCCTGAGGTCACAATCCGTGTGCTCCAGGGTGAGCGCCCGATGGCTGCCGACAACAAGCTCCTCGGTGAGTTCAACCTCTCGGGCATCGCTCCCGCTCCGCGTGGCGTGCCTCAGATTGAGGTGACTTTCGAGGTCGACGCCAACGGTATCCTTAACGTATCTGCCAAGGATAAGAACACAGGCAAGGAGCAGTCTATCCGCATCGAGGCATCAAGCGGTCTTACCGACGCCGAGATCAATCGTATGCGTGAAGAGGCCAAAGCCAATGAGGCAGCCGACAAGAAAGCCAAGGAGCGTGCCGACAAACTCAACCATGCTGACTCAATGATCTTCCAGACCGAGAAGCAGCTCAATGAGCTCGGCGACAAGATTCCGGCTGACAAGAAGGCTCCCGTAGAGGCTGCCCTCGAACGCCTGAAAGAGGTGCATAAGAACCAGCTCGTAGAGGATATCGACTCTGCCGAGAAGGCTCTGACCGATGCTCTCCAGGCTGCAGCTCAGGACATCTACGCAGCCCAGCAGGGCGCAGCCGGTGCAGGCGCAGCAGCCGGTGCAGGCGCAGCCCAGCCTGGCGGCAACGACCACGAGAAGGACATCACTGATGTAGACTTCGAGGAAGTCAAGTAAATTTTTCTAAAAAAGACGACTGATATAAATGCGGGTTGCGACTTACAGATCGCAACCCGCATTTCTTTATGCTTGCGCGATTATCCCCGTGCATCGAAAATAAGCTCCGGCAGAATGATGTGGACACATTTATTTTTGGGGCTGCATGGCGCCGCAAACGCTGAAAATACGGATATTTTTTGTAACTTTGCAAGTTAGAGCCGATTACGGCCCTGATAAATCCGGCCCGAAAGGCCTAACTTTCTGACTATTATGGATTTTAAAGTTGAAGCATCACCAGCCGGCACTAATGCGCGCGCCGGTATGATAACTACAGCCCATGGCGAAATCCCCACCCCGATCTTTATGCCGGTGGGCACAGTGGGCAGTGTCAAGGGTGTGCATTTCAGTGAATTGCGCGATGACATCAATGCCAAAATCATTCTTGGCAATACATATCACCTGTACCTGCGTCCGGGACTCGACATTTTGCGTCAGGCCGGAGGCCTGCATAAATTCAATGGCTGGGAGCGCCCTATCCTCACCGACTCGGGTGGATTTCAGGTATTCTCGCTCTCTGCCAACCGCAAACTTAAGGAGGAGGGCGCATATTTCCGCAGCCACATCGACGGCTCGAAGCACCTCTTCACACCTGAGGGTGTAGTCGACATCCAGCGCATCATCGGCGCCGACATCATGATGGCTCTCGATGAGTGCCCTCCCGGCACTTCAGACTATGATTATGCCAAGAAGTCGCTCGCCCTTACGCTGCGCTGGCTTAAGCGCGGATGGGACCAATATCAGTCCACTGAAGGCCTCTACGGCTATCGCCAGACATTCTTCCCGATCGTGCAGGGTTGTGTCTACCCCGACCTGCGCCGCGAGGCCGCAAAGGCGGTGGCCGACTTCGGCGCCGATGGCAACGCTATCGGCGGTCTGGCTGTGGGTGAACCCACCGAGAAGATGTATGAGATGATTGAAATCGTCAACGATATTCTTCCCGCCGACAAACCCCGCTACCTGATGGGTGTGGGCACACCGGCAAATATCCTCGAAGCCATCGACCGAGGTGTCGACATGATGGACTGCGTCATGCCTACACGCAACGGACGCAACGGTATGCTATTCACCCGCCATGGCATCATGAACATGCGCAACAAGAAGTGGGCCGACGATTTCTCACCTCTCGACGAAGGGGGTGCCTCTATCGTAGATGAAGTCTATTCCAAGGCATATGTGCGCCATCTTTTTGTAAGCAATGAGCTGCTGGCCATGCAGATAGCGTCAATCCACAATCTGGCGTTCTATCTCTGGCTCGTCGGCGAGGCACGCCGCCACATCCTGGCCGGTGATTTCCCGACATGGAAGGCGGAGATGGTGGAGGCTGTCACCCGTCGCCTCTGACCCGACACGCCCGCTTCAGCGCGAGGCACACTGACCCGAAGCGCCACCCCTCCTTAACTCCGCACTAATTCTCCGGCACTCCTCTCCTATAGCCCAGTCAGATTCCTGATTACCCATCATGAAATCTTCCGACCAAAAGCATCCAAAAACCAAACAACGACTCATAGCCATCCCGGCAATGCTGCTCTCACCATTCCGCCACCCTGCGGGATGGTGGCGCCGTGTGTGGAGATTCACAATTCTCGACCGCTATATCCTCAAGCAATTTCTCGGCACTTATTTCCTGGCCACGCTGCTCTTCCTGGCAGTCATAGCCATGTTTGACGTCACCGAGAAACTCGATGCATTCCTGACCGCACCCCTCAAGGAGACTCTCTTCGACTATTTCGCCTCTTTTCTCCCATACTTCGCCAATCAGCTTTCGCCACTTTTCGTATTCATCTCGGTCATCTTCTTCACCTCCAAGCTGGCAGGCAACTCCGAGATAATAGCAATTCTGGCAAGCGGCGTGAGCTATAAGCGGCTGTTACGCCCCTATATGATCGGGGCGGCGGTGCTGGCGGCCATCTCATTCGCGCTGAGCAACTACATCATCCCCCCCACCAATGTCGACCGCATAGCCTACACCAACAAATATGTGAAGAACAAGAGCGTAGAGTCAGGATCAAATATCCAGCTTATGGCATCACCCGGCAACGTGGTGTATATCAACCGGTTCGAGAACTCCAACAAGACAGCCTACCGCTTCTCGATGGACCGTTTCGACGACAAGACCATACGCTCGCGACTCACCGCCCGCACCGCCGTATACGACACCACCCGCCAATACCATTGGCGGCTGACTGACTACATGATACGCAACTTCGACGGCATGGAGGAGAATGTCACCAAGGGATATTCGCTCGACACCATCATTCCCATTGACCCCAAAGACTTCCTCATATCCGTAAATGACCAGGAGACTCTCACCACGCCACAGCTCACCGAGTATGTAGAGAAACAGAAGATGCGAGGGGTGGCCAACATCAAAGCCTTCGAAATCGAACGCGAAAAACGCTACGCCTCTACGGCTGCCGCTTTCATTCTCACTCTCATTGGCATGTCGCTGAGCTCTCGAAAGGTGAAGGGGGGTATGGGCATAAATATCGGCATAGGTTTGGCGCTGAGTTTCAGCTATATATTATTCTCTACAATCACAAGTTCGCTGGCCATCAATGGTCTCACCACTCCCTTTATCGCAATGGAGATTCCGAACGTGGTCTACCTCACAATCGGCATTTTCCTATTCCGCAGGGCTTCGAGATGAGGGGCATAAAGCATAGCGCCACCCCCCGGCAAACCCTCGCATCAGCCGCAGAGCCCCATATGCCGGATTTGCAAAACCCGACTATTTGCACTAATTTTGCCAAAAATACCTCCGCACATACCGGAGTTTAGAATAGTGAGATGAATAAAGATCCTAAAAATCTTATGCCCGGCAGCTTTGCCGCCAAACACCCGATCATTGTCAATCTGCTGATTATCTTGGCGGTTGCAGCTTTGGGTATATGGATAGTATATTTCTCTATCGCCCTCTTTACGAAGCATGGCGAAATCGACAAGGTGCCGGGGGTAGAGAATATGAGCTACACCCAGGCCATACAGACTCTGCATGACCACGGATTTAAAGTCGACATCCGTGACTCGCTCTACAAGGATGACGTGCGCCCGGGGTTTGTGATCGAACAGTTCCCGAAAGCCAACTCTATCGTCAAACCGGGGCGTAAGATTTTCCTCTACATCAATGCCGTGCATCCTAAAGAGGTGGTCATCGACGATGATAATCATCCCATGGAGGATGCGCTGCGCGGATTCTCCTACCGTCAGGCCATGGCTAAACTCCAGGAACTTGGTTTCAAGAATATAAAAGTGGTCAAGGTATTGGGCGACAATGAATGTGTGGCCAAAATCATGGCTAACGGCGCTACTGTCAAGAAGATGCAGAAGGTGGCACTCAACACGCGCCTCACGATGCAGGTCTACGACGGCAGACTGGCGGCCATCACCGACTCGCTTATGGGCGAAGAGGCTCTGGCAAACTACCGCGCCGGCAATTATAATGACTATGATGAAGACTACGACTACGATGGCGGCGACGCCTCACCCGATTACTCCCAGAAGTCATCGGGCAGCGAAGCAGCTGAGTCCGCACCAGCCGCCACGTCATCTTCATCAAACTCAACTTCACAGGAAGAGGAGTCTATAGAGTTCTTCTGATAAATCGCGCTGCAAGGCAGCGCGTACCTCATTATCACTCTACCATCCACTACCATCCCCTACTATCCTCTACCTATACCCCTCTGACCATAGATAAAATGGATTCCTACAACGATATGATATCCGAAGGGAGCGAACTTGACCCTGATATGCTGCCGGATAATGACTCCGAAGAGTTCGGAATCTCCGGCCCGATGATGCCGGATGACGCCGATGAGTCTCAAGACGAAGAAATTGCCGAACCCCTCTTCGTCACTGCCGACGGCAAGGAGATGTATGAGCATTTCCGCTTTGAGGCCGATAAGGGACAGAAGATGCTGCGTGTCGACAAATTCCTCGTGGCGCGCATGGAGAAGACCTCGCGCAACCGCATCCAGCAGGCAGCCGATGCCGACTGCATCATCGTCAACGGTCGCGCAGTGAAATCATCCTACAAGGTCAAAGCCGGCGATGTCGTCAGCATCGTCATGGACCGCCCCAGATATGAACTCGAGATTATCCCGGAGGATATCCCGCTGGATATCGTGTATGAGGATGACGCGCTGCTGGTGGTCAACAAGCCGGCCGGACTGGTAGTGCATCCCGGCCATGGCAATTACACCGGCACTCTCGTCAATGCCCTGGCATGGCACTTCAAGGATAACCCGGACTACGATGTGTCTGATCCACGCCTCGGGCTGGTGCATCGCATAGATAAGGACACGAGCGGATTGCTCGTGGTGGCCAAGACCCCGGAGGCAAAGACTCATCTCGGCCTGCAGTTCTTCAACAAGACCACCAAACGCGAATACCGCGCCCTCGTGTGGGGAAGCTTCCCCTCGCCTGCCGGCACCATCACCGGCAACATAGCCCGCAATCCGCGCAACAAACTGCAGATGGCCGTATTCAGCGACCCCACGATTGGCAAACATGCCGTCACTCACTATGAAGTGCTCGAAGACTTCGGATATGTGTCACTCGTAAAGTGTGTACTCGAGACCGGACGCACCCACCAGATCCGCGTGCATATGCAATCGCAGGGGCACCCGCTCTTCAACGACGCCCGCTACGGTGGCGACCAGATTCTGAAGGGCACCACATTCTCAAAATACCGCCAGTTTATCGCCAACTGCTTCGCCATTTGCCCCCGCCAGGCTCTGCATGCAAAAACTCTCGGATTCGTGCATCCCGTGACAGGCCAACAAATGGACTTCGACTCCGAAATCCCGGCCGACATGCAGGCCCTGCTTGATAAGTGGCGCGCCTACACCGCTCAATCGCGCAACGAAAATGAGTGATTTGCCCGGCATAATTAACATTTATTAGCGTATGCGGGGCTTTTATGCACCCCTGCCACATCTCTTCTCGACTTAAAAATATTATCTTTGCAAAAGATTGCGGCTGCTCCGTGGCACTGCCTCGTGGCGCCTCCAATCGTAGCACCTGAAATTTGCAATCAGTATCATGACTCAACAAATTGATTTTTCAGATATAGCCACTCTCGATGACGCAGTCTTTCATGAGACTATGGCCCGGCTTGTCAAGGAACCCGGTTTTCTGCACGCCGTCAACTACACCATGCCCCCGCAAGATGTGCCCGCGCTTATCGATGAACTCCTGAAAATCGACAATAAATATGATTTCCAGCATCAGGTGATGTTTCCATTCCTCGAGATGCTGGCCAAAACCACTACCTCCGGCATTACGCTCGGGGGTGTGAAGCATCTCAATCCGGGGCGCAGTTACACTTTTATCACCAATCACCGTGATATAGTGCTCGATGCATCCTTCCTCAACCTGGCTTTCCTGCGCCGCGACCTCCCCACGTCGGAGGTGGCCATCGGCGACAATCTACTGATATTCCCCTGGATCAGCGATCTGGTGCGTCTTAACAAGAGTTTTATCGTCAAACGCAACACCGGACTGCGCGAAGGTCTGCTGGCGGCCAAGAAACTCTCGGCATATATCCACCACTGTATCCTCGAAAAGAATGAGTCGGTATGGATTGCCCAACGCGAAGGCCGCGCCAAGGATTCGTCGGACCATACACAGGAGTCGCTCGTCAAGATGCTCTCTATCGGAGGTGAAGGCTCTTTCATGGAGAAACTCAAGGAAATCAATCTCATGCCCGTGGCCATCAGCTATGAGTATGACCCTAACGACTACTTGAAAGCCCGCGAGTTCCTTATGCGCCGCCGCAATCCGGATTTCAAGAAGTCGCAACGCGACGATCTCTTCTCTATGGAGACCGGTCTGCTGCAGTTCAAGGGGAAAGTACATTTCCAGCTCACCCCCCGCATCAACTCGAAACTCGACCAGATAGGCAACTTCGGCGACATCAACACCGCCGCCCGCTATGTGGTCAAGATTATCGACCAGGCTATCCACCGCAGCTATCTGATATACTCAATCAACTATGTGGCTTTCGACCTGCTGCACGCCACCGACCGCTTCAGCGCCAACTATACTCCCGAACGCCGCCAGGAGGTGCTCGACTACTTTAATGCCCAGCTTGATAAGGTCGACCTTCAGGACGTCACGCCCGAAGAACGCGAGTATATGATGACGATGATGCTCACAATGTATGCCAATCCTCTGAAGAATAAGCTCCGCACCATTCTCGGAGGCATTGAATAAACTTGCCCGCCCCGTATGCGTATACCCCTTATGATGGCTCTGCTGCTGAGCCTCGTGTCGCTGATCACCGACCTCTACATATATTTTGACCTGCGCAATAGCCTCAGCCGCCACAAAGTCTGGAGCCGGCTCTATCTGGCTTTCGCTTGCGCCGGATGGATTTTTCTGGCTTACTGCCTGCTCGCGCCAAGGCGTGACTCTGATTCAGGAATACTCTTCCTGATGTGGGGACTCTATGCCTACGCCACTGTCATTATACCCAAAATCATTTTCTGCATCTTCTCCTGGCTTGGAAATCTGCCACGCCTGTGGCGCCGTCGCCCCGTGAAGTTGGGGCTCTCGGCCGGACTCCCCCTCGGATTGATAGCCTTCGGAGCCATGTGGTGGGGAGCCGCCATCACCCGCCGCCAGATTGATGTGGTGAATGTAGAGATATCCAGTCCCAGACTCCCCGCTGCTTTCGATGGCTACAGGATGGTGCAGATTTCTGACCTGCATGTGGGCACTTGGGGCGAAGACACCAGCTTTGTGGCTGAACTCGTAGATAGTGTCAATGCCCAGCACCCCGACATCATACTCTTCACCGGCGACATCGTCAACCGCGAATCTACCGAACTCGCCCCATTCCTCAACACCCTGGCCCGTCTGCATGCCCCCGACGGTGTATACTCCATACTTGGCAATCATGACTACGGCGACTATGTCGACTGGCCCTCGGCAGCCGACAAACGCGACAATCTGCAGCTCCTTAAAAACTGGCAGCGCCAGATCGGCTGGAAACTCCTTAATAATCAACGCACACAGATTGTACACGACAATGACACCATTCAGCTCATCGGAGTCGAGAACTGGGGTGAACCACCTTTCCACCAGTACGGCCATCTGATTGACGCCTATCCGCTCAGCACCGACAGTCTGCAGCATCTCAACGACGACCGCTTCAAGATTCTTCTCACCCACAACCCCGAACACTGGCGACAGGAGGTGAGACGCATCTCTAATATCGACCTCTCGCTGTCGGGCCACACCCATGCCATGCAGTTCGAACTCAAGTTCGGCAATTGGCGCTGGAGCCCCTCGGCATGGAAATATGACCAATGGGGAGGCCTCTACGACTATATCAATGCCAAAGGCGAAAAACTGCAGATATATGTCAATATCGGCGCTGGAGAAGTGGGGATACCCTCACGCATCGGCGCCACTCCCGAACTGACGGTGATAACCCTGCGCAAAGCACCATGATTACATGCTATCTCAGTCTGGGCAGCAATGATGGCGACCGCGAGGCACATCTGCGCCACGCCTTGAACTTCCTCGACGAAATATGCCTCGCCTCTTACGCCAGCACCGCCTATGAGTCGGCCGCTCTCTCAAGCTCGCGCCGTGATGCCTCACCAAAACCTCACTACCTCAACGCCGTGGCATTGGTGGAATTTGAGGGTGAACTCGCCACTCTCGAGGCTATGCTCAAGGCCTGCGAGGTGATGGAGGGGCGCACTTCTGAAGCACGTGCCGAAGGGCGCGTGCCTCTCGACATTGATGTCGTGATAGCCGACGGAGAGATTAAGCGTCCTAAAGATCATGCCCTCTATTTCTTCCGCCGCGGCTACGAAGAGCTGCTCGAGCTGCACTCCTGAGACTGACATTTACCCCGCCGCACCCCTTATCGACACTTTCCCCGAGAAAATTCATATAAAAATAGGATAAAATAGCGGTAATCCGCAATTTTTTCACTATCTTTGCAACCTCAAAGCGCTTTGTAGAAAATGAGAAATATTTCTGTCATATTGGCGGGGCTTCTGCTCCTCATCATCGGAGGATGCGGAGAGTACTCAAAAGTGCTCAAAAGCCGCGACGTCGATTATAAATTCGAATATGCCAAGAGAGCCTACGACGAAGGTAAATACCTTCAGGCCATCACGGTGCTCTCTGATGTTATCCAACCCCTGCGCGGTGGCGCCAAGGGTGAGGAGGCTCTCTATCTACTTGGCAAATCCTACTACGAAAATAAGGATTACCTGAATTCAGGCGTATACTTCAAGACCTACTACACCCGCTACCCGAAAGGCAAATTCGCGGAGGACGCACGTTTCTATTCGGGCTACGGCTACTACCTCGATTCACCCGACCCACAGCTCGACCAGTCGAGCACCCGCAAAGCCATCGAGGAGCTCCAGGGATTTCTTGACTACTTCCCCCGTTCTGACAAAGCCACAATGGCCCAGAATGCCATCTTCGAGATGCAGGACCGTCTGACTCTCAAAGAACTGCAGAACGCCCAGCTCTACTACAATCTTGGCAACTTCCTCGGCAATAACTACCAAGCCGCTGTCATAACCTCGCAGAATGCCCTCAAGGAGTATCCCTATTCAAAATACCGCGAGGAATTCGAACTGCTCATCCTTAAGTCGAAGTATCAGGAGGCAAAAAACTCAGTGGCCGAAAAACGCGAGGACAGATACCGCGACGTGATTGACGAATATTATTCCTTCTCGAATAATTTCCCGGATTCCAAGAACCTTAAGGAGGCTGAAAACATTTATAATCTGGCACGCCGCCACGTCAAGGATTGAATTTGAAATTTCCTAATTATTGAATATAAGATATGGATTACAAAAAGACTAATGCTCCGCTCACTACCGTGACCCGCGATATGATCGCTATGGCCGAACAGACCGGAAACGTCTACGAAACTGTCTGCATCATTGGCAAACGCGCCAATCAGATCAGCGCAGATCTCAAAAAGGAACTCGAAAAGAAACTTCAGGAGTTCGCATCGACCGACAACATGGAGGAGGTGTCGGAAAACCGCGAGCAAATCGAGATTTCAAAATTCTACGAGAAGCTGCCGAAGCCGACTCTTATCGCCACACAGGAGTATATCGACCATAAACTCTATTTCTCCAACCCCCTCAAGGAGAAAGACCACCTCAAAGACTGAAAAAGACTGACAGTCGGCTGCGCCGGCGCGTATACTATATACCATATTTGCGGTCCGGCTCATGAGCCGGACC
>OFFM01000218.1_pt1 | contig 55377 bp, 34 predicted proteins | sample 1521401 | NCBI WGS metagenome assembly OFFM01 (sample SAMEA3504118, study PRJEB24116) | mouse gut metagenome | biome: mouse gut; feature: mouse-associated habitat; material: faeces | place: Denmark | collected 2011
GGATTCTCACGAATCCGCGCCCCCTCAGTTATAAAAGTGTATAGAGATTATCTTATTGCCACCTTCACGGCTTTGCCGTCGGGTGTGCGCACAATGTAGATACCGCTGCGCAATCCTTCCGGACGGACGCGGCGACCGCTCAGGTCGTAGACCTCCGAGCCTTCCGGAGCTATGATCGAGTCACCGTCAGCACGAACGCTATCGACGCTGTCGGCGCCTACGGAATCTATTGCAGTCACCCAGACATACACCTCGCAGACTACCGTCTCAGGCTTGCCCTCCTCAACGAGGATAGCCATAACGATACCCTTCTCGGTCACCTCGAAAGCACCCTGGTAGAGCTTGCCGGTATCCTTAGTGAGAACTACATTCGGGTCGGTGGTGTAATAGATGTTCCAGTTGCCTGCAGGCATTGTCTCAGGCTCGATCTTCACCTTTACCTTGCCGGGTTCCGAATCATCGAGGCTGAATACCACACGTCCGCTCACACGGTCTGCGGGCTTCTCCGGCTGTGTCGGATCAGAAGGATCTTCCGGATCCGCGGGATCTGTCGGTTCAACAGGATCTACGGGATCAACCGGTGTCTCTGTCTGCTCAGGTATCACGATCACTACCATCTGGCTGACAGCCCCGGCATTATTACCTACCTTGGCATACGCCCAGATGCGCGTGTCGGCATTGAACGAAAGCTCATCCGAATACTCGCTCCACTGGCTCTGCGGCAGTGTATTGTCATCGGTCCAGTAGATTTTCGCACCACCGGCATCAGCTTTGATTGTGACGGTTGTCGTGCCTGGAGTTGCGACAGCATCAAACTCCACGCTGCCCGCTGCGGCAGCCCGGCGCATATCTATATGGCTGTGTGCACTTGTCTCATATCCGGGAGCTGATGCACGCATATGGATATACGAGTCAGATGTTACGGCAAAAGGCTGCGCATAGACATTCCATTTCGCATCGTCGGCAGGAGCATTCTCATCAGGAGTGATGATATACTCTATAGTTGCGCTCGACGGATCCACTACCGGACATGTGAGTGTCACCGTAGTCGATGGATAGAATTCTACAGTCGTAAGCTCAAGCATCTGTGTCTTGGAGATAATGCCCCCCTCGAATTCAGGCACCACAAGCTTTGCCGCACGCACCTTTTCAACTTCCGTAGGCCAGAGTTCGATAACTCCGTCATCGCCAAGCATAGCGAAACCGGTGATGTTGTAGTAGGCGGCAACGTCATTATCCGTATTGTCCCAGTCGAATTCCGGCTTGAGGATATTGTGGTTCACACGGATCTCCACACCCGATTCCTCGCCGCGGTTGGTGATCAGCTTCCACTCGGTGTCCTGCTGCGAGATTCCATCCTCAGCCTCAAACTCCGTGCCGATCAGCTTCACGCCACTGATGCGCACATAGCGGCGCGCGTTCTCGGCGGTGATCGTGGTCACTTCGTCGGGCTCGAATGTGATGTCGAGGTTTTCAGGGGCAGGATCAAGCACGCCACCGAAATGACCCGCATACTCGGGAGTGATCAGAGCACCGCGCACACGGTCATTCACGAAGTCAGCCTCAGCCACAAAATCGGCAAGATAAGCACCCTCGCTGATTTCACTGAGATCTATGGCATTGTCAGTGACGCGGATCGGCAGGTAATGTCCCACGGCACCACGCACAAACATGTAGTCGCCACCAATCTTCGCCACGCGGGCATCGCCGGTGAAGTGATAAGCCACAGCAGGCTCAGCCTGGTTGATGAAATTCACAATGTAGCGGCGGTCGTTTGCCGAACGGCTGAAAGTACGCTCCACCACCGCACTCGGCATGTGACCGGCGATAGCCGCATATGCTTTCACCGTCACTGACGAACTGATCTCAAACGGTTCAGTGTAGACTATGCGTCCGTTAGGATTGTTACGCGGATCGCTGCCATCAAGAGTGTAATAGATCTTTAGTTCCTCATCGCCATCCTTGGTTATGCTTCCGGGGACAGGGGCTAGAACAACCTTGGCGGTGGTCATGAACGTCAGAGGAGCCGAAGCATCGCCGTCGTTTACCCCCTCGAGCGTGGGTATAGCAAGTTCAGGTACATCGCCGGCGATCTCGAAATCAGTCAGTGCAACTGCATAATGCTTGGTCTGTCCATCGACAGGTTTACCGTTGAGCAGCACCACACCCTCGATATCATACACCGTACCGGCACGGTAGGAGGTAGCCCAACCGCCCGTGTACTGGAACACATCATTTATATTAAGCTCCGGAGCACCCGGGATATCGAGCACGTAGACACCATCCTCGCGGTGAGTCACAGTCACGTTCTCGATCCAGTAGCGAACCATACGGTCGGCATCTGTGAATCCCTCGAAATCCTCATCTGCGGCATCGAGGATCTTCGGGTCGCTGACCGGTTCCGGGTCAACCTCCACACGGTGCAGCGTGCGGGCGAAACCGGTGGCATAGCCGCGCAGACCGTGCATCTGCGGGATGCGGTCGGCTATAAGCACGAAGTCAGTGATTATATCCCCCTCCTTCAAAGTGCGTGCACGCGAGCCGTCGCCACCCTGCATCTCAACAGCGGCGTTCCATCCGTTCTCATTGTAGAGCAGAAGCGAGTGCTGGCTCTCCTCACCCGCCGGGCAGTTCTCATAATCGCGCAGATAGAGATAGCGTGGGGTGATGGCGCGCACCTGCGCCTTGCCTGTATAGCGGTAGTATTTCACCTCGTCACTCTTCGGATCCGGGGTCACAACCTCATCGGGATAAAGAGCCTTGAAGTCGGCGATATTATCAAACGTACCCTCCAACTCATGCTTGACAAACCGGATTTTCAGAGGATCCGAAGCGACGCCGTCGGTAAGGATTGCGACCTGCAGCTCGCACGATCCACCGGTGAAATCATCGATGGTAAGGTTCGCATCGGTCCATTCTGTATACTCCGTTGCATTGTTCAAGCGGTAGCCGAAACGCGTATCATCGCTGAATCCGCTCTTGTCAACCGTGAGCTTTACTGCATCTGATATGACATTCACCGTTGTCCAGCCATCAGCATCAGGATCGGCGGCTATAGGATTTGGAGCCATCAGGGTGATCTCAGGAGTGATCTTGATCGGGAATATGCGGAGCTGACCCTCGATCTGACCGACGAATCCCTCCACTATATAGCTTTTACCTTTGGTAAGACCGCCGAGAGGTTCGCCACGGTCCACGAAACGACCGTAACCCACGAGTGTTCCGCCATCCTCAGTGGTAAATGCCGACTCGCTGTCGGTCCATGTCAGACCGCTGACCACCACATGACGGTTGAAATCAGCATTCGTGATATCCTTGCGCGCGGTTTCGGCAGCTGCCCATGTGGTGGCTGGAGTCTGACCAGGTGCGCTATATGTGCGGTAATCAGCGCCGGCATCAACATAGACGTCAATCTGAGGCCAGCCGTCATTGTAGCGGTACACGCCGGCTATGCCACCCGCCGGAATCTCCTGACCTGTGGCGTAGTGCGACTGCTCGTTGAAGAAGATATTGGCGCCGTTGTTGACAAACTTTATGACGTTCCCCTCCGGATCGCGCACATACATAAACTTGGCATTGTCGGCAGTATTCTCAACCCCCTCAACAAGGAGCGGGCAATCGAACATCACCACCTTATTATTATAGGCATCGCTCAGCGCACCGAGATTGTCGAGCTGTTCGCTCTCCAGGCGCTCAAGGCGCAGGGTGTATGCCGGACCGAGCACATTCTCGCCATTCACGGCAAATACCGACAGATAGCCGCTCTCATCGAACTTCTTCTCCGAATACCACTTACCGGTATCAAGATCTTTGATGAGATGACCGGTCGCCATGTTGTTTATGTCGACCGTCGTGACAGGCTCATTTTTGTCGAATCCATAATAGTACTGTGCGATATCCATATTACCCGCCGCATCCATAAACTGCATGTACTGCGAGAACCGCACTGTATGATTATCCGGCAGATACACACCGTTCACCACATCCAGGTCAAGCGATGTAACCTCCGGCATTTTCCGGACTATATGTATTGTCTGTACCGGGCTTGCAGCAAACATTTCAGAGCTTTCATCGATCACCCCCTGCTTGCTTGAGACAGACGATACGGCACGGATATGAAGATAGCATTCCGAGCGTACATTGTCGAAAAACAGCGCACGGTTTACCGACCCCTCATTTGCCGGATAAGGATTGATGGCAAGCCATCGGTTCTGATTCGCAAGATCTTCAGTATTTCCGGCACTGCCATAGTACATGGAGGCTGTAACCCAGTTGGTTTCTTCCGGAATATCCTCCCGGGCGGTTACGCAGAATTGCAGGATGTCGGAAAGTCCCTCCTCGATCTTATTTGACGAAGTAAGCGTTTCCAATTTATATGCGTAGGCATTATTTAATGCCAGAAGCAGTTTCTCGCTTGAGATACGGATTTCCGGTTCTGAAGTTTTATAAACCTGCCAGGCAGTTGCATCATCTATGATCCAGCGATTCCGGCAATTTGTAAGACTACCGGCATCATAATGATGATAATACTCATTATACTCATTTATGAGTGGTGTCACAGGAGCGGTGGGTTTTACTCGGCGACATACGACTGTCAGCATCTTACCCGGATTATTCTCCGCATCATACGACACCGCCTTCACAATCGTCTCCTGTCCTGGCACTGCTTTCGGCAGATCAATCTTTCCGAAGTTTACTCCATTTATATCAGGAGCCACGGTAAGTGCGTGACCCTTTACCTGATCATTTTTATCAATCGACGGCTCAGAACCATCGATTGTGTATACGGTCTTAACTCCTCCCGATGGAATCTGCAGACGGATATACTCATCAGCTTCCCGATAGATGTACTCACCGTTCTCAAGACGGGGATAGTTGTCTTTTACATAACCGGTCGGAAGATCCATACTTACCTTAGGCGCATCCATCGGCAGATTCCAAGTGAAACGGAATTTTGGAACAATCCTTGATGAACCGGATGAATTCGTTATATTTATACTTGCAACAGGCTCGTTTGGAGTTATAATTATTGTACCACCAGCTCCACCTGTATATGTTATAGTACTGGTGACATCTGTCGTAAAGTAAGTATCAGCAAATGTAGTCGTAGAAGGTGCGACAAGACATATTTGCGACAATTTCAGATCCGGATCACTAGTACTTACAGTAAGTACATTACCTGAGGTTATTGACAAACATTTATCGGTAGTATATGAGACATTGTTCATATACGTTTTAAACGTAACACTTACATACCTAGACCCATCTGCGCTCTGTGCTTTAAAAGCTTTCAACGATTTGTATGTTCTACCTGATCCATTATATAAAGGGTCGCTCCAGGTATGACCCGTTGATTTATTAGCAGTTGCATTCCCATATTGCAAATAAAGATAATCTCCGCTTTTAAATGAGCCGTCATTATTAACTACATAAATGCCAGAGTTAGCAGATGTACCAAAACGCACTTCTATCGTTTCTATCTCTGCGTGTAGCTTCGGTATGAATGTTGACAGGATGCAAAGTAATAGTAATAGTTTTTTCATTGGCTTCCCTGTATGATTTGATTATTGATTGGTTTATTTTTTGTGACAATATGTATGAACTTCATTCCTACACCATAGCCACATTGACAACAGCACGCCCTGCGCGATGCCGTAGGCTAACGGCACCGCACAGGACGAAACTAACCGCCATGATCGGCGGAGCTGACACGAATCCGCGCAGCTATATATCTTTGTGAATTACAGTAACTTAAATGGGGGGGGGTAAATATTACAGACTTGACTGCATAACAACGGCATGCAACTCTACGTGACATCAAGCCGCAGAGCACGCCGACACCGTAAGCAGTTGTTTTATTGTAGTCTGTACACATTCCTTTTACACTTTTACGGTCCTTAACCTGCTGACAATTATACCCTGATAGCTATAGCAGTGACCGCATAACACATCGCAAATTTACATCATCCTACCCGATAACACCAAACTTTACCCCAACTTTTTTCAAACTTTATCACAGACCCCACAAAAAAACGCCTCATATCCACCTTAAGCCTATGAGCGATAGCGTCAGCATGCGGAAGCGAAAGTTGCGCAAGTTGTGGAGCCAGAGGTATGGCTGAGTACGGGGCGGAGACATATTTTCAGCCCAATGATAGTACCGACAGAGGCGGGGAGATTTTTGTGTTAACAATCTTTACGGAGGTAGGCTGCGCTGCGCTCGCGCCATACCTCCGCCCCCACAACCTCCGCCTCAACAACCAGCCACATAAAAAAGAGGCGCGGACCGCGGTCCACGCCTCAGATATATCAGGTTGCTGTATCTTACCAGATCACCACACGCTCTGCCTCGGGGCGGAACATCGGCTGACCTTCCGTGATCGAGAATGCCTCGAAGAAGGGAGCGAGATTACGGAGGCTGACGTTCACACGGTTGCAACCGAGCGAGTGAACGTCGGTCTGCGTGAGCGAGCGTATCTCAGCCTCGCGGATATTCTGTGCCCACAGGTTGGCATAGTTCATGTAGAACACCTGCAGAGGAGTGAATCCCTCAATGCGTGCCTTAGCCACATCGACGCCTTTCTTCTTCTGCGAGTCAAGGAAAGCGGTCATAGCCACGCGGAGACCACCCTGGTCGGCGATATTCTCACCGAGTGTGTACTGACCGTTGGCGTGCAGTCCGGGAAGCACCTCTACGGCATCAAACTGCGCGGCGAGTCCCTGCGCGAGCTTGTTGAATGCCTCGGCATCCTCGGGAGTCCACCAGTCGGTCATATTGCCGGTGGCATCGAAGTTACGTCCCTGGTCATCGAAACCGTGGGTCATCTCATGACCTATCACCACGCCGATACCGCCGTAGTTCTCAGCATCGGAAGCCTCCGGATCGAAGAAGGGAGCCTGGAGGATAGCTGCGGGGAACACGATCTCGTTGGCGAGCGGATTGTAGTAAGCGTTGACAGTCTGCGGAGTCATGCCCCACTCTGTGCGATCCACGGGCTTGCCCCACTTGGCGAGCTGCTCAGCCTGATGCCACATGCTCACGTTGTGCATGTTCTCATAGTATGAGAGGGCGGGATCGATGTTGAGCGTAGTGTAGTCTTTCCACTTGTCGGGATATCCGATCTTCACGGTGAACGCATTGAGCTTCTTGATGGCGTTGAGTTTTGTCTCATCGCTCATCCATGTGAGGTTGAGGATATGCTTGCCGAGCGCAGTGCGGAGATTCTCAACGAGACCCACCATGTAGTCTTTCGACGACTGCGGGAAATACTTCTCGACATAGAGCTGACCCACAGCCTCGCCCATGGCACCCTCGGTAGCACCGAGAGCGCGCTTCCAGCGGGGACGCTGCTGCTTCACGCCGCTCACCACCTTGTTGAAGTCGAACGATGCATCGGTGAACGCGTCGCTGAGATAACCCGCTGCCTGATTGACGTAGCGCCAGAGGTAGTAGTCCTTGATCTCACGGTCGGTGAGCGAGCTGATGAGATTGCTTGCCTGTGTCACCGACTTAGGCTCTGTGACGATCACCTGCTCCGGTGCTTCGATATCCATTGTGGCGGGGAAGAATGTCACCCAGTCGATCGCGGGATAGTCAGCCTTGAGCTGCTCGAGCGAGCGGGGGTTGTACATCGCCGTGACATTGCGGCTCTCCTCGCGTGTGAGCGCGGAATCGGCGAGCGCTGTCTCGATCTTCATAACATTCTTCACGATGCGTGCGGCATCCTTCTTCGAGTAGCCGGCATTGCGCATCTGGCGGTCGATGAGCTTGCGGAGAGCCTCGCGCACCTCTTTGTTGCGCACGTCATCCTTGAGATAGTAGTCGCGGTCGCGGAGAGTCATGCCACCACTGCCGACATACATAGCATAGACGTTGGAGTTTGCCATATCCTCCATCGGACCTGCGGAGAAGAACGGGCTGCTGTAGTTGCGGTGCATCCAGAGCAGGAGGTCGGTCATACCCTCGTGAGGGGTATCCTCGATCTTCTTGAGGTCGGCGAGGATAGGCTTAGCTCCCTCGGCATTGCGGCGGGCGGAGTCCATAGCCTGGTTGTAGATGGTCGACACCTTGAAGGCTACGGTGCCTGGTTTGGGGTTTGAAGCCCCGAGGTTGAGCACAATCTCTTTTACGCGAGCCTCGGATGTATCACCGAGGATGTTGAACTTGCCATAGCGGGCATATTCGTCGGTAAGGGGATGATTTTTCTGCCAGATAGATGTCACGTGCTGGTAGAAGTCCTGTCCGGCGGGGATCGTGTTGTCGATCTCCTTCGGGTCAAGGCTCTTCAGGTGCTCCTCGGCGGCGGCTGTGCCTGCGGCGGTCAATGTGATTGCCATAGCGAGGGCGAATTTTACTGATTTCATTACTATATATAAATATGTGTCTATTCTTTATCGGGACGCACGGCGGTGTATATGCTGCATGTGCCGAACGTCAGCGGGTGGCATTTCGTCTGCGTCAGCCTCGCGCGGCGCATCAGCGCGAGCATATCGTCGCCCTGCGGCACGGCGGCGATACTCTCTGGCAGATAGGCGTAGGCACGCGTGTCGTGCGCCACCAGCCTGCCCACCGCGGGGATAATATGCCGGGTATATAGATTGTAGAGCGGGCGCACCAACGGGGAGCGTGGCGTCGAAAGCTCGATGACGCACAGCCTGCCACCCGGACGGAGCACACGCGCCATCTCGGCATATCCTGCGGCAAGGCTCTCGAAGTTGCGCACTCCGTAGGCTACGGTGACGGCATCAAACGAAGCGTCGGGGAACGGCAATGCGAGGCAGTCGGCACACTGCAGACAGATCCGCGACCCGAGCCCCGCCTCATCCACCTTGCGGCGCCCCACGGCGATCATCCCCTCGGAGAGATCCACACCTGTCACGGCTGATTGCGGCAGCATGCGCGCCATCAGCAGGGCAAGGTCGGCGGTACCGGTGGCTACGTCCAGGATGCGGCGGGCACCATGGCGACGCAACATCCCGACGGCGCGACGGCGCCACAGCCGGTCGATGCCGAACGTCATGGCGCGGTTCATGAAGTCGTAGGCGGGAGCGATGTTATCGAACATGTCGCGCACCTGCTCCGCCTTCGAGTCGCCTCGCGAGCCGTAGGGCGTCACCTGCTCGCAGCCGCACCCGGCGGGTGCGGCTTGCTGCGGTGCGTTATTTTCAGAGACTGATGTTTTCAAGACAGTCGAGAACGTTGACCTCTATGCGGCGTGCAAGATCGGAGCAGTCGGCTTTGACAAACGGACGGCCGGTGACATGCTCGTAAAGCTCTATGTAGCGTTCCGAGACGCTCTGCACGAACTCATCGGTCATCTCAGGCACCTGCTGACCCTCACGACCCATGAAACCATGGTCGATCAGCCACTGGCGCACGAACTCCTTGGAGAGCTGGCGCTGCGGCTCACCCTTCTCGAAGCGCTCCTGATAGCCGTCGGCATAGAAGTAGCGCGACGAGTCGGGAGTGTGTATCTCGTCAATGAGCATCACCTTGCCGTCGAGCTTGCCGAACTCATACTTGGTGTCGACGAGTATCAGCCCCTTCTCGGCAGCCATCTCGGTGCCGCGCTTGAACAGACGGCGGGTATAGTCCTCCATTACCGCATAATCCTCGGCGCTGACTATTCCGCGCGCGATGATCTCCTCACGCGAGATATTCTCGTCGTGTCCCTCGTCGGCTTTGGTGGTGGGGGTTATGATCGGTTCGGGGAAACGCTCGTTCTCACGCATACCTTCGGGCAGTTTCACGCCACAGATCTCGCGAGCCCCTGCCTGATAGTCGCGCCATGCGCTGCCGGTGAGATAGCCGCGGATGATCATCTCCACGCGGAAGCCCTCGCAACGCTGTCCGACGGTGACCATCGGATCCGGAGTGGCAAGGCGCCAGTTGGGCACGATGTCGGCGGTAGCCTCAAGGAAGTAAGATGCGATCTGATTGAGCACCTGTCCCTTGTAGGGAATACCCTTGGGGAGTATGACGTCGAACGCCGAGATGCGGTCGGTGGCTACCATGACGAGCAGACGGTCATTGATGTCGTAGACGTCGCGCACCTTGCCGTGATAGACGCCCGTCTGATTGGGGAAGTGATAATCTGTGTGAGTGAGTGTCGTTGCCATATCTTATGATGATTGGTTGTTTTCGTTGAGTGATGCGGGAGCCTGCACCCCCTCGTCTAATATGCCACAAAAGTACAACAATAATCGCGGCAACACAAATATTTTTCGCGCAAGCACGCGCACGCGGGAGCCACCGTACCGCTATCGTTGGAAAAATGCTTAACTTTGCAGCATGAAATCACTACGGACAACAATAACGCTCGCCGCCGCTGCCGCGCTGCTCACACTGATAGCCGCCGGATGCCGCATCAGCTACAAGCTTAACGGCGCCGCGCTCGACTACAACATATACAAGACGGTGCACATCGACAACTTCCCGATCCGCGCCGCGCTCGTCTATCCGCCGCTGCAGCAGATGTTTGAGAATGAGCTGCTCGACTACATAACCCGCAACACACGGCTGCAGACCACCGACGCCCGCAGCGACCTCATGCTCGAGGGGGAGATCACCGGCTACTCGCTCAGCCCGCAGGCGGTGACGGAGGATGCCTACGCATCAAAAACGCGACTCACCATAACCGTGCGCGTCAAATACACCGACAACAAGCAGGAGAACAAGGACATCGACCAGACATTCTCAGCTTACCGCGATTTCGACAGCTCGCAGATGCTCACCGAAGTGCAAGATCAGCTCTGCGAGGAGATCTGCGACGAGCTTGTACTTCAGATTTTCAACGCAACCCTCGGTAACTGGTAAACATAACGTCATGAACGGCAATAACGAGAATATAGCTGCGGCGGTGCGCCGAGTGACGGAAGCGGCGCGAACAGGATCGCTCCCGGCGATAGCCGACGTCGAACTGCTTGTCGCCGAAGCACCATATTTCACCGTCGGCGCCGCGGCACTGCTGCGTCATCCCGACGCACAACTCACCGACACGCAGCGCCGCGACCTGATGGCACGCGTGGCTCTGAACGCCCCCGACTCATCGGCGCTGATGAGCCTGACCGACCGCGACGGGGCTGAATTCGCCGCCTTCTATCCACCTGCCGATACCGAAGAGACACCGACGACCGACACAGCGATCGACACATTCCTCGCCACCTACGGAAATGTGGATCCGCGCGAGGCAGCACTGCTCGAACGGTTGATATTCAACCCTGTGGGCGACTATGCCCAGATGCTTGCACGCGAGGAGGGAGCCGACGCCCCCGAAGCACCCGCCGATGAGCAGGACCGCCTCCTCGACGCATTTCTCGATAAGTTCACCCCCGCCGAGAGCGACACACAGCAAGAGGAGACCGTTCCTCAGCAGCAACCGCACCGCACTGCCACACCACGCCCAAACGCCGAGGCTCCCCTGAGCGAAAGTCTCGCGCGGGTATACATCCGCCGGGGTAGATATGACAAGGCTTACGAAATTATCCGCTCGCTAAGTTTGAATTATCCGGAAAAAAGTATTTACTTTGCAGACCAATTGCGTTTCTTGCAGAAACTCATCATTAACCAACGCTACAAAGCAAACCAGTAAACGAAGATATGTTCATACTATTCACCATTTTAATCATTATCGCAGCCCTGCTGCTCATCGGAGTGGTGCTCATCCAGAAATCGAAGGGTGGAGGTCTTTCATCAGCTTTCGCCGGATCCAACCAGATCATGGGCGTGCGCCGCACTAACAGCTTTATCGAGAAAGTGACCTGGTCGCTCGCCGGAGCAATCGCAGTACTTGCCGTGCTCTCGACATTCGTGATGCCCTCATCGCTCGACCGCACAGGCTCGCGCGTGACAGCTCCCGCCGCAGTCGAGCAGACCGCCGGTGGCAACTACGACACCCAGCTCCCCGCAGCTCCCGCTGCCGAGACTCTGCCCGCAGCCGCTGCTGAAGCAGCTCCAGAGGCAGCCGAGACTCCCGCCGAGTAAAGATACACTCTGCCGCTATCGCGCCTTGCATCGCTCCGTCTCCGCCGGCGAAGCAGCCTTGGCGCAGCGCATGGCTCGTGCGCCCAAGGAAAGCCTCCTCGGGCGCGCGAGCTGTGTGTGCATCCGGATTGACAAGAATACGGTCAATATGCGCACTAATCAAAACCGGCGGCTGAAGCGTTATACAGACGAGAGTAATCATACACTAAAGAAATAAGATATGGAATCAACACGTCAAGCCAAAATATCACGCCTGCTCCAGAAAGAGCTGAGCGAAATCTTCCGTCAGCAGACCGCGAAGACCCACGGTGTCATCGTATCTGTCAGCGCGGTGCGCGTATCGCCCGACCTGAGCATAGCCAAAGCATACCTGTCCGTATTCCCCTCTTCAAAGGCACAGGAGCTGATGGAGAGCATCAACCACAGCGCCAAGACTATCCGTTACGAGCTTGCGCAGCGCGTGCGCTTCCAGTTGCGCAAGACGCCCGAACTCGCCTTCTACCTTGACGACTCGCTCGACTACATCGAGCACATCGACAGCCTGCTCGCAACCGACGGCACGGCTGACGCGCCCGAAAGCGCGAAATAAAGCCGGAACCGACTGATGGTGACACTGCGCATCGCGCTCCGCTACCTGCTATCACGTAAAAGCCACAATGCTGTGAATGTCATTTCACAGATATCTGTGGCGGGCGTCGCTGTCGCCACGGCAGCGATAGTCTGCGTACTGTCGGTATTCAACGGTTTCTCGGAACTGACCGCATCACGCCTCTCGCGCATAGACGCGCAGCTGCGCATCGTCCCCACCTCCGGAAAAGTGATTGCCGGAGCCGACTCGATAGCCCGGATGCTTTCCGCTGATAGCGCAGTTATATCATCCGCTCAGCCGGTAGTCGAGGAGCGCGCCCTCGCCATTTACCGCGGGCGGCAGGTGCCGGTAAATATCAAGGGAGTCGCCGACGACTACTCACGCATAGCCCCCGTGGGCGATGTGGTGATCGACGGCGAGTTCCAACTCTCCGATGGCGATTACGGGTGTGCCACGCTCAGCGTCGGCTCGGCAATAGCACTCGGCGCGCATCCGGGATTCTACGACCTCCTGCAGGTATTCACCCCACGGCGCACCGGGCGCATAAACCCTGCGGCGCCGACACGCGCATTCCGTGCCGACTCGCTGATTGTAGCCGCCGTCTATGAGGTGGAGCAGAGCGAATACGACTCCGACCGCATCATAGTACCGTTGTCGACGGCGCGCAAGCTGCTCGACTACACAACCGAGGCTACAGCCATCGAGCTGGCGTTGCAGCCCGGCGTTGATGAGAAAGATGCGGCAGCAGCCATCACCGCGCGATTAGGGGAGGGTTACAGCGTGCTCAACCGCCTGCAGCAGCAGGAGCAGTCATTCCGCATGATCGCCATCGAGAAGTGGATAACGTTCGCCATGCTTGCATTCATCCTCGCCATCGCCTCGTTCAATGTGGTATCAACCATGTCGATGCTCATAATAGAGAAACAGTCGAACATCGCCACACTCAGCGCGCTCGGCGCATCGCCGGGCATGGTGAGCCGCATTTTCATGCTCGAAGGGTGGCTAATATCGTTGCTCGGCGGCATAGCAGGCATTGCGCTCGGCGTGATCCTTTGCCTTGCCCAGGAATGGGGAGGATTCATACGCCTCAACGGTGACCCGTCGCAGCTCTCAGTCACAGCCTACCCCGTTCAGTTGCAATGGGCTGACCTTGTGATAGTATTCCTTCTCGTGGCACTGATCGGCGCCGCGATCGGAGCGGTAGCCTCACGCTTCTCCGCCCGCCTCAGCCGCCTCCGTCCGGCAGAAGCCTGACTCACACCTCCCAACCACTTCCATAAGCCCGCCTCCACCGACATTATTCGTGGTATTTCGTGTTTCATCGCATTTCGCGGGCGCGGATTGCACATTTTTTGCCGAATGTGCAAATAAAACATAAAAAATTCGTACCTTTGCAGCCTGAATGTCATCAACCTTCCTATTATGAAATTATTACAAACAAAGCTCGCACAGTACACCGCCCCGCAGGAAGCCAAGGCGGCAGGCATTTACCCCTATTTCAGGGCTATTTCGAGCGAGCAGGATCCGGAAGTCATAATCAACGGCAAGAAGGTGCTCATGTTCGGCTCGAACTGCTACACCGGACTTGTCAATGATCCCCGCATCAAAGAAGCCGCTATCGAGGCTACACGCAAATACGGCACAGGCTGCGCAGGCTCACCGTTCCTCAACGGAACCCTCGACCTGCACAAAACACTTGAAGCCAAGATCGGCGAATACATAGGCAAGGAAGATGTAATGATCTATTCCACCGGATTTGAGGTGAACCTCGGCGTCGTATCGGCACTCACCGGACGCGAGGACTACATACTCTGGGACGAGCAGGATCACGCCTCGATCATCGAGGGTCGCCGCCTGTCGTTCAGCCAGTCGCTGAAATACAAACACAACGACATGGACTCTCTGGAGAAACAGCTCCAGAAATGCGATCCTGACAAGGTGAAGCTGATCGTGACCGACAGCGTGTTCTCAATGGAGGGCGACGTTGCTGACGTACGTTCCATCACCGAGCTCGCCAAGAAGTACAACGCAAGCGTGATGGTCGACGAGGCACACGGCATCGGCGTATTCGGTCCCGGCGGACGCGGAGTATGCCACCACTACGGGGTAGCCGACGATGTGGATCTCATCATGGGCACATTCTCCAAGTCATTCGCATCTCTCGGCGGCTTCATAGCAACCGACAAGGAGATCACCAACTTCCTGCGCCACCACTCACGCTCGTACATCTTCACCGCGAGCATCACCCCCGCATCGACAGCGGCAGCCCTCAAGGCTCTCGAGATCATGCAGGAAGAGCCGGAGCGCCAGGAGCAGCTGTGGAAACTCACCCACTACGCCCTCGACGGATTCCGCAACATGGGCTGCGAGATCGGCAACACATCCACACCGATCATTCCGCTCTTCATCCGCGACAACTTCAAGACATTCGCCATCACCCGCGACCTGCTTGAGGAGGGTATCTTCGTAAACCCTGTGGTTTCGCCCGCCGTAGCGCCCCACGACACGCTGATCCGTTTCAGCCTCATGGCTACACACTCAATGGATCAAGTGACGACAGCCCTGGAGAAGATCCAGAAGGTGTTCCGCGCACATGGCATCATCAAATGATGACACCCCCGCTCACCGACAACTTATTTGACTTCATAACAGCAAACGCAACCGCCGACACCGCGCGGTTGCGTTTGCGGCATCATGGCGATCCGGAAATGCTATGGGCGGCGATGCAGATAGATTGCCGCCGGCGTTCGGCTACGAGACTCGCCGCGACACTCGCACGCGCGCCACGGTTCATATTTCCCACTGAGATATCGGCTCAGCAATGCACATCCGACGCCCTCGCCGAACTGCACGCAGCACTGATCTCACCCGGCGAACGCGTGCTCGACATGACCGCTGGACTCGGCATAGACGCGCTGCACATAGCATCTCGCGCCGCATCAGTTACTGCTATCGACATCACTCCGGAGGTTGCCGATACGTTGCGACATAACGCCGCAGAGATGTATCTCACGAATATAACTCCGGTATGCGCCGACTCGACACAATGGATCCGCACAACAGACGAGCATTTCGACACCGTATTCATCGATCCCGCACGCAGAGGCGAGCAAGGTGAGAGACTTTATGCACTCGAACAGTGCCGTCCCAATGTCGTGGCACTCATGCCGCAGCTTCGCGAGATCACCCGCCGGGTAATTGTCAAAGCATCCCCCATGCTCGACATAAGCCGTACGCTTGAAGAGCTAACCGGCATTACCGATATCTATCTGTACGGCACAGCGACAGAATGCAAGGAACTCACAGCTGTAGTCAGCACTGACGCATCCACGGTCATCGCACCAACGATACACGCGGTGACTCCGGGAGCACCGGACATAACATTCACCCTTCCAGAAGAAGCCGAAGCCGCCCCGGAATACGCCGCTCCTGCCGAGGGGATGATAATACATGAGCCGCTGCCGGCTGTGATGAAATCCGGATGCTTCAAGCTACTTTCCACCCGTTTCAATCTTGCCAAAGCCGATCCACGCACACATCTGTACTTCTCCGACGAGCCGTCAAGCGAAGCACCCACACGTCAGTACCGGATAGAAAAACTGTATGATTTCAGCAAACGCGCGATCGCGGAATGCGCCCGCGCTTATCCGAAAGCCAACATCGCGGTGCGCGACTTCATAATAGGCGCCCCCGAACTGGCTAAGCGCCTGAAAGTACGCGAGGGAGGAGATGTGCACATCTTCGGATTCACCGCGTCGGGCAAGAGAATGCTCGCAGCCTGCTGCCGCGTATGACCCGGATGAGCCGTTATGACAAATCCTCTGTTGCATCCGGATGGGAGGATGCTGTCAGAATGGTTCAGATGGTAGGAGCTGAGACTGAGGCTGACGGGAGCGTACTGTTGTACGTGACCAAAGCCGAATGTCGATAGCGACGACCCAGATGAGCCGTTATGACACATCCTCTTAGCTATCTTTGGAATGCACGTGCTATAGCCCGCTTGTCATCACGCTCCTTTATCGCCTGACGCTTGTCGTACTCCTTCTTACCGCGCGCAATTCCTATCACCATCTTGGCGAAACCGCGTTCGCTTATGAACACACGAAGCGGCACAATCGTGAATCCTGCCTCCTGCCCAGCCTTTTCAAGTCGGGCTATCTCCTTGCGCGTCAGCAGTAGCTTGCGGTCGCGGCGCGCCGCGTGATTGTTGTATGAGCCGTAGAAATATTCCGATATATTCATATTCTTGACCCACACCTCCCCTTTCTCTACAAAACAGAAGGTATCCACCAGGCTTGCCTTACCCTGACGGATTGATTTTATCTCGGTGCCGGTGAGCACCATGCCGGCAGTAAACGTCTCAGTGATCTCGTAATCAAAGCGTGCGCGGCGGTTTTTTATGTTGATTTGTTCGGCTTTCATGAATTTTCAATTGTGTGAGATGATAAAGGCATCACGTCATCCTATCATTCTGCTTAGCAACCAGCCGAGCAGATAAGGAAGAACGATTATCGAGCAGACCGAGAACACCATGAACTTACCGGTGCGCGGCTCGTCGATGTGCATGTAGGCGGTGCCGCGGAGCAGCACTATCGCCACATAAATCGCAAGGAATCCTATGATCGGCAGATCGATCGGTATGCAGTTCTGCAGCAGATTCATCAGGGCAAGCAGCGACAGCCCGAAAAGTATATAGCTGTGGTTGCGTTGTTCCGAAGGCTCGGCATCGGTAAACCGGTGTATGTACGAAGTGAACAGATAACCGGCTATATAATAGCTCACGAAAAACTTCACAAACTCCACCGCCATACGCTGAAACAGCGCATGCCATTCAGTAGCGGCGGGATGATACAATCCTTCAAGAAGCCCCGATGCGGCTGTGACAAGCAGCAGCGGATAGAATCCGCGCGCGAGTAGACTGCGCACAGGCTCGTCAGCCTCGGCGGCATCCTTCCAACCCTGTTCGGGCGACAATATCAGCTGAAACAGAAGTTTGAGATATGTAAGCATGTCAGAATTACCCTTACAATTTCCTGCAAAGGTAGTAATTATTTGCCTAACTCACCGAAAAATTAATAATCTGCCCCGCCATCCGCCCCCATTTGCCTACGGATTTCGGCATAGCGGCAAGACCTGGAGCCGGCTGATGCGCGCGGCTGGCACTTTCTTGCCGGGGCAGGGCGAAAATTCATGATTTTTATTTAACTTTGCACACATCAACCGCAATAGGATTTTAAACCATAAAAACAGATATATGATACGCAACATACTCGCAATATCCGGTCGTCCCGGTCTCTACCGTCTCGTAAGCCGTGGCAAAAATATGCTCATCGTCGAATCACTCGCCGACGGACGCCGTATGCCCGCTTATGCGCGCGACCGTGTGTCGAGCCTCGCTGACATCTCTATCTACACTACCGATGAAGACCGTCCTCTCCCCGAAGTGCTCAAGGCTCTCGATGCCCACACCGGTCACAAGCCCGTTGATGTAGCAGCGCTCGCACAGGACGCCGATCTCCGCAACTATTTCGGAGAGGTTCTGCCTGAATTTGACCGCGAACGCGTATACTCCACCGATATCCGCAAGCTCTTCAACTGGTACAATGCCCTGCTTGCCGCCGGCATCACAAGTTTCACCGACGAAGAGGAAGAAGGAGCAGAGAAAGCCGAAGGTAACACTGCGGAATAAAACCGGCAACATGCCAGCCGCCGTAACAAACCGCCATTTCACAGGCGCCGACAGCCTCGTCGACCTTGTAAAGGAGGACTTCAATATCCTCCCGATACTCAGCCGCTTTTCCATACCCCTCGGCTTTGGCAACAAAACCATTGCCGAGGTGTGCGGAGAGTCAGGAATTGACGTCGACATTTTCCTGCTGATCGTCAACTTCATACTCACCGGACAGATAGTCAGCGAGACTCCGTCGGACACCGCCGCCAACGGAATTGTGGACTTCCTGCACAACTCACACGACTATTTCCTTACCTACAAGTTCCCACACATCCGCGCCAACCTGCTGAAAGCGCTCGACTGCCACCATTCCGACATCAATCCGGCAATAGTGCGTTTTTTTGACAGCTACATAGATCAGGTGCGGATACACTTCGCATACGAGGAGAATACGCTTTTCCCCTACATCCGGAGCATGCTTGCAGGCGAACGCACAGACTACAACATCGACATATTCCGCCGCCATCACGATGAGGTAGGCGAAAAACTCTCCGACCTGAAGAATATAATACTCCGCTACTATACCACATCGATGCCCAACCTGATGTATGATGTGCTCGTCGACATATTCAACTGCGAGGAGGATCTTGACACCCACAGCGAGATTGAGAATTTCATTCTCGTGCCGATGATAGCCGAACTGGAACTGAATAACCACCAACCACGGACGGCGCATCGTCACCGCGACCGCAAACAGCCTGAGTAATGAAACATATCACAGTGATGCTGCTCACCGACTCCGCCGTTCTGACGGCAGGCCTCCGCGCCATAATAAGCGCTACAAAAGAGGTGAGCGTCACCACACTGACAGTGACCGCCGAAGAGGCGGAAGCACGCATAGGCGTAACGCGTCCGGCAGTTGTCATAGCGGATCCGCTGCTGTTACCCCCGCCTACAGTCAACGCCATACGAAACAATTGCGAGTGGCGACCCGCATTCATATCCTTCGCCGCTGTCCCGCTGCCGAAAGCCATAGCCAACGCCTACGAAGCCAACATGCTCCTCACCGACACAAAAGAGGAGATAATCGGGACAATAACCAGGCTCACAGCCGAGGCTGAGGCACAACCTGACTCATCACGCGAGCTTAGTCCACGCGAGAAAGACGTAGTGGTGGGAATAGTCAAGGGGCTTTCAAACAAAGAGATCGCCGCAGAAATCAACGTTTCTGTCAATACCGTGATGACCCACCGAAGAAACATAGCGGCAAAACTGCAGATCCACTCCGCAGCCGGACTGACAATCTACGCCATAGTCAGCAAACTCGTAAACATTGAAGACATCAAGGATACAGTCAGCTGACACTTACAAACGCAAATATATCCACAAAAAACCGGTGTGCCAAAACTCGTTGACACACCGGTTTTTATATGTATAGCTGCTTTCAGGTTGCACTCACCGGCGCTCACTCGGGCACATAGATGATCCGCCCGTCCTCAAGCTCGTAGGCTATGCCCACTTTGCGCCCTTTGTTCCCGTCGGCGCTGCTCTGATCTTCCGAAGGGGTGTAACGGTTTATCTCGTTTCCCTCCTTTGTTATGATCTCCATGTTGTCCTGCCCGGGATTCTTCACCATCGTGAAATCATCGGCTGAAAGCATCTCGGTCATACTGTACCGCGACACGAGAGCTACCATCAGGGCAAGCGCGAACACCATCGCCACATCAAAGAGATTTGCCACGACACTCATCGGGTCGGCATCATCGGCTGCTGCGCCAAGACGTCCTGTTATTCTGCGGCGGCGCATGAGCGGTTCTCTTTTTCGTTGATAAGTGATGCTATCAGCTCCAGATCGCTCAGACGACGCATCTGCCAGCGCTGCTTAGCCTGTTTTGTCAGGAAGCCTATGGCGCTTGCAAACAGACCCACGACCGTTGTTGCGAAAGCCACCTGCATATTGTAAGCCATAGATGCTATATCGCCCGCGGCAAGACCTACAAGAGCGGGACCCATAGGTATCAGGGTTCCCATAAGTCCTACGGTCGGACCCATTTTCGCGAGGGTCACCGAAAGACTGAGATCCTTGTCGGAAGCGATCTCCACTTCTGAGAGAATATGCTCGATCTGTGCAGGTGAGCGGCGCGCCTCGAACAAGCGACGGATATAAATCACCGTCGAGTCAGTGGTCTGTTCCGGAAGCATCTTCTCAAACTCATCGAGATTCGCGGCATTAAGTTTTTCGAGCGGGCGGCGTAACAGAGCCTCGTTACGGCGCATGGACTGATACTGCCCGAAGAAGCCGCCTAACAGGATCAGGGCACGGATGAACAGGAATATGAGTACGAGTACAACCGGCACGAGAAGTCCGGTGGAGATCCAATAAAGAATGTCGGAAATGTATGTCATTGCTATCGTTTTTTGATTACTTTTCTATCGTTAAATTTTTTACTTATCCGGGCATCACCTGTTTCCCTGCCCGACGGCGCCAGATCAGCCAGCCCGCAGCGGCACCGAGAGCAACAAGCCCCACCACCGTCGCAAGCGGCAGCCACTCAATCTCGCCGACACCCTGCACTGCAGTGGTTCCGTTTACTGTCACCACCACAGCCATCATGGCAATGAAGAGATTGAGCAGAAACATCAGCTCCAGGCGAAGTTCCTTCTCCGGAAGCAACCACCTAACACCGAACACACATAATGGAAACGCCACCGCCACTATTGCCGCAAGAGTCCACGCAACAGTCGCGAAATCGCGTCCGGGGAAACTGAACACCGCCGTAACCAGCAGACTGAACAGCACCATGAAAATTGTCACTCCCGGATATAGCCGCAGCAGGCGGTAACCCCATATTGTCGATTTTTTCACCTTGCCGGCGGTGCGCAGATAGGCGGCGAGCATACAGTAGGCGATGCTCAGAGCCACGTCGACACAAAGCAGCACGGAGGTGTCGCGCATCAATGCCGGACGCTGCAGCCAGTCAGCGATCTGGGTACGGCTCTGCTCTATAGCCACCTCCCAGAGACAGCCGATGAACAGAGCACACACAACCGACATTACCGCAAGAGTGACGTAGCCCGAAAAGGTATGCTTCAGCACAAAACTGAGCACCACCAGCAGCATCAATACTATTATTGCTGTTTCCAATTCTCCTGATTTAAAGAGTTAGTTTTACGGCGACGGCGCACGAGCACTGCGACGATCACCAAGATCACGATCACAATTACAATGATCACGACAGTAGATATGGTGCGCTGGGTCGACTGCGCGTCGGCACTCATGGTCTCCTTCTTCATCACCATACCCTTGTCGGCATTATCGACACTTACTTTACGAGCCTTGTCGATATCCGCACGGTACTGCTGCGCCTGTTCCGGATCAACCTTCTGCGCTATGAAGTCGCGCAACTTGGCGTTATCCATCACACGCTGCGAGCCCGAAGGACCGTACTTGTTCACCAGTTCCGTGTGCAGCCGGGCGAGAGCCGCGAGCTGCTGATCAGTGGCTTTCCACATACCCTTGCGTGCACTCTCAAGCATTGTCGCGCTGACATCCTCAAGAGCCGCCGGGTTCTGCTTCTCATAGAAGTTACGTATGCCCAGATCATGCTTGTCGGCTACATAGACGTCGTAGATCTCATCCCACATCTCATTGTCGATGGCATCGGGCTTGGTCACGTTCCATCCGAACGTATTGTTGACGATCTCGGCGATCTCACTTGCCGACGACGCGCCACCTTTCATGCGCTCCTTGATATATGTGGGATTGAATATGGTCGAGCGGCTCTCCACGCCTATCGCCTCCTTCACCTCCTGCATACGCATGTTGTTATGGTTGCGGTAGTCACTCAGGTATGCGTCAGGATCTTTTCCGGTAACATTACGTACCGCCAGATTCAGACCACCCATGAACTCATATACGTGATCAAGGCTCAGAGCGCCCCAGGTATTGCTCTGGCGCGGCTGAACCACCGCATCCGTACCGCCGAGTGCCGCCTCGAAAGCATATTGTTTTACAGTCTCCCACTCGTCCTCCTTACCGTAGAAGGCACCCATGTTGTTTAGATAGACATCGGCTATCGAATGCTCGTCGTCCCACTTGTCAGACGCCTGTACCATTCCTTGTATACCGGTACCGTAGTTACCGTTAAGACCGCCGAACACACGATAGAGCGCGACTTCACGTGCCTCGCGTGGTGAAAGCCCTTTCTCTGTGAGTTTTGCCTCAGCCTCGGTAGCTCCGAGACTCACCTGATTTGTGAACGCCTCGTCATTGCCCGCAGCCGCAGCCATCTCAACCGCGCGGTTGATGAGGAACAGGCGCGATGCCGCGAGGTCACGGAGCTGACCGGAGGTCTGGACCACAACGTCGATACGCGGGCGTCCAAGTTCTTCCGACGGGATCAGACGCAGGTCAGTGACACGTCCGAACGCGTCGCGCACCGGCTCCACACCAAGCATGTAAAGCACCTGGGCAATTGTCGCACCCTCGGTCTCGATAAACTCTCCGCTCCAGAGTGTGTAGCTAACCTTACGCGGAATGCTGTCGTTGTGACGCTCACGGTAAAGTTTGATAGTATTGTCGGCAAGCTGCTTGCCCTTCTCCCATGCCGCCTCCGATGGAGTGGCTTCGGCATTCACGCCGTAAAGATTACGTCCGGTAGGCAATGTATTGGGGTTCACGATCGGATCTCCACCGGGCGACGGAGCTGTGTAACCACCGGCAAGGGCATTGAGCATAGATCTGAGTTCGATCTGAGGGCTCTCCCGCAGTGCCGTGCCATATTTGCCGACATTGAGCAGAGCGCGCTCGATATTCATTATCGCGGCAGCCTCCTCAAGCTGTTCCTTAGTGTAGTCAGGCTTTTCCGCCTGAGCCTTCATCATCGCCATCATATCCTTCATACCCGCCTTTGAAGAAGATGACGAACTGTCTGCCTCCTCACCTTTCATAGCCGCTTCCATGCTCTTCAGAGCTGAGGCGGGAGCGCCCATTTTCTTAGCCATAGCAAGAGCCTTCTCCGGCGAGATATGCTTAGCCATGGCACGCATCTTCTCGCGGCGTTCGTCGGCTGCACGCTGCTGGTTCACCGGCTTGCCACTCATAGCCATCATCATTGCCGCCATACCGGTCGGACGGTTATTGTACTCTTCGATCTCGCGGGCAAGTGCAAGCTGGTCGGGAGTTATGCCGGCGTATGAGCAGACGAGCTGGTCATTAGCGGCGGATGGATTGGCAATCAGGCGATCGACAAGCGCGCGGGCAGGAGTTATATAGCGAGCCGTAAACAGTGACTTATGCTTTTCAATACCCGCAGGAGCACGGTGACGCAGCTTGTCGAGAGCGAGCAGTGGGTAAGCGAGAGGATCGACGCTCATCGAGCGCACGCTGCTCTCTATGCGTTCTTTCTCGTAAGGCACGCCCATAGTATAGAGCTGCCCGACGATTTTCTCATTTGCAAGTTCTTCGGCAAACTGCTCGATGCGTGCCACATCAGCCTCAGTATAAGGCTCAGGAGAGAGCGAATCGAGACCGAGCTCACGCCCGATACCGAGGCGCTCCGTGTGGCGGCGCACCTGAGCTGCTGCCGAAGCGAGACGGTCGGCATTGCCCGACTCCAGATTGTCGTTGTACATCTTTATAGCCTCGGTCAGTTCACGGTATATGCCGCGTACGCTGCTTTCCATGAACGGAGGTGTAAGATATGACTGCAGTCCGGCGTATGAGCGACGTTTAGCGATCATGCCCTCACCGACATTGCCGATTGTATACACATAGAAGTGAGGAAGATCGTTTATCAGACGATCCGACCAATCATCGGCGCTGAGAGCTACCTGTTTGCGAGGAGTGTACTCCAGACCGCCGTGGGTGCCGAAATGTATTATTGCGTCAGCCTCAAAACCCTTCTGGATCCACAGATAAGGGGCAATATACGAATGAGGCGGAGCCATATCCGTGCCATGGACCATTGCGAAACTGTCATCACCGCCACCGGCTGCCGGCTGCGGGAGAATCACGACATTGCCGAACTCCAGGCGAGCCACGGCAAGCGAGCTGTCAGGCATAGCCATATAATTGCCGGGGAATTCCCCGAAAGCATCCTTAACCTCCTGGTAATTCTCCGGGCGCAATACTTCTGAAGCCCAACGCTCATAATCACTGCGTTTGATAAGGAGCGGATTGCCGTTCTCCAGGAAATCGGCGATGGCGCCCTCTGAGTATGAGCCGAACACCGGGCCATACTTCTGTATCATGCGTCCAAGCTCATCGGCATTTGCCGGAAGCCCGTCCACGCGATAACCAGCATCGCGCAAGCTGCAAAGCAGATTGTAGATCGAAGGCACGACCTCCATTCCCGACGCCACGAGAGCGTTTGAGCCGGAACCCTTGAAATATACTATGGCTACTTTCTTGCGGGAGTTAGGTTTGTCGGCAAGGGCTATGTAACGGTTCACATTGCTTACAAATGTCTCCAGGCGCTCAGGAATAGTGAACGGCTCCTGCAGTCCATCCTCCCCCTCACGGTGCGCGAAAAGCACAAACGGACGAATCGCGCCGTCGATCTCAGGAGTAACGATGCTCTGCGACATGAATCCGCCGCTCATACCCATCTTGTCAGCCTCCCACTCTGTAGCAAGACGGTTGACATTAAGGGGTGAGAACAACGGTATATTGCGATCCTTGAGGTAGTCGACCATATAATCACCCATACGTCCGTGAGCCATATTGATCATTGCACGCGGGACGATGGAATCGGCATGACCCGCACGGAGGAAAGTATTTATATCGCGGATAGCATAAACAGTATTGCCGGTCTCTTCAAGGCGGCGCACGAGATCTGTCGGATCGCCCATGGCACCGCACACTATGATTTCCGGTGCCTCCGGATTATACCGGTCGTTTTTCTTCAGATACTCACGGTAATCGGCTACAGAATTGAATCCGAGATCCTCTCCGTCAGGATCGCTGAAATCGGAATGATACATCATATCGCTCGCCGACTCCACCGGCTCACCCGGTTCGGGAGCCGCCGTGATCTTACGGTCTATGTTGCGGCGCACGTAGCTGAGAAGATTCCGATAATTCGTCCTGCCGCCACCAGAGAGATAATGTGCGAGATCGGCAGCCTGCACCGAATCCACGCTCACGATATAATTATCGGGATTGGTCACGGCGGTCGAGAGCACAGGAGTGCCGGAGTTTGCCGCCTTTATGAGGGCTTCGCGCTGCTCGGCGGTGACACGGAGTCCCATACCGTTGACAAACACCATGTCATAGTCGCCAGCCTTCTCCAGTTCCTCCGGCGACAGTTCATAAAGCTTGATCCAGGAGTTGTCGTTAGCTTTCGACATCTGCCCTAACTGCAGCACCTGATAATTGACAAACGCCACTTTCGTCGTGCTGAAGTAGCGTTGCCATACCGCTATGCACGCAACAATCACCGCCAGCACTGCTATGCCGGCGATGATATTGCGACGGTTGAATTTCAATTTCATTTTTGCCATCGTTCTTATCGTGGTTCTTTCTTACGTTATTTGTTCAGAGTCGTGTGAGTTTGTCGACATCAATGCTCAGACCCACGCTCAGCGAGGTGCCGGTGGTGGTCGGCGAGCTGCTGTAATAATAGTGCGGGCGATAGTTGAACAGGTTGTCGACAGTCAGGTTGATATTTATACCGTCGAGCACCGTCTGGCTCAGGTTGAGCTTCCACATAGTATAGCCGGGGTAATGCACCCGCTCCGTATCCTCATAGTTGGTCACCGAGGTGAATTCATCGACATCGACTGCCGAGAGAATACGTCCGTGAAGCGACACGTCGAAACCGTAGCGGCGCCACTCCTTACCGTAATTAAGGCGGACGGTTGCCGAGTGCGGGCGCGTCGAAGATACAGTCGGCGAACCCTTCGACACATGCTCATTGGTATATACATAAGAGACGCGCGCACCTACGCCGCAACGCCAGCGGGCGTATGCGTTCATCTCAATGCCCCCGATGCGCATCTTCGGAGTGTTGACATACTGCTGTCCGCCGAGAGCCTGGTTCCAGACGGTGGTGATATGATCATCGACAAGGTTGTAGAAACCTATGGCGGTGATGTTGTAGTTGCCGCGCGAGTACTCTGCCGAAAGAGAGAAGTTGTTTGAAGTCTCGCTCTTAAGGTCAGGATTGCCGTAGATCATGAAGATATTAGCCATGTTGAAGTTCATGTACATCTCCTTAAGCGTTGGCGCACGGAAACCGCCTGCATAGGATGCACGGAATGTCATGGGGCGCATTTTATACATCGCTCCGAGTTTTGCCGTCATATGATCCGCTTTCGACTCGCTGAAATAGTCATAGCGCAGCCCGCCGATGAGGTTGAAATGCTTGGTGACATCCCAGTCAGCCTGGGCGTAGGCATCAGCGGTATACTGATGATAGCTTCTGCCATCCTCAAACTGGTACGACATGAGATAATCGCGCATGAAATCACCGCCGACAGTCAGCCCCACCGATGCGGGCAACTCTGTGGAGTAACGTCCGGCTACGGTGTGCTGCACATTGCTGTAATCGCGGATATCAAGGCGTGTTGTGGTGTAATAGTCGCTCTTGTCATACTGATCATAACCGTAGCTCAGCTCCGCCGACGATTTCTTCCACTCGTACACACCGCGCAGACCGCCGGTGAAATCGCGGTAACGGTCGTGGGCATCGGCGCTGGCATCACGCTGGCGGAAAAAGTATCCGGCACGTCCGGTGAGTGCGAGTCCGTCGATCGGACGGTAAACCAGACGCTCCTTGAGATTCCATGAGTGGTGTCCGTAGACCTCGCTGTAGTCACCACCCTCCGAGACGCTTGTCTTAAGCTCTATCGGATCGGATTTCACGAACTGGGCGGTGGTGACCGACGTCACTTTACCCTGCTTGAAACCAAGCTGACCGCCATAGCGCTGCGAATTGTGATCACCGTAGCGGCCGTTGAGGTTTAGTTCCCACGGCTTTGTCGGCTCGGCACTGATGATGTTAACCACGCCGCCCACGGCATTCGAGCCATAGAGCGATGAGCTCGCACCTTTCACGATCTCCACACGGTCGACATTCGTAAGGTTCAGACGGTTATAGTCGACATTATCCAGTGTCTCACCCGCTTGACGTTCGCCGTCAACAAGGAAAAGCACCGAATTGCCGCCGAAACCGGTCATGTTGAGCGAGGTCTGCTGGTTCATGCTGAAAGAGAACTCTATGCCGGGTAGTTCCGACTGCAGCAGGTCGCCGATATTGGTGGCGTCTGTGCGCTTTATGTCGGATGAGGTGATGAGTCGAGTCACTATCGGCGCATCCATCAGCAGTTTGGGAGTGCGTGTGGCTGTGACTGTTACAGCCGCGAGGTCGATTCCCGAGGCTGCGAAGTCTTCACCGTCGTCAGCTATGGAATCTACGGGCTCTGTGGCGTTGAGTGTTGCCGCAGCGGCAAGCATGGCTGCGAGCATGGTATTTTTTATATACACTGTGAATCTGAATTTTGGGGTAACGGATGAATGAAGAGGGCTGAGAGAGGCGTTATCAAAATTTTAGCGGATAGATGTAATCGATTGTCATGAATCCTTTCACACCGGCATTATCCATGTAGTTGACAAGCTTGATGGCGGCATGTGTGCCGTCGGCAAGTTCCAGGAGATACACACGGTCGCTCATCGAATAGCTCGGAGGCATGGAGCTTGTATCGACATTCAGCCACCCGGAGAGTGTGGGGTTGTAGAACGACTCATCATAGACAAGATAACCATCCATCATGTGCGACATGTCGACAGTGATCTTATTGGTCGTCCAGATATCCTCGGTCCATTCGCCTGCGGGAGCGGATGTCAGTGAGGCTGCCTGTGCGAGCGAAGTGAGCGATGTAGCCATAACACGCCCTGAATTGGTCTTCGTGTCATAGCGGTGCACCGCAAAATCCCACTTTTCCGGCTCGGTGTTCTCTTCTCCGCCGATCTCCTCGCTCACTGCGCGGCGGTTGTGAAGGTCGAGATAGTTCCACACGGTGTAGCTCGAGGCATCGATGTAGATACGCATCGACCCGTCATCACCGGCACCGATGAAACCGTAGTCGGTATCAAACTTTGTCGACTCATCCTCATTGTCATAGATACCCGAAAACATGCCGTTGCATGAGCTGAGCAGCGCCACGGCTGTCACAGCCGCCCCTAATTGGCTGACGTTAAATAATTTCTTGAATTTTATATTCATTGTTGCACTGTTTTTTCCGGTTATGCGGACGCCCATAGTCGTCCATTGGTTTTCACAATGCAAAATTACTGCCGTACCTCCCCCTCCGAAATACCGTAAAACAATGATTTTGGAGGCGACCTGTCTCCCCTCCCTCACTAATTTTAATTAAAAGCCCGTCGTGCTGCCCCTCTACGCACACATGATGAGCACTGCCGTGTAGGCTACGAAGCACGCCACCATCACCGCACCCTCACCACGCGTTATCGTACGCTTCTTGATGATCCATCCGAACAGCCAGAATAGCACAGCCGAGCCGGTCATGGTCAGCAGCTCGAAATTACCTATGCCTCCCATTGTAAGCGGATGTATCGTAGCCGATGCACCGAGCACCAGGAAGATGTTGAAAATACAACTGCCCACAACGTTGCCTATCGCCAGTCCCGACTGTCCCTTGACAGCCGCCACCACCGAAGTGGCGAGTTCCGGAAGCGAAGTCCCGACAGCCACAACCGTCAGACCGATCACGGCATCGCTCACGCCAAGCACCGATGCCAGCGCCGACGCCTTGTCGACAAATATGTCGCCACCCCAGATCAGTCCGGCAAGCCCCACGATGATCTTGCCCACGCCGAGTGCCAGCTCCTTGCCGCTGACCGCCTCCGCTGACACGGCAACGCCACCCGCGGCTGCGCTATCATCGCCACGCCGGGCTATATTGAATGTATGCCGCATGAATATCACGAAAAACAATAGAAGCAGCAGCCCGTCCACACGCGACAGTCCGTCGGAGCCGTCGCCGTCGAGCAGATGCCCGTTGGCGCACACCAGCAGAGCCACCGATGCGAGCACCGTCAGCGGGAGTTCCGTGGTCATATTGTCACGGTCCACCTTTATCGGACGTATCAGCGCCACTACGCCGACAATCAGCAGCACATTGAATATATTGCTGCCCACCACGTTGCCTATAGCGAGCCCTCCCGATCCTTTCATAGCCGACACCACGCTGATCACCAGCTCAGGAGTCGACGTGCCGAACGCCACCACCGTCAGACCTATCACAAGTTCGCTTATGCCGAAACGCTTCGCCACCGTCGAGCCGCCGTCGGTAAGCCAGTTGGCACCATAGAGTATCATCGCCAGGCTCACGAGTATGAGCAGTATGTTCAGTATCATAATTATCAATTATTGGATATTATCAATTATTGGATTCGTCCGGGCAAAATTACACATTTCGCCTGCAATTATAACACCGCCCGACGCACACAACGCCTGCTAACGACTGTTAAAAACCAACCCCTCGACTACTGATTTTTATCATATCGCTTCATTTTTGCGCCCATTTTTGGCTAATTTTGCGCTTCAAACGAAAACTCACAAACACTATGCAACAAGATCATAAGCGCACACTCATCACTACCGCTCTCCCCTACGCAAACGGTCCGGTACACATCGGACATCTTGCCGGTGTCTACGTCCCTGCCGACATCTACGCCCGGTTTCTGCGGCTTCGCGGCGAGGATGTGCTCATGATCGGCGGCAGCGACGAGCATGGAGTGCCTATCACCATCAAGGCGCGCGAGGAGGGTGTGACCCCGCAGGACATCGTGGACCGTTACCACGCCATAATCCGCGACTCCATGAAGGAGCTGGGCATAACGTTCGACATATATTCACGCACTACGTCCGACATACACCGCCACACCGCATCCGAGTTTTTCCGCCACCTCTATGACCAGGGCAAATTCGTGGTCAAGACCTCCGAACAGCCCTACGACGCCGAGGCGGGTGAGTTTCTCGCCGACCGCTACGTAGCCGGCACATGCCCGCACTGCGGCAAGGAGGCTTACGGCGACCAATGCGAGGCGTGCGGATCATCACTATCCGTCACCGACCTTATCGACCCCCATTCGCGCCTGACATCCGCTCCCGTCAGCTGGCGCGAGACCACACACTGGTATCTCCCCCTCCAGGACTATGAGCAGGCACTCCGCAAATGGATACTCGACGGACACCGCGAGTGGAAGACCAACGTCTACGGTCAGTGCAAGTCGTGGCTCGACATGGGGCTGCAGCCGCGTGCCGTCAGCCGCGACCTCAAGTGGGGCGTACCCGTGCCGGTCGAGGGTGCCGAGGGAAAGGTGCTCTACGTATGGTTCGACGCCCCGATCGGATATATCTCCAACACCAAGGAACTCCTCCCCGACTCATGGGAAAAGTGGTGGAAGGATCCCGAGACCCGCATCATCAACTTCATAGGCAAGGACAACATCGTGTTCCACTGCATAGTGTTCCCTGCGATGCTCATGGCTTACGGCGACGGATTCCAACTGCCCGACAATGTGCCCGCCAACGAGTTCCTCAACCTCGAGGGCGACAAGATATCCACATCGCGCAACTGGGCTGTGTGGCTCCACGAGTATCTCCGCGACTTCCCCGGACGTCAGGACACACTGCGCTACGTCCTCACCGCCAACGCACCCGAGGCGAAGGACAACGATTTCACCTGGGCTGACTTCCAGGCTCGCAACAACAACGAGCTCGTAGCTATCCTCGGAAACTTCGTCAACCGCGCCACAGTGCTAACCCACAAATACCTCGGCGGCACTGTACCCGCCGCCGGCGAGCTCACCGACATCGACCGCACCATGCAGCGCGAGGTCGCCGAAGCATCCGCACGCCTCACCGAAGCCCTCTCCACATTCCACTTCCGCGAGGGGCTGCGCGAGGCTATGGAGATAGCCCGCATAGGCAACCGATACCTCCAGGAGACACAGCCCTGGCAGCTCGCCAAGACCGACACCGCACGCATGGAGACCGTGCTCAACCTCTCGCTCCAGATCTGCGCCAACCTCGCCATTGCGTTCACACCATTCACACCGTTTGCCGCAAGCCGCCTCGCCGCAATGCTCCGCCTCGGCGACCTCAGCTGGAATCAGCTCGGCTCCTTCGACATCGTGGCAGCCGGCATCGAGATCGCACAGCCCGAACTGCTCTTCGAGAAGATCGAGGACGAGGCGATACAGCGGCAGACCGAGCGCCTTGAGGAGATCAAGCGCACCAACAAGCTCAAGGCATGGCGCCCCGAACCGCAGGCTCCCGATATCGACATCGACACCTTCGACCGCGCCGACATCCGCGTCGGCACGGTGCTCGAATGCACCAAGGTGCCCAAGGCTGACAAGCTGCTCCGCTTCAGCATCGACGACGGAACAGGCACACCCCGCACCATCGTCAGCGGCATCGCGCAGCACTACGCTCCCGAAGAACTCGTGGGCAAGCAGGTGTGCTTCATCGCCAACCTTCCCCCGCGCAAGCTCAAGGGTATAGAGTCGCAGGGCATGATACTCTCCGCAGCATCTGCCGGTGGCAAACTCGTGGTGATCGGCCCTACAGGCGCCGTAAGCCCCGGATCGCAGGTGAAATGACACAATCCCACGCCATGCAGCCCGCACATCGCCCCCGCATACTGATCATCTATACCGGTGGTACCATCGGCATGATCGAGAACCCCTCGACAGGGTGTCTCGAACCGTTCGACTTCACCCACCTCATCGACAACGTGCCGAAGGTGCGCAAGCTCAACTTCGACATCGACAACGTCTCGTTCACACCGATCGATTCGAGCGACATGTCGCCCGCCCACTGGGTAGAGATCGTGCGCACCATCGGCGAGAACTACCGCCTCTACGACGGCTTTGTGCTCCTCCACGGCACCGACACCATGGCGTACACCGCCTCCGCGCTCTCCTTCATGCTCGAAAACCTCGCCAAACCGGTCATAATCACCGGATCGCAGCTACCCATCGGCGAGGTGCGCACCGACGGCGAGGAAAACCTCATAACCGCCCTGCAGATTGCCGCACAGACACGCGACGACGGGCGACCGATGGTGCAGGAGGTGGCGATCCTCTTCGAGAACTACCTTTGGCGCGGCAACCGTGCCACGAAGATGAGCGCCGACAACTTTAACGCCTTCAAGAGCAACAACTACCCCCCTCTGGCGCAGATCGGACTCGGCATACACTACAATGACGACGCGCTCTACCGCCGCAACGAGCGCCGACCGCTGCGCACACACGTCACACTCGATTCCGACGTGATGTTCATCGACCTCTTCCCCGGCATCACCGAGCGCACGCTGCGTCATCAGCTCGCCACCCCCGGCGTAAAAGGCATAGTGTTGAAAACCTACGGCGCCGGCAACGCCCCCACCGCCCCATGGTTCACCAGCGCCATCGCCGAAGCCATCGCGCGCGGCATTGTGATCGTCAACGTCACACAATGCGTCAACGGAGGTGTCACCAAGCGCTATGCCGCCGGCGACGCACTCAGCGCCACAGGCGTAATCTCCGGAGCCGACATCACCGCCGAAGCCGCCATCACCAAGATGATGCACCTCTTCGGGCTCAACCTATCCCCCGCCGAAGTCGCCGAAAGCTTCACCCAATCCCTCTGCGGCGAAATCACCGCCTGACCCTATAGCATAGAGTGCTGCATGGCTTAAGTACGGGGCGGAGACATATTTCATTCCGCAGGATGAAATTGTCTCCGGGTAATTGCTACACCCGCCCCCTACTAGGCGACAAGATGTTACAATGTTGTTAAATTTTGGGCAGGAATTTTGCGCACATCGACGATGCACACTAATTTTGCGATGCAAGGCTGCACGACAACCGTTTACGCTTGCGGCAGCCACCTTGTTTAGAAAGTGTATTTAGGAAAGTGTACAAAATAACCCAAGTTTTACCCCCCCCCGCAAACCATCTGTTTATCAGACGTTTGCACACCTCATTGAGGTTCGCCTCAATGGGTCGTCTCCGTGAGTCTGCGCCCTGAACCGATCTGCGGCGCGCCGGCTCGCGGCATTCTCATGCCTGTAGCCAACCTCTTTCCTTACCCCTCCACCGACATGCGCGCCGTCGCCTACCACCTCCCTCCTCTCAAATACAAAATGTACAAATAAAACGTATACAGGAATGAAGAAACTTTTACTAAAGTTTGCCGCCCTCGCGCTGCTTGCCCTATCCCCGCACGCGCCAGGAGCAAGCGCACAGACATCCACGGGACACATGGATTTCCAGTTGCGTACGGCGGATCATAACACAGACCTGAAAATCATAGGTCGCTACGACAAGGATCTGAACTACGTCGATGAAACACTCGACTGGCTCGACAACTCGCTATACTTCCTCACGTCTGGCAGTGATAATGCCACAATCGGTCAATACGCTCTTACCAGCAACACCACTGCAAAAGAGGGTTACGACAAGTATTGTGGCATAGCGAAATTGGAGAACTCAGATATGACCATAGAGTTTGATTATACCAATGCTCTGGTCAACGACGCCAGTACGAAAAATCTGATTAAAAACCGCTACACCGTATCTACGTATATCAGTAAAGATACAACTCGAAATGGAGCAAAACATATACGTGTGTTTCCGGGCGTGAAGATCAAGATCACTCCTAAAAAGAATAAGCCGATAAGCAAAATCAAGATCACGTCGTTCAAAGAGAGCAATGGTCCGAATAATACGACCATAAAGTATCTTGATTTCTTCAACAAGAATGTGACATCCATCACACCCGCATCGTTCACCGCAACTGACGCTGTACTTCAAACGGGCACCACTGATCCGCTTGTTAACTCACGTACATACCTCACAACCATTCAGCCTGATGAAATGTTTGGCGAGAATGCCAACGAGTTTGTGTTTGAGATCAGTAAGAATGAATGCGTGTCTATGTACCAGAATAGCATTAACGACACAAAACTTCAGACGGCAAGCACTATGGTCACAAACAGCAACTACCTTCAATACGCGCTGTCGATCATGGCAATTGACATCGAGTATTTCGAGGGCGAGGTTCCGGCGTTTGTCAACCAGAATGTTGTAGGACTCGTCTCCGACGTGAAGTATTGGGACAAGGCCGCTTCTAAATGGGTCGTACCGACAAAGACCGCTTTCACTGGCGAAACTGAGAAATTCAAGATGGGCGATGTCATCACCGAGTTCCGCCGCTCAGAAAAGAGCAAAGCAGGAATGCCCACAGTCTCTCTTAAAAGAATCGGACATTCATATCTCGGCGCCCATATCGGCACCGAATTCCGTTCATACATCGATCCGGCTGTCACTTTCAAGGGCAAAGAGACCCCGGTTTATCAAGCTGACTACTACGCCAACTATAACACTTCATCAGGAACATATAAGTATCCGACAGCCTACCGATCTTCAGCTAACCTCAACAGCCAGCAGATTGAGGGCGTCACATTCAGCCGTCAAACTTCATATGAGGATCCCGACGATGCCTGGGTGTTCTCGCTTGAAAGTCTGAATGGAGTGAGCCATGCCTGGGTAATGGCGCAGGTCAATAACGGCAGCTATGACCCCTTCGCTGCATCAGTCTCGTCGACAACAATGGCAAACGTCACAAACGGCACTCTACCCGCCGTGGTGTTCGAGAAAGTTGTGCTCACAGCGGCAAGCGAGACCAAGCCTGCCGACTATATAGAGAAACCATATGTTCCTGTTGCACCCACAATACCTACCCCGACCGGAGGTGTGGTTCAACCAAGCGGTGACCTATCGGTGTCTGAACCTACAGATATAACGCCCACAGTTACCACCGATGCTAATTTCACTGACGAATATTCCGATCTGAAGTTCTACTATATCTTCTCCGAGACCCCTATTGAGCAGTTCGACCGCTCGAAAGCCACGCTGCTTAGTGACGGTGCATCTGTAAAGATTGCATCAAAAGGCACACTATATGTTGTTGCCGTTGGAGAGAAAGACGGCGTGGAATATGAAAGCCTTCCCGCTGCACAAAACTTCGACTATTTCACCATTCTCCCGGTAACATCATATGCCGACCTAATCAAACCTGAGAATGAAGGCAAGATCGTGCGTATCGACTATATCACCAAAGTGCTCAACGCCGGTGCGTTGGTCACAGACGCCACTAAGAACCAACGCAACGTAGCATACTTGTTCGATAAGGATGGCAATACTTTTAAGGTTACATCCAAAGCACCATCAGGTCACAAGAATGCCGATGGCTCCACCACACTGCTTCCGAACAGTATTAAGCCGCTAACCAACGGGAATACCTGGCCTAAAGACGAATTCGTCCGTCCGGAAACAGTGGTCGGCAAACTTACATTTGTCAAAGGGAACCCAGTGATTCAGATTATGGATCGCATAGGTGAGGATCAGTTCGACTATTATTTCTTTAACAATACCACTGCAGCAGCGGCTACGGCAGCCGAAGTAGGTGTCGAGCTTTCTGATTTCCAACGGTTCTATATGACTGACGAACTTAAGCCTGAACACTGGGGCAAAATCGTTGCGCTTAATCATGCAAGTGCGTTTGACCGGGAGAACAAGACCGTAAAGGAGAACGGCACCGGAAAGACCGTACATCTGGTGTATGGTCTCGATGTCCGCGGAATCAGTAATCTGTATTCCACTTACGCTAATGATCCGGTATTGAAGGCGGGAGGTGCCGATGAGACGGATATATTTACCGTGCTCGGCGTTGTGGACTACGACGAAGAAACCGGCGATTTCTATCTTAATGTGCGCAGTGGTGGCGCCCAGTTTGAACAGGCGATACCTACCGGCATACAGGCTATTGACGGCACGTCAGCACTGAACACCTCACTCACGCAGGTTGAAGCCCCCGAGGGTTACGACTTCGCCTTCGAGGGAGCCATAACTAATGCACTCAACTGGAAATTTGACCGCACTCAGGCAGAGGCGGATGCCAAGTTGGCGGATGCCTACTACTATGTCTATGACTACAACGACGAGAATCATAAGATGCTCGGTTCGTCGTCTCTGAAGGTTACAAAAACAGCTGTAGCCACAGGTACATATAATAGCTATGTGCCCACATATGTTGACGGAGTGGCAAATATCGCCATAGTGTCGAGAAACCAAAACACCAACGCTTTCTCAGGAATGCAACCACTGTATGAAACGAAACCAGTGCTTGTCAAAGTCACCGACTTTGTAAGAGCAAATCCGGTTTACGCTTCAATAGCAGAACTGCGTGAGAATTACAAAGATGTCAATCCTGACGACCTTGACGATACGAAGATCGCCCGAGTTGAGACTGAACAACCCGGAGAGATGGTTGTAGTAGCGGTCGGCAGAGACTTTATGGCGGCTCGCGACAAAGAAGATGCTGCAGGTGAGAATATCATGTTGTTCTATTACGACGGTGGAATCTCGGCACTTAATCAAGTATACCGCTTTAAGTCCGGGTCGAATGCCACCGTCAGGTACCGCGCATTTATGGCGGGGGATCCAATGTCGAAATTCAATGGTCACCCAACAATCAAGGACGGAAACTTTGTTGTAGACCTTACCGGATTTAATCTCAACGCAATGGTATCCGGTGGCTCAACGACAACTGAGTGGGTTGGTCAAGGAGTTAACACTCCAATATATGCCTCGCTTATCACTGACGAGGCACTAACGGAAAATGTAGACGCTCCGGAAACACGCAAGCTCACTGCCAATGATTTCAACCACCTCATTATCCTCAGCGACCTCACGGTTAAGATTACAGGCGACGCTGCGTCTGAAGAGGGTGAGACCGTAACGGCAACCACCGCTACACCTCTCGCTCTTACCTGGGATTACTTCCTGACAACCGACGAGGCTGACTCACATAAGGCTCTCGTACGCCAGGCGAGCGACGATGCGAAGTTTACAGTAGAAGGTATCGTACTCAACGATGGCAAAGGCGGTGTACGCCTTGAAGTCCTCAGCCTTTCCATCACTCCTGACCGCGTAAACGTCTGCTATCATGAGGGTCATGATTCATACTTCACAGGATTAGAGTTCACAGATGATCAGGCTGACCGTCTTGTAGAAGCACGCGGAGCAAAACTGCGCCGCACCGGAGAGGAGGGCAACTATACCTACCTGTTAGAGCTTAATAAACAGGTCGCACTAACATGGACTTCGGAGATGGCGACTCAGAAGACCGCACACCTGAAGCTGATCGAGGATATTATCGTCGGACAGCGTATCAAGACTGATGAGGATGGAAATCCGCTGTCCAATGATAGTGGCGTGGGATATCTTATTGAGGATATAGGCAATTTCGACGAGAATCCCGACCTCTCAACCATGATGTATAATATTTCCGGCTTCCTACGTGTAGCCGAAGATGGCACTCAGACTATTGAGGTCATGGATCTCAAAGCTCTCAACAAGGCTGCTTTCAGAACACGCTTATTCTCCTACGGTCGTGGTTCTTCCGATATCGGTTTCGGTGGAGTGTCCGAAGCGACAATAACCGCAGTGACTAATGGTAATATTCCCACCTCCGGAGCAGAACGCTACCAGTTCTATTATAAGGCTGTAAATGCACCTTTTGATGAAGTCCGCAGGCGCGTAGATGCCGGTGAAACGCTTACAGAAATTGGTGCAGAATATCTCAAGGATGCCGAGGAGAAGCCATACGATATGGAGAATAAGCCCATATTCACTGAGAGCTACTTCTTCTCTGCCTATGCCTGCACTCCCGGACAGAATGTGCCGGCAGAGATAACCTGTAGCTATATCGAGAAAGTTCCGACAGATGTACAGACACTTGAAGAGCTATGTACCGCCAAGAATGAGCATAGATATCTGAACTGGACCGGTGTGACTACTTCCAGCAATTTCCTTGTCAATAATCCAATGCGTGTAATAGGCGTGAACAATGAGTATGGATATCTTGCGGTAACAGATGGTACCGCTATAATCGGTATGCGTACGCGCCGTACGATTGAGAATGAACTCAAGCCAGGCGATTATATAGAAAATGCCTATTTATCACGTTCGGCATGGCATAGGAATTTCTACAATATCCTGCGTGATGCTAAAGATTACGCTGTTGCCGGATCTGTTCCCGAAAATGAGATTGCAATGCCCGAGCACAAGGTGATCAGCGACTTCAATGTCGAGGGCGCTACCGCAGTCAAGATTCCTGCAGCACGCATTGCTAAGGCCGATGGCGAATACATGGTTTCGTTCGCAGCTGATGCTGCTGTTCCCGCAGCTCTCGCAGATGAAGCCGACGCGGATGTCACACCGTCGGCGCTCCCAATCACATCCCACCTCGGTTGGTTGCCGGAGGATCTCGATGAGGATGCAGAATACATTGTGTACGGTATCGTAATGCCACGCACTACTCTCACCGACCCCAATGCTCCGACCTACGATCCGGAGACCAACACTGAGATCAAGGAACCGACTCCCGATGTGACCAAACTCGAACTTTGGGCAACCTCTGTTGCCGAACGTGGTCAGACTCCCGCTCCTGTGATCACTGTCAGCGGTGCTGAGTCGGTGGAGGATGGCAAGGCTGTGACTATCGAGGATGTCACCGTAAGCATCGCATGCGATGAGGCGACAGCCAAGATCGAGTACTCAACCGACGGCGGCAACACCTGGACCGCATACGACGACACCAAGCCAGTAGTCATCAAGACCACCACAACCGTAGCCGCACGCGCCCAGGGTGAGGATATGTCGATGAGCCCTGTCGCCACCATGGAGATCGTCCGCGAGACCATCAGTGGCAGCGCGGCTATAGACTTCGCTCCCAAGGCAGGATATACCGAGGTGACACTTCGCCATGAGGCGATCGACTTCGCCGGCAAGTATGAGGTGCGCTACACCACCGACGGCAGCGAGCCGACAGCTGACTCGCAGCTCTACACAGCTCCGCTCGAACTTGAGGAGGCATGCACAGTCAAGGTTATCCTCAAGGAGGAGGGCAAGGACCGCTTCGGCGCCGCAGTGAGCGAGGCTATCACCGTACGTTCGGGCGATCTGAAGATCACCGCCACACGCGCTCCCGGCAAGACAACCGTCCGCATCGAGGTTGCCGACACCAAGCACTTCAACGCCGACGGAGCCGTGATCTACTACTCCAAGAACGATGGCGCCACATTCGACGAATACCAGGTTGCCGGCGGCAAGAACTATGTTGAGTTCGACACCGACAAGGCTATCACCGTCGTTGCTTATCTCGAGGAGCAGGGCAAGACCACAGACACTCGCCATTACGCAGTCGAGGATATCACTGTTGATCCAGTGACCACCGAGCCTACCGAACCGACCGATCCCACAGATCCCGAAGATCCGAAGGATCCTACTGAGCCCACCGATCCTACTGATCCTAGCGATCCTGACGACGACACCGACGCTATCGACGGCATCGCAGCCGACGGCGCAGCAAAAGTGACCGTCGAAGGTGACAGCATCGTCGCTCCCGAAGGCTCGATGGTGTTCGACCTGACAGGTCGCCGAGTGCGTCCGGAAGGTCTGCGCGCAGGCATCTACATCGTGCGTCTCGCCGACGGCACAGCCGTCAAGGTAGCCGTGCGCTGATTAAACCAAGAAGTATTTTGTACATTTTCTAAATAGACTTGAAGTCTTTCCTGATTGGTCCGCCGGAGGGCGGACCAATTTTTTTATATCCTGCTCTTGCAGAAGCGGAGGTTGTAGGGTCGGAGCGTTTGCCCCGATGAATAAAAATAAGTACTTTTGTGCTTTCTAACCATCTAAGAACTCTGATGAAAAAACAAGTGCTTGTTGCCGCAGCAATATCTCTGGCTGCCGCAACGTCTGCCGCTGCCGACACGCCGCTATGGCTCCGATATCCGGCTATATCGCCCGACGGCAAGACTATCGCTTTCACCTACAAGGGCGATATATTCACAGTCCCCGCAGCCGGAGGTACAGCCCGGCAGATAACCACAAACCCTGCCTACGACACCAATCCGGTGTGGAGCACCGACGGCAGCCGGATAGCATTCGCATCCGACCGCCTCGGAAGCTTGGACATATTCGTCGTTCCCGCAACCGGAGGCACGCCGCTGCGCATCACCTCCAACTCGGGTGCCGAGACTCCGGCGGCATTCCTGCCCGACGGGTCGCTGCTCTTCACCGCCACGGTGATGCCCGACCGCAACGACGTGCAGTTCCCCTCCGCACAGTTTCCGCAGACCTACCGCGTGAAGCCCGACGGACACTCCCGCCCCGAGCTGTACACCTCGCTCGCCATGAACCACATCGCAGTAAACCCCAACGACGGCTCACTGCTCTACAACGACAAGAAAGGCTATGAGGATCCCTGGCGCAAGCACCACACATCGTCGATAGCACGCGACATCTGGCGTGCGGATGCCGGCGGACGCACAGGATTCCGCAAACTCACCGACTACAACGGCGAGGACCGCAACCCCGTGTGGGCACCCGATGGCAAGACGTTCTACTTCCTCAGCGAGCGCGACGGCAGTTTCAACGTCTACCGCGCACCAGGCGGCGACGCGTCGAAAGCGCAGCAGGTAACCCGCCACACCACCCATCCGGTACGTTTTCTCTCGGCAGCGGCTGACGGCACACTCGCCTACTCATTCAACGGCGAGCTCTACACACTCCGTGATGGCGCAGAGCCGAAGCGTGTAGCCGTAAGCATCATAGCCGACGAGCTCGAGAAACCGCTCCAGGTGCAGCACCGCTCCTCAGGTGCTACCGATATCGCCGTATCACCTTCTGGCAAGGAGGTAGCATTCATAATGCATGGCGACGTATACGTGACATCCGTGGAGTACAAGACCACACGACGCATCACCGACACGCCGCAGCAGGAGCGCGACATCGACTTCAGCCCCGACGGACGCTCGCTCGTCTACTCAGCCGAGCGCGGCGACACCTGGGGAATCTACCGCGCCTCCATCAAGCGCGAAGAGGACAAACTCTTCACATACGCCGCCGAGATCATCGAGGAACCGCTCGTGACCGGCGAGGCGACATCATTCCAACCCTACTTCTCGCCCGACGGCAAGGAGGTGGCATTTCTTGAGGACCGCACCACGCTCCGTGTCATAAACCTCGCCACAAAGAAAGTGCGCACCGTGCTCGACGGCAAGTACAACTACTCTTACACCGACGGCGACGTGACCTATCGCTGGTCTCCCGACAGCCGTTGGTTCCTCGCCGATTATATCGGTACCGGAGGATGGAACAACCGCGACATCGCGCTCGTGCCCGCCGACGGATCAGGTAAAGTCGTCAACCTCACCGAGAGCGGCTACTCCGACGGAAATCCCAAATGGGTGCTCGACGGAAAAGCCATGATCTGGGAGAGCGACCGTGCCGGCTACCGCAGCCACGGCAGCTGGGGTGCGGAAGGCGACACCTACATAATGTTCTTCGACGCCGACGCCTGGGATCGTTTCCGTCTCTCGAAGGAGGAACTCGCGCTGCTTGAAGAGAGCGAGAAAACCGACGGCGACGACGCCAAGTCAGCTAAGAAAGATAAGAAATCAAAGAAATCAGACAAGAAAGAGGACGCCAAGAAAGATGACGCTGTGAAACCTCTGAAATTCGACCTCGCCGACCGTCAGGACCGCGTCATGCGCCTCACACCGAACTCATCGCACCTCGGCGATGCTGTGCTCAGCAAAAAAGGCGACAAGCTCTATTACGGTGCCGCATTCGAAAGCGGTTACGACCTGTGGGAGCACGACCTCAAGGAGGGATCGACACGCAAAGTGCTCTCCGGCGTAGGCAGCAACCTCACCCTCTCTAAGGATGGCGACAAAGCGTACATACTCCGTGGCGGCGGACTCGCCGAGGTGACTCTCGCCGATGCCAAGACCAAGGACATAGCGTTCGACGCCGAATTCAACTACCGTCCCGCCGAGGAGCGCGAGTATATGTTCAACCACGCATGGCGACAGGTCAAGGACAAATTCTACGATCCCGACATCCACGGTATTGACTGGAAAGGCTATCACGACGCATACGCCCGCTTCCTCCCCCATATCAACAATAACTACGACTTCGCCGAAATGCTCGGCGAGATGCTCGGTGAACTCAACGGCTCGCACACCGGCGCTCGCTACTATGCCGCATCCTACGCTCCCGCCACCGCACAGCTCGGAGCATTCTACGACGAGACATACACAGGCGACGGTCTGCGCATCGCCGAGGTGATAGCACGCGGTCCGCTCACCAAAGCCGACAGCCGCATCACCGCAGGATGCATCATCGAGCAGATCGACGGCAAGCCCATCAAGGCAGGTGCCGACTACTTCCCGCTGCTCGCCGACAAAGCCGGCAAGAAAGTGCGCCTGAGCGTGCGCGGCACCGACGGCAAGCAGTTCGAGCAGACAGTAGTCCCCGTCAGCGCCGGACAGCAGAACGAACTGCTCTACCGCCGCTGGATCGACCGCAACCGCGCTACTGTCGAGAAACTTTCGGATGGACGCATCGGCTACATCCACGTAAAGGGTATGGACTCGCCCAGCTTCCGCAGCACATTCTCCGACCTGCTCGGAAAATACCGCAACTGCGACGCCGTGATCATCGATACACGCCACAACGGCGGCGGATGGCTCCACGAAGACCTCGCCATACTCCTCTCCGGCAAGGAATTCGCTCGCTTCACCCCCCGCGGACAGTATGTAGGCTCAGATCCGTTCAACCGTTGGACGAAGCCCTCGTGCGTGCTCATGTGTGAGGACAACTACTCCAACGCCCACGGATTCCCCTGGACATACAAGACGCTCGGACTCGGCAAACTCATCGGCGCACCCGTACCCGGCACAATGACCGCCGTCTGGTGGGAAAGCCAGATCGACCCGTCGATCGTGTTCGGCGTGCCTCAGACCGGTATGCGCGACATGGACGGCAACTATCTGGAGAACCAGCAGCTCAACCCCGACATACTGATCTACAACACACCTGAGCAGCAGCTCGCCGGCGATGACGCACAGCTGCGCGCCGCCGTCAAGGAGATGCTCTCGCAGACATCAAAGAAATAACACAATACCGTCGGTCCGGCTCACAACGCCGACAACCCGATAGAAACACGAAAAGGAGGAGCCGCACGCTATGTGCGGTTCCTCCTCTCACGTTTCAACTATTTATTTATGAGAGCCCTAAAGCCCGGTATCACTACCCGATCATTAGGGACGAGGGATGTTAGTCGGGTTGCGAATATCATCCGCTATCCTTTCTCTTGTTCAATAGTTACAACAATTGAGCAGGCAAAATTCCCTGCCGATTGCTCTAAAAGTGATTAAATTTTCTAAATTTCATGCTGCGGCTTGGCGGCATGTCACTGTTTTTGTAACTTTAGGGTGTGTTGGAAACGTCAGATCCCGACACACTCTTACTATAGTAACCATTTCAATAACAAAAATGTTCCATAATCGCTTATTGGCTGCAATAATTGCCGCATCGGCTGCGGCAGCATCGGCTACCACGCCGCTATATCTCGATCCCGGCGCATCACCCGCCGAACGTGCTGCCGACCTCACCGCGGCACTGACCACCGAGGAGAAAATCGACCTCCTGTCGGGCTACAACGACTTCTTTATCCACCCCATCGAACGTCTCGGCATCCCAGCATTCAAGATGGCTGACGGACCGCTCGGCATCGCGTCGTGGGGACTCTTCGGACGCGCCGTGGCATTCCCGTCGTCGCTCTCGCTCGCATCTTCTTGGAACCGTGACCTTGCCGAAACCACTGCCGACGCGTTCGCCGACGAATGGCGCTCGCGCGGCATCCACCTCATGCTCGCGCCCGGCGTGAACATCTACCGCAACTCTCGCGGAGCACGCAACTTCGAGTACTTCGGTGAAGATCCGTACCTGACAGCCGAAATGGCTGGCGCATTCGCATCACGGGTGCAACAGCGCGGAGTGCTCCCTGTCGTGAAACACATGGCTGGCAATGACCAGGAATTTGACCGTTACAGCGTATCGACCGAAGCCGACATACGCACACTTCGCGAGATCTATATGCTGCCGTTCGAGGAGCTGATCACACGTCATGGCGTGCAGGCTGTCATGTCGGGCTACAACCTGCTCAACGGCGTGCACTGCTCCGAGAGCCCGCTCATCGACAGCCTGCTCCACAAGGTGTGGCATTTCGACGGCATGCACATGTCTGACTGGGGTGCGACGGAATCCACACTCGGCTCGCTCGCCCATGGCGTAGACATGGAGATGGGATCAAACTCATTCCTCACGCGGCAGCAGCTACTCCCCCTCCTCGCCGACGGCACCATAACCGACTCAGTGATCGACATGAAGGTGCGCCATATACTAACCCCATGTTTTCGGATGGGATTTTTCGACCGCCCGCAGCTCGTCGACAGCATACCTGTCTATGACCCCGCGCGCTTCAAAGCCGCACTCGAAGCGGCGCGCCAGGGTATAATACTCCTCGCCAACCGCGACGGGATGCTCCCCCTGAAGCAGGAGATACGCACCATCGCCGTAGTCGGACCGACAGCCAGCCCCGCATTCATCAATGACCGTGTATTCGCCAACGATGCCATTGTCTACGGCGGAGGCGGAAGCTCAAAGGTGAATCCATGGCACTTGGTCACCGACCTCGACGGCATACGCGCCGCATTCCCCGCCGCACGCATACTCTATGCCGAAGGAATCTCTCCGCGCTTCAAGCGTCAGGCATTCGCGCAGTCACGTTTCATCACCCCCGACGGCAACCCGGGACTTTCCGTAGCCTACTTCGCCAATGAATCAGACCGCACACCGATATCAACCGCAACCGACACACGAATAAACAACCAGTGGGGTGCCACACCGCGCGGTGTAGACGGACTCACCGACACCTACCGCATAGAGTGGAACGGCTCTATCCCCGCCGAACGCAACGACACACTGATACTGTTTGCCGACACACAGGGTGCTGTCCGCGTATGGGTCGACGACCGTCTCGTCATCGACGGCTCCGGTTCATCAAGTTTCTACTTCGGACAAGCTGAGATCCCCGTCACAGCAGGACTATCGCTTCCGATACGTGTGGAATACGCAAACCGCCGCTCCACTCCGGCTGAGATCCGGGTAGGTTATGCCTACGGATCCGACGTAGATTTCTCCGAAGCCGAGCGTATAGCCCGCAGTGCCGATGCCGTGATCTGCTGTGTCGGAATGGACGGATCCATAGAGCTTGAAGGTCGTGACCGCCCGTTCGGACTCCCCTACGGTCAGGATGAACTAATAGAGCGCATGCTCGCAATCCATCCGCAGACAACAGCCGTTGTTGTACATGCCGGCGGAGCCGTCGACATGAGCCGGTGGGCTGACTCGACTCCCGCCATAATCCATGCGCTTTACCCCGGTCAGGAAGGGGGCACGGCATTAGGCGAGATCATTGCCGGAGCTGTCAATCCCTCCGCGAAACTCACGTTCACCATAGAGCGCAGTTCCGCCGATTCGCCGTCACATGGCTACTATGATGAGACCCGCCACGAACGTAAGATATACTACCGCGAGGGAATATTCACCGGCTACCGTGGTTACGACCGATCGGGGAAGAAGCCTCTGTTCCCGTTCGGACACGGATTGAGCTACACAACATTCGCCTACTCCGGTCTTAAAGTGCGTCTGACCGACACTTCCGACCCGCAGAATCCCGTCGGAGTGGCGGAATTCACCATCACCAATACCGGTGACCGTGCTGGAGCCGAAATAGCCCAGCTGTATGTAAGCGCACCGGATTCACCGGTAGAACGCCCGGAGAAAGAGCTCAAAGGCTTCAATCGCATTCAGCTGAACCCCGGCGAGAGACAGCGTGTAAGCATTCCGCTCGACGCACGTGCCTTCCGTTACTACGACACCGAGTCGGGTGACTGGCGCGTCGCTCCAGGACGCTACATAATCGCCGTGGGACAATCATCCGCCGAGCGTCCGCTCTCAGCCACTGTCACCATCCCCTGATTCAACCCTATAAAAACCGGCAGGAGCCGCACCACAATTGGCGCAGCTCCTGCTTTTTTATTGCCTTATGTTGATCTATGGCACAGCCTTATTCGATCACAATTGCTTCAGAGGATATAGCGTATCCCACCATGTCGGATCACCCTTGAGGTATTTTGCAAACCAGGCATCGATCGTATCCTGCCATTTGCGGCGCTTGTCATAGTCAAGGATGTGGTGGTCCTGATCAGCGACAGCGACAAAAGCAGTCTCACGTCCGAGCAGCTTGAGCGCGGTAAACATCTGTATGCTCTCGCCCACCGGCACATTGTTATCCTTGTCGCCGTGCAGGAACAGCAGCGGAGTGTGTATCTTGTCGGCACGGAACAGCGGGCTCTGCTTCACGTACAGGTCTGGCTTGCTCCAGGGGTAGTCGGCGCCCATCGACACCTCACTATAGGAGTAACCCCAGTAACCCTCGCCCCAGTAGCTCGTATGGTCGCTTATGCCCGCATGTGATATCGCCGCTGCAAACAGATCAGTGACGGTCTGAAGATACTGAGTCATGAAGCCACCGTAGGAAGCACCGATACATCCGATCTTGCTCGCGTCGACATAAGGATGTTCCTCGCAGAAGCGGCGCGTACCCTCGATAATATCGTCGGCGACACCCTGTCCGGCTGTGCTCACGTGGCGCGACGAGAATTCCTGACCGAAGCCTGTGGCTCCGCTCGGCTCCACGACATACACCACATATCCCTGCGCGGCATAGGCATGATGCGGGTAGCGGCTCTCGAAGTTACGCGATGTTGGGCTGCAGCCGCCATAGTAGTTCACGATCATCGGGTATTTCTTCGACGCATCGAAATTCGGCGGCAGATAGAAACGCCCATGGATGCTGTCACCTCTGGAGTTTACGAAACTCCAACCCTCGACACTGCCGAAATCGACATCGGCAAGCATCTCGCGCTGAGGCTCATCGAGCATCGTGGTGCGCAGAGTCCGCAGGTCGATGGTGTACAGACGATCGGGGTTATCCATGCTCTGTGCGGTGAAAGCACCGGTGCGCCCCTGGACAGGAGCGGAGAAGCTTTTCACGATATCTTCACCTGTAGCTATCTGCTGGATCTTTCCGTTAGCGGGATTCAGGCGGTAAAGGCTTATGCAGTCGCGGTTCTCGGCTGTGAGATACAGCATGCCGTCAGCCTCACACCATTGGAAATCGGTCACATTCGGGTCAAATGTACGGGTGAGCGGAGTCACCTTCCGGTTAGCGTCCACAAAGTAAAGCTGCGTATCGATCATGCTCGGCACGCGGTCTGCGGGCAGGTTCTTGCCGATTCCACCGAGAGCCTCGGGCGAACCGCTGACAATAACTCCATGACCGGGAGCATAGCACGCCCCGCCGATAAATCCATCATCGGCAACAATCGTATCGGCAGTCATATCGTCGATATTCAGCGATATGATTGTATTTAGTGTAGTGGGACGCTCCTCCAGACGGCTCTGGCGCACGCTCAGCAGCACATGCTTAGAGTCGGGAGCTATATCAAGCATCGAGATCGCGCGGTGACCATGTGTGAGCGGACGCAGGGTGCCCGTCGTGGTGTCATACACTGCGAGCGTCTGGCGGTTGCGCCAGCCCGGCTGACGATCCTCTGGTTCAAGTACCTGATATACCTGCGGATCCTCTTTCGGTCCCTCCTGTGTGCCGATGATCAGTAGACGCTTTTCGTCAGGCATTATCACCGGATATCCCTCCGGAAGTCCCTCGGCAAGCACTGTCTCCGAGCCATCGGCAGGATCGGTCACTGTTATGCGCAGTCCGTCGACACCCTGGCGGTAGGTATAGTAACGGTCGCTTCGGGGCATCCACGAAATCCGGTCGGTGGTAGTGAGCAGAGTCCGTCCGGTGCGGGTATCGTACAGGCGGTTGAGCGACGTCACTGCACCACCTTTAGCAGTGTTTGTGTAGCCGGTGATCATGTAGCGTCCGGTCGGCGACACCTCTGTCCTGCCGAGACGCGGACCATGCTGCACATCGTTCAGCGTATAACTGCGGCGTCCATCCTCACGGATGCTCAATGCAGGATCACCCTCGAGGCTTACACGCAGCGAATCGGCGGTGCCCGGCTCCGAGAGATATTTTATCGCCACACGGTGTGAACCCGGACGCAATGTCAGCGTCTCGCCGGCGTCCTCACCATCTACTGTCACCGCATACTCTTTCAGTCCTTCCACCTTAAGGGTAGGCTTCGAGAATCCGGGTGCCTGTATGGTGAACGCGAGCATGTGCATAGCCGCAGCGTCGCTGGTCGGAGCTAACGGTCCGCTTACACGCTTCGCAGCAGCGCTTGCCGCGCGTTTCTGCAACGGCTGTTTGAGCAGACTCTTCGCAGCGTAGTGATTTGAGTTGACATCAAGCGAATCGACCATCAGCGGCGTCTGAACGGCATACGGACCGTAATAGTCGAAACTCTCCACTATCAGAGGCGAGGCTTGTGCAGAAGCACACACAAGAGCCACACCTAAAGCAAAAAATTTTTCCATTGATATTTTATTCATTGAGTTTTTTCATGATTTGCACACCTGCCAGAAAGCTATTGCTGCCGCCGTGGCGACATTCAGCGAGTCGACACCATGGTGCATCGGAATGCGTGTGGTCACATCGGCACGGCTGATCACATCCTCTGCCAACCCCTCACCCTCCGTGCCGAGAATCAGGGCTATCCGATCACAGCTCGTCAGCTCCGGCGAGTCTATAGGCACCGAGCGGTCGGTAAGTGCCATTGCAGCGGTAGTGAATCCGAGGCGACGAAGATCGTCGACAGGATCATCCACCCAAGCCCATGGGATCAGGAATACAGAGCCCATGGAGACGCGCACCGAGCGCCTGTTCCATGGATCGCACGAGGTACGCGTCAGAAGCACTGCGTCGATACCCAACGCGGCAGCCGAACGGAATATTGATCCGATGTTTGTCGTGTCGCACACACCGTCGATCACCGCCACACGCCGCGCGCCGGATGTCACGACTTCAGCCGACGGCTCCGACGGACGGCTGAGCGCACATAGTACGCCACGCGTAAGAGTGTAGCCGGTCAGACCGGCAAGCACTTCGCGATCGCCCGTATATACCGGCACATCCTCTCCGAGGCGGCTAATTATGTCGGCGGCGTCGCCGGTCAGATGCCTGCTCTCGCACAACATGGCGCGGGGCGTGAATCCGGCGTCGAGAGCCACCCTTATCACCTTAGGGCTCTCCGCCATGATTATCCCTGCATCCGAATCGGCGCGATTGCGAAGCTGAGCGTCGGTAAGCGAGGCGAACATTGCCACACGGCTATCGTCGAGCCTTTCGATCTTTATCTCTTGCATTCCGCGAATTTACAAAACTTTTCCGACATTCCGTGCGTTTCGATTATATCAGTCGTGCGCGCAATAAAAAGCAAACGGCTTACGTTAACCATACATATCCACGCAGACACGTTCACTAAATAATTTATGCACTTATGAAAAAATTTCTCGCCGAAGGATTCGGCACAATGTTCCTCGTACTGCTTGCCTGCGGTAGCGCAGTGCTCGCCGGACCACAGATCGGCGTTCTCGGAATCGGACTCTGCTTCGGTCTCGTGCTTTTCGGACTCTGCTACTGTATCGGAAATATCTCCGGCTGCCATGTCAACCCCGCAGTTTCGTTTGCCGTATGGCTTAACGGAGGCATGAGCGGACGCGATTTTGTAGGCTATGTGATCTCACAGCTTATAGGCGCCGCTGTCGGTGCCGGATTCCTCTACTGGTTTGTCAACATGGCGCCCGGATTCAACTTCGGAGGCATAACAGGCTCAAACATCCTTGCCACCAACGTGCTCCAGCCCGGAGCCACACCCGGCATGGCACTTCTCATGGAGATCCTGTTCACGTTCTTCTTCGTCATGGTCATCCTCGGTGCGACCGATCCAAAACGCGGTTTCGGTAAATTCGCAGGAGCTGCGATAGGTCTCGCTCTCGGCCTGGTGAATATCGTCGGAATTCCCGTTGACAACTGCTCGGTCAACCCTGCACGCAGCTTTGGTCCGGCGCTCTTCTCACCCGATGCGTGGGGTGACTTCTGGATCATGGTTGTAGGTCCCCTCGCCGGTGCAGTGCTCGCCGTGCTCGCATGGAAAGCCGTTGCCGCATCACGCGCCAATATCGAATAATCTTCCCTGATCATACCTTATCACCTGGCGGTGTGTCATATTTCTTTGGCACACCGCCTTTGTTTTCGTACGACAGCTCCGCATCCTACTGATATTTGCCATCAACGCTAAAAATCTCTAACTTTGCAAAGCAAAAGCAAGAGAAACATGACATCATTATCAACCGTATTATTTACCACGCGGATGCGCGGTCTCGCACTTCGTTATATAGTATTCACACTCGGTCTCTACCTCCTTGCAGCCGGCATCGTGCTTATCGTCCGCTCCACACTCGGCACTACGCCGATATCAAGCATAAACTATGTCATCTCTCTGAACACGCCGCTCACACTCGGCACCTGCACTTTCATAATCAACATGCTCCTGATCGCAGGTCAGTTCTGGCTCATAAGAAAGCGACGCACACGGCGCGACCAGATTGAAATCCTGCTCCAGATACCATTCTCTTTCATCTTCTCGGCATTCATCGATATCAACATGGCTCTTACCGCCGGAGTCGTGCCCGCCAGCTACACACACTCCATACTTCTGCTACTTGCCGGATGTATCGTGCAGGCGCTCGGCGTAGTGCTCGAGATCAAGCCGCACGTGGTGATGATGAGCGCAGAAGCCTTCGTGCGCTACGCCTCAGAGAACACCCACCGCGAGTTCGGAAAATTCAAAGTCTGGTTCGACGTATCGCTCGTAACCACGGCGATACTCCTCTCCCTGTTGCTCACACAGCGCATCGAAGGGGTGCGCGAGGGATCACTGATAGCCGCACTTTGCACCGGTTACATTGTCACTTTTCTCAACACGCGGATAATCACCCGCCGCAACCTCCGCCGCCTGCTCCCACACCACTGACAGAACATTACCGATCTGCACGACTTGCAATTCCCGCATAAAACCATTAACTTTGCCTTAGAAACTTTCAACAATCACCTTATGAACATCTTAAAGACCATGATCGCTGCTGTAGCGACTGTCGGAATGACAGCCAGTGCCGCCGATATCGACGTGAAATGGCAGAACCAGATCAATCGCCTCGATGCTGACGGTAAGCCTGAGTATGTGCAGCGTTTTATCGTAAGCGGTGACATGACACGGCTTCATCGCCTCGCATTCAACCAGTTCGACAAAAAGCGCATGCGCACGGCAAATCCTGCCGACACCGTCGTGCGCATCATCCCCGGCTATTACTACATCGAGTCGCCACGCTTCGCCGAAGGACGCGACTCAGTGGTGATCGATATCGTAGCTGCAGGATCATTGAACATCTACAGTTTCGGACCGGATGGCGTGCATGGCATCGACCGCGACGGAAAACCGTTCCAAGTCAACTTCTCACGCCTTCGCGGGACAGACCGCCCGGAACAATGGACACTGCCCGGAAAGGATCGTATGCCCTACGGCGACAAGTTCTACGATATTAACGAGGCTCTCGTAACCGAGGCTGTGCCTACCCCCTACGACATCATCCCCTCTTTCAAGAGCGTCAAAGCCGGTAAAGGCACATACAATGGCAATGGACCGGTCACAACCAAGATCGTCAAAAACGACAATCCGGAATACTACTCGCTTGAGATATCACCCAAAGGGGTAAAAATCAGCGGAGCTTCTGACGATGCAATACGCACTGCGGAGCGTACACTCGCACGTCTGCTCGATATAAATGGAGGCAAACTTCCGGCTGCTACCATCAAGGACTGGCCTGACTATGGCTACCGCGGCATGATGATCGATGTGGCACGCAATTTCCAGACCCTCGACCAGATGAAGAAATTCCTCAACCTCATGGCTGACTACCGCATGAACCGTCTGCAGTTCCATTTCATCGACGACGAGGGATGGCGTCTGGAAATACCCGGACTTCCGGAACTCACCGAAGTAGGCGCACGCCGTGGTTACACACTCGACGAGGCTGATTTCCTCGCCCAGATTTACAATGGCGACGGTTACCCCACTACCGAAGGTAACAATGCCAACGGCTACTACACCCGCCAGGAGTTTATCGACTTCCTGCGCTACGCCGACTCGCTCGGCATAGCCGTTATTCCGGAAATCGAGACTCCCGGACACGCTCGCGCCGCCGTCAAGGCTATGGAAGCGCGCTACAAACGCACAGGTGACGCCACATACCGGCTCCGCGAGGATGGCGACACATCGGTCTATCGCTCAGCTCAGGATTTCTCCGACAACGTGATCAATCCCGCGCTGCCCGGACCGTACAAGTTCATGGACAAGGTGTTCGATGAGATCATAGCGATGTATCGCGAAGCTGGCGTGCCGCTTGAGACAATACATATCGGTGGCGACGAGGTGCCCCACGGTGCATGGAGCGGATCACCCTCAGCACAGAAGTTCATGAAAGAGCATGGCATGGCTACCGAAAGCGATCTCCACGCATACTGGGTGAAATCAATGGCTGACAATCTTACCAAACGCGGACTCAATCTCGCCGGATGGCAGGAAATAGCGCTCGGCAAGAATCCTGAGGTTGCACGCGCAATTGCTCCCCAGGTTGGTTTCATCAACCTGTGGGTTACCTGGCCTGACAAGAAGGGGGGCAAACTTCCTGCAGTCGAGGCACAGGAACTTGGAATACCCGTGCTCATCTCCTCAGCCGAAGGCTACTATTTCGATCAGCTCTACAGCGCGCATCCCGAGGAACACGGACTGTGGTGGGCACGCGTTACCGACGAGTTCAACTCGCTCGACACCTACCCCTCAAAGATCTCACCTCAGATCCCCGGAGGAAAAATCGTAGGTGTGCAGGGACAGCTCTGGAGCGAGACTGTGTTCACACCCGAATGGATGGAGCACTATCTCTTCCCGAAAATGCTCGGCATGGCTGAACGCGCATGGAACTCCGACACTACCTATACACATCCGCAGTTCAACCTCGTGCTCGACCGCGTTGAGATACCTTATCTGCAGCGCAATGGTGTGAACTTCCACATGCGTCAACCCGGCATCAAGGTGGTTGATGGCAAGATCCGCATGAACTCACCATATCCCGGAGCACAGATCCATTACACACTCGACGGATCAGAGCCCACACTCGACTCGCCCCTCTACAAGGAACCCCTCCCTGCTACAGGCGTGAAACAGGTACGCGCACGCATCTACCACCGCGACAAGAAGAGCGTAACCTCGATCCTGAACCTCTGATCCTGTCAGACTATCAAACCATCACTATGCCGTGGGTGCGTTCCAGCCGGACACACCCACGGCTATTTTCATACACCCTCCATTGCCTCATCGCACTCTCCATCCCCCACACAACTAATCCGCTTTCTCTGCCCATATTTGCCATATCCAACTCTACTCACTGCCCCAAAACCACCGACAAAACAGTCCCTACATATCCTTTATAAAGAGCCCGCAAAGAAAATGCATCATAACATTTGGAAGTGAGTTAAAAGAAAACTAATTTTACAGCCTGATTAACAACCACAATATCATGAACAAATTCACTCTTGCAGCAATAGGCACCGTTGCTATTTTACTCGCAGGATGCTCTCATAGCGACCGTCCGTCTGAAACATCTTTAATCAACATCGACCTTGAGAAACAAATAGAGGCTCAGCCCACGGGCTTAGATCGTGCCGAGGCTCGATTCGTAGTGCAACCTGCCCTCACCGACTCTTCAATGCTTTTGCCACCCACAGCCAGCGACGGTGTAGCTCTGAGAGGCGTGCACAACGGATGTCTGATGCTGACTAACAAAGGGAGCATGATGACCTTCGACGAGGCAGATGGGCGCTGCATACACTCGTTCAGCCACATCGGTCAAGGACCCGGCGATTATTCATGGCTGTCGCCCTACACGTATGTAGGCGCTGACGGCAATTGGAACACAGTCCACTCATGCGGGGTGAATGTCTATACCCAAGCGGGAGATTTTTTAGTGCGGCATGAGCTCGATTCGCTGCGCGAGATCGCCCCGCTGCCCGGAGGTTATTGGGCAGCCATGATGAAGGAATTCGACCAACCGCAGACAATATACATCTACGATACACAATGGAAACCCGTTAAACAATTGTCGACTACTGCCGTTTCGCGCCGTTACAGAATGTCTGACGGATTACCAGTGACAGAAATTGTAGACTTCAGCCGCTCCTCATCTTTTGTGGGTGTCATGCAAGGCGACACGCTGATGGCTATAGACCCCGAAGCCGAAGATCTCGTGCCGATAGCACGCATTGACTGCGGAACTTACAGCAAGCCAAAAGAGTACACGAGCCTCGAAGACATGAAAGAAAAAGGTGCACAGTGCCTGTATTTCTTCACATTCCCTGTCGGAAAATATCTTATGGTAAATTCTTACATGGGTGAAAAAGCATGGTTGCAGTTCTACGACCGGGCAGACGGTTCGCTCGTATATTCCAACAGCGGCACTCGCAACCTCAATAACGGCAGCATCAGTTTCCCCATAGAGATCGACGGAACGACCTACCCATGCAGCATTACGGCATGCGTCGATGGCTCTACCCTCTATCTTGTGACCGACTCTGATTTCATGGCTGAACTGACAGGCGACGAAGACGCCAACCCTGCATTTATATCGCTCAAGCTCAAAGACTAAACGCAAGTCACGCAGCATACAAACATTTTCTTCTAAAAGCACTATATATCAGTGGGTGTGCCGGACCGGTCACACCCACTGATATATAATATCTCCCCTCCACAAAATCATATAACCACAACAAAATGCTTTCTATAAGCTATTTATATTCAAAATTTGGAAAATATATCAAAAATAAATAACTTTGCCTCGCAAACCGTTTCCAGAAGCCCCGGCAAGGGGATCAAGGGGAGGGTAAGCAAAACTACATAAAAGCGTTACAACGCGCTTATTCTTGACTTATCGGAATTCTCGCAAAATTTCAATTAGTCGTCAAGGATAAGGCAGCATCTGACGCACGTGGATATGTTTATATCTATCATTGTCATGATCCAATGGTTCGTGGCTATATGGATTACATATGAGCG
>OFFM01000226.1_pt1 | contig 54918 bp, 47 predicted proteins | sample 1521401 | NCBI WGS metagenome assembly OFFM01 (sample SAMEA3504118, study PRJEB24116) | mouse gut metagenome | biome: mouse gut; feature: mouse-associated habitat; material: faeces | place: Denmark | collected 2011
ATATCGCACTCCGGATGTAAAGAGATCAAAAAGCCAGAGGTGTGCGCCTCCGGCTAAAAATCTCCGGAAAAACTCCGAAGGTATGGAAAGATATCAAGTCTGTTTTTCCGGACTCAAAAAGTCCATGAATAAGGAAAAGTATATTTTGGCTATGGTTGAATCATCATAATAACAAGCGGGAGAGAAAAAGTGTTTTAAGAAACAGGAATTAATCATAAAAACTGTAGGATTACTCAACCGTTCAGAAACCGTGCGCACATGAGTGACGTTATAAATACAATAACAGCACTCGCCAACGTGAGTCAAAAAAACACACACTATGAAAAAGATACTGATCACACTGATAGTTGTCCTGACACTCGGGACCGTCGGCGCAACAGCACAGAACCTGAGATTGTGGCTTACCACCGAAGGTGCAGGTGTGCATCTCAATACCGGCGGGCGTCATCAAGGACCACCACCGGAATTCTTCTACGGTGACGATGGCTACTACCGCTATCCGAGGCACAGCAAGAAATACTATAAGAAGATGAAGAAGCGCTACAAGAAGCAGATGAAAGCGCAGGAGAAGTATTACAAGGCACGCCACAAAGCAATGAAGAAGCATTACAAGGCGATGAAGAAATTCTTCGACGATGATGATGACGACTGATACCACTCCACACCCCACAGGGCGACTATGATGCCTGACAGACCGGAAATAATCGACCTGATATAACCAACATCGGCTGCGATAGATTATCGCAGCCGATGTTATATTGTCCTTCATAGGACGGATAGCCGGCATGATAGCCGCTACAATTATAATAAATAGTGCAAAACGTGAACGTGTGTGTGTTTTCCTTAGAGGAAGTGATTCAATAGAAAGAAAGTGCTTTAGTATCGGCTTACGCAAGCGGCAGCTCAACGATAATCCGAGAAACGCTCCTGGAGCTGCTGGCGTGCGAAGAATATACGGCTCTTCACGGTACCGAGGGGAAGATCCATCTTTTCGGCGATCTCGTTGTATTTGTAACCTGCTACGTGCATGGAGAACGGAACACGGTATTTTTCGGGAAATTCAGCGATTGCGTCGCTGATCTCCTGTGCTGCATAGCTACCTTCGGGAGAGTCAATACCGGAGTCCTGCGAGATATTGAGGTGATAGAGATCCTCAGTCTGATCAACAACAGTTGCCGAACGAACAACGCGACGGTAATTGTTGATGAAGATGTTGCGCATGATCGTGAACACCCATCCCTTGAAGTTGGTGTTATCGACATATTTGTCGGCATTGTCAAGCGCCTTCAGCGTGGTGTCCTGAAGAAGATCATAAGCATCATCGCGGTTGCTGGTGAGCATATAGGCGAAGTTAAGCATGTTTGCCTGAAGTGCCATGAGACGTGATTGGAAATTTGCGTTTGCCATGATGAATTATGTTTAGGAGTTGTTGATTCGTCTTCTGTGTTCTGTCATCGTCGGGCGTTGTTGCTTAACGTTGACATTGCAAAGGTAAGGGAGATTTCAAGGGTGTCAAGGTATTTTGCGTTAATCGATGTTAAATTCGTTACACCATTGTTACAATTCGGTTGTAACAGCGTCTCCAAATTCTTTACTTTATTGGTTTACTTATTTTTGTGATGTTACAAAAAAGTTACCCCCGGAAGCTCCGGAGGTAACTTTTTATGATGTTTTATGTCAGATTTGTTGACTGCCGGTCAACAACACAAGTGCGTTTTGTCAACCTCAAGCTGTCAGTATCCTGTTCAATCCATCGCCATGTAATGCTGATAGGGATGGTCACAGCCGGGACATACTTTTGGAGGCTCTGTGCCGTCAAATTCATAACCGCAGACGAGGCACTTCCAGGTGATCGCATGATCACGCTTCCATACGGTGCCGTCGTTTACCTGCTGGAGGTAACGTTGGAAACGTGCAAGGTGTGTGCGCTCCACCTCTGCGATGGCAAGGAAATGCGATGCGATTTCAGGAAAACCTTCCTTCTCTGCCACCTTGGCGAAAGCTATATAAGCCTCCACACCCTCCTTCTCTTCCTCAGAAATGGAGATTTCAAGGTTTTTTGCGGTATCACCGATAATACCTGCATCTGCACTCATAGGCACTTCAACCACACCACCCTCGAGCATCTTGAAGAATACTTTAGCGTGATGCAATTCGTTTGCTGCGGTCTCACGGAAAATCTCGCCGATCGGGAAATAACTCTCCTTGTCAGCCTGCTGTGCATAGTATGTGTAACGGGCGTAAGCCTGTGTCTCGTTGAGGTAGGAATTTACAAGGTTGCGCTCAGTCTGAGTGCCTTTGATACTTTTTTTTGCCATGATTGAGTTATGTTAGTTGGTTTCTTTTGAATGACTATAAAAACAACGCCTTCCTGCACCCTATTGTTCGGCGCAGGAAGGCGATTGTAATCCGGTTGCTGACGCTCGTCAGTCTTCGAGGTAATACGTAAGCGAAGTTACCACACGCACCTTCTTTATATAGGGCGTGGTGGCATCGCGGTCCTCGATAGAGAACTGACCCTGACGCGCAGTCTTTATCTTGCCGAGACGGCTGTCAGAATCGTCGGCAAACTTCTCGGCTGCCTCACGCGCATTGCGCGTAGCCTCTGCTATCATCTCAGGTTTTATGGAATTGAGATCGGTAAAATCGTATGTAATGCTCGTGCTGTAGTCGGTCGTAATGGCGATCCCTTTGGCATATAGTTCACCCTGGCGGTTGATAAGTCCATGTATCATTTTGACCTTGTTTGAACTTACCGTTACGACTGATGTCAGCTCATAATTATACGGAAGCGGGGTCGAATTATAGCGATCGGTTGTGAGGTCGCGCACTGATGGCGCACCGACTGAGATCTCGGTCGAGTCCACGCCGTTTGCTATAAGGAAATCGATTATCTGGCGGTTGGTTGCTGTCACGCTGGAGTATACCGCAGGGAGATTGTTGCCAACCTCCTTGAACATTATAGGCCATGTCACCACATTGGCATCGACCTCACGCTCGGCAAGTCCACGCACATCTACTACACGGTCGCGCGAGGAGAACGAGTTCAGACCGCTGCGCACACATAGTCCGAGTGCGAGCAATCCCACGGCGATGACGCCGGCGGCAATCACTGATGATGTTTTCATAAGCATTTATTTATTGTTTGTTTAGTTCAAGCATAGGCTCGATAAGATGACGGTCGTTGGCAAGACGCGGTACCTTGCGCTGACCGCCAAGTTTTCCGGTAGACGCGAGCCAGCGGTCGAACAACCCTCGACGCGCCACAACGATCCTGAGATTGCTTAGGAAGATGTCGCCCGAGCGTTTTGCCTGATAATCGGAGTTCTGTTTCTGCAACTCCTTGTCAAGCAATACTGCAAAAGCGTTCAAGTCGTCAGGCTGTCGGTCGAACTCAATCAACCACTGGTGATATCCCTTGTCTGTATCTGTAGTGAACACCGGAGCTGCCGTATAGTTCAACACGCGACACCCTGTTGCGCGACATGCCGCCTCAAGCGCGGCATCTGTATTATGCACCATCACCTCCTCACCAAACGCATTGATGAAGCTCTTTGTCCGTCCGGCGATGGTTACGGTCAGCGGCGACAACCGCACCACGCGCACCACATCACCGATCGGATAACGCCAAAGACCGTTCGGAGCGGTTATGATAAGTGAATAAGTCTTTCCTAACTCAGCTTCCCACACCGGTATCGGCGAAGAACTGCCATCCTCGGTCGGCAAAAGTTCATAAAACACACCGGCATCAGGCAGCAGCGTCATGCCCGGCGCATCAGGCTCGGTCTGCACCGCGAAAAATCCTTCCGAGGCGTTATAATTTTCAAGATAGTGCATCCGTGAAGAATCTGTAATCTCCCGATAAAGCTCGCGATACGGTCCGAATGCAATGCCGCCGTGGAAGAAAACCTCCAGATTGCGCCACACATCATGAATCGACTCCACACCGCGTGAAGCCATGACACGCTGCAGAACTGTCAGAAACCATGAGGGCACACCGGATATATTGGTGATGTCAGCTCCGGCTGCTTCCTCTACGAGGCGTGGCAGTTTCTCCGTCCAGTCAGCCATAAGAGCTGTTTCCCGCGACGGCACACGCAACCGGTTCACCAAAGGATTTATGCGGTCAATCAGATGAGCGGAGAGGTCACCGACCTTGACACTACTGTCGGCAAGGTCGAGTTCATTGGCAAAACTTCCGCCGAGTATGAAAGCCCTGCCATCAAACAGGCGGCTGGCAGGTTCATGATTGAGATAATGGGCGACAGCCTCCATCCCGCCACGGTAATGATTGAGTCGCAGTGAGTCGTCGGTTACCGGAATGAATTTACTCTTGCCGTCCGATGTGCCTGAGGACTGCGCGAACCGCTTTGTGACTCCAGGCCATAGCACATCGCTTTCACCACCTATCATCCGCATCACATACGGACGCAGCTCTTCGTAAGGAGTCACAGCGACACCGTCTGCAAAATCAGCATAGCCTGACATGCGCTCCATGCGTCGCGCCCATCCGAACATAGTGTGCTTTCCCCGCGACAGCAGATAGTCGAGCTGGCGCCGCTGCGCACGCTCCAGATCAGAAGCTGCATCAAGCGTATGCCGCGCTTTCCGCACAAAAAAAGGACGTAATAATGCCGTCAGTCTCATAATATGCAATTGTCAGGTTTACTTGCTACGGTATTACATACCATCGCAGTCATCCAGCCACTAACCGAGTATATAACCGAGTATATCGGAATGGCTACCGGTATCAATATCAGTAATTTCAGACTTCGTGTCAATCTTATAACTCATATTCCAATAGACCTGAAAAGATCATCAACATTATCATAGTGCCTGATCTTTCCGGCGCGCACATCCTCAAATGCCTCCTCTATCCCCGGAATACGTTTCTTGCGTTTTGCCGGAGCTATCGTTACCCCGTCAATGGCATTAAGTATTTTCTTCAAATGAGGGAGAATCGCTTTGTTCTCGACATTTAGTGTAATCTGTGTCATAAGCATATATAAATTCGTTACCAAACGCAAATATACAACATTTTTTCCTGATTTTGAGTTTTATCGCGCATTAACACTTACTATTGGTTTAGAGAAGTACCTCTACGGCTATCATCAGATGATTTTTTGCAGATTTTGCCGTAAAAGAGCGGAAATATGCCAAAACAGTTGGATATTTTGGCATAAAGTTCTAAATTTGCAGAGATAGCATGATAAGCCAATGGACAAAGAAGCATTTATTTCGGAAGTATCGAAAATCGCGAAGTACTCGGCTGAGTTCAGTAGCTTCGGGAGCGACTACGTATTCTCCCATATAACCAATTCCGAACCTCTGAGCAGGTTCGAACAGGGACCCGTGCGTGTGAGCGGCATGACAATAATCCTCACACTTAGCGGAAGAATGGAGATTGATGTCAACCTGTCGTCCTACACTCTGCTGCCAAACACCGTGCTTGTAGCCGCCGCCGACTGCCTGCTGCATGTCCGCGAGGCTGACTGGGAGAACTTCGATGCATACGTGTTCATCATATCGCCCGATTTCATACGCGACATAAACCTCGACATAAACATAATAAACACCACGCGCTTCTCACCCACCACGTCGCCGACACTGGTACTATCGGAGGAGGAGATGATGCTGATGCGCCGATACTTCGACCTGATCCACTACAACACCATCGACAATACCGATGCGATATACGTGCGCAGCATCTCGCGCAACCTCATAGCTGCCGCAGTCTATCAGCTGATGCAGTTTGCCACAAAGAAACAGGAGATGCAGCCTGTCACCGACCGACAGCATTCACGCCGCACAAACTACGTCAAGGATTTCATGTGTCTGATCCATGAACACCACCGGCGGGAGCGATCCGTTGCCTTCTATGCCTCCAAACTGTTCATATCGCCCAAATATCTGTCGCTTCTGATAAAGGAGACCACCGGACGATCAGCCGCCGAATGGATAGATGAATTCGTGATACTCGAGGCAAAGAATCTGTTACGCTTTTCAGGCAAGAATGTGCAGCAGATAGCCTACGAGCTCAACTTCTCCAACCAATCATCGTTCGGCAAATATTTCAAACATATCACCGGAATGTCGCCGACAGAGTATCAACGCTCCTGAATCAGCCGCTCCCTCCCGATCCTCCTCCGACCTGACAAATCAAATACCGCAATATCATGGAACGACTTATGCAATATGTGTGGCAGCACCGTCTATGGCTTCAGTCGGACATGCACACCGTCGACGGACGTCGCGTGCAGGTAATAGACCCCGGATTGCTTAACACCGATGCCGGACCCGACTTCTTCAATGCCAAAATAAGCATTGACGGTCGCCTATGGGCTGGCAATGTCGAGATCCATGTAAAGGCTAGCGACTGGTTCCGCCACGGACATGACCGTGACGATGCCTATGAATCCGTCATACTCCACGTGGTGGATCGTGACGACGCTGTGGTGCGACGTCATGACGGGGAAGTCATACCGCAGCTCCGTATGCCATGCGCCGAAGACCTGAATATCCACTACACACGGCTCTTAAGCTCTGCCTGTGCCGATCTTCCATGTGCCGCACATATATCCGGTATGCCGCAGGTACAGTTATGCTCATGGATAACGTCGCTCGCCTATGAGCGCCTGTATGAGAAAACCGACAGGATTGATCAGCTTCTGCAGCGGTTTGCCGGCGACTGGGAGCAAGCATGCTACATAACCTTGGCGCGATGTCTGGGATTCGGCAAGAACAATGATGCTTTCGAGCGTCTCGCGCTATCAGTACCTCTCGCATTCGTGCGCAAACATGCCGACAATCCGCAGGCTGTTGAGGCTCTTCTGTTCGGTCAGGCTGGTTTTCTCGAAGGTACACTCCCCGACGAGTATTCGCGTGGTCTGAAACGTGAATATGACTTTCTCTGCACGAAATTCGGACTACGCCGTCCGGAGTCGCTGGGATGGAAGATGGCACGGATGCGTCCCGCCACATTCCCAATGCGGCGCATTGCACTGCTTGCCGCACTTCTTGGCGACGATGGATTCCGTATGCTGCAGCGCATAGTGAATATAACCGATATTGATTCTGCTTGCCGCCTGTTCATGCCTGAACTTTCAAACTACTGGCGCACACGCTACAACTTCGGTACAGCTACACAGACGGCGCTTGCGTCGATGAGTCGCAGCTCGGCACTGATAGTGGTTATCAACGTCGTCGTGCCGCTGATGCTCGCTTACGGCAATGCCCGCTCCGACACATCATTGACCGACCGTGCCGTTGAACTGCTGCAATCAATCCCTGCGGAGCATAACAGCATAACCGATATGTTCGCCGCTGCGGGAATAACCGTGCGCGACGCGTTCACATCGCAGGCACTCATACAGCTGCGCCGTCAATACTGCGAGCAGCGCAAATGCCTCTATTGCCGCATCGGGCACCGTATGCTGTCGACAGCCGCAATCCGCCGCAACCAATAACCCAACCGGATATTCTATATGTAATTATTTAGCTCTATAGGATGGTCTCATGTCAGCGAACCCATAGACGCCGAATATACAGTTTATACGTCAGAACCGGAACAATTGACAGAATCAATGTTGTAATTATGAATACCAATTGTGACAATAGCATATTTTCTATCCCCGAGAAAGTATCCAATGTTATAAAGCTGAACACAAACATCTGGCATAAAAAAACTTCATAAGAGAATCCGCCCAATAAGACAAAAAACTTTGAACCAATAGACTCGTGGGTCGCGTTATAGATGATTCTAAGAATCATAAAACATAGTACTGTATAGAAATAACCAAGCCAATGGCAACTACGCCACTGATTGAAAAAGAAAGGCTCAAGATTGATGTCAGTATATGTCATAAAGATCAGGAAAAACAAACTTATGATACCCAAAAACACCACTCTGCCTGATAGTTGGACATCATATTTACGCACCATACATGCAAGGTATAGTACAAACAAGTAGCGATAGAATGCGAGCCTATAAATAAAATCTGGAACCTGAATCCATGAGCTTAAGATATTAAGGGCACAACATATTGCTATGAAAAGTAACATTGACTTCTTCCAGCTCAATCTATCAACAATAATGATTATGAGAGGAAGTACAATCCATGCCTGAAAATACAACCAGGGATAATATGAGCCAGGACCAATTCCACCCCCTGCAATTATAGCGGTTATGCTACCCCCCCCCATTTTTATACAGTTAAATATGCAGAACTGAACGATAGTCATGAGTAGGAAAGGTCGGAATATCCGTTTGAACATCTTACAGAATGATCCTACAGAATAGTAAATCTGCATTGTTTTACCATTCTGAAAACTACCATAAGTCAACCACGCGCTTATGAACAAGAACAATGGCACAGCCTCACTTGCCCATGCAACTGAAAAGGTATAATTGTTGGGCATACTGTGCAACAGCACAACAAACAATGCCGCGATACCTTTTACAAAATCTATTGATAAGTCCCTTTTTATCTCATTTCCCATTTTTAATCGTATATTTGCAATACAAACACAAAAGTACTCATTATTTCTATACATGAGCAAATTAACCCGTTTTTTATCCCATCTGTTGCAAATTGTGATTATTCATGGTTTGTCAGTGTCCTGTACTTCAGATGATAATCCCTTTTCACTATTAGACACTGAATATATAGAATTCGTACCAAAAGGTAAGATAATCAGTCAATCATCTAAAGAAATACATGTGACTGACGAAAAAACCAAACTGTTGCTGTACGATCATATTCTGTATCTTCAAGATATGTCACTAACCGTTACATTTCAACTCGTATCAGATAATCCACTTAAAATATCAATAGGTAAGACGTATGGTTACTTTAACCTGTACTCCGATCGGATTGAAATATACAGCTACGCAGGATCTGACATACAACCTCAAATTAACGAGACACTTGATTTACCGCACAATCTAAAGCAGGGAATAACCTATAAAGCAGGATTCAATAAAACAATCAGTGGTGTTGAATTCTTTTTAATCGGTGGCGATCTTAGTGTAAAACGTTATTATAATGCTGATGAGGATTTCATGCAATACGTCATGCCTGGCAAAACGTTTGTAGCTGTCAATTCAGGAGATGTAATGATTAATGGTGCGGTGATAAGCTCCACTACAAATGAGAATCCTCTGATACATATAATCGGTGACTCATTCATAGAAGGAGCTGCGCTTCCTCAGTTCGGATATAACATTAACGAGCGATGGTGCATAAAACTCGCACATGAAATTAGCGAAGAAAAATGCATGATTGATGGTCGCGGTGGAGATAAGGTGGGAGCAGAATGGTTTGAACGGCTTAAGACAGAGTGTGGACTCCTTAAATCCAAATATGTCTTCATATGCATGGGTACAAATAATTATTATATGTTAGACCAGTATAGTGAGTATATGACCAAAGCAATATCATTTTTACATAGTAACAACCAAATTCCAATTCTTGTAACCGTGACCCCGCGTATAGGCATGAATTATCAGTCAACAGCCGGAATAATTAATGAATGGGTTAAGAACTCTGGTGAGTTATATGTGGATTTTCATGCCGCCTTAACAGAACCTGACGACCCAAGCCAGTGGAGGAGAGAATATATGTTGCCAGACGGAATACATCCCTCACCAAAAGGATATGATGCGATGTATGAATGCCTCGTTTCAAGTATGCCTGAATTATTTGAATCATCCTCAACTACTGAATCACAGAATTAACTCGTCAGTATGATAAAACATCAGGAGGCTTGCTATCAATCTGGCAAGCCTCCTGGTGTTTAATAGTATCGGGTTATAAACCGGATCAGAATGCTATGGTGTTCAGCTTCTTGTCGACTATCATGCCGTCGCGGGGAGTGGCGTTGAAAGCGCCGCGCTGCAGCGCACGGAAGCGCAGACGGAACAGGGGCTGCGCCTCATCACCCTCGGTGACAACATCGGGCTGCTCGCCGACATTGACAAACGTCGGATAGAGCTGACGGGTGCCGTTGGTGTGCAGACGGTCGTTGGTAAGATCGCGCATATTACCTGTGTTGACGGTCTCGACACCGACAAACTGCCAACGCTTCTGATCGTAGGGGATCGCGAGGCTTATGGCATTAACGCTCTTAAGACCTGTACCTTTTACGGTCACTGTTGCGGTATCACCCGCAGCGAATGTGCCGCGCGGCATGTCGAACGTTATTTCACCGGCGAGCGGATCGGCATAGTCGTTTACATCGACTCCATCCTCAAGACGCGTAGCCACTACAGAGATGTCGTAGGCATCAATGAGATCATTGCGGTTTATGTCGCCTACCGACACATAACCTTCGAAATCGGAATCACCACGACGCAGACCGGTATAGTTGGTGTAGGAGGTCAGGTCATTCTCATCTATTCTGCCGTCAGAGTTGATATCACCGGGGAGATAGCTCTCCGTACCGGGCACCTTGAACACATACAGTTCGCGTCCGGAACCATAGTTTCCTACACCTTCCGTGGCGCTGAGACGGATGTAACGTGCCTGGGGCTGATCCTTGAATACAAATTCCTTGACATCACCGTTGCGCTCCCATACGAATGAATCGACCGGCGTCCAGTGCTGCTTGTCAAGGCTGACCTCAACGGCACCGCGCAGAATTGTTCCGTTGCCGCCGTCAGGGCGTGGCAGATACTGGAACTTGTCAAGTGTGTTGATGCTCTGCAGATCTATTGTGAGCTTGAGCGGAATGGCATTCGCACGGTAGCGTGTATGCCACATGTCTCCGCTCTCGGCGAAGTCAAACAGGCGGCTAACCTCGAATCCCTCCTGGACGGGCACGTCGCATTCGCCACGTATGCCGCGTATGGCAAACTCAAGAGGATTGGACTTCGTGGTGGCTTTGAAACTGCTCCACGGACCGGCACCGTCGGCATTTACGGCGCGGATCTTGAAGTCGTAGGCTGTCTCAGGCACGAGACCGTCGAACGGCAGCGATAGCGTGCGTATGTTGGTGTAGGGGAGTCCGCCGAACTCTATCTCATAGTAGTCAGCATTAGCCACCGGTTGCCAAGAGGGAGTGAGCACGTAAGCCTCGGTATTATCCTCCGTCACTGTAGCGACAGGAGCTGTAAGCGCTCCGTGGCTGACATGTCTTGTATCAGGTGTATTGAACTCAAAACCCTTAACGGTGAGACCGAGTGCGGTTGTCTTTGTATCCACCGCCTGTATGTTCACCACGAGCTGAGGATTCTTCTTCACGCTGACGGAGGCTGCTTCTGTTCCCGGTGTGGAGAAACGGTTCAGTTCAGGTGCAGGATTGTAGAAGTATGTATCGGCATTGTCAAGACACTCCTGGAGCGAGGCAGCCTCGCGAAGCTGCATTTTTTTACCTCCACGGGTCGCTGTGACGCTCTTCGGACGCTGACTGAGGTTGATAATCATCCGGGTGGCTTTCATGGGCTGGAAGCCGTCAAAATCACCTTCTGTGCGACCGATGGCGATATTGAGCGTGCCGTCGGGCTTTACGGTAGAGGAGATCTGGGTCGTGGCACACGACTTTCCGTCGAGATACTGCTGCGTTGCACCGTCATCATCATATTCCGTAAACTCAGTGGTACCCTCAGGATAGAATTCGTATATACGGAGCTTGCGGTCGATCTCCGACGGATTGTTGTTGGGGTTGACCATCGGAATGATTGATCCCGCTTTCACGAACACCGGAAGTTTCCATATCGGAGCGTCGAAGCTGTTGAGCACCACGCCACCGTCATATATCTCGCCGGTGAAGTAGTCGATCCAGCGCCCCTCGGGAAGATAGATACCGTCGCGGTGGTCATTACCGAGCGAATCGCTGGCTGTGTTCTGATATATCGGAGCCACAAGGAACGAGGGACCGTAGAGATACTGGTAGCGTGTCGCGGGACCGTAGGTGTAGGAATTGGGATAGTCGACAAAAATAGCACGGATGAGCGGCTTGCCGTCGACAGCCTCGCGGGCGTATGTATATGCGTAGGGGAGAAGCTCTGATTTGAGCTTGAGATAATTGCGGTTGATTGATGCGGCAGGTTCGCCAAGAGCATGAGGATATTTCTCGTTGGAACCCCATCCATCCATGTTGAGCTGCATGGGTGAGAATGTCTTCCACTGGAAATCGCGTATGTTGACCACCGGATTCTTGCCGCCGAAAATACCATCCATATCGGAGGTTATGTTAGGCTGTCCGGAGAGACCCGAACCGATGTAGGTGGGGATGTGAAAACGTATGTATTCCCATTCGCCACCTGTTTGGTCGCCGCTCCACACACCGGCGTAGCGCTGGGTACCTGCCCATCCGTCGAGCGATATGATGAACGGACGTGCATCAGCACCGTAGTAAGGCATGATCTCGCCAACGTCGGCTACACCGTTGAGTCCGAAAGAGTAGCCCCAGCCTACCCATGCCACGTCAGTCTTGAGCACACGCACACCTGCGTCGCGCACCTCCTTGACGATGTCGCGCTGCAGGAGTGCCGACACATCGGCTTTCGGGTGAAGGTCGCTCTGTGTCCACAGACCGATCTCAACACCTTTCGAGCGGGCATAGTCGCCGAATTCCTTTAGATTCTGTATGTTTCCGTCAAGTGTCTCTGTCTGTCCGTAGCCGGCTCCATATCCGTCGTTGGGAAGAATCCATCCGAGAGGCATGTCGTGGGCTGCATAACGGTCCACTACCGCGCGTGCCGAGAACTGATAATTGTTCTTCTCACCGTTCAGGCTCTCCTTGATACCGCCGTTGTCGCGCTGGCTCTCCTTGTAGCGTTTACCATCCTCAAAAAGGATTCCTTTCTCATTTTCAGCCCAATAGTCGCGGTTGTATGCGTTAAGATGACCCTCGTAAAATCCGAATTTAGGCAGGAGCACAGGATTGCCTGTGAGCTGATAGAAGTCAGCGAGCAGCATCTCGGGCTTCTCATCTACCATCACGAAAGCGTCGAGATACGGGCTTTCATGCATGAGGCTCACGGCAGCAGGATCAGCAGCGGCAAAGTCGTATTTGCCCTTCTTGAAAGTATGGAACATCACGCCGTAGCCACCTGTCGACCAATAGAACGGCGTCGGTGATGCTACACCCCCGTCGGTCCAGCTGTTCTGATTCTCGATATTTATAGCCTTGCCACGGTGTGAGAAACGTCCGTTCTGCACACCGCCGCCATAGAAGTATTCATCGGGAGCGGCAGCGAGTGTGAGGGCTGTCTTGCCTTTCTCGAACTTGACAGGAGCCGTCTCATGCATCACAGACTTACCTGTACGGAGATCGGTTACCGTGAGAAGTCCGTCGGCTTTATTCCAGCTCAGACGTATCTGCGGGGTGGCTACACTAACTGTTCCGGCATCCTCGCTCACATCGAGCTTACCCGGATTGCGGCGCGGCTGCTTCACGAGAATTTCTGCCGGCGGCTCAGCTACCGGATTGCGGAGAATACCCCCCTCATCATCGCGGAAGAGCCGGAAAATGTTCTCACCATAGAAATCCACCGTAAGGCGTTTGCCATCGGCAAGCGATAGCTCCACAGTGGTCGGGTTTAGCTGCGATATGCCGTTGATTGCTTTCCCTTGCGGTTGGGAAGCTGTCGCGGCATTTGCGGCTACCCCTGCGGCAACAATGACCGACAGCGCGGTCATGCGGCGCAGAAATGCTTTAAAATTACTTATCATGATATGCTTGGTTTGATGATTTTCAATCGTACGGCAAAAATAACCAATTTACATCGCCTCTGCAAGGATATATAAGGACAAACCGTAAACGTGAGATGTGGATATAAACGTATCGGTGCACCTGGCGGGCGCACCGATACTGTGGTATTATTTACCGGGTCTTTTTATTCTGCCTTTGCTTTTTTTGCGCGGGTAGCTTTGGGCTTCGCCGCTTTGGTAGCTTTTGCTTCCTTGGCTGGCTTCTCAGCCTCAGGCTTAGGCTCGCGGAGAAGATGCTCCTCGTTGTAGTGCTCGATGTTCTTGCGCATCGAATCCACCTCCTTGTTGAGAGTCTCGATCTCGCTTGCCTGATTGCGGATGGTGGTAAGAAGTGAGTTGAGCTCCTCGTTCTCGATCGAGAGCGGGTACTGCTCCTCTACGCGCACGATGAAATCAGCAAGTGCGTTCATGTAGTTGGTAAACGCCTGGAAGGGGGTCTCGTAGGGGCTGAAATGAGAGTGGACAGCTCCGTCGGCACGGTGTTTCGTAGCCATGTAGAAGAAGTGGTCCGATGACTGCAGATAGTTCCAGTCCTGCTTCAGGCGACGGTCGTCGCACAGCTGCACGCGCTCAGCCACAGAGTAGAGCTTGTTGAACGCCTCCTGCTGCAGTTTGTTGCCCAGCCAAGCCGATGTGTCGCGTGCCTCGTCAGCCCAGGATATCGGGTGAACCACCGAAAGAACGTCGACAGCCTTGAGCTTCTGCACAGCCTCCGAGGGTGTCCAGAAATCTATGCCGCGCTCCTTCGCGAAGCGGGGAAGTGCTTCGAGGAACTGGAAGATACCGGTGTCGCGGTTCTGCAGTTCGCCGAATGTCTCAAGATTCATGAACAGGTTGATGATCTGCTCGTCGGCGGGAGTGTTGGCGATCCAGTCGATATACTTGTCAGCTGTGAGAGGATATGCATCCCACTCTGTGTTTGAGAAGCGGAATGAGATATCATCGCTGAGCTTCGAATTCTTAAGCAGGAGCTTCAGTTTGGGAGCTGATGCTGCGCTGTACACGTAGTTGGGCGATTTCCAACCGAGGATATGCTTCGCACCCTCGGTGATGACACCCTTGTAGCCCATGGCGAGGATCTGCGGTGCGAGATCGTCGCAGTAGATAAGCTCGGTGTTGCGGAGCACCTTGGGATGCTGACCGAACAGTTCGAAAATCTTCTGATCGTGGAGTTTCACCTGCTCCTCAAACTCCTTGGCATCGGCGAGCGACGATAGGGAGTGTGCATAGGTCTCAGCCAGGAATTCCACTTTGCCTGTCGCAGCGAGCTGTTTGAGCAGATCGAGAAATTCGGGCACATAGTGCTCGAACTGCTCGAGGGCAAGTCCTGTTACCGAGATGGCGCAGCGGAACGCACCGTTGCTCTCCTCAATCATCTTCAGGAGGCGCTGTGCGGCGGGAATATAGCTGTTGTGGGCTATGCGGGTGATAATATCATCGTTGGCAAAATCATCAAAGTAGTAGTGATCATTGCCGATATCGAAGAAACGGTATCTTTTGAGCCGGAACGGCTGATGGATCTGGAAATAAAAACAGATTGCTTTCATGATGTGTGAAGCGGTGTTTATTGTGTTGTTTATTTAATTCTTTGTTAGCTTCTTGATCTAAGGTTTACTTTCCCATCACCTTATGGTAGATGTCGATGACCTTGGCGCCAGCCTTGTCCCATGTGATCTGGTTGACCTCATGCAGACCATCCTCGCGCAACTGGTCGTACATAGCCGGATAGGTTATGATCGAGTTGATGGCATCAGCCATTGCATCGATATCCCAGTAGTCGGTCTTTATCACATTATCAAGGATCTCGGCGCAACCGCTCTGCTTGGAGATGATCGAGGGAACACCCATCTGCATAGCCTCAAGCGGAGAGATACCGAACGGCTCCGATACGGAAGGCATAACGTAGACATCACTTGCCGACAGCATCTCGTAAACCTGTTTACCCTTCTGGAATCCGGGGAAATGGAAGCGGTCGGCTATGCCACGCTCGGCGGCAAGCAGGATCATCTTGTCCATCATGTCGCCGCTGCCAGCCATAACGAATCGGGCGTTATGGTTGTTTTTCAGCACCTTTGCTGCTGCCTCAACAAAGTATTCCGGTCCCTTCTGCATGGTTATACGACCTAAGAAAGTGATCACCTTTTCCTTAGGTTTCGGTGCCTTGCATGCAAGGAGCTCTTCCGAGAGGGGAGTGACGGCATTGTGCACTGTTGTGACCTTTGCCGGGTCAATACCATATTTCTCTATGACGGTCTGACGGGTGAGGTTGCTGACGGTAATGATATGGTCGGCGTGTGTCATGCCGTCCTTCTCGATGCCGAACACCGTCGGGTTTACGTTGCCGCGCGAGCGGTCGAAGTCCGTGGCGTGCACATGAATCACGAGGGGCTTTCCGGTCACCTGCTTGGCATGTATGCCGGCAGGATATGTCAGCCAGTCGTGTGAGTGGATTATGTCGAAATCAAGTGTGCGTGCTATCACTCCGGCGGTGATGGAGTAGTTGTTGATCTCCTCGATTAGGTTATCGGGGTAACGTCCTGAAAATTCCAGGCAGCCGAGATCGTTGACATGCATGTAGTTGAAATCGGCATAGATATGGTCACGGAGACGGAAGTAGAGATCGGGATCCATCAGGTTGCCGATGCGCTGCTCCACATACTCGCGTGTCACGTCGCGCCATGCTATCGGCACCTGAGATGCGCCGATGATGTTGGCGAAGTGTTTCTCTTCATCGCCGAAAGGCTTGGGTATGACGAACGTGATGTCCATGTCGCCACATTGCCACATGCCTTGTGTAAGGCCGTAGCTGGCGGTACCGAGTCCGCCGAGGATATGAGGTGGGAACTCCCACCCGAACATTAAAGCTTTCATGAGGTCGGGTCGGTGGGGGATTACATGTTAAACTTCTTGAGTGTGGTGAGAGTGCGCAGTATCTCGGCTACGTTCGTGATATGGCTTATCGCTCCGCGTCCGGAGAAGGGAGGATTACCGTCGTAGAGCTGCGACAGTGAGCCGATGCAGCCGTTGGTCATCTCATCCTCGTAGCCTATGAGCATACGGTCTATGTAGCTGACGCCGCTTGCACCGAACACGCGCAGATAGGCGTCGGCATAGAAGCCGAAGAGCCATGGACGCGCGGGTCCGTTGTGAAGCGCGAGTTCACGCTCCTCGGGCGAACCTACGTACGACGGACGGTAGCCGAACGATTTCGGCGAGAGTGTGCGGAGTCCTTTAGGAGTCAGAAGCTCACGTGTGACGACATCAAGCACACCCTTGCGCTGACGGCGGTCGAGAGGCGAGTAGTCTAGTCCGATAGCCACAGCCATGTTGGGGCGTACGGAGGGATCGGCGTATGTGCCGTTCACATAGTCGAAAAGATACCCATAATCATTGAGGAATGCCTGAATGAACGCAGGTTTAAGTTTCTCGGCTGTATCGAGCCAGCGCTGACGGTCATCGGCAAGTGCCTCGTCGCCCTCGGCAAGTGCAGCGGCAAACATGAGTGCATTGTACCACAGGGCATTGAATTCTACCATATAGCCTGTGCGCGGCACAATCGGACGTCCATGAAGTGCGGCGTTCATCCATGTGACGGGTGATGATGCACCCATCGAGAATACCATACCGTCAGGCTCCACGCGGAGGTTGGGATGACGGTTGGCGAGTATATAGTCGATGATCTCGCGGATGAAAGTCATGTAGCGCTCCTTGGCGGCATCCTTTCCGTAAGCCTTGGCATACTGCTGCAGTGCCCAGACAGCCCAGAGAGGAATATCGGGAAGATCTATACCCTGGATGCGGGGAGAGGTCTCGCCTGTCTGCATGAAATGTATCAGAGCGGCACGTGCCGTCTCCATGATAGCTTCATAATCATCGCGGTGGTTGATAGCTATGGTAGCTCCGGGGAGTGCCATGAAAGTATTGCGGGCAAGCACTTTTCCCCAGGGATAGCCCGAAAGCAGGAACATGCCGTCGGCATCCTTCAGATAGCACTGTTTTGCCGCGTTCTTCAGACAGTTGAAGAAGCTTGTGCGGCATGTGCGGGATGCGATCTCGCTCTCATACATTTTCGTCAGCGAGCGGGGCGACACTTCGGAGACACCTGCGGAGAATATGATGCTCTCTCCTTTCTTGATCGGAATTTCAAATGTACCTGGTACCCACAGATCCTCAGTGTAGGGCACTCCGCGCTCAAGATCCTTGAGATATTCAAATCCCTTGTACCAGTTCGGATCGTAAGTCCATGTAGGCTTGCGGTTGAACTGCATGTAGAGCGTTGGATATCCGTCATAAAGGCGGCAAGCCACACCGTTGGGCACTTCGGGACAGTCGGTATTGAGTGCCGTGTTCTCCATCACAAGCTCGTTAGCCTCGCGGAAAGCGAGCATCGGCTTGAACCGCAGTGTCGTGGGCGAGTGTGCCTCGACGAGAGTATAGCGTATGAGAAGTCTGTTCTCGTGCGAAATGAATATTTTTTCCTTTGTAAGTATAACTCCACCGACGCGATATGTCGTGCGTGGCACGCTCTCGCAGTCAAATTCACGTATATACTTGTGTCCGTTAGGGCTGTAGACACCGCCGCTGTAGCGGTGCAGCCCGAGGTTGAACGGCGCGCCGTGCTGAATGACGGTGACATCAAGCGACGACAGGAGCACGTGAGAAGAGTTGCCCAGCTCGGGTATGGGGCACACCAGCAGTCCGTGCTGCTTTCGTGTGTTACAGTCCACCACAGAAGTGCAATGATAAGCGCCCGACTGATTTGTGCGGAGCATCTCCTTCATCAGCGATTGCTCCAGGTTAATCATGAGGTTTTTATCAAATTTCAGATAGCTCATGTTGATATTATTGTTAAGGTAATTTTTCAGGGTATGTGTCCACTTCGGGAAAAACGCTGCTGTTGAGCGACGGAAGCGAGTGAGCGAAAGTAACGCAAAATTTGATATTATGCAAGAAAATTGCTCAAAAACATATTTTATGCTTACTTTTTTGCCAAATTCTTTCATTTTTGCTGTTTCCATCCACACTTGGACTTGCAGACAGAAAAAATTTCGTACATTTGCCAAATAACCGACACCACACTCACAATATAACGAAACCTTAAAACAGCATGCCCCGATAATGTCGCCGGTAACAGTAATAATCACAATAGCGGTCTACTTCCTGCTTCTGATAGCGATATCGGCGGTAGCGTCGCGCGGCAGCAACAACGATACTTTCTTCACCGGCAACAGGCGCACTCCCTGGCCTCTGGTGGCTGTGGCTATGATAGGTGCGGCTATATCGGGAGTGACATTCGTGTCTGTGCCCGGTATGGTGGTGGCTAAGGGACACGCATATCTTCAGATGGCTTTAGGCTTCATAGCGGGATATATAATCATCGCTGCTGTGCTCGTGCCGATGTTCTACCGGCGCGGTCTTGTGTCGATCTACTCCTACCTCGACCAGCGTTTCGGCAGACAAAGCTACCGCAGCGGCGCATGGATATTCTTCATCAGCAAGATCACCGGGGCATCCGTGCGCTTTTTTGTAGTCTGCGCCGTGCTGCAGATACTTGTTTTCCGCCCGTTGGGTGTACCGTTCGAGCTTAATGTGCTTGTAACCGTAGCCCTGATATGGCTATATACAGCCCGCGGAGGAGTGAAAGCGCTGATATGGACCGATCTGCTCAAGAGCCTATGTCTGATAGGCTCGGTGACGCTCAGCATCTGGTTTGTCGCCACTAATCTCGGTATGGGTCCGAAAGAGGTGGCTGATGCAGTGTCGGGACATGCCACTTCCAAGGCATTCCATTTCTCAGACCCTATGTCGGGGCAATGGTTCTGGAAACAGTTCATTGCAGGAATATTCCTCGCCATAGCTACCAACGGACTCGATCAGGACATGATGCAGCGGCATCTTTCGTGTGCCGACTCACGCTCGTCGCGTAAAAACATGATAGTAAGTTCTGTCATGCAGTTTTTTATTATCGCGATGTTCCTGATACTCGGTACTATGCTCGTCATATATGCCGAAAGCACCGGAATAGAGATGCCTGAGAAATCCGACGAACTCTTCGGGCTTATAGCATCGCATGAATCGATGCCGATAGTGGTGGGGATAATATTCGTCGTAGGACTTATATCAGCAAGCTACTCGGCTGCCGGATCGGCATTGACATCACTTACCACATCGTTCACAGTCGACATACTTAACGGTCGCGAACGGTGGGAGGAGAAACAGCTCAGTCGTGTGCGGCGGCTCGTACATCTGCTCATGGCAGCCCTCATGGGCGCTTTCATCATTGCATTCCATCATCTCAGCAACGACGATGCCATAAGCGCGGTCTACACACTTGCCTCCTACACCTACGGTCCGATACTCGGGCTGTTCGCTTACGGGCTCGCCTCACGGCGTCCGGTACGCGATGCCCTCGTACCGTTCGTATGCATAGCCGCTCCTGTCGCATCGTGGGGAGTGACACAACTAATGCTCCGTCAATGGGGATATGAGACCGGATTCGAACTGCTTCTCATCAATGCCCTCCTGACTATGGCGGGACTCTATCTGACATCCATAAAATCAACAAGCTATGCCACGCAATCTGTTTAGCCGATACATCTGGATCATCGATACCATCCGCCAGCACGGAAGCATCAGCCGACAGACGCTCGACGACCTGTGGCGCAGAGCTGAAGTAGCCGACGGCGAACCACTTGCACGCCGTACATTCTACAATTACCGCATAGCCATACAGGATATATTCAAGATCAACATAGAGTGTAATCCTGCAACCTACGAATACTATATCGACGACGGTGGCGACGAGCATCTTGAAAGCGTCACGGATCTAATGCTCAGTTCAGCTTCGATAACCAACGCCCTTACAGATGTGCGCGATATATCCCACCGCATTTTTGTGGAGGATGTGCCATCAGCACGCCTGCATCTTGCCGCAGTGATAACATCGATCAAGGAATCTAAACCATTGCGTTTCACTTACGCTCCATATACACGCACGAATCCAACCACCGGTGTGGTCGTTGAGCCTTATTTCCTTAAGCTCTTCCGCCAGCGTTGGTACGTGACAGGGCGCAATGTGCGCGACAATGCCATAAAGACATATGCACTTGACCGAATGAGCGATGTCGAGCTGTCGACCGACAGTTTCACCATTCCCTCCGACTTTGATGCCGAGACCTACTTCGCCGACTCGTTCGGTATCATATTCTCACAGGGTGAGGCTAAAAGAGTGCGGCTACGGACAGATCCGCGGCAGGCTAAGTATTTCCGTGCACTGCCACTTCACTCGTCACAGCAGGAGATGGTGCACGACACCTATTCCGTATTCAGCTATCAGCTGAAGCTCACTCCCGACTTCGTGCAGGAACTTCTCTCGTACGGTCCGAAAATAACAGTCTTGGATCCACCTGAACTCAAGGCTATGATTACTGAAAGTCTAAATCAGACATTAAAAAACTACCAGCAATGAGAATCGACATACTTACGGTGCTCCCGGAGATGTTTGAGAGTCCTTTCGGCTGCTCCATAATAAAGCGTGCCATTGACAAGGGACTCGTTGACATACACATCCACAATCTCCGTGACTACACCACCAACCGACACCGCAAGGTCGACGACTATCCTTTCGGAGGAGGAGCGGGAATGGTCATGCAGATCGAACCTGTCGACCGCGCCATAGCAGCCCTGCGCTCCGAAAGGGAGTATGATGAGGTCATATACACCTCGCCCGACGGCGAACGCTTTGATCAGCCTATAGCCAACTCCCTGTCGATGTCGGAAAATATCATAATACTCTGCGGACACTACAAGGGGGTCGACCAGCGCATACGCGACCATCTCATCACGCGTGAGATCTCAGTGGGCGATTATGTGCTCACCGGTGGCGAAATGCCGGCGGTGATAATCACCGATGCCATAGTGCGTCTGATTCCCGGAGCCATAGGCGACGAACAGAGCGCACTCTCCGACTCTTTTCAGGACGGACTGCTCGCACCGCCCGACTATACACGTCCGGCAGAGTATAACGGATGGAGCGTCCCCGAAGTCCTTCTATCTGGTCACCAGGCTAAGATAGATGCCTGGCGACATGAGCAGGCGGTTGAGAAAACATTGCGTCTGCGTCCGGAACTTGATCCTTACGGCAACAAGAAAAAATAACAAAAGGTAATGAAAATAATAAATTTCGATGATACTCCGTCGCTCGTGAGCCAGTATATGGCAGAACTGCGCGACGTCGACATACAGAGTGACCCGCTGCGTTTCCGCACCAATCTGCAGCGCATCGGCAAGATCATGGCTTATGAGATAAGCCGCACGCTCGATTATAAACTGACAGATGTGACAACACCGCTCGGAACAGCAAAATGCCACATGATCGACAGTCAGGTGGTGCTCGCCACAATATTCCGGGCAGGCATACCTTTCCACGAAGGTTTCCTTTCGTTTTTCGACCGTGCACAGAATGCCTTTGTATCGGCTTACCGCAAATACAAGGAAAAGGAAAATTTCGATGTGTTCATAGAATATCTCGCATCGCCACGTCTGGATGGAAAGACACTTGTAATAACTGACCCGATGCTCGCCACCGGAGCATCGATGGAACTCAGTTACCGTGCGCTGCTGACCAAGGGGGAGCCTGCGCATATACATGTGGCTTCTGTCGTTGCTTCCAAAGTGGCGGTAGAATATGTGGAGCGCACATTCCCTTCCGACCGCACCACTCTATGGGTAGGAGCTATCGATGATGAAATAAACACCCATTCCTACATAGTGCCGGGTCTGGGCGATGCCGGCGATCTCGCTTACGGAATAAAAGAATGATGGTTTAAAATACGACTGTACAATAAAATACGCACACCTCCGCCATATGCCATAACAGGCATACAGGCGGAGGTGTGCGGCATATATCAACATGTGTTGAAAAAGGTGTCAATAACTGTTCAAAACATAATGAAAGAAAATCAACAGATTTATTTGCAACTCTGCCACACAGCGCCGTATATAAGTTTCCGGCGCAATACAAAAAAAGTAATCATGAATCTTTCAAAGCTCTTTTCAGCGGAATCACACATGTTATTCACCTGCCAAGGGCACAAATATCGATTAAAGTTATTAACTTTGCAGATTATTAACACAGTGTTGATAACATACATAAAAGTCTGAATGATAGCATTGGCGGATGTAAATAAAGGTTCATAACAATGTTCCTTTTATCCAATAACCCATATTTGCAAGTTATCGCCCAAAAAGTTATTGGTGTTATTTACATCCATTGTTATTCTTCTTTCTGATTGATTTTTTTCAAAATTTTCAAATTTAAAAATAAAGAAATGGCTGTTAAGAATGCAGCGGAGAAGGAACTCATAGATGAGATCCTGAAGCTCAAGAAAGAGCGTAATGCTGTCATCATGGCACATTATTACCAACCTGCCGAGATCCAGGACATAGCCGACCATATAGGTGATTCACTCGCGATGGCACGCATTGCCGCAACGTTGAGCGAACCGGTTGTGGTGGTGTGCGGCGTGCATTTCATGGCTGAGACTACAAAGATACTCTGTCCGGAGAAAACGGTTCTCGAGCCGGATCCCGAAGCGGGTTGCTCGCTTGCCGACAGCTGTCCTGCCGCAGAGTTCGAGGCTTTCATAAAGGCACACCCCGGGCATACGGTGATAAGTTATGTGAACACATCGGCAGCCGTAAAAGCCCTCACAGATATAGTGGTCACCTCCGGCAATGCCCTAAAGATAGTGAAAGCGCTGCCAGAGGATGAAAAGATAATATTCGGTCCTGACCGCAACCTTGGATCATATATAAATAGCCTTACCGGGCGCGAGATGGTGCTGTGGGACGGTGCATGCCATGTGCATGAGCGCTTCTCGGTCGAGAAGGCAGCCGAACTGAAACGTCAGCATCCCGGGGCGAAGATCCTGGTGCATCCGGAATGCACAGGTCCGATGCGTGCCATAGCCGATGTGACAGGCTCTACGGCAGTGCTGCTCGACTATGCCCGTGAGAGCGATGAGAAGGAGTTTATAGTGGCTACCGAGAGCGGCATTCTGCATCAGATGCGCCTCAGCTGTCCGGACAAGACATTCATCGCCGTGCCGCCACACGACTCCACATGCGGATGCAACGAGTGCTCGTTCATGAAGCTGAATACTCTCCGCAAGCTGCGCGACGCTCTGCGCGACATGTCGCCGCGCACGGAGGTTGATGCCGCCACAGCCCAACGCGCACGCCGCCCGATAGAGCGTATGCTCTCCATGTCATGACATAATACAGCTAAAAACGAAAAAATAGAAAAACAGAATATAAAATGGAATACAATCACAAAGATATAGAATCACGCTGGCAGCAGTATTGGAAAGAAAACCATACATACCGCACGGAGATCGACAAGACACGTCCGAAATTCTACGTGCTCGATATGTTCCCCTATCCTTCGGGCGCAGGTCTGCACGTCGGTCATCCGTTAGGCTACATCGCTTCCGATATATATTCGCGCTACAAGCGTCTGCAGGGCTTCAACGTGCTTCATCCCATGGGATATGATGCCTACGGACTTCCCGCTGAGCAGTATGCCATACAAACAGGTCAGCATCCCGAGGTGACGACTGTGAACAACATCAACCGCTACCGCTCGCAGCTTGACAAGATAGGATTCTGCTACGACTGGGATCGCGAGGTGCGCACCTGTTCGCCCGACTATTACAAATGGACACAGTGGGCGTTCATACAGATGTTCAATTCATACTACGACACTGAGGCTGACGCAGCACGTCCGATAGCCGATCTTGAGGCTCATTTCGCCGCCCACGGTACTGAAGGTATCCACGCGGCATGTGGCGAGGAGATGACATTCACCGCCGATGAGTGGAACGGTATGGATGCGAAGCGCCGGTCCGATGTGCTGATGAACTACCGTATAGCCTACCTTGGCAACACAATGGTCAACTGGTGTCCGAAACTCGGCACGGTGCTCGCCAACGATGAGGTGAGCGAGGGTGTGTCGATCCGTGGCGGCTATCCTGTGGAGCAGAAACTTATGTACCAGTGGTGTCTGCGCGTGTCGGCTTACGCCCAGCGTCTGCTCGACGGTCTTGACACTATAGACTGGACAGAATCGCTGAAGGAGACTCAGCGCAACTGGATAGGACGCTCCGAGGGTGCCGAGATGCGTTTCCCGATAGATGGCAGCGACGTGGTTCTGGAGATATTCACCACACGTGCCGACACGGTGTTCGGAGTGACATTCATGGTTCTTGCTCCTGAGAGCGAGTATGTCGATGCGGTGACTACTCCTGAACAGCGCGCCGCAGTCGATGAATATAAGGAAAGTATCCGCCACAAGACCGAGCGTGAGCGCATGATCGATAAGAAAGTGACGGGTGTGTTTACCGGTGCATACGCTGTAAATCCTCTCACAGGCAAGAAAATTCCGGTGTGGGTGAGCGACTATGTGCTTGCAGGATACGGCACGGGAGCCATCATGGCTGTGCCTGCACACGACAGCCGCGACTACGCTTTTGCACGCAAGTTCGATCTTCCCATAATTCCGCTCATTGAGGGTGCCGACGTGAGCGAGCAGAGCTTCGATGCAAAGAGCGGCAAGATGATCAACAGCTGCGGCGAGGGTCTTTGTCTCGACGGTATGGAGGTGAAGGATGCTATCGCTGCTACCAAAAAATTCATAGCTGAGAAAGGTATCGGCAAGGTCAAGGTCAACTACCGTCTGCGCGATGCCATATTCAGCCGTCAGCGCTACTGGGGCGAGCCGTTCCCGGTATATTATAAGGACGGCATACCACACATGATGGATGAGAGCTGCCTGCCGCTGCTTCTGCCGGAAGTGGATAAATTCCTTCCCACAGAGACAGGTGAGCCGCCTCTCGGACGCGCTAAAAACTGGAATACTCCTGAAGGTTATCCCATAGAGCTGTGCACCATGCCCGGATTTGCAGGATCGTCGGCATACTATCTGCGCTACATGGATCCGAAGAACAATGACCGTCTGGTATCGGAGGAAGCCGACAGCTACTGGCGCAACGTAGACCTCTATATAGGTGGTACGGAGCATGCCACAGGCCACCTGATCTATTCCCGCTTCTGGAACAAGTTCCTCTATGATCTCGGCATCGTGTGCGAGGCTGAGCCTTTCCGCAAGCTCGTGAACCAGGGCATGATCCAGGGCAGGAGCAACTTTGTGTACCGCATAAAGGATACCAACACATTCGTAAGCGCCGGACTTAAAGGAAACTACGATGTAACACCGATACATGTGGATGTCAACATAGTAAGCAACGACCTGCTCGATCTTGACCGCTTCCGCGCATGGCGCCCTGAGTTTGCCGATGCCGAGTTCATCCTTGAGGACGGACGCTATGTGTGCGGCTACGCCGTGGAGAAGATGTCGAAATCGATGTTCAACGTGGTTAATCCCGATGATATCGTTGAGCGCTACGGTGCCGACACGCTTCGTCTCTACGAGATGTTCCTCGGTCCGCTGGAGCAGAGCAAACCGTGGGATACAAACGGTATTGACGGTGTGAACCGCTTTATCCGCAAGTTGTGGAACCTCTTCTACCGTGGTGACGAACTTCTCCTTACCGACGGCGAGCCTACACGCGACGAGCTTAAATCGATCCACAAGCTTATAAAGAAAGTGACAGCCGATATTGAGGCATTCTCGTTCAACACTTCGGTAGCGGCATTCATGATATGCGTCAATGAGCTTACACAGCTCAAATGCCACAACAGGCAGGTTCTCTCGCAGCTTGTTGTGCTGCTGGCTCCGTTTGCACCGCACGTGAGTGAGGAGCTTTGGCATGTGCTGGGCAACGACAGCACCGTTTGCGATGCCGCATGGCCTGTGCACGACGAGCAGTGGCTCCGTGAGGATTCGGTGACATACGCTGTGTCGTTCAACGGAAAGGCACGCTTCAATATCGAGGTGCCCGCCGATATGCCATCCGATCAGGTACAGGCTACAGCCCTTGCCGCACCCGGAGCAGCGAAATGGATCGAGGGTAAGGAGATAGTGAAGGTTATTGTAGTTCCCCGCAAGATTGTCAACATTGTGGTGAAGTGATGAGCTACATCCCCGAACTGTACGATTTTCTCGGTCAGCTTGCCCTGAACAACAACCGTCCATGGTTTGCCGCCCATCGTGCGGAGTATGACCGTCTGCGTGAGCTTTGGCTTGCCGACCTTGACAGACTCATAGCTGAAATGTGCCGCTGGTGCCCTCAATTGGCGCACCAGACGGCGCGTTCTGCTGTCTACCGCATATATCGTGATACACGTTTCTCACCCGACAAGACACCGTTCAAGACGTATTTCTCGGCAGCCATAAGTCCGTATGGCAGAAAGAGTGATCATGCGGGCTTCTATATCCAGATAGGTGTGGATCAGCGCCAGTCGGGACTTTACGGCGGTCTATGGTGTCCGCAGGCTCCCGTGCTCGCCAAACTGCGACATGCCATAGTCGACAATATAGAGGAATTTACCGCCATAACCGATGCTCCCGAACTTGAACGCGAATTTCCCGGCTGGCTCGGCGACAAGCTGAAGACCATTCCGAAAGGTTGGGAAAAGGATCATCCGCAGGCGGAATTCCTGCGACTTAAGGAGTATGGGCGTTTCCATCCATGTACGCCCGAATTCTTCGCCGATCCCGACTGGTATATTCATGCCTCCGAACTTTTCCGCATCCTCGCCCCCCTTGTCGACTTCCTTAACTACTCCATCGACGAGTAGAAAATGATCATATTGACACATGCCATTGCAAACAGAATGGTAATGTAGTTTAAATATGTTAAAGTCTTGACAAAGGGGTTGTGAAAGTTGTAATTTTGCAGCCTATGAGCAAAAAGAGCCACCATAGCCTTCCGCTTCTGAGCACTCATGCCACAGCCGTGGTGAGTGTGGCGCTGGTGCTGATAATTCTCGGAATAGTAGGGCTGCTTGGCATAGCCGCCCACCGTGTGAGCACTGACATTCGCCAGCAGGTGGGGTTTGTGGTGATGCTTGCCGATGATATAACTCCGGCACAGACAGAGCATCTGAAATCGACACTCGGAAAGGCTGATTATACTGCACGGCTGACATATTCGTCGGCCGACGACGTCATGCGCCGCTGGCAGCAGATGGGCGATGGCGGGGATGACACCGAGCTTCTGGGCATAAATCCTTTTGCCGCCGAGATAGAGATAGGCGTCACGTCGGAATATGCCGACCCGGAGCTGCTGCAGAAAGTTGTTACTGAGGTTGAACGCATGCCCGGAGTGGCTGAGGTGAGCCTTCATGCCGATATGGTGCGTTCCATAAATGCCACTATGCGTTCGCTGGCTCTGGTGCTGGTGATAGTGGCTGCGGCACTTTTGCTGATCTCGTTTGTGCTGATCAACAATACCGTGCGTCTCACTGTCTATGCACGCCGATTCACCATCCACACCATGAAGCTTGTCGGTGCAAAAGCGGGATTCATACGCCGTCCGTTCATAATCTCAAGCATAATCAATGGAATAATAGCTGGGCTGATAGCGCTTGTGGCGCTGTCGGGCGTGCTTTTCTATGTATCGCGTGTGGATGAGCAGATACTTGGTCTGCTGACATGGCAGAGCGCCGCAATGGTAATGGCATGTGTGTTTGTTGCCGGAATAGTGATATGTGCGGCGTCGGCATGGCTTGCCTCCAACAAATATCTCCGGCTCGGCTACGACAAGATGTTTGCCTGACGCCTGAGAGTTAATCAATTCAGAAAGTAAATTCCAACCGAAATGGATAATAAACAACAGTCTGCCGATATGGAACGCGAGAACCGCTCGCAGTTTCCGTTGGTGCGCATGAATTTCCTGCTGATGTGTGTAGCAGGAATAATGATAGTAGGAGGTTTCCTGCTGATGACCGGTGCACCCTCGACCGAAACAGAATTCAATCCCGATGTATTTTCAACCCGCCGCATTGTGGTGGGTCCGACAATAGCTTTTCTCGGCTTCCTCTTCATGGGCTTCGCCATAATGTGGGGTGGCAGAAAGAAACGTAAAACCGAAAGCGAAGGATAATGGATTGGCTTGACGCACTCATACTCGGCATAGTCCAGGGGCTTGCCGAATATCTTCCGATAAGTTCAAGCGGACATCTGGAGATATGCCGTGAGATACTTGGATTGAAACTTGCCGGCGCCGAGGCTCTGGAATTTGACGCCGCGCTTCATGTAGCTACAGTGCTCAGCACTCTCGTGGTGCTCTGGCGTGAGTTTGTGCCGCTATGCACCTCATTCTTCACAATGCGCCGTGACGAGCGTACGGTCTACGTTTGGAAGATACTTCTCTCATGTGTCCCCGTAGCGATAATAGGACTTGCATTCAAACCTGTCGTGGAGAGTTTCTTCGGTAGTGGACTGACGATTGTCGGTACATGTCTTATCATCACTGCCGGGCTCCTTGCCTTTGCAAGCTACCGCCGCCGTGCCGGTGATGTTGATACCGCACCTAAGGATCCGGATGATCCCGAAGGATACCGCTCGATCACCTGGTTCACGGCACTTGCAATGGGTGTTGCACAGGCTATAGCGATACTTCCCGGACTCAGCCGCTCAGGTACTACGATAGCTACCGGACTTACGCTTGGCGGACGCCCGGCGCAGGTGGCTAAGTTCTCGTTTTTCATGGTAGTTATCCCCATACTCGGCGAGGCGATCCTCAGCATCATGGATATGGCTGAGGGTACATCGGCAATGGCTACAGGCGTAGGCATAGTTCCTCTTGCCATAGGATTCGTGGCTGCGTTCCTTGTAGGATGTGCCGCATGCCGGTGGATGATCGACATAGTGAAGCGCGGCAAGCTGCAGTGGTTTGCGGTCTATTGTGTTGTTGTCGGACTTATATGCCTGATATGGTGAGATCCATGAACTTTCTGGAAGGGGAGACGTTGTACGTTGACAAGCCGTTGGGCTGGACCTCGTTTGATGTCGTCAAGCGTATACGTAGCATACTCCTCCGCCGCATGTACCTAAAGAAGATGAAAGTGGGTCACGCCGGCACGCTCGATCCTCTGGCAACCGGAGTGATGGTGGTGGTGACAGGCAAGTCTACCAAACTCATCGACTCACTGCAGGCGGGTGTGAAGGAATACATTGCCACGATAGCCCTCGGGGCTACAACCCCGTCGTTCGACCTGGAGACCGAGATCGACGCCACATACCCTACGGAGCATATCACCCGTGAGGCTGTGGAGGAAGCGCTCGCCAGATTCCACGGACGCATCGAGCAGGTGCCACCGAAGTTCTCGGCTTGCAAGGTTGACGGACACCGTGCATACCGCATGGCTCGCAAGGGTCATGATGTCGAGCTAAAACCGAAGGTGCTCGTCATAGACGAGATAGAGCTGCTGAGCTTTGAGCCGACGCAGATAGTCGTGCGTGTGGTGTGCGGCAAAGGAACATATATCCGCGCTCTTGCCCGCGACATCGGCGAAGCACTTGGTTCAGGCGCACACCTGACGGCACTCCGCCGCACGCGTGTGGGAGACGCCGTCATCGACCGGTGCATGACTATCGACGATATCACATCTTTTCTCGCCGAGGTGGAGATAGAGATGCCCGAGGAGCTCCCCGGAGGAACTAAACTAAAAGAAGAAACGAATAGCTAAGACTGACACGATATGAAACTATCACAATTCAAATTCAAGTTGCCCGAAGAACTGCTTGCCGACCGCCCGGTGCAGAACCGTGACGAATCGCGCATGATGGTGCTCAACCGCGCCACTGGTGAGATAGAGCACCGTATATTCAAGGATATAATCAATTATTTCGGCGATGGTGACATATTCGTGTTCAACGATACGAAGGTTTTTCCCGCGCGTCTCTACGGCAATAAGGAGAAGACCGGCGCACGCATCGAGGTGTTCCTGCTCCGCGAGCTGAACGCCGACAACAAGCTCTGGGATGTGCTCGTGGAACCGGCACGCAAGATACGTATCGGCAACAAGCTCTACTTCGGTGAGGATGAGTCGATGGTAGCCGAGGTGATAGACAACACCACCTCCCGCGGACGCACGCTCCGTTTTCTCTACGACGGTCCCCACGATGAGTTCAAGGCAGCCCTCTTCAAGATGGGCATGACTCCGCTCCCTGAATATATCAAGCGCGAGCCGGAGCCTGACGACGCCGAGCGTTACCAGACAATCTTTGCCGACAAGGAGGGAGCGGTCATGGCTCCCGCAGCAGGTCTGCACTTCAGCCGCGAGCTGTTGAAACGTCTGGAGATCAAAGGTGTTCATCAGGCATTCATGACCGTTCACAGTGGTCTTGGCAATTTCCGCGAGATCGATGTCGAGGATCTGACCAAACATCGCATGGACTCCGAGCAGATGGAGATCACGCAGGCTCTTGTCGACATGGTGAATGGTGTGAAAGACCGCGAGCACCGCGTATGTGCCGTCGGAACCTCCGTGCTGCGCGGCATAGCGAGCGCCGTGAGCATGGGCGGACACATGAAGACGTTCTCCGGATGGTCCAACAAATTCATCTTTCCCCCCTACGATTTCACTGTCACCGACGCTCTGGTCACCAATTTCCACCTTCCTTACTCCGTGATGCTGATGATGACTGCCGCTTTCGGTGGCTACGATCTCGTCATGAAGGCTTACGATGAGGCTATAAAGGAGAAATACCGTTTCGGAGCCTACGGCGACGCAATGCTCATAGTCTGAAAGCCATAAATTATCAGGATAGCGAATGGGAAGCCAGTACACGACCATAGCCGCGCCATCCGAAGGGGTGTACCGCGAGAAAATGAGCCGTTTCCTGGCTTTCGCTTTTCCGGTCTCAACCGCCGATGAGGCAAAGGCTACGGTGAAGCGCATGGCTAACGAGTATCACGACGCGCGCCATGTCTGCTGGGGGTATATCCTCGGTGCCGACGGAAACGAATATCTGAGTTCTGACAACGGCGAGCCGTCGGGCACCGCCGGACGCCCCATACTCGGTGCCATACGCTCGGCAGGGCTGACGAATCTTCTGGTAGTAGTGGTGCGGTACTTCGGCGGAATAAAACTCGGCACCTCCGGACTCATCGTTGCCTATAAGGAGGCTGCACGCCTGGCGCTCGAAGCCGCGGAGAAGATCACGGCGCACGAGATGGCCCAGCTGTCGTTCACATTCCCCTATCAGTCGGTAAATCCTGTGATGCAGCTGTTGAAATCATCCGTGGGGCGAATAGTATCGCAGACGTTTGACAACACCTGCTCCATAACCTTGACGATTCCCGCCGATGCGCTCGATGAGCTGCAAGGGCGGCTCCTTGCTGTCGACGGACTCACATTATCCTGAACTGATGCCACAATTCGACCTCAACATACTGGGATGCGGTTCGGCAACCCCCTCGACACGCCACAATCCGTCGTGTCAGGTACTGAATTTCCGTGGTCAGCTGATTATGATCGACTGCGGTGAGGGCGCACAGGCTATGATGCGGCGCATGCACATGAATTTCTCGCGCATATCGCGCATATTCATCTCGCACATGCATGGCGACCATGTGTTCGGTCTGCCGGGACTGCTTTCCACACTTGATCTGCACGGCAAAGGAGGCTCTGTCGACGTATGGATGCCGGCTGACGGGGTGGAGATCATACGGTCGATAACCGACTATTTCTGCCGCGAGACATCGTTTACCATCAATTATCATGCTGTGGAGGGCGATGGCGGGCTGCTTTACGAGGATCATGCGCTCACGGTACATGCTTTTCCATTGAGGCATCGTGTGCCATGCTACGGTTACATATTCCGCGAGAAGCAGGGACCGCGGCATCTCCGTCCCGATATGGCTAAGTTCTACGGTATACCTGTATGCCGTCTCAACGATATTAAAGCTGGTGCCGATTATGTGCGTGAGGATGGCACTGTAGTGCCTAATGAACGCCTGACGCTTCCCCCGTCGCCGGCTGTCAGCTATGCCTATTGCTCCGATACTATGTTTACCGAGGAAACAGCCCGGGTTGTAGCCGGAGTCGACTATCTCTACCATGAGGCGACCTACGATGACTCTCTCGCCGATAAGGCTCGCGAACGCGGACACTCCACCGCCCGCGAAGCTGCCCGCATAGCCCGTATGGCTGGCGCAGGTACTCTCATAATAGGACATTACTCCAACCGTTATACCGACGTCGATATACTTGTTCGCCAGGCGCGTGAGGAATTTCCCGAAGTCATAGCCGCCGACGAGCAGCTCACCATTCAGCTATCAAAATGAACAACATCGAGAGATTGACACCTCAGCAGCAGTATGAGGAGGATTGCCGCTATATGCGTCTCGCCATTGAGGAGGCGCGCGCGGCTGCCGCACAGGGCGAGGTACCTATCGGGGCGGTTATCATAGCCGGAGGCAGAGTGATCGGCAGGGGACATAACCTTACGGAAACACTTACCGATGTCACAGCCCACGCCGAGATGCAGGCTATCACGGCGGCGGCGCAGACCCTCGGCGGCAAATACCTTCAGAAAGCCACGCTCTATGTGACTGTCGAGCCATGTCTGATGTGTGCCGGCGCGATAGGGTGGAGCCAGCTTCAGCGAATTGTCATAGGCGCTCCTGACCCGAAGAGAGGCTATAGTGTCTACACTGATCGTCCGTTCCATCCGCGTGCCACTGTCACAACAGGAGTGCTTGCCGACGAATGTGCGGCTCTTGTCACCTCGTTTTTTGCCGCCCGACGCTGAAACCCTCACGTAGAGCTATGAAAAACTGTTGGCTGAATTGTTCACTAATTCGCCAATATTGGAAAAATTTACCAATCTTGTTAAGGATATTTAATGCGGAAGCTCTTTAAGCGTCCGCCCGTTTTTTCGCGCGCAAAATATTGATTAACTTTGCACCCTGAAAAATATAGCCGCACGATTGCGGCTTATCACTCAACAATGAAATATTGGTAACAAAGGTATATGTTTAAGGAAAAATTTATGAACGCAAGCGTTTTCAAAGCCGCAGGCATGGTTCTTGCCGGCACAGCTCTGGTGATCACCACATCATGCGGTGGCGGCCAGCAGCAGCATCAGGCTCCCGCCCCATCCATCGCAACTCTCACTCTCCAGCCCACGAGCTCTCAGCTTGAAAGCACATATCCCGCGCTTATCAAGGGTAAGACTGACATCGCTATCCGCCCCCAGGTTAGCGGATTCATCACAAAGGTGCATGTCGACGAAGGTCAGCAGGTGAAAAAAGGTCAGGTGCTTTTCACACTTGACCAGGTGCAGTTCAACGCCGCTGTAGAACAGGCACAGGCAGCCGTAAATGCTGCAAATACAGCGCTTGCCACAGCGCAACTGACCGCCGACACAAAGCGTCGTCTGTACGAGAAGAACATCATAAGCCAGTATGAATGGCAGCTCGCCGACAACCAGCTTCAGACCGCCAAGGCACAGCTGGCACAGGCACAGGCACAGCTTGTGAACGCAAAGAAGAATCTTTCGTACACAGTGGTAACCTCTCCGTCCGACGGTGTTGTAGGAACAATCCCCAACCGCGAGGGATCGCTTGCATCACCCTCATCGGTAGAGCCTCTGACCACTGTCAGCGACAACTCGCAGGTCTACGCCTACTTCTCGCTTACCGAGAAAGATATCCTCGACCTCTCCAACAACGGTCAGCGCTCTATCAAGGCTGCTATCGAGGCTATGCCTGAGGTGACACTCCGACTCGCCGACGGCACCACGTACCCCACTACCGGCAAAGTTGCAACAGTTTCAGGTGTGATCGATAACAATACAGGTGCTGCAAGCGTGCGCGCTATATTCGACAACCCCACAGGGATGCTCCGCAGCGGTTCCACAGGCAATATCGTCATGCCCCTCAACGAGGATAGCGTGCTCGTCATACCCCAGAGCGCCACTTACGAGCTACAGGACCGCCGCTTCGTGTATGTGCTGAATGATTCAAATATCATCAAGTCAGCCCCCATCACTGTCAATCCCATCAACGATGGCAAGACCTATGTAGTGACATCCGGACTCAAGCCCGGCGACCGCATCGCCACACAGGGTGTCGGCACAAGTCTCCGCGACGGCATGACCATCAATCCTGTCGACGCTACTGTTCCTCAGCAGGCACCTGCCGCTCCCCAGCAGTGAGACGCCAGCCCTACTCTGCTATCTTTCTCCTCACATAAGCTAATCAAACAATCGCATTAATTGCAGGCATTATGAAATTAGATACATTCATTAACCGCCCGGTGCTCTCGACGGTTATCTCGATATTCATCGTGCTGCTCGGTCTGATCGGACTAATGTCTCTGCCGGTCACCCAGTATCCCGATATCGCACCACCTACCGTACAGGTATCTACAACCTATACGGGAGCAAACGCACAGGCTGTGCTCAACTCTGTAATCGCCCCTCTTGAGGAATCAATCAACGGTGCCGAAGGAATGACTTACATGGAGTCGACAGCCACCAATACCGGTTCCGCTACAATCAACGTCTACTTCGAACAGGGATTTGACCCCGACATGGCAGCCGTCGACGTGCAGAACCGTGTGGCTAAGGCACAGAGCCTTCTTCCCGCTGAGGTAACACAGGTGGGTGTGCTCACACAGAAACGTCAGACTTCCATGCTTCTCGGTGTGACACTTTACGACGAGGATGGACGCTATTCCGAGCCATTCATAGAAAACTACATGAAGATCAACGTCGTTCCACAGATGCAGCGTATATCAGGCGTGGGCGATGTTATGGTGATGGGCGCTGACTACTCCATGCGTATATGGCTGAAACCAGACGTCATGGCGCAGTATAATCTTATGCCTACCGATGTTGCCGCAGCTCTTGCAGAGCAGAATATAGAGGCAGCTCCCGGTGCATTCGGCGAACAGGGCGATCAGAGCTTCCAGTATATAATGCGCTACAAGGGACGCCTGACCCAGCCCGAGGAGTTCGAGAATATCGTTATACGTGCGAACTCAAATGGTGAGGTGCTTCACCTTGGCGATATTGCTGAGGTTGAACTCGGACGCGTGACATACGGTTTCCACGGCAAATACAATGGTAAGACCGGTGTGACGGCTATCGTGTTCCAGACCGCAGGCTCAAACGCTACCGCCATCATCAACGACTGTCTTGACTTCATCGACCAGATGAAGAAAGAGCTTCCCGCCGGCATAGGCGTAGCAGTGCCGATGAACAACAACGACTTCCTCTATGCCTCTATCCACCACGTGATCCAGACCCTTATCGAGGCATTTATCCTGGTGTTCTTCGTGACTTATCTCTTCCTTCAGGACTTCCGCTCCACTATTATCCCGGCTATAGCCATTCCGGTGGCTCTTGTAGGTACATTCTTCCTCATGAAGATTATAGGATTCTCTGTCAACCTCATCACTCTCTCGGCTCTCGTGCTTGCGATAGCGATTGTGGTCGACGATGCGATAGTCGTCGTGGAGGCGGTACACGCCAAACTTGACGTGGGTTACAAGAGTGCGCGCCGTGCCTCGATCGATGCAATGGGCGAGATCGGTGGTGCGATCGTGTCAATCACGCTTGTCATGATGCTTGTGTTCATTCCGGTGTCGTTCATGCCAGGAACCAGCGGTATATTCTATCAGCAGTTCGGTCTGACAATGGCGATGTCGATCGGTATCTCCGCTATCAATGCACTCACGCTCTCTCCCGCACTCTGTGCTGTGTTCCTTAAGCCTCACAATTCCGAGGCATCGCTCAAGGAGCGTATGGGACAGGCTTATTCAGCTGCCGCATCGACCGTTGCAGGAGCATACAAAAAGCGTTTCCGCCTCAAGCTCGATCTGCCGCCGGTAATCACTTTCCTCCTTCTCTGCGCCACCATCACATTTATGGTGCTCGGATGGTATAACTTCGAGAATGTGCTCCTCAGCACCATAGCCGTAGTTGTCGGCGTCGTTACCGTGCTCGGCATTCTCAGCCCGAATTTCCACAAGGCATTCAATGCCGCTTATGAGCGTGTGCTCGCTAAGTACAATGTCGGAACTAAATGGTTCATCCGTCTGAAATATCTTAGCATTGCGTTTGTAGCAGGTGCGATAGGTATTCTCGTGTGGCTTATGAGTGTCACTCCTACCGGTCTTGTTCCGAACGAGGATACCGGTACGTTGTTCGTGATGGTCAACATGCCTCCGGGCACATCACAGGAGCGCACCGGTGCTACCCTCAATAAGGTTGACTCCATACTCGCAATGGTTCCGGAGATCGAGTCGCGTACGATGATCGATGGCTATAGTTTCATCGCCGGTCAGGGTGCTACTTATGGTACATTCATTCTCAAGCTCAAGGACTGGTCGGCACGCGAAAAGAATTCCGACCAGGTACTCGGTCAGCTATATGCCATGATGACAGCCGTAAAGGATGGAACTGTGGTGATGTTTGCGCCTCCTATGATCTCCGGTTACTCCATGACCAATGGTTTTGAGATCAAAATGCAGGACCGTACTGGTGGAGATATCAACGATTTCTTCGGTGTGGTACAGGGATTCCTCGGTAAGCTCAACCAGCAGGATGAAATCCAGATGGCATACACCACCTTCAACCCCACTTTCCCGCAGTATATGGTTGATATCGATGCTGCTAAGGCTAAACAGGCAGGATTGTCGCCACAGACTATTCTCTCGACTCTGCAGGGCTATTACGGCGGTATGTACGTCAGCAACTTCAACCGATTCGGTAAACTCTACCGTGTGATGATGCAGGCATCGCCTGATGCACGTGTATCTCCCGAGACACTCAACTCCATAAAGGTGCGCAACGGCTCTGAGATGGCTTCGATAAGCAACTTTGTGACTCTCAAGCGTGTGTACGGTCCTGACCTTCTCAACCGATTCAACATGTTCCAGTCGATATCCGTTACCGGTCAGCCGGCACCTGGTTATTCTTCAGGTGAGGCGCTTGCCGCCATCGAACGTGTTGCGAAGGAGACTCTTCCCAGCGGTTTCAGCTACGAGTATTCCGGCATGACGCGTGAGGAGGGCAATTCGTCGGGCAGCGCCACTGCAGTCATCTTCGGTCTCTGTCTGCTGTTCGTCTACCTCCTGCTTTCGGCACAGTATGAGAGCTACATCCTTCCGTGGGCTGTTATCCTCTCGATTCCGTTCGGTCTTATGGGATCGTTCATCTTCGCCCAGATATTCGGCATCAGCAACAACATCTATCTGCAGATTGCCCTCATCATGCTTATCGGTCTTCTTGCCAAGAACGCCATCCTTATCGTTGAGTTCGCCGTTGAGCGCCGCCGCACAGGCATGAGCATTGTCAATGCTGCCGTAGCGGGTGCCTCAGCCCGTCTGCGCCCGATTCTCATGACCTCTCTCGCGCTCATCATCGGTCTTCTGCCCATGATGTTCGCCCACGGTGTGGGTGCGAACGGTAACCGCGCGCTCGGTGTAGGTTCGATCGGAGGTATGCTCATAGGCATGATACTCCAGATTTTCATAGTTCCCGCTCTGTTCGTGATCTTCCAGGCTATCCAGGAACGCTTCACTCCGCTCAAGTGGGAGGATACCGACAACGAGGGCATCGAGAACGAAATCGAGCAGTATTCACGTTAAGCCATTAAATTATGAATATCAGAAACATCATCATATCAGCAACCGCTGCAACAGCTCTTGCAGCTACGCTGACCGGCTGCAACATGTACGGCAAGTTCAAGATGCCTACCGACACGCAGCTGACCGCCGACTACGACGCCGCACGCTGTGCGGAGATCGATTCGATGGCTTTCGGCAATCTCCGCTGGCAGGCTGTTTTCACCGATCCCGTGCTTGTCGACCTCATATACCAGGCTCTCGACAACAACAAGGATCTCGCCAATGCCAAGCTCAATGTCGACATCGCCCACGCGCAGCTCCTCGGCGCCAAGCTGAGCTATCTCCCCTCGCTCGCTTTCACCCCCAACGGTGCCGGCGCGAAGTATGCATCAAACGATTTCGGCTGGACATACCAGATTCCGCTCGCCGCAAGCTGGGAGATCGACGTGTTCGGAAAAATCCTGAACACAAAGCGTGGTGCCGCAGCAGCCTATCGTCAGGCTGAGGACTACCGCCAGGCGGTGCGCTCTCAGATCATAGGTGCCGTAGCCAACTGCTACTACACCATAGCCTCGCTACAGAGCCAGCTGCAGCTCAACCGCACAACAGCCGAGCTGTGGGCGGAGAGCGTACAGACCATGCGCGACCTCAAGGAGGCAGGACGTGTCACCGAGGCTGCCGTGGTGCAGAGCAATGCGCAGTATTACAACATTCTTGCCGCTATAACCCAGATTGAGGTATCGCTGCATGAGATGAACAACACCATGTCGTTGCTCATGAACGTGATGCCGCAGACATGGGTGGTTAGCGACGATGCTAAGCTCGTAGCTCCCGAAATACGCCGCGAGAGCGTGCCTATGCGTGAGCTTGCCGCACGTCCCGACGTACGCGCGGCAGAGGAGAGCCTTGCGGCAGCATATTACACCACCGCAGGTGCACGCTCGGCATTCTATCCGAGCATCAACATCTCGGCTAACGGTGGCTTCACCAACCTGCTCGGCTCGTTCATCTCCAATCCCGGCGACTGGTTCATACAGCTTGCCGGACAGCTTACTGCACCTCTGTTCAGCCGCGGTGCCAACATCGCGCGTCTGAAAGCCGCCAAGGCTCAGCAGCAGCAGGCGCTCAACAACTTCGAGTATGCCGTCATGTCGGCGGCAGCCGAGGTGAGCGACGCACTCACTGTATATGAGAAGAATGCCGAGAAGATAGGTTATGTCGACAAGCAGGTCGAGGCTCTTGCCCAGGCTGTGGAGATCAACCAGGAGCTCCTCGCATGGGGCGGAAGCACCACCACCTATCTTGAGGTCCTGACCGCTCAGCAGAGCCTTCTCGCCGCACAGACAGCACAGATAGAGTGCCGCCGTGCCAGCGCGCAGGCTGTGATCTCGCTCTACCAGTCACTCGGTGGCGGACGTTAATCTTGAATCCTTAAATTCTGAAAAACTATGGCTAATAACATCAGCCCACTGGCACACGTCGACCCCGCCGCCAAGATAGGCGACGGCGTCACCATCCATCCGTTCGCCTACATCGATGCCGATGTGGAGATTGGCGACGGCTGTGAGATCATGTCGTACACGAGCATAATCCGTGGCACGCGCATGGGACGCAACAACCGTGTCTATCAAGGTTCAATAATCGGTGCCGATCCGCAGGATTTCCGTTGGAAAGGACAGCCTACACACTGCTACATAGGCGACAGCAACGTCATCCGCGAGCATGTGATCATCAACCGCGGCATTGAGAGCGAGGGTGGCACACGCATTGGCAACGAATCGTTCATCATGGCTGAGAGTCACATCGGACATGACTCTGAGCTTGCCGACCACTGCGTGATAGGCAACGGTGTGTCGATCGCCGGTGATACACGCGTCGGACGCTGCACCATCCTCTCGTCGGGCGTCATGCTCCACGAGAATTCCAAGGTAGGTGACTGGGTGCTGATCAAGGGTGGTTGCCGCATCACCGGCAATGTGCCCCCTTACGTCATCATGGCGCATAATCCCGCATCATATTTCGGTGTCAATGCCGTGATTCTCCGCAAGGGTGGATTCACTGACGACCAGATCGACGACATCGCGAAGGCATACCGTCACGTATACCAGACCGGCACATCGGTGTTCAACGCCCTGCGCCGCATCGAAGCCGACGTTACCCCCGGCGACGTGCGCGATACTATCACCGGATTCATCCGCGGTGTGGATCTCAAGATTGTAGCCATTCCGCGCGATCTCGAATAATCACGCCCATAGCGTAAACATAACGTACCGGCACCCCCGGACCGCTATTTCAACAGCGGCATCCGGGGGTGTCGCATTTCTGTTAAAATAACATAACCATTTGACAACTCTCGCGCAATTTGCTAACTTAGCGGCACACATTCACAATCCGTACCGTGACATGAACACCAATCCCCATCGCTACTGCGTGATAATGTGCGGAGGTGTAGGAAGCCGTTTTTGGCCCTACAGCCGCACGTCGCTCCCCAAGCAATTCATCGATTTCTTCGGCACAGGACGTACTCTGCTGCAGATGACTTTCGACCGCATACGTCCACTCGTGGAACCATCCAACATACTTGTGGTCACCAATGCCGACTATGCCCACATCGTGCGCGAGCAGCTCCCCGACATTGAAGAGTCGCAGATTCTGCTGGAGCCGTGCCGACGCAACACCGCCCCCTGCATAGCGTGGGCAGGATCACACATTCTCGCGCTTGACCCACAGGCAAGCATGATTGTTACTCCTGCCGACCATCTGATAACTAACGAGATCGAGTTTCAGACATCGGTGCGCCGCGGCTTCGAGTTCGTCGAGAGCCACGATGCGCTCCTTACCCTCGGCATACACCCCACTCGCCCGGAGACAGGGTACGGCTACATACAGATAGGTTCCGAAGTGGAGCCGGGCATCAGCAAGGTGAAGACATTCACCGAGAAGCCTGACCTCGAGATAGCGCGCGTGTTCGTCGAGTCCGGCGAGTTTTTCTGGAATGCCGGCATATTCCTCTGGAGCGTGCGTGCCATTGCGGAGGCTTTCCGCAATCTGGCGCCTGATCTTGCGCGCGAGTTCGACAAGGGTGTCGATGCGTTCGGCACACCGGCTGAGGCTGAGTTCATCCGCGAGCATTTCCCCGCATGTCCAAATATCTCGGTCGATTTCGCCATTATGGAGAAAGCTCCCAATGTATATGTTGAGTGCGTCGACTTCGGTTGGTCGGATCTCGGTACCTGGGGCGCGCTCTACGATCATTCTCCCAAGACCGAGGAGGGCAACGTCACCCAGCGCTGCAACATCATAACCTACTCCTCCACCGGCAACATATTCGCTGTGCGAAATGAGAAGCTGATCGTTGTCTCCGGTCTTCACGACTATATCGTGGCTGATTCGGGCGACGCGCTCCTTATCTGTCCCAGGGCACAGGAACAGGAGATCAAGCAGATGGTCAAGGATGTCAGCGACCGCTTCGACGACCGCTATCTCTGACCCTACTTACCATACCATAAATCAGGACTCTACAGAATCATATAGCAGGCGGGTGTGTCAGTATTGGCGCACCCGTTTGCCGATATGGTTTTTGTGTGTAACTTTGCAGCGAATTTCATGGGAGCGTCAGTTGATATGTTCCCATTCAAAAAAACAAGCTATTCATGTCAACTTACACAGAACAGAAACCGAAAGTCACCACCCGGCGTCTCGCCGAGATGAAGCAGCGCGGCGAGAAGATCGCTTGCCTGACAGCTTACGACTATACTACCGCGACGCTCGTCGACGGTGCCGGCATCGATCTCATTCTTGTCGGCGACTCCGCCTCCAATGTCATGGCGGGCAACACCACCACACTTCCTATCACTCTCGACGAGATGATCATCTACGCCCGCGGCGTTGTCCGTGGCGTGAAGCGCGCCCTTGTTGTCGTGGATCTTCCTTTCGGCACGTATCAGGGCAACTCAAAGGAGGCTCTTGCATCTGCTATCCGTGTCATGAAGGAGGCTAATGCCGAGGCTGTGAAAATGGAGGGTGGCTCGGAGATCCGTGAGTCGGTGGAGCGCATACTCTCCGCAGGTATCCCTGTCATGGGTCACCTCGGACTGACACCCCAGAGCATCAACAAATTCGGCACATACAATGTGCGAGCCAAAGAGGAAGCCGAGGCGCAGAAGCTGATTTCCGACGCGCGTATGCTCGATGAGCTCGGATGTTTCGCCATCGTGCTCGAGAAAGTTCCCGCGGCGCTTGCATCGGCAGTGGCACAGCAGGTGAGCTGCCCCGTCATCGGAATCGGTGCCGGCAACGGCTGCGACGGTCAGATCCTCGTGTTCCAGGACATGATGGGTATGAACCACGGTTTCTCTCCCAAGTTCCTGCGCCGTTACGCCGACCTTGCAGCGGTGATCAACGACGGACTCGAACACTACGTGGCTGATGTGAAGTCAGGCGATTTCCCCTCGGCTGCCGAGCAATACTGATTGCTCATCCCCGATATAGGCATTATTCCTGATCACTCCTCCGGATAGAGGAGATATGGAGCGCGGCGCTCGCGGAAACGACGCAGGTCATCAGCCCATGTGGCACGGATCTCGTCAGCCGTGGCGCCGCGTTCTATCATGATACGCACGGAGTCTGTGCCGGCGAGGAGATCGAAAAACTTGCTGAAAAACTTCTTGCCGAGACGCGTCGCCTTGTAGGCATCGATCACGTACGACAGATCCACTCCGCGCGCTATGATATCCTCGTCGGGAATATCGCGCAGGTCGCGCCCATGGCATAGATTCCCCTCCTGGGGAGGATTCTTGGCGCCCTGGCGGCTGCGTGGCGTGAAACTGAATCCTGTGGGCGGGATCGCCGGATGTCCGTAGACGGTGAAAGGCATATCCGTGCCGCGTCCGAGATTCACCGGCGTGCCCTCAAAGAAGCATGTCGAGGGGTAGAGATACACCGCTTTCATGTCGGGCAGATTTGGCGACGGAGGCACAGGCAGACGATAGCGGGTGGCATGTGTGTAACCCTCGCACTCCACCACATTGAGCTGCAGGTCGGCGCCATTTTTCAGCCACCCCTCGCTGACAGCCATCATGGCAAGCTCGCCGAGGGTCATGCCGTGAAGCACCGGTATCGGCAGACGCCCCACTCCCGATGCGAATTTCATGTCGAGTATCGGACCGTCGACAGTCATTCCGTTGGGATTCGGACGGTCAAGAACAATGAACTCCTTGCCGTGTGCGGCTGCCGCATTCATCAGGTCGAGCATGGTGATGTAGTAGGTGTAGAAACGCAGTCCCACATCCTGTATGTCGCACACGATCACATCAAACTTCCGCATCACCTCCGGTGCCGGCATGCGCGTCTTCCCGTTGTAGAGCGATGCTATCGGTATTCCTGTCTTCTCGTCGCGCGAGCTGCTGACATGTTCACCGGCAGATGCCGTGCCGCGGAATCCATGCTCAGGCGAGAAAATGGTCGTTACGTTCACACCGTTGCGGAGCATCAGGTCGAGTGTGTGCTCTTTGCCCACCATTCCTGTATGATTGCTGAGCAGAGCCACGCGCTTCCCTTTGAGCATTGGCAGGTATTCCGACGTGCGAGCCGCACCTACAACCACGTTGCTGCCGTCGTCATGTACCGTTGCGGCAATTCCGGTTGCGGCGGTCATGAGCAAAGCGATAAATATGGTGATAATTCTTCCGGTCATGAAATATTCTGTATTATGGTTTGCTGTGACTACAAAGATAGTTATGCCCGAAGCCATGCGCTACATCGGCATAGTTAAATATGATTAACCCGCAACCGTTGTAGCGATATGCTGCCGTACCTTTGCAGAAATTTTTCACAAAACGTCAATGGAAAAACTTGAAAGCGCTCTTGCCCTGGCACTGCGCGGAATCCCCGTCAGCATCGACGATGCAATGGAACTTGATGCTACGGCTACAACCGATCAGCTGTGCGACGCCGCCGACCGCATACGCCGCGAGCGTTGCGGCAACTATATCGACACATGTTCTATCGTCAACGCCCGTTCCGGTCACTGCTCCGAGGATTGCAAATGGTGCGCCCAGTCTGCACGCCATCACACCGGCGTGGAGGTTTATGATGAAGTCGGTGAGGATACACTCGACGCCATAACCGATGCCGCTTACCGTCACGGCGTGCAGCGGCTTTCGCTCGTAACCAGCGGACGGCGCGTGCCGGCTCGCGATATCGAGCGCTTCGCCATGCTTTATCGACGTATAGCCCGCCGTGCGCCCGGATTGAAGCTCTGTGCCTCCATGGGGCTGCTCGATGAGGCGGCACTGAGCCAACTGCGCGCTGAGGGGGTCACACGCTACCACTGCAACCTGGAGACAGCCGCAAGTTTCTTCCCCTCGCTATGCACCACGCACACACATGCCGATAAACTCGCCACTATCCGCGCCGCCCGGCGTGCCGGTATGCAGGTCTGCGTAGGCGGAATTATAGGTATGGGTGAGACCATGCGTCAGCGCCTCGAACTTGCTGCCGAGGCGCGCGATGCCGGTGCCGTCTCTATGCCTGTCAATCTGCTGCATCCTATACCCGGCACACCGATGGAAGGCACGCCGCTGCTCGATGAGGATACCGTGGCGCGCAGCATAGCCCTTATGCGTTTCGTGGCGCCAGATCTTGCCATACGCTTTGCCGGAGGCAGGGCACGCCTGACCCCCGAAGGCACCCGCCGCATACTCCACGGCGGACTCAACGGCATCATGATCGGCGATCTCCTCACAACCTCGGGCAACGACGCTGCAGCCGATTTCAACCTTCTCCACGCTGAAGGCTTCTCCACCGTCGCAAACTGACCAAAATTGTAAATGTAGTTTGTAATAATGATAAAATTCATTAACTTTGCGTTCAAGTTAAATAATTTGTAAATGGGAGAAGATATTAACAGAATAAAGACTGTGTTATGCGACAGAAAGAAAACCAGTAAATGGTTGGCAGAACAGTTGCAGGTTAGTCCTACCACTGTCTCTAAGTGGTGTACAAATACGTCCCAGCCAGACTTATATACTTTGCGATCCATAGCCAAAGTATTAAGTGTAGATGTTAGAGTATTGCTGTTACCTACAGAACAATATGGATTAGTTGCTGAGCCATATATAATTTACGAGGTAAAGAATGACTGATCAAACCCAATATGGTATACTTTCGGAGGTCGTGCGTAATACGAACGTCTTCATTGCCAATGTGCCTAAATCCAAGCGAAAAAAATTCGGGCAGTTTTTTACAACAGCTTCAACAGCAAGATTCATGGCAAACCTTTTCAAGATTGATTTTTCAAAGAAGAATCTTGAATTGCTTGATGCAGGGGCTGGAACCGGCATATTGGGTGCTGCTTTATTGGATCATATTTTTAAGAATGGCTTTAAAGGTAAAGTTCATCTGACATGTTATGAAACAGATGATGAGGTTTTGCCTGTATTGGAGGAAAATTTGAGGCTGGCTAAGGAAGTTTATGGAATTGACTATACTCTGCATAACGAGAATTATATAACGACTCAATATTTTGAAGTTAATACCTTTATGGCAGATGATAAGGAGAAGTATGATTATATAATTGGCAATCCTCCTTACCTGAAGATCTCAAAGGATGCCCCGGAGGCAAAATTGATGCCTGACGTTTGCCATGGCGCTCCAAATCTTTATTTCTTGTTTTGGGCAATGGGCATCTACAATCTTAAACATGAACATGAACTTGTCTACATCATTCCCCGTTCATGGACTTCCGGTGCATACTTTAAGAAATTTCGGAGTTACCTGTTTAGCCACGGAGTAATTACAGATGTGCATTTGTTTGAAAGCAGAGATAAAGTTTTTGGTGGAGAATCAGTTCTTCAGGAAACAATTATTGTAAAGGTAAAAAAGACAACAGGTAAGCCGGAAAATATAAGTATAACAACATCATCAACCTCTGATTTCGATGATTTTAACCGATTTATTGCTCCTTATGATATTGTCGTATCCAAAAATCAGTTAGTCTATCTTGTCACCGATAAATCGGAGGCTGAAGTTTTGGAAAGAATCAACAGATTGCCAAATACTTTACCTGATATCAAGATGAAAATGCAGACTGGTATCATTGTCGATTTTCGGACAAAAGAGGTTCTACGTGATAAATTGGAAGATGGTGCTTTTCCTTTGTTGTATTCGCAGCATATAAGAAACGGACATGTAACATGGCCCTTGGGAAAAGAAGGGGAGGTGATAAAGACAGACAGAACATCTTTCTTGCAGGAAAACAGTGATCTTCTTCTCATAAAACGCTTTACGGCTAAGGAGGAGAAACGACGCCTTCAATGTGGAATATTTCTTAAGCAGAGATATAAGCAGTTCGCTTTCATAAGTACACAGAATAAAGTCAACTTCGTAAAATGTGATTCACCATGTATGACTTATGGTTTGTATGTATTGCTAAACTCTACGCTATACGATACATATTACCGTATTATGAATGGTTCCACACAGGTGAACTCAACCGAAGTAAACCAAATGCCAGTACCTGATCGTGATGTTATTGAGGCAATGGGAAAAGAACTCATGCACCAAGATCTGACGGAAGCAAATTGTAATAAAATAATAGATAGATGGATAAATTAAATTATATAAAGAGTCTGTTAAATAGTATCGGAATGCCACTGCAACAGCAGAGCGACATGTGCGCACTTGCTCTACTTGCCATGGCGGGATTGAAACGTGATTCATTGTGGTCTGATGCTACAAATGAATGGATCCGCATCCATGATATTATTCAGTTTATAGCAGAAAATTATAATGTTATATATGCGGAGAATTCACGTGAGACATTTCGGAAGCAAGCAATACATCCATTCCGTACAGCAGCACTTATTGAAGATAATGGAATGCCTACCAACAGCCCAAACTATCGTTATCGCATAACGAATGAGTTTTTGGACGTGATTAAGGAGGTGAATGAAGATTCTTCCTATGTGTTGGAGTCTGGAATGGCTTTGAAGTCGTTTGTTTCTAATTACGAATCACTGTCTGAAATCTATGCGTCCAAAAAGAAGATGCAGAAGATGCCGGTGCGGATCAATCATAAAGATTTTACATTCAGCCTTGGTAAGCATAATGAACTACAGAAAGCGATAATTGAAGAATTCGCACCTCGTTTCGCACCAAATTCAGAATGTCTTTATGTCGGCGATACTATTAAGAAAGATCTGGTAAAGAATGTAGACAAACTCTCTGAACTTGGATTCGAGATAACCCGTCATGATAAAATGCCGGATGTTGTACTGTATCGTGAGGACAAAAATTGGATTTATTTCATAGAGTCCATCACCTCCGTAGGTCCGATGGATCCCAAGCGTATATTGGAGATAGAATCAATGACAAAAGGAGTGAAAGCAGGGAAAATCTTTATTTCGGCATTTCTTGATTTTTCGACCTTCAAGAAGTTCTCCGATAAATTGGCATGGGAAACAGAGGTTTGGATTGCCGACATGCCTGACCACATGATTCATCTAAATGGGGATCGTTTTTTAGGACCCCATGATTAATCAGTTGAGTCAGGCAATCTCCGTATTGTAAAGTGTCATGAAGATTGTGTTCTATATTCTTTTCCGGTTCATTCTGATTCGGTTGGCTTGATTTTGGGTTGTGGAGGGGGTGAATGAAAATCTTTTTTGTTAATTTTGCCGTTTAATGTAGAGCGGGGGAGTGCAGTGCCACTCTCAATGCCGACCGAAGCCGCACTAAAACTGACCTCGGCAGCACGCGAAACATTTTTCACGACTGACAACAATTGGATCATGGACAGGATAAAGGTAAAGATAGTGAACCGCTCGGGACATCAGCTCCCGACGTATGAAACTCCGTCGAGCGCCGGCATGGATGTGCGCGCGTCGCTAAAGGAACCGGTCACACTCGGTCCGCTCGAGCGGGCACTCATCCCCACCGGACTGAGCATACAGCTGCCTCACGGCTACGAGTGTCAGATGCGTCCGCGCAGCGGGCTCGCGCTCAAGCACGGCATATCGCTCGTAAACACTCCCGGAACCGTAGATGCCGACTATCGCGGCGAGATCGGGGCTATTGTCATCAACCTGTCAAACGAACCGTTCACCATCAACGATGGTGAGCGCATCTGCCAGATGGTGATAACAAACTATACCCATGTGGAATGGGAGGAGGCGGAGCGTCTCGACGAGACGGTGCGTGGCAAAGGTGCGTTCGGACATACCGGTGTTGACTGATGCGCGCCCGTCCGACAAATCTGATATATCTTCTGCCGGCGGCGCTGCTGCTGGCGGTGCTCGGCGCATGTTCGGCGGCGAGGAGCGGTGCCGCGCGTTCCGCCATAGAGCGTGAGGCGGATGTGCGCAAGGCTGACTACGTGTTTCTCGAGGGAGCACGCATGCAGACCGGGGGTAACCTCGACGCCTACCACGACCTGCTCGCACACGCCTATCAGCTGAACCCCGACGATAAGTACATCGGCATGGAGTACGGCTACATGCTCATGCGTCTTGCCGACGGCGACTCCGCGATGACTGAGCGTGGATATGAGCTTATGGGCGAGTATGCCGACGCCAATCCGGATGACTTCTACGGCAACGTGCTTTTCGCCTCCGTAGCCGCACATGTAGGGGATACCGACCGTGCCACCGGCAAATGGCGCCAGCTGCATGAAATGCAGCCGCAGCGCAGCGACATCACCATGCGCTATGCCGAGATGCTTATGGCTGATCCCGACTCCGCGTCGCTCCGGCGTGCCATAGAGCTTTATGATTCGGTGGAGATTGCCGAAGGAGCCTCCATGCAGCTTTCGGCGCGCAAGATTCAGCTCTATTACAACCATGGCGACACGCTGGCTATGATGCGCGAACTGCAGCATCTCATCAAGGAGAAGCCGCTGGCGGTGGAGAATAATGTCTTTGCTGCCGATATATACTCCATGCTCGGGCGGCGCGATTCGGCGCTCGCATATTATGACCGCGCTATAAGCCTCGACCCGTCCAACGGACTGACCTATTACTCCCGCGCCAACTTCTACCGCAACGAGGGTGATACCGCAGCCTACGACCGTGAGGTTTACAACGCTCTCCTTCAGGAAGACCTCGCGGTGGAGCCTAAACTGGAGATGCTCACCGATTATGCCCGCAGGCTGTACAGCGACTCTACGCAGCGTCCGCGCATCAGCGAGCTTTTCCGCCGTCTCATCGACCTGCATCCCCATGAGGCTGACATACACAACACCTACCGCGACTATCTGCTTGCCGTGGAGGATTATGCAGGTGCAGCCGAACAGGCATCATACTCGCTCGACATCAATCCCGACGATGAGCGGCAGTGGGTGGCGCTGACCGCGCTGCGCATCCGCACAGGCGATTTCGAGGCTGCCTACAACGATGCCATGCGCGGTATACACTTTTTCCCCGCCAACTCACAGCTCTATCTTCTCGGCGCCGCCTCGTTGCAACAACTTGAGCGATATGACGATGGACTGGCACTCTTGGCTCGCGCTGAGGAGACCGCCGATTCTGCCGATGTCGAGACCATGTCCGACATACTGACCACCCGAGGCGACATATATTACGCCATGGAGCGCACCGACAGCGCATTTGCGTTCTACGACCGTGCACTGCAATTCAATCCCCTGAACATGACGGCTCTCAACAATGCCGCCTACTTCCTCGCCTGTGAGAACCGCGACCTCGACCGTGCGCTGAAGCTCATTGAGCAAGTGGTGGCTGAGCGTCCGGACGAGCCTACATCGCTCGACACATACGCCTGGGTGCTGTTCCGCCGTGGCGATTTCGACGGCGCCCGTCAGGTGATCGACCGCACGCTTGAACTGGAGGATTCCCCCTCGGCTGAACTGTATGAGCATGCCGGTGACATATATTTCGCCACCGGCGATGTCGATCAGGCAGTGGAATTCTGGCGTGAGGCACAGCAGCTTGATCCTGATAATGACGACATACGCCGCAAGGTGCGCACCCGCCGGCTCGACAAACTTCCCAAGAGAATTACCGACCATGACGATGAAGAATAACCCCGCATTGCGCCGTAAAGCCGCAGCTGCGGCTTTGATGTTTGTTGCGGCTCTGCTGCTGATACTCCCTTCCGGATGCCGCTCCCATAAGCAGGTGGTTATCCCAACTGAGGTGGTGCAGGGCACATGGACACGCATGCAGGCGCCGCTGACGCTAAGTCTCGAGAGCCCTACGCGTGCCTCCGTATCCGCTACTGCCACAATGGTGCGCGATTCATCGGTCGTGGTGTCGCTGCGCATGTTCGGCATGGAGGTTGCGGTAGTGTCGCTTACTACCGATACGCTTCTGGTTCTCGACAAGTACCACAAGCTCGCCATTGTGCAGCCGGTGAGCGAGGTGCTTCGCGATCTGCCACTGTCAATCTCTGATCTGCAGGATATAATGACCGGACGACAGGGAATGGAACTTTCCGGCAGAATGAATGCCCCGATAGGTGATTTCACTCCCGTCTGGACGATCACCGAGACACTGCGCACGCTTGCCGTGAAGGTGGCTGACAGTGAGCGTTTCCGCGTGGAATACACCGATCCGGTCAGCACACCCTATGGGGTGCTGTCGGGCGATGTGCTGCTGTCGGGCACACACTCCGGCAAGGAGATAGCCGCGCGTCTGGAATGGAACTACAGCCGCGCGAAGTGGAATGCCGATGTGCCGCTGCGCACGATCGCTCTGCCGGCAAATTACCGCATCACGACGTTCCGGCAGCTTCTCAACGGTTTCAGCCAGTGAGAGGGCAGCACGAACCATCATAAACCAATCACTCACCACTGATGAGGCTACGTTTCAACCATATCATCACACTTCTTATCGCCGCCACACTCTGCATCGCTTCAGCCGATGCGGCGTCGAAGCGGCGCACACAGCAGCGCGATATCAAGAAAGTGCGCGCCGAGCAGCAGGCTAACAAGAAGGCGATCAAGGAGACGTCGCAGAAGATTACCGTAAACACCCGCGAGACAAAGAGGCAGCTGTCGCAGCTCCAGGCTCTTGAGGGTGAGATCGCCGAGAAAAACCGCGAGATCGGTGCGATGCGTGTGGATATAGACTCCATCGACGGCGGTATCGCGCGGGTGAATGATTCCATCGGCTCGATTGAGAAGCGTTTTGATGTTATGCGCGCCAACTATGCGGCTCAGTTGCGGCAGGTGCAGCGCAGCCGTGGTGCCATGAACGCCATGTCGTTCCTGTTCTCCTCCGAATCGTTCGGCACCGCGTGGCAGAGGGTACGCTACATGCGTCAAGTCAACAAATGGCGCGGGCGCAATGCACGTCGCATGAAAGCGATGGGCGATTCGCTCGCAGAGCGCCGCCGTCAGCTCGACACGCTCATGTCGTCGCGCCGCACGGCTATGGCACGTCTCAGCCTCGCGCAGAAACAGCTGCAGGGCAAGCAGCAGGACACCGATAAGCTCGTGGCATCGCTCAAGGCGCAGGGATCATCCCTGAGAGCCGTGCTAAAGGAGAAGGAGCAGAAGCAGCGGCAGCTCGACAGCGAGCTTGAAAAGTTGATAGCTGAGGAACAGCGCCGCGAGGAGCAGCGCCGACGTGAGGAGGCTAAGAAAGCCGCTGCGGCAAAAGCAAAAGCCGAGAAGGAAGCCGCGGCAAAGGCTAAGGCAGAGAAAGCGGCAGGAAAAAGTACAGAAACCGCCAAAAGCGGAACTACCGCTCCCAAGACCGCACCGGCGAAGAGCAAGAAAGAGGCTCCGACGGCTGTTGCCGATGCCGACCGTGCCCTCACTGGCAGCTTCGAGAGCAACAAGGGGCGTCTGCTGTTCCCCGTGGCGGGGCGTTACCGCGTGGTGCGTGGTTTCGGGCGTCAGAAGCACCCCGAACTGGAGCATGTCGAGACAGAAAACTCCGGAATCGACATCGAGGCTCTCGGCGGCGGATCGGCACGCGCGGTGTTCGAAGGGCGCGTATCGGAGATATTCCGGCAGCCCGGCTACAATACGATCGTGATGGTGCGCCACGGCAATTTCCTGACAATCTACGCCAATATCGACAAGCTCAGCGTGAAGAAGGGCGACACCGTCAAGGCGGGGCAGACTATAGGCACCATCTTCGCCGATCCCGACGAGGACGGGCGCCTGATCCTGCACTTCGAGCTGCGCAAGGAGCGCACAAAGCTCAACCCCCTGCTCTGGGTGAAATGATTATTCGGCAAGATGCCAGGTGACGCTGTCGGCTGGCGTCGATGCTGACGATGCGGTCAGCGTGTTCGCTCCCGTCTGAAGTCTTACGCCTGTGAAAGTGGCCGTGCCGTATTCATCCGCCTTCTTCCGTCCGAGGCTGCGCCCGTTGAGAGTCAGCTCCACCTCCTTGCGGTTGGTGAACACCGTCACATCGGTCACGGCATTGCTCCGGCGCTCATGCCGGCGGTTGGCTATGTAGACAAACGGCTCATCCTTGTTCCAGTTTGCCTTGTAGAAATAGAAAGCATCCTTGCGGGTCTTGCGGTCAAACGTCACCAGGCCCTTGTCATTTATCCCCGGACGGTCACCCTCGGTGCGGTGTGCGGCGCCGAAATCAAAAAGATTCCACACGAACGATCCCCACACGTACGGTCGCTCATTGATAGCCTTCCAGTTTGTGATATGGTAATAAGTCTGGTAGTTTTCCGGGTGCCACCAACCGGAGGCTATGCCGGGCTTCACGGAGTCCTGCTGATGATAGACCGATGCCCCGGCGCCATATTCGCTCAGTCCGATGCAATACTGCGGAAATGCGGCATGTGTGGCGTCAAACCAACGTCCGAGGTCGTCGGCTGAACCGCCGTACCATCCGAAATACTGGTTCCAGGCTATGAGGTCGGTCACACCGTTTATGGGATCCGAAGCTCCGAGGAAGCTTGCGGCGGTGGTGAGCCTTGTGGAGTCCTCCTCATGCGCTATGGTGTTCAGTTCGGCTACGTAGGGTGTCGGATTGTCGCCATGCGTCTTCAGCTCGTTGAATATCCCCCAGAAGCATATCGCCGGATGATTGTAGTTCTGCCGTATCAGCTCGCGCAGCTGCTGCCGTCCGTTCTCCTTGAATGCCGGAAGGTCGTTGAATCCCCGGTCATTGTATCCGCCCGGACCGATGAACGGTATCTCCGCCCACACCACGATGCCGCGGCGGTCCATCTCCGAGTAGAACTCGTCAGCCTGCGGATAGTGTGCCAGGCGCACCGCGTTGGCTCCGATCTCCTCGATTATAGCTGCATCCTCGCGGTGATGCTCCGGCAGCAGGGCGTTGCCACGCTCGGCGCGGTCCTGATGGCGGTTCACACCCCGCAGCGGCAGTTTTATGCCGTTGAGCGAGAATCCCTCGTCGGGAGTCACACTGAAATACCGCAGTCCGAGCGGCTGGCTTACGCTGTCGGCTACCGTGCCGTCAGCGAGTACGATCCGTGCCGTGGCGGTGTAGATGAACGGATCGCGCCGCCCCTCCCACAGCCTCGGTTTCTCTATGGTGAAATCCACTTGTGCGCGCGTCATGCTGTCGGCGGCTGCACGGATAGGCACCGCGCGGTCAATGATGTCGCGCTTGCCGTCGCTGACGGTGATACGCAGCGTCGCATCGGTGTCGCTCTCATTGAAATTGCTCACCGACACCCCGGCACTCACCTCGGCTTTCTCCCGGCTCACGCTGCGCTGCGTCAGGTAGACTCCCGGCGATGCATGGTCTGTCAGCGATATGTGCAGCGGATCCACCGCCACGAGGCTTACACCGCGGTATAGTCCCCCGTACATGTTGAAATCGCCCACGAGCGGCATTATGTCGAGGTTGAGCGCATTGTTCACCTTGACCGTGAGCATGTTCTTGCCACCGTTGCGGTCTATAAGGTCGGTGATGTCGGTCACGAAAGCGGTGTAGCCGCCGCGGTGCTCACCGGCGAAGCGGTCGTTGACAAACACCGTGGCTATCTCGTTGGCACCCTCGAAGCGCAGGAATATCCGTTTACCCTCCCACTCCTTCGGTATCTCGAGCTGTCGGCGGTATACGCCCGTTCCACGGTAATAGTCCGGATTACCCGCCAAGGCATCGCCGGCATTCCATGTGTGGGGCAGATCCACGCGCCGTCCCTCGCCGTTCACCTGATGGGCGAAGCGGAACCGCCAGTTGTCATTGACGGGCACTGTTATCCTCTCGCCCCATGTATGCAGGGCTCCAAGCAGCAGAAGAGCTGTCGCGATGAGCTTTTTCATAACCGTAGCGATGCTTATTCAACCAAAGGTATATATTTGCCGTACCCCACCTCCTCCATCTTCTCCACGGGGATAAAGCGCAGGGCGGCTGAATTGATGCAGTAGCGCAGTCCCCCCTGATCGGCGGGACCGTCGGGGAACACATGCCCCAGATGCGCGCCCGAGCTGCTTGAGCGCACTTCGGTGCGCACTCTGCCGTAGGAGGTATCGGTCAGTTCGGTGATCAGATCTTCCGAGATCGGGCGTGTGAACGCCGGCCAGCCGCAACCTGAGTCATACTTGCGCGAGGAGAGGAAGAGTGGCGTGCCGTCGGTGATGTCCACATAGATTCCGTGGCGGAACTCATGGTCATACTCGTTGTCAAACGGTCGCTCCGTCGCGCCGTTCTGTGTTACCTCCCACTGCAGCGGCGTCAGCCGTTCGCGCAGT
>OFFM01000240.1_pt1 | contig 53232 bp, 43 predicted proteins | sample 1521401 | NCBI WGS metagenome assembly OFFM01 (sample SAMEA3504118, study PRJEB24116) | mouse gut metagenome | biome: mouse gut; feature: mouse-associated habitat; material: faeces | place: Denmark | collected 2011
CATTTAGATCTGTTCCATATTTCACATAAGCATTACATAGTTTAGAGGCACGAGTCCGAGAATTAATACTATCTATTGCCTTGACAAAACTTGAATCATTCTGCAAATCCATAAACTGAGGATTACTTTTTATTTTGTCATAATATTGGAATGAACAGAGCAAATCAAGGCATTTGGAAGTCGAGAACAAATGTGGATTATCAGCTACGACTTTTAGCATGCTAAACACCAATATTATTGTTAAAATAGACAAACGGTTCATTGTTCCTTGAGTATTTTAGATTTTTAGAACGTGGATATTTATTTACCAATATTTACCAAAAATTCCTTGAAGTATCTGACCAACAGGTAGGCCAATTCCAATTTACTTCTTTCGCCCGACAGTTATGTACTATTGTCTTTTGCGGGCTTTGAGTTTGTATAAGGTGGTTGTTTGGTTGGGATATAATACCGGATCTTGCGCCGACCATTGCAGCCACATTTCAGTTGGTGTCAACTTTTTAATAAGCCGATAACCTTCAGTAGCGTTTCCGGCAGTATAGATAACCGTGTAATTCTCCGTTGTGAAAGTCCACTGAAAATACTGTACGTCTTTCTTTATAGACGGATCTTTCAGAGAGCCAACCGCAGTCCATCCTTTGGTATCTCTGCCGAATGAATAGATATTAGTTTCATCATCAAATGTCTGTTCATTGCCAAGACCATAATCCGCATACACAACAAGCCATTCCACATCAGTGAGCATGGTAACAGTGTTCTGCTGACCTTCATCAAGGTAGCCGGTTCGCCCCTCACATGACGACAATATCATTAATAAGGAGAGGCAGAGAGAGATAAACAATGCTTTCATTGTGAAAATTACGGTATATATGAGCGGTAAGATACACTTTAAACTATTGCAAACTTTCTTCAAGAATTTCCAGTACCATTAATGGGTTTTCATTTATTTGGTCTGCTGTAATACCTCGTGAACAAATTGTTTCATACACACCGGGATAAAGAGAAAGAGCTTTTTTGAGGTCTTTCATGTTGTATTTAGACGGCTTTTTTGATGGAATGTATATCCAAAAAACGACAATTGGCTTGTCTGCGTCTTTCACTTCAAAACAATACCACCAGGCGGCAGTTTTTGATGAATAGCTTTGAAAATTATTGGAAGGCACAGGTGAGGAAGAGCGGATATAGCTGGCAGGCATACAATACCCTTTGACATGCTCACTATCAAAGCTAATCAATGCTAAGTAGGTATCTTTATTAATTTTTTTGTTTGGCTCGGGAGCAAACTGAAAAGGATAATAAACCGCTTCCTGGCCATCTGCATATTGAACTTTAAGCGAATCAATATCTTCATTATTATAAGTTTGTTTCTTGCCATTTTCGGTTTCACTGATTTTGAAGTCTTTGTACACATCGTGCAAGCTCACTCGTAAATAACCGTGAACAACTGAACCATCTTTCATAAATAACGTTGCTCGTGGATTATATGATTTGGCATAGGCCAATATCGGAAAAACTATGACTGAAAGAAATAGGAATATTAAATATTTCATTTTATATAACATTTTTGCAAATCTACACATTTCAAGCGAAATACACAAACGGTAGAGAAAGATCCAAAAAATTTATGGAGAAGATTTAGGAATATTCAACAGCTGCCTGTATTTGAAAAACTCACCTATAAATTAGTTTTGATGAAAGTTGCTATCTAAATTTTGTGATTAGCACAAAAGCCAAAGCTATCACAATTATAACGTAAGTGGAATAATAAATTACTATGGCTATCGGGCGTACCCATTTCATTTTGTGATAATTGCGTTTAGCCATTATTTTCTTTTCACGGATAGAATAGTAGCTCAATAAAGACAAAGGTAACACAGCCGGGAATAATAACATATAAGGGAACAAAGCTGACAATTCAAATACATAACCAACAACGGTTATACCTATCCAAGTCAACGCAAATATTGGCATGACTAAACCTAATTCAGTTATACCTTTGGTAAACCAAAAATGCTTTTTTGATTGCTTATCGAGATATTTGTCAAGATACCAATATAGTGCGTCAAGAAATTGTATCATATCATTCAAAATATTTTTCTTTGAATTTGCCATGATATGCTCCTAAAATACTATCCACTTCCTGTTTTGATAAATTAGACGTCAAAATGTCATTATTACACGACCTTAAGCAATCTTCTCGTGCTTTAACAACGAACCACGGTCTGCTGCCTGTGTTTCTTTTCACGGCAATTACCTGATTATTCCATTTTACATAACTTATACTATCAATCTCGACATCATTATCTGAGGCCAATTTACACGCAAGCGTGTATGTATCATAAAACTCTCCGGGAGCATAGATGTAGTAATAATCCGTCAGATGTATCTTTTCTGGAGTACATGATGACAGAGCCATCCCAACAAAGAACAGTATCTGCAATACTTTATGATTGTAACGTATTCTCATTGCAACTTGTGATAAGGGATATTGTGTCTTTCGGCGTATTCTTTTATAGCCGGGAGATTGTCGTAATATGAATCGTCCATTGGGTAGATAGTTGTGCCGCTTGTCAAATCGCCGTTTCCATCAGGATAATCGCCATAGATAACTACTGCGCCAAGAGAATCCAACGGGACTATTTTCTTTGGATATACCAATTCATATCTCCATACTTCGACCTCTCGTAGATTTGACTTTTTATAAAGTGTGGCTGTTTCAAACCCCATAATTCCTAAAGATCGCCTCATTACATAGTCTCCTGATTCACATAGGGTAGGTGAAAATGCAAGCCGGCAAATCATCAAGCCGATGATTGTAATAAAGCACCAACATATACCATAAAACTTACCCACATAGCGGAATGTCTTGTTTTTGCATTCGATAAACATGACAGCTATTCCTGTAAGTGCGGTTATTGCAAAAATATAATAATTCAAATGCCATCGGAGCAAAATGTAGTTCCATAGCAAGTAACATGATAGGACAGTGCCTATTATGTTAATGCCTATAAGAGCGATTGAGATATGACGATTGAATTTGAGTGCCATATGCAAAATTACAAAGAATTATCCGTATATCATCGGACAGGTGTCTCATTAAAGGACGATAATTGCTGTTGCCACTACGATTTATGGAAAACTAATGGCTTGCAAGCTATAGCGACAGGAGCGTGAGACAGTGCGCTGGGGGTAGTAGAACTATGTCATAATAGCAGTTGGATATGGAGTCAACATCAAATAGGACTCTTAATTGTATCAGTCTTTGAAGGGAATACGAAACTTTTGGAGGATAAGTTTGAAGTTGTCTTGTGCCGCGAGGCAGGTATCAAGTAGATAGCCCTTGATGTTCGGCCAGTTGCGAAGACCGTTGTAATAATACATCTTCAAATCATCGGTGATAATGAAGGGGACATATCCAAATCTTAGTAGTTCCCTGAACATAATTAGTCTGCCAACACGTCCGTTTCCATCTTGGAAAGGATGTATAGACTCAAACCTTTGATGAAAATCCACAATATCTTCAAAGGTGGGATTTTTCCGACTATTGTATTCTACGAGAAGTGTCTTGATTTCGGTATGGACGTTTTCAGGGAGAGTCGTGTCATTGCCACCTACTTCGTTGGGAAGTTTCTTATATTCTCCGACACGGAACCAGCTTTTACGCTCGTCTGATGTGCCTGTTTTCAATATGCGGTGAAGCTCTTTAAGAAGCTTTTCTGTCAGTTTATCATCCGTATTATCAATAATATAATCTATTGCGCGGAAATGGTTAGTGGTCTCAACAATGTCATCGACATTAACCGCCATATCTGTCACGCCTATTGTATTGGTCTCAAAAATATACCTCGTTTGATCATGCGTCAACTTACTTCCCTCCATATGATTGGAATTATAAGTGAGGTCAATCTGTACACGGTGGTATATACCGCCTTTGACTTTTCTCTCCTTCTGTTCTCTTAATACTAACAGAAGCGGTGACACTTTTTTCTTGGACTTCCGTTTCGGCAACTCTGCCTCAACAGGTACATTCCACGTTTTACCGACAAGGAAAGCTCCATCAATTTTACCTTGCGCACAATAGTTACGTGCGGTCCTTTCAGAGACAGCATGTGTTTTAGCCCATTCTTTTACTGATATGTATTCCATCTATCGGCAAGTTTTAATTTGATTTCTGAGTACAAATATAGCAAAACTTGCCGATAACGGCAAGTTTGCATCAGTAATAAGATGTTTTTACTCTCTAATCAAGGGAATGAGGTTAAGTGATAGGTTTTAGTGATTAGTGATGAAGTAGCATCCCACCAACACAAACCCGGCTGACATCGAGGTACTGACAGTAGCTAACCACAAGAAGATCCTTGACCACGTTGCATCAAAAAATGTTCAAATTCCTTGGCAAATCCATGATTTATTTAACACTTGTTTAATCTAAACGGGATGTTTGGTTGTTATTTAATCAGGGCAGGGATAAATATTGTTAAAGAAATTTTTAATCAGATAATTTAGAATCAGGTTATGAAGGTATACACCGAAATACTCGGGAATATGAATACGTCTCCCGAATGGAAAGAGAAACTCAGCAATGCAGATGTGGATTATATATTTCTTGACCAGTGGACCGCCCAGAAAAGCCGTTTTCTCGGTAAGGGCGTAAGCGGCGAGGAGTATCCGATAGCTCTCAAACGCCATACGCAGGTTGTTGATGGTGATGTGATCGATTTTGATCCCGATACAAATAAGGCTGCTGTTCTTAAAATTGAACTTAGCCCTGTGCTTGTGATTGATTTGAGCTCGCTTGCTGATAAGGATCATGATACAATCATCCGGCGTTCCGTGGAATTGGGTCATGCCATCGGAAACCAGCATTGGCCGGCAGTGGTGAAAGGCACCAAGGTGTATGTCCCTCTTACGGTAGATAAGAAAGTGATGCTGAGTGTTATGGAAACCCATAATCTTGAGGGTATCACTTATGATTTTCAGAAGGGTCTGGAAATTATACCATATCTAGCTCCTCATGAGATCAGACGTTTGTTCGGTGGAGCGGGTCATGAGAGTCATGCTCACGGAGAGCATCATCATCACCCGATCACTCATATTCATTTTGATGAAAATGGAATAGCCCATGAGCACACACATTAAACCAGATATGCTTGCCGTCTCGCGGCTGTTGCAATTCACGGACTCGACGTTTCCGGTAGGAACATTCTCTTTTTCCAATGGTCTGGAGACTGCTTCCTTTGAAGGGATTGTCCACGATGCAGAGACGCTCCATGCATTCACCGCTTCACAGGCTCTGCAGGCTGCGTATAGCGATGGCGTGGCTGCGATTCAAGCCCACCGTGCGTTTTTACGCAATGATTATGATTCCGTGGCAGCGATTGACAAGATGCTGATTCTATTCAAGATGAATGATGAGGCGCGACTGATGTTGAAACGAATGGGAAAGAAATTCGCCGAACTTGCAGCGAAGCTCTTTACCAATGATATAATATCCCGCTGGCTTGAAGATATAAAAGCGGAGAATGTGCCCGGTACATTCCCTGTAGCGCAAGGTATTGCATATGCCGCGGCGGGTGTTGATGAGAAATCGCTTTTCTGCGCTCATCAGTATGGTGTCATAAACATGGTGCTTTCTGCTGCATTGAGGTGTGTCAGGGTGTCTCATTATGAAACTCAGAAAATTCTTTTCGATCTTTCAGAGAATGTCGAGAAACTTTATGATGAGGCATCTCAGATGGAATTGAAGGATATGAATGCGTTCTTCCCCGAACTTGATATCATCGCATCCCTGCATGAGAAGGGGAATATGCGTATGTTCATGAATTGATAAATATAAAAAATAAAAGGAAAATAGATATGTCACAAACATGTAGAATAGGAGTCGGTGGCCCTGTGGGTTCCGGCAAAACAGCCCTTATCGAGGCAATAACACCGCGTCTTCTTGAACTTGGCCAGAAGGTGCTGATTATCACCAATGATATTGTAACGACAGAAGATGCGAAGCATGTGCGCAAGACTCTCAAGGGTATACTTCATGAAGATATGATTATCGGTGTGGAGACAGGTGCGTGTCCGCATACTGCTGTCAGAGAGGATCCGTCAATGAATATAGCAGCTGTAGAGGAGATGGAGGAGAAGTTTCCTGAGACGGATATCGTATTGATAGAATCCGGCGGTGATAATCTTACGCTTACCTTCAGTCCGGCATTGGTTGATTTCTTTATTTACGTAATAGATGTTGCTGCAGGTGACAAGATTCCCCGCAAGGATGGTCCCGGTATCTCGCAGAGCGATATACTGGTAATCAACAAAACCGATCTTGCCCCTTACGTTCATGCATCTCTTGAGGTTATGGATCATGATTCCCGACTCATGCGTCCCGGAAAGCCATTTGTTTTCACGAACTGCATGACAGGCGAGGGTATAGATGAATTGGTCGATCTGATTTTCAAGATGGCCCTTTTTGATAAAACAGAGAAGTAAGCATACACTTATGAACAGGGAAAAGATAAAAACGGCACTTGTGCCTGAGGTGGATTTCTCAACAGCGCGTGAAATGCTGCCATACCTCAGGGAGCCGGAACAGATGTATGTCGGTGCTCCCGGGAAACATGGCTATCTCCGGCTCGGTTTTGAACTTGATCCAGATGGGAAAAGTATCTTGCGTGATCTCGACCGGCGTGTCCCTCTGATTGCGCAGCAGGAGCTTTATTTTGATGAGGAGATGCCAGAGATGCCATGTCTCTATATCCTTTCGTCCGGAGGTCCGAATGTAGACGGCGACCGTTACCAGCAGGATATTACAGTGCGCAAGAATGCGTTTGCGTGGATCTCCACAGGTGCTGCCACAAAACTTGCGGAGATGCGTTACAATTATTCCGGTATGATACAGAATATCGTTTTGGAAGAGGGCGCGTATCTGGAGTTTATGCCGGAACCTATCTATCCCTGTCGTCACACACGTTTTATCTCTGATACAAGAATATGTGTGGATCCAACCGCCACGTTGTTTTATTCAGAGATATATACCGCAGGTCGTAAGTATTACAAGGAAGGGGAATTGTTTGAATATGACATTCTTTCTGTATGCAGTCATGGCGAGCGTCCTGACGGGGAGCAGCTTTTCAGAGAGAAATTCGTGATTGATCCGAATGTGACACCGGTGCGTCAGCTTGGAATCATGGGTGGTTTCGATGTCTTTGCCAATGTCATTGTCATGACACCAAAGGAGCACGCAGATAAGATATATGAGGAGACCAAGGCATTTATCGATCGGGATAACAAGATTGCGTGTGGCATAACGCATCTTCCCAATGATGCAGGTCTGCTTTTTAAAGTGCTTGGCATGGAGCCTGGACCGGTGAAGAAAATTGTGCGTGAATTCTGTTCAAAGGTGAGAATGGAGGTCAAGGGACATCCTGTTCCCGAAGAGTTCCCGTGGCGCTGAACGAATCTGCCATATCACGTAATGCTGATATATGATCGGGGGTTGTTCCGCAACAACCTCCGATTATTTTTACCATGCTATCTTTAAGAAATGATCGTAGGCATTCCGCCATTTCAGCAGGAGAGATATGATAATTGCCGTTTATGTCAGGAAGTCCGGCATTGGGATGAACGCTTATTGGTAAATCTGTTATAATAGATAATTCTTTCAGAATATTTTTTAGATTACGGTCTGGCGGAATACAGTTGACACCAACCGACATAATTTGCGGATACCCATTGATTGCATCTATAAGTTGATGTAAGGTTTCCCCTGAAAGTAATTTACCGGAATCTTTCCGAGGAGTAACAGATACCATAACTGGAATGAACAGATTTCTTTGCGACATATATTCCGATGCATGATCCAACGATTTTTTCAGGTGGTATATATCCGTGACAGTTTCGCAAAGCAATAAATCAACACCGCCGTCAATAAGAAAGGGGATGAGGCTGGCATCGAATGTCGGTCCGATCGTTCCTGCCACAAGAATCTCTTTCCCGGTTCTGATCTTGAAATCGTGCGAGACACAACGTGCAATGCGGACTGCTGCAGAAACAGAGTCTTCGGCAAGTGTGGAATTTTGCACACTTGCCGAAGACAATGAATTTGGGTTGAATGTGTTGGTACAGATGATGTCTGCGCCAGCCTCAGCATATCTAAAGTGGATATCCATTACCAAAGACGGATTCTTCAGATTATGCATCTCGCAAGGAAAATTTCTTCTGTCAGGTGTAATGGCTCTGAGCATTGTGCCCATTGCGCCATCAAGCAGTATAACCCTTTTATCTGCGATATTGCCGGGAAGTTTTGTCATTTACGCTTTTTTGCAGGATCGCAGGTCAAGCCGACACCAAGTTTCTGGAAAATCTTATGATCCACTTCTCCAAGCATCACTGTGGAATGAACCTGGCATCCGTTCAGCTCTGTCAGAACACCAAGCGCACGCTTGCAGTTGTCATCATGTGTTGAGAGAACGGCAAGCGCCACCAGCACTTCATCCGTATGCAGACGCGGATTGTGGCTGTGCAGACAATTGATTTTCATTTCCTGGATAGGCTCTATCATCTGCTGCGGTATCAGTTTCACATCATGATCTATGCCTGCCAGATGCTTCATTGCATTCAGAAGCAGGGCTGCGCTCGGTCCGAGAAGATCGGACGACTGTGCAGTGATTATAGTACCGTCGGCAAGCTCTATGGCAGAGCAAGGAGCGTCGTCACGCTCTGCGCGTGAACGGGCGGCAGTGACAACTCTGCGGTATGATACATCAATTTTTGCCTGATTGAAGAGAAGTGCAATTTTATTCACTTCACTGTCATTAGTGTCACCTTGGGCGAATCTGTTGAGTGCTGTGAAATAACGGCGGATAATCTCATTGCGTGAGGCATCGCAGCATGTTTCATCATCATTGATGCAGAAGCCGACCATATTGACGCCCATATCGGTAGGAGATTTGTATGGGTTTCTGCCATATATGCCTTCGAACAAGGCGTTGAGCACAGGGAAAATCTCGATATCCCTGTTATAGTTGATGGCAGTCTCTCCATAAGCTTCCAGATGGAACGGGTCAATCATGTTGACATCGTTGAGATCCGCTGTCGCAGCTTCGTATGCAATATTTACCGGATGTTTAAGAGGCAGGTTCCAGACGGGGAAAGTCTCGAACTTGGCGTAACCGGCCTCAACGCCTCTTTTGTGTTCATTGTAAAGCTGGCTTAGGCACACCGCCATTTTGCCGCTTCCGGGTCCGGGTGCGGTTACGATTACGAGCGGACGAGATGTCTCGACATAGTCATTTTTTCCAAAACCCTCATCGGAATCGATGAGCGCCACATTATTGGGGTATCCTTCAATTGTGTAATGGCAATAGGATGTGATCCCCATGCGACTTAATTTCTCACGGAATGCATCAGCGCTCGACTGACGGTTGTAATGCGTGATAACCACAGAGCTGACGAGAAAACCACGTTTCATGAATTCATCCCGAAGACGGATCACATCCATGTCGTAGGTGATGCCGAGATCTCCGCGCACTTTGTTTTTTTCAATGTCGAGTGCGCTGATAACGATGATTATTTCCGCTTTGTCTGCAAGATTACTGAGCATTCTCAGTTTGCTGTCCGGCTGAAAACCGGGCAACACGCGGCTGGCGTGGTGATCGTCGAAAAGTTTTCCACCGAGTTCAAGATAGAGTTTGTTACCAAACTTCGCAATTCTCTCTTTGATGTGCTCAGATTGTATTCTGAGATACTTGTCGTTGTCAAATCCGTATTTCATAACGGGATGCAAAGTTAATAAATATTCCCAAGAGTAACTTCAATATGGTGTCGAAAAATTTTTATTAAATTTGCGGTTATGATTGCAAATGATGACTTAGTATCGGATGTAGGGGGGGTGTATGTGCACATAGCATTGTGCCGGAGTAAATGTATATATTGTGACTTCTATAGCTCTGTGCTACGTCGGGATTTCGATTGGCACGTTTATCAGGATTGTCTTGTAAAAGAATTGCGTTCACGTGCAGACGAACTAAAGGGGTGGCGCAGGATTACTTTATATATCGGGGGTGGGACGCCATCTTTGATTCCTGAAAATTTATTTGCCGGTTTCATGAATACTCTCCGTGAGGTGATATATAACGCTTCTCCGCAGGCGGAAATAGTGGAAACCACAATGGAGGTTAATCCGGATGATGTCAATCAGCAAAGAGTCTTGATATGGAAAAGCGCAGGGATAGACAGGATAAGCATGGGAATCCAGAGTCTTGATGACCACGAGTTGCACACAATAGGTAGGAGGCACGATGCAGACGGCGCGATACGTGCTTATTCGCTTTTGAAAGAGCATTTCTCAAATATAAGTATAGATCTTATGTTCGGACTCCCCGGACAGACACTGGAATCATTACGCAAAACACTCGAAGGGTTTATTTCGATGCATCCGAGTCACATCTCTGCTTATTCATTGATGTATGAGGAAAGGACAGTTCTTACCCGAATGCGCGATTCGGGAAGGATAAAAGAGGCTGATGAGAATCTGAGTGTGGATATGTTTTCCATGATCAACTCCATGTTGCGGGATGCCGGCTATGTGAGGTATGAGATATCGAATTATTCCTTGCCGGGATTTGAATCAAAGCACAATTCATCTTATTGGAATGGCACCCCGTACGTGGGGATAGGTCCATCTGCCCATAGTTATGATGGAAATAAAACGCGAAGATGGAATAGCGCTGATTTGGATGCGTATATAAATGGGGTGAAAAAGAGTGACGTTTATTCGGAATCTGAGATTCTTTCAGAGACAGAGCTTTATGAGGAATGCGTCATGACAAGTATCCGGAAGTCAACGGGAATTGAGCTGAAAAACATAAGGGAACGGTTTGGACAGGAGGTTGCCGTCAGACTTATTGGTAAAGCTCGGAATTCAATTGAAAAAGGATTGCTGGAAATGAAAGAAGACCGGATTTTTCTGACGGATGACGGTATAATGGTATCGGATGAAATAATCGTGGAACTTTTTTGATTGATATAGTTGGTGATTAATAAAAAATGACTAATTTTGCAGCGGTAAAAAGAGGATTGCTTTAATTTATGGTAAAAAGCAAGAAAAAGGTCAATTTCACTAAAATGCAAGGTGCCGGCAATGATTATATATATATCAATGCCATGGACACTATCCCCGAAAATCTTCCTTTATTGTCAAGACAGATCAGTGACCGTCATTTCGGTATCGGTAGTGATGGTCTGGTGGCTATTATGCCTTCAGATACTGCTGATTTCAGGATGAGGATGTTCAATGCAGACGGTTCCGAGGCAGAGATGTGTGGAAATGCATCAAGATGCATCGGTAAATATGTATATGAGCGTGGCCTTACCGACAAACGCACAATAACTCTTGAGACATTAGCCGGCATTAAAATGCTTTTGCTGGATGTAGAGGACGGTGTGGTCAATTCGGTTACCGTAGACATGGGGGAGCCGGAGATAAATATTGTAGACGGATTGGAGTTCGCCGTCACTGCTGTCAGCATGGGAAATCCCCATGCTGTAATTTTTTGTGATGAAATCACGGATGAACTCGTGTTATGTCACGGTCCGAAACTCGAATCTGATCCTGTGTTTCCAAATAAATCCAATATAGAATTTGCAAGAATAATTGACAGAAGTCATATACAGATGCGCGTATGGGAACGTGGCACGGGGGAAACCCTTGCATGTGGCACTGGTGCATGTGCCACACTCGTTGCCGCTGTTGTCAATGGCCTTGCAGATCGCACGGCTGTGGTCCATCTTCTTGGGGGCGACCTTGAGATCCGGTGGGATGAGAATACAAATCATGTGTATCTTAAAGGTGGCGCGGAATTTGTGGCAGATGGAAATTATTACCCACTATGAAGATAAACGATAATTTTGAGAAACTGCCGGAGAGCTACCTTTTTTCAGAAGTGGCACGAAGGCTTGCCGAATATAGGGGTGGGCATCCGGAAGCGGATGTCATAAGGATGGATATAGGTGATGTGACATTGCCAATAGCACCATGTGTTACCGAGGCAATGCATCGCGCTGTTGATGAAGTCGGTACTGCAGTCGGTTTTCATGGGTACGGTCCGGAGCAAGGCTATGGATTTCTGCGCGAGGCAATAGCTGAGGAGGATTATAAAAAGCGGGGAATAGATATTGGTGCAGATGAAATATTCATCAGTGACGGAGCAAAGAGTGACTTGGGTAATCTTGGTGATATATTCTCGCAAGATAGTATTATAGCTGTGGCAGATCCCGGTTATCCCGTTTATGTTGACACTACAGTCATGGCAGGTAGAGGAGGAGAGCGGGACGCTTCCGGAAAATGGTCAAAGATTGTATATCTTGAATGTAATGCAGCCAATGGTTTCCGCCCTGAAGTCCCAACGGAACATGCCGATGTGGTGATATTATGTTCCCCGTCAAATCCAACGGGTACAGTTCTCAGTAGAGAAGAACTTGAGAAATGGGTGGAATATGCAATCCGGGAGAAGGCTATCATTATATATGATTCCGCATATGAGGCTTATGTCAGGACTCCGGGGATTCCTCGTTCCATATATGAGATAGATGGGGCACGGAATGTAGCGGTAGAGGTGAGGAGCTTTTCAAAGACTGCCGGTTTCACAGGGTTACGATGTGGATACACGGTGGTTCCCGCGTCATTGATGGCAACAGACGGCAAAGGGAGCGATGTAAGCCTGCGCAAGTTATGGAATCGGCGTCAATCAACGAAATTCAATGGTGCAAGCTATATCGTGCAGCGTGGTGCAGAGGCTCTATACACACCGGAGGGTCAGGAATCCATCCGGAATAATACGGATTATTATCTTGAGAATGCCAAGATAATCAGAGACAGTATGAAAAAAGCCGGCTTTACAGTGTTCGGAGGTTCAGATTCACCTTATGTGTGGATAAAAGGTAGGAATGGAGAGGACTCATGGTCTCTGTTTAAAGAGATGCTTGAGAAATATCATATATCCTGCACACCCGGTTCCGGTTTCGGAGCCGAGGGTGAGGGGTATATACGGTTGACAGGTTTTAATTCGCGTGAGAATACACTCAAGGCTATGTCAAGATTGAAATAACGCCCGAAGCCGGGCAAAATCAAATATTATATTTTATGTCAAATTTAAGATTTAAAAGTGTGGAGGAAGCTGCCGGTCGCAAAGCTGTGAAAGTGGAGCTTCCCAAGGAGAGAGTGGAAAACTATTATGGCAAGCAGGTTTTCAACCGCCAGAAAATGTTTGAGTATCTTCCCAAGGATACTTTCGATTCATTGGTTAAAGCCATCGACAACCGTGAGCCCCTTAGCAGGGAGATAGCGGACAGTGTGGCTGAAGGCATGAAGCGATGGGCGATTGACAACGGAGCGCGTCATTATACCCACTGGTTTCATCCTCTGACTGGAAGCACCGCGGAGAAGCATGATGCCTTCGTGGAGCATGACGGCAAAGGGGGAGTGGTCGAGAAGTTTAACGGTAAACTGCTGGTTCAGCAAGAGCCGGATGCGTCAAGTTTTCCCAACGGTGGAATCCGTAATACATTTGAGGCACGAGGTTACTCGGCATGGGATATATCCTCACCTGCATTCATAATAGACAATACATTGTGTATCCCCACAGTATTTATTTCTTATACGGGAGAGAGTCTTGACTATAAAACCCCGCTTCTCCGCGCTCTGAACAGCGTTGACAAGGCTGCTACAAGAGTGGCACGCTTTTTTAATCCGGAGGTCAGTCATGTTGTGACATATCTTGGATGGGAACAGGAGTATTTCCTTGTTGACGAGGCGTTGTTTGCAGCCCGGCCGGATCTTGTTATGACCGGACGTACGCTGATGGGTCATGAGTCTGCAAAGAACCAGCAGCTTGAGGATCATTATTTCGGATCTATACCAAGTCGCGTCGAGGCTTTTATGCTGGATCTTGAAACTGAATGCCATAAACTCGGCATTCCTGCAAAGACACGCCATAATGAGGTTGCTCCCAACCAGTTCGAGCTTGCTCCAATTTTTGAGGAATGCAATCTTGCCAATGACCATAATCTTCTTCTGATGTCGATAATGGAAGAGGTTGCCAAGCGTCACAATTTCCGTGTGCTCCTGCATGAGAAGCCCTTTGCCGGCATAAACGGAAGCGGTAAGCATAACAACTGGAGTCTTGGCACAGACAAAGGTGACATGCTCTTCGCACCAGGCAAGACGCCAGCCGACAACTTGCGCTTTATCACATTTGTCGCCAATGTCATGGCAGCGGTTCATAAACACAACGCACTGCTTAAGGCGTCGATCATGAATGCTACCAATGCTCATCGACTCGGAGCGAATGAGGCTCCTCCTGCCATTATATCAATGTTCCTCGGTTCGCAGCTCAGCGCAATCCTTGATGCCGTGGAGAATGCCAAGGGCGATGAGAAAATCATGGTGAAAGGAAAAGAGGAGATGCGTCTTGATGTTGCGCAGATTCCGGAACTTATGATTGATAACACTGACCGTAACCGCACAAGCCCCTTCGCCTTCACCGGTAATCGTTTTGAATATCGCGCTGTGGGTTCATCTGCAAACTGTGCGTCAGCCCTTATCGCTCTCAATGCGGCGGTATCTGCTCAGCTTGAGAATTTTGCCGATAAGGTTAATGCCCGTGTTGAGAATGGCGAGGAGTTGAATCGTGCCATCCTCGAAGAGGTAAAGGTGCTTATCAAGGCATCCAAGGCAATTCATTTCGATGGAAACGGATACAGTGAGGAATGGAAAGAGGAGGCAGCGCGTCGTGGACTTGACACTGAGACCTCGGCACCTCTTATGTATGATGCGTATATGTTGCCTTCAAGCATAGAGATGTTTGAAAAATCGGGTGTGTTCTCCAAGAAAGAGATAGAGGCACGTAATGAGGTGAAGTGGGAGATGTATACGAAAAAGATACAGATTGAAAGCCGTGTGCTCGGAGATTTGGCTATCAACCACATCATCCCGGCGGCAATTCGCTATCAGTCGCTCCTGCTTGATAATGTATATAAAATCAAGCAGTTGTTCAAAGGAGATCGTTCAGACAGGATTGCGTCTCAGGATCTCGCATCCATCGAATCCATCAGCGAACATATCTCCGAGATAAAGAGTGGAGTGGCATCTATGGTTGATGCTCGTCGTAAAGCAAACAAAATCGAAAGCGAGAGAGAGAAATCCATAGCTTATCATGATGAGGTGGCACCGAAGATGGAGACAATACGCTACCATATCGATAAGCTGGAGCTGATGGTAGATAACGAAATATGGCCTCTGCCGAAATACAGAGAGTTGCTCTTTATCAGATAAGCTGATTATCACATAAGTAGCTATTCATTCTAAGCTTAGAGTCCGGAATCTGCGTATAAGGCCGCAGATTCCGGATATTTTTATTCTCCAACCTTGTGATGATTTCAAGTGTTATAATGCAAAGGTTACGATATTGCTTTGAAAAGGTTGAGAAAAATATTGTTTTGGAGAATGATTGCGGTGATTGGCGTAATCATCGCATCTTGCGTGTCTGAAATTTCCGCACAAATGCCGATCAAATATAACATGGTCACTCAGATCCCACCCGATTCAGCTGATGTCGCTTACTATGGAAAGAAACATTTCTGGCGTGCCGGTGCGGAAGTGATAGGTTTCAATACCGGATTGTGGGCGTTTGACCGTTTTGTTCAAAAAGGAGATTTCGCATATATAAGTTTCAATACTATCAAGGAGAATTTCAAGCATGGGTTTATATGGGATAATGACCAGCTTGGCACAAACACCTTCTTGCATCCATACAACGGCAGTCTCTATTATGCTGCCGGACGATCCAACGGATTCAATTATTGGCAGTCCGAGCTTTTTGCTATTGCTGGAAGTGCATTGTGGGAGTTGTTTATGGAATGCGAGTATCCATCTACCAATGATGTTATAGCTACCCCTATCGGTGGTGCGGTGCTTGGGGAAACGTTATTCCGTGCTTCTGATGCAGTGCTTGACGACCGCTCCGGAGGACTTGAAAGATTTGAGCGCGAATTCGCGGCATTCATATTGTCTCCGATGAGAGGTATCAACAGATTGGTTACCGGGCAGGCGTGGCGGAGACGTGCCACACCAGGACGAATGTTCGGAACTCCCAATATAGCGATGCAGATGTCATTGGGTGTTAAAATGATGGCTTTTCAGGGGCGCATGAGGAGTCCTTATCCGGGAGCTGTCATGCAACTTGATCTTGAATATGGAGACAGATTCGAGGCCAAGTCAAGAAAACCATATGATTATTTTACGGTGCGTGCCGAGTTGCAGGGAATGAAATATCAGCCGGTGCTCTCTCAATTGAATATCAAGGGTCGGCTGTTGTCGCGGGAGGTTCTTGATCATAAGAACTCTTCGGGAAGTATAGGACTCTATCAGCATTTTGACTTTTACGACAGCGATACGATAACGAATATCGACAAAGTGCCTTACAAGCTTGGTGTTCCGGCAAGCGTCGGTGTCGGCTTCCTTTTCCGGGATGTTGAGCGTAAACGTTATATTTTCGATTGCTATGCGCATGCGAATGCCATTATACTCGGATCAATTCTAAGCGATCACTATTGGACAGACGAACGCAATTATAATTTCGCTTCAGGTTTTTCGATAAAGGCCGGAGCCAATATCACCTGGTCGAGAAGAAGGGCATCGTTATCTGTTAATCATGAATATTACCGTCTGTTCACGTGGAAAGGCTATAAGAGGGGTACAAATCTTGAGGAAGTTGATTTCAGGACTCTTAACGTGATGGGAGACAAGTCGGTTGCGTCATTCAATGTCACCGAAGTGAGATTCGATTATCAGCTGTGGCGAAAGCTCTATGGCACATTGAGTTTCACCAATAAGGTCCGCTCCACGCATTATCGTGATTGGCCAGACAGAGTGTCCTCTACAATGTCGCTTTCTGCTATGCTTACGTATAAATTTTGATAATTGAGAATAAAAATGTAAATTTGTAGGTGATGAACCTGTAGAGTGCGTCCCTACCGCTGAATTTTTAAGAGACGGACTCTTAGTAAAAACCTGACAATTATTTATGATACAGTCAATGACCGGCTTTGGCCGGGGATGCTCATCCTCCTCCTCGAAGAAAATCACAGTGGAGTTGAAATCGCTTAATAGCAAGCAGTTTGATATTTCAACAAGAATTCCCGGTTTTTTTCGCGAATATGAGATAGAAACGCGCAATTATGTGGCGGGTGCTCTTGAAAGTGGAGATGACAGTCTCTGTAGATAATCTTTCCACAGAGGCTACAGCTTCGGTGAATACACCGGTCCTTGCTGTCTATAAAAAGCAGTTTGAGGCACTTGCCGCGGAGTTAAACCTGCCGGAACCGACGGATTGGTATTCGTTGCTCATGCGTATGCCGGATTCAATGAAAACAGAAACGACATCCGCTGATGAGGAGGATCGGGTTGCTCTTGCCGAAGCTACTCGCCAGGCTGTGGAGCATCTCCGTGAATTCCGTATGCAGGAGGGAAAGAAACTATATGATTTCTTTATTTCCAAGATAGAAGCCATCGGACAACTTCTTGAACAGGTTACCCCTTATGAGCAGGAGCGTGTTCCAAAGATCAAGTCGCGTCTGGAAGAGCAGCTTTCGCGTTTGTCTTCGATCGAATACGATGCCGGACGCCTTGAGCAGGAGATGATATTCTATATCGAGAAGCTTGATATCAACGAGGAGAAGCTTCGCCTCAGAGCACATCTTAATTATTTTGTGGAGACTCTCGGTGGTGATGAGTGTCCAAAGGAGGGGCAGGGAAAGAAGCTTGGCTTCATAGCCCAGGAGATGGGACGAGAGATAAACACTCTCGGTTCGAAGTCAAATCATGCGGAAATGCAGAAGATTGTGGTCCGGATGAAAGATCATCTTGAACAAATAAAGGAACAGGTTCTCAATGTGCTTTGACATATCATGAAGAAAGGAAAAATCATCATACTCTCAGCCCCATCCGGAACAGGTAAGTCTACCATCATCGCACGTTTGATGGAAAAGCCGGATCTTAAACTTGGATTTTCTGTTTCCGCCACAAGCCGGTTGCCGCGAGGTGCCGAGAAACACGGATGCGAATATTATTTTCTCACTCCCGAGGAATTCAAGCTAAAAGTGGATAATGACGAGTTTGTAGAGTGGGAAGAGGTTTATCAAGGCACATGTTACGGCACACTGGTTTCTGAAGTGGAGCGAGTCACAGGAGCCGGATACAACCTCATAATGGATATCGATGTCAAAGGTGCCCTTAATGTGAAGAAGCGTTATGGTGCCGATGCAATCTCAATATTTATATTGCCCCCTTCGTTAGAAGAGCTTGAACGACGTCTGCGTGCAAGATCCACAGATTCAGAAGAGTCTATCACCAAACGTCTTTCAAAGGCAGAATATGAGATGAGTTTTTCCGATGGTTTTGACAAACGTGTGGTGAACGATAACCTTGATACTGCGTCTCAAGAGGTGGAATCACTAATAAAGGAATTCATTGACTGATGAGGATCGGCATATTCAGCGGAAGTTTTGATCCTATCCACAGCGGGCATGCCATGATTGCCAATTACGCGGCCCAATGGGTGGGGCTTGACGAGGTGTGGCTTATCGTCAGTCCGTTGAATCCTCTAAAGGAGGGCAGTCTTCCTGCGCCGGATGATAACCGGCTTGCCATGGCAGCAATGGTTGCAAGAAAGTGCGCTAATGTCCGTGTGTCAGATTTCGAATTCGGAATGCCATTGCCGTCATACACTTATCGGACACTTACTTCTCTTGCGCGGTCATATCCTGATGATGAATTTATTCTGGTCATAGGTTCGGATAATTGGATAAATTTCGAGGAATGGAGGGATTATGACAGAATAATTGATGAATTCAAGATTCTTATTTATCCGCGTCCCGGATATGCCGTTGATAAAGATTGTCTCCCTGCGTCTGTCTCGCTGATGGAGGAGGCTCCACAGGCTCTGATTTCGTCATCATTTATTAGGGAATCAGTTAAAGAAGGGAAAAATCTCAACTTTTTCCTGCCTCCGGAAGTTTTCGAATATATAAAGAAAAATAGATTATATGAAAGATGATGAATTGCGTTCGCGCCTTATGTCCGTCACCGCACTCGCAGCCAACTACTGCGTGTCACTTGAAAATTGCAGGGACAGCGAACGGGAGGATTTTGTAAAGGAGATTCTCGATTTCCTTCCGCGTTTGTATCTGGAGTTTTCCGGTCTTGATATAGAGGAGACGGGTGGAGCTGAATTTGAATATTTTCCCACATATGTTGACGAGGATTATTACGACAGCATTCGACGGAATGTAGAGGTTGTAATGGGAGAGGATGATGTATTTCTCGAGACATTTGAAGAGGATATGAAATATAGCGACACTCCTGTGGCTGCGTCCATTTCAGAATCACTTGCGGATATCTTTCAGCCATTGTATAATTTTATTTCGGTTGTGAAGGATTCGGAAGGAGATAACGCTGCCGGAGCTTTCAGGGAATGCAAGGAGAATTTCGAGTCATATTGGTCTCAGACACTATGCAACGTGATGAGGGCTCTCAATAATATCAGATATAAAGATTGAAATATGATAAATAAACTATTAAGCTGGCTTGACGAGAGCACATGCAATTTCATGGCTGTATCAGTCATGGAAAGGGAACTTAAAAATGCAGGTTTTCAGGAGCTCCGTCAGGAGGAGATGTGGGATATCCGTAAAGGAGGCAGATATTATCTCAAGAAAAATGACAGTGCTGTTTTCGCTTTTGTAATAGGTGAAGGTGATATCAAGCATGATGGTTTCAGGGTAATTTCAGCACATAGCGATAGCCCATGTTTCAAAATCAAGCCAAATGCAGAGATATATGGAGACGGGGGAGTGGTTTCACTCAATGTTGAGAAATACGGCGGTGGAATATTATACACATGGTTCGACCGTCCGCTCTCTATATCAGGTCGTGTGATGCTCAGAGGTGAGGATGCACTTCATCCCCGTTCAGTGCTTGTGGATCTAAAGCGAGCTGTTGCTACAATCCCGCACCTCGCCATACATTTCAACAGAGGTGTTAATGAGGGCAATCCATTGTCAGTGCAGAAAGACATGAAACCGGTTGTCGGTTATTTTTCTGAAGATAAAATAGCTTATTTCAAGAAAAATGGCGGAGTTGTTAAAAGCCTGATCGCAGAACATCTCGGCATACAGGCGGAAGACATTCTCGAATATGAGCTTTGTCTCTATCCTTTGGAAGCGGCTTCCGTTGTGGGCGTTTCCGGAGAATATTTCCAGTCTGCGAGGATCGATGACCTTTCCATGGCCTTCGCCGGACTTGAGGCTCTTCTGGCATCGACAGAAAAGACATCGGCGACACGCGTGCTCGCAATATTTGACAATGAGGAAACCGGATCCGGAACCAAACAGGGTGCGGCATCCCCGGTGCTCAGAGACGCGATGGACAGGATCGTCCGTATTCTTGAGGGAGATGACAGCCAGAATACCTACATGGCAGTGGCCAATTCGTTCATGATCTCTGCCGATGATGCCCATGCTTGGCATCCCAACTATAATGAGAAGTATGATCCGACTAATCATCCGGTTATAGGCGGTGGTCCTGTCGTTAAGATCAATGCTAACTGCAAATATATGACTGATGCGCAAGGTGCTGCTGTATTTGGCGAATTATGCAGGGAGTCAGGCGTGAATTGTCAGTATTTTGTCAATCATGCGGATGTTGCCGGTGGGTCTACGCTTGGCAATATCTCATCATCCCAGTTTGATATTCGCGGTGTGGATATGGGTAATGCAATCTGGGCGATGCATTCGGCAAGAGAGACAGCCGGAGTCTCCGACCATCTCGATGCCGTCAAGGTGTTCAGACAGTTCTTCAAATGAAATTTGGATAGCAATATTAATTTTTATAATTTTGCAACCGGAAATAAAAATAAATCATATACATATATAGGAAATGAAAATAGATTATGCCAAGATCGACGATGTGAATGGTGAGATCACCGTCACACTCGAAGAAAAGGATTATGCCGACAAAGTTAAGAAACAGCTTAAGGAAATCGGCAAGAACCATGCGGAGCCCGGCTTCCGTCCAGGACACGTTCCCGCTGGTCTCATACAGAAAAAATACGGTGCAGCCGTTAAATATGATATTATCAACAAAGAGGTAGGCAATGCCGTTTTCGATTATATCAAGGAAAACAAGCTTCATGTGCTCGGCAATCCTGTTCCGCAGCAGAATGAGGAATTCAGCATTGATGCCGCTGACTTCACACTAAAATTCAAGGTTGGTATCGCACCTGAGTTTGATACACATGTTAACAAGGATCTTCATGTTCCATTCTATACAATCAAGGTAAGCGATGAGATGATCGACAATCAGGATCAGCAGTTCTCACGTCGCTTTGGCAAACAGGAGCCCGGAGACACAGTTGATGCCACAGCTCTCGTAAAAGGTGTTATCACAGAGCTTGATGAGAATGGTCAACCCAAAGAGAATGGTGTGGTTGTGGAAAATGGAATCGTTTCTCCACAGTATTTCAAGAGCGATGAGCAGCGTGAGCTCTTCATGGGCAAGAAAGTGGGAGATGTGGTTAAATTCAATCCTGCTGCAACATGCGATGCAAATGCCACAGAGATGGCTTCAATGCTCAATATCGACAAGGGCGACGTTGATGCTCACAAAGGAGATTTCAATCTTGAGATCAAAGAGATCATCGTTCTCAAGCCTGCTGAGCACAATCAGGAGTTCTTCGATATGGTATTCGGTGCTGACAATGTGCACAACGAGGAGGAATATCGCGCTGCTCTCAAGGATATGATTTCCGCAGGTCTGCGCAATGATTCCAACTACCGTTTCACAATCGATGCCCGCAATGCGATCGCATCTGCAATCGGTGAGCTTCAGCTTCCCGACGAGATTCTTAAGGAATTCCTCAAGAGCCAGAATGAGGCTCTCAACAACGAGAATATCGATGAGGAGTATACAAGACTTCGTCCTGAGCTTGAGTGGGAGCTTGAGAAAGAGGCAATCGCTTCGCAGCTTGATATAAAGGTTGACGAAGAGGATCTCAAGAACACAGCCCGCATGATGGCGCAGAGCCAGTTCGCACAATATGGCATGCCCAACGTGCCCGCTGAGACTCTCGACCGCTACGCAGCCGATATACTCAAGGATGAGCGCGCCCGCAACCAGGTTTACAACCAGACAACCGACATGAAGCTTTTCAATGGAATCCACGCTTCTGTCACTGTTGATGAGAAAGAGGTGAATGTTGAGGAATTCAATGACCTCTTCCGCAACGCATAATATATTTGGCACAATATTTGTTTAATGTATATCTGCACGGTATTTTTCGTGCAGATATATGTTATTTTAAAGGATATGAAAAACGATTTTAGAAATTACGCGGTAAACCATCTTGGAATGAGTTCAAACACACTCGATTCCTATGCCCGTCATATGGAGAAAACAGCAGGCGGAGTGATGGTTCCCACATCAGATTATATGAATCCCTACATCCTGGAGGAGCGTCAGTTGAATGTTACCCAGATGGATGTATTCTCCCGTCTGATGATGGACCGCATTATCTTCCTTGGCACGCAGGTTTCAGATCAGAGCGCAAATATAATACAGGCCCAGTTGCTGTATCTTGACTCTGTTGATCCAGAAAAGGATATCGCTCTTTACATCAACTCTCCCGGCGGATCGGTATATGCAGGTCTCGGAATATATGATACAATGCAGTATATAAGCTCCGATGTATCTACGATCTGTACCGGTATGGCTGCATCCATGGCTGCAGTGTTGCTTGTGGCAGGTGAACATGGCAAGCGTTTTGCTTTGCCTCATTCCCGTGTCATGATACATCAGCCGATGGGTGGAATTCAGGGACAAGCCTCCGATATCGAAATCACGGCAAGAGAGATCCTCAAACTGAAGGAGGAGCTTTACAAGATAATTTCCGAACACTCCGGTCAGCCATTTGATAAAGTAGAGGCTGATTCTGACCGCGATTACTGGATGATAGCGTCGGAAGCAAAGGAATACGGAATGATCGATAAAGTGCTCGTGAATCCGAAAAAGGAGTCCAAGTGACAACGCCTCGGGAATCTTAGGGTTCCTCTCATAAAAAATTTATAATGGCAGTAAAAAGAAATGGTCTTGTCTGCACGATGTGCGGCAATGTGGATTGCACGGCCACTCCCGTGGTAAAGGTGCTCGACGGTCTTAACTTATGCACTGATTGCATCGGTTTTATCGACGAGGCTCGTGACATGCAGTTGCGTCAGCGCAAAGAATCAGGCAAGCAAAGCTCTAAAGGTGGGAATAGTATCCCGAAACCGAAGGAGATTCATGATTTTCTCAATCAATATATAATTGGACAGGAGGATGCCAAGAAGTATCTTTCCGTGGCTGTATACAATCACTACAAGCGCATAAATTCCAAGGCAGACGATGATGTCGATGTGGAGAAATCCAATATCATACTCGTTGGACCGACCGGAACCGGTAAGACATTGCTTGCAAAAACCATTGCCAGGCTTCTTGATGTCCCTTTCACTATTGTTGACGCTACGGTGCTGACTGAAGCCGGATATGTGGGTGAAGATATAGAATCTTTGCTCACCCGCCTGTTGCAGACATGCGATTATGATGTGGAAAAGGCGCAACGGGGTATTGTGTTTATAGATGAGATTGACAAGATTGCCCGTAAAAGCGACAATCCGTCAATAACACGGGATGTCAGCGGTGAGGGAGTGCAGCAAGGTCTGCTGAAACTCCTTGAAGGCAGCACTGTCCTTGTACCACCAAACGGGGGGCGTAAACATCCTGAGCAAAAACTGATTCCTGTCGATACGAAAAATATACTCTTCATATGCGGCGGAGCGTTTGATGGCATAGAACGGAAGATTGCATCTCGCCTTAACACACATGTCGTAGGCTATGGTCATGACGAACGTTCAAAGAAACATCAGCGTGAGAATCTGATGAAATATGTGATGCCCCAGGATCTGAAGAGTTTCGGTCTTATTCCCGAGATTATCGGTCGACTTCCGGTGCTCACCAGTCTTGAGCCACTTGACAAGGAGGCATTGCTAAGAATCTTGACTGAGCCTAAAAATGCCATCACCCGTCAATATAAGAAGCTTTTCGAGATGGATGGCGTGGAATTGGAGTTTACAGACGATGCCTTGAACCTTATAGCAGACAAGGCGATTGAATATAAACTCGGGGCACGAGGTCTCCGCTCAATTGTAGAGACTATTATGGTTGATGCCATGTATGAGATTCCTTCTGCCGGAGAGAAGAAATTTACGGTAGATGCTGAATATGCATCATCACAGCTTGAGAAAGCCCATTTTGAACGCACTCGGCTGACAGACTGATGGTTCATGATAGATAATAAAAAAGTTTCGCGTTGCATTACAGTGCAGCGCGAAACTTTTTTATTCGGTGTGGTATGGAAATTCAAAAAAAAATTTTAACTTTGTATTAGATACCAATAATTAAAATCGCATGTCTACTCCTCCCGACATTCATGAAGCCCTGAAATATCATTTCGGATTCGAAAAATTCAAAGGTGACCAGCTGGCCATCATAGAGAGTCTTCTCAACGGTGATGATGTCTTTGTACTCATGCCTACCGGTGGAGGCAAATCTCTATGCTACCAGTTGCCAGCCCTTATGTCGAGAGGTACGGCAGTCGTGATCTCTCCACTTATTGCCTTGATGAAGAATCAGGTTGATGCCATAAGACATTACGGAGATGATGATGGTATTGCTCATTTCCTCAATTCTTCGCTGACAAAATCAGGAGTGGAGAAAGTCAAGGCAGATGTACGGTCAGGGAAAACCAAACTTCTGTATGTGGCTCCGGAGTCTTTGACAAAGGATTCTAATATAGAATTTCTGAAATCAATTGAAATTTCATTTTTTGCCATTGATGAGGCGCATTGTATTTCCGAATGGGGACATGATTTTCGTCCTGAATACCGTAAGATTCGCCCGTTGATTTCTGAAATCGGCAATTTCCCCGTAATTGCTTTGACTGCTACTGCGACACCTAAAGTGCAGCATGACATACAAAAGAATCTCGGCATTCTAAATGCAAAGGTGTTTAAGTCAAGCTTCAACCGTAAAAATCTTTATTATGAGGTTCGCCCCAAAACAAAGGATATTGACCGTGATATTATACGATATATAAAGAGTCATCCGGGGGAATCGGGTATCATATATTGTCTCAGCCGCAAAAAAGTAGAGGAATTGGCAGAGACATTGAAAATCAACGGTATTTCATCTCTCGCATACCATGCAGGCATGGATCCTCAGACTCGTTCTGAAAATCAGGATGCCTTCCTTGAGGAAAGAGTTGATGTTATAGTCGCCACAATCGCGTTCGGAATGGGAATTGACAAGCCGGATGTGAGATTCGTGATTCACTATGATATCCCAAAAAGTCTGGAAGGGTATTATCAGGAGACGGGTCGTGCCGGAAGAGATGGCGGAGAGGGAAGGTGTCTGACATTCTATAGTGTCAAGGATCTCCAGAAACTTGATAAACTGATGCAAAGCAAAAGTGCGTCCGAACAAGAGATCGGTCGCCAGTTGCTTCGGGAAACAGCAAACTATGCTGAATCATCTGTATGCCGCCGTAGGATTCTTCTTCATTATTTCGGAGAGGAATTTCATGAAGATAATTGCGGAAACTGCGATAACTGTCTCAATCCAAAGAAGCAGATAGAGGCGGGAGATGCGTTGCTTTCGGCACTGGAAGCGGTCAGAGACGTAAATGAGAATCATAAACAAGAATATATAGTAAATATCCTCATCGGCAGAAAGACCGATGAAATCAAATCAAATCATCATTCAGAGGTGGAGTCCTTCGGTGCTTTGGAGGAAGAGGGGGAGAAATATGCCTCTACGTTGATTCGACAGGGCGTGATAGGTGGTTATCTCTCACGTGATCTTGAGAATTACGGCAGCCTTAAACTTACCGACAAAGGAAGGAGTTTCATCGATAACCCAACTTCATTTAAAATCGTGGAAGATATTGATTATTCTGATGCAGACGTGGAGTTGCCATTGAAAGAAGGGGTCTCTTGCGCAGCCGACCCCGAACTCTACGCTATCTTGAAAGACCTGAGAAAAAAAATCGCGCGGACGCAGAATCTGCCCCCATACGTAATTTTCCAGGATCCATCGCTGGAGGCGATGGCCACCACTTATCCCATCACCGAAGAGGAGCTTGTCAGCATTCCCGGTGTAGGGGTGGGGAAAGCAAAGCGATATGGTAAGGAATTTATTGAATTGATCAAACGCCATGTGGACGAGAATGAGATTATTCGTCCCGAGGATATTAGAGTGCGTTGCGTTCCTAAAGAGAACAATCTGAAAGTGTCTATAATCCAGGCTATCGACCGTAAGATCGATCTTGATGAGCTTGCTGAAAGCAAAGGTCTCGAGTTTGAAGAACTACTTGATGTTGTTGAGTCAATAGTAGAGGCTGGAACGAAGATCGACATCAATTATTTTATTAACGAGATTCTTGATGAAGAGCAGGAGCAGGATATCATCGACTATTTCAGGGAGAGCGAGGAGGATGACCTTGAAAGTGCAATTCAGGAGCTCGGTGATGAATATGAAGAGGACAAGATTCGCCTTGTCCGAGTCAAATTCATTTCAGAAATGGGTAATTGAGGGAATACTGTTCTCCAAGTAATAAAAATATAGAAAATATAAATTGGAATGTGAGTGAACGATGACAATTTTTAATAATTGTCATCGTTTAAAAGTATATGGAAATGAATAAAAAGTTTGTCGCGGGAGCGGGAGCGGCTCTATTCGCTCTGGCACTGACTGCCAAGGATCCCGTAATCATGACCGTCAACGGTGTTGACGTTCCTAAGTCTGAGTTCGAATATCTTTATGGCAAGAATAGCCAGCAGCAACTCACGCAGCAACCTCTCGATGAATATGTCGAGATGTTTAAGTTGTATAAGATGAAGGTGGAAGATGCCAAGGCCGAAGGCATTGACACACTCTCTTCTTTCCGTAAGGAGATGGAGCAATACCGCCGTGACCTGGCAGCTCCATATCTTGCCGATTCCGTATATCTCGATAAGCTTCTGAAAGAGACGCATGACAGGGCCTCGCAGGAAGTGGATGTGTCCCATATAATGTTGTTCAAAACTCAGGATCCATCACAGAACGCAGCTAAACGTCAGCGTATGGACAGTATAAGAAAGGCACTTCTCGGAGGCGCTGACTTTGCTGAACTTGCAGCCAAAGTGTCTGAAGACAGAGGCTCGAACCAACGTGGCGGACACATGGGTTATATAACCGCTCAGCAATATCCATATTCATTTGAGATTGCCGCTTATGCCACTCCCGAAGGCGAGATTTCCGAAATGGTGGAGAGCCCTGTGGGATATCATATCATAAAAACCGGAAAGCGTCGTGCCGCAAGAGGCAAGATTCAGGCGGCCCATATATTGAAAATGGCCCAGGGCAATGACGCGGAAGTTAATGCAAAGGCAAAACATCAGATTGACAGTATCTATGATATTGTAAAGAATAATCCTGCTGAATTCTCAAATCTCGCTTCCCTTTATTCAGATGATCGCGGATCGGCGCGTCAGGGAGGAATGCTTCCATGGTTCGGTCCCGGCGAAATGGTTGCGGAATTCGATTCAGTTGCATTCTCAATGTCTGATAATACGATAAGCGAGCCATTCCGCACATCATTTGGATGGCATATTATCAATCGTCTTGCTTCCCGTCCGATACCATCTGCTGAAGAGATGAAACCTGGATTTCTCGCGCGTGTGACCAATCCGCAGGATGAGCGATATGCACTTGTGCGAGACAATCAGACACAGAGACTTGCATCCCGTCACAATGCAAAACTAAACAGCAAGGTGATTGAAGGCTTGCGTGGAAAGATCCAGGCTAATGGACTTGATTCGCTTTTTTATGTAGATTATGTTCAGAGTGCAGCCGCGAATGCAACGCTTTTCACCATTGATGGTAAACCGACTCTTGTTTCTGAGCTTGCAAAGGAGATGAGGAATACATTGCAGTCAAATCCCGAAGCTGCTGAAAAGATTTTTGATTCAAATCTTGATGCATTCTATAACTCACGCCTGGTAGAAGCAGAGATTAATAGACTTGAGAAGGAGGAACCAGATTATAGAAATCTGCTCCACGAATACATCGACGGAAGTCTTTTATATGAGGTAAGCGTAAAGAAGATCTGGGATAAGGCAGCAAAAGACACGGAAGGGTTGAAAAACTATTTTGAATCCAATAGGGAAAACTATAAATGGAGTGTGCCTCATGCCAAGGGTTATCTTGTTCAGGCAAGCAATGATTCAATTGCCGATGCAATCAAGGAACTCGCTTCCGTAACCGGTCGTGACTCACTTGTGAACACAATCCGCAAGCAGTTTGGAGGAAAAGCCTCGATAGAAAAGGTTCTTGTAGAGAAAGGAACTAACGCGATGATCGATAATCTTCTCTTTGATGGACCGGAGACCAAACCCGCAAAGAAAGCATTCACGACATTCTTCATGATTGATCCCCGCGTGATTACAGCACCGGAAGAGTATTCAGATGTGCGCGGTTTGGTAACAAGCGATTACCAAAATGAATTCCAGAGTCGCTGGGAGGATGAGTTACGCAAGAAATATCCTGTAAAGGTTAATAAGAAAGTGTTAAAAAGCGTAAAGAAATAGGGTAAATACATTTGATATATGGAAGCCGGAGCAATATTAAGTTCCGGCTTCTTTTTTATTAATTGAAAAATACTTAAATTTGTAAAAGTTTATGGAGTGTTCATGAAATTGCGAAAACCGACATCTATCGCTTGCGCTGCTATAGTTGCTACATTGGTGATTCCTTCCGCATGCCATTCACCGAAGGGTGTGGAGGCGCCGGAGGAAGTGCTTGTTTCTGTAGGCGATTCATCCCTTACCGTTCATGATGTCATGTTGCGTATGCCATCCGGATTGTCAGAACAAGACAGTACTGAGCTTTTCAATTCGATTGTGGAACGATGGGTAAGGACAATGATGCTAAGTGATGTCGCTTCCGGCAATGTCGATGAACTTGACCGAATTGACAGGATGGCGGAGGATTATCGTAATAATCTTATAATAGAGCGTTATCTCAGATCAAAGGAGACGGAAGTTCCGTCGGTATCTGATGAAAGTGTAAAGGATTATTATGCAACCCACGGCACAGAGATGAAACTCAGTTCCCCGATTGTAAAGGGGATATATGTGAAGGTTTCTGATTCTGAAGAGCGTCTTGATGATATCCGCAGATGGATGGCAGCGGCAACGCCCTCATCAATCGATAATATTGAGAAATATGGATTACGGCAGGCTTCGCAATATGAGTATTTCAAGGACCGTTGGATTGACTGGAGTGAGATTGCAGAGCAAATTCCTTATCGTTTCTACGATGCGGATGCTTTTTTGAATTCAACGAGTGATTTTGAGACAACCTATGCCGGCTCAACCTACATACTGCATATTTTTGAATATCTTCCTTCCGGAAGTGTCATGCCATATGAGTATGCAGCAGATCAGATAGCCGACATGATAGGAAGAGAACGTAAATCAGATTACCGCAAGAAGCTGCTTACTTCCTTATATTCCAAAGGAGTTGAGGATGGGAAGCTTCGCCCCGGCCTATATGATCCTGTAAACCGAGTGATGAGAAAGCGTGTAGGGAAGGCTGGAGACAATGTGAAATATAAAGAATAACCGAAGATATGAAATTGAGAAATGTAATGATACCGGCAGCTGCCTGCGTTGCGCTTTGCGCCCTTGCAGCGCCTGTGAAGCGAAATGTTATTGACGAAGTCGCCTGGATTGTGGGTGATGAGCCCATTTTCCGTTCGGAAATAGAGGATCAATATGCACAGATGCGCTCAGAGGGAACATCCATCGCCGGTGACCCATATTGTGTCATACCAGAGAGGATAGCAGTTGAAAAGCTTTATCTTCATCAAGCAAAGATAGATACGGTAGAGGCTCCTGAGGGACAGGTGCAAAGCTCTGTTGACAAGCGACTCGCATATTTTGTGGATAATCTTGGTTCAAGGGAGAAAGTGGAGGAGTATTTCCGTAAACCGTATGCCCAGCTTAGAGAACAGCTCCTTGAAGTGATGCGTAATAATTATATTGTGGAGCAGGTGCAGAGCAATCTTACCAAGGATGTGAAGGCCACTCCGAATGATGTGCGCAAGTATTTCTCAGCTCTTCCTGAAGATTCGATTCCTTATGTTCCCATGCAGGTTGAGGCGCAGATCATCACTATCAATCCTGTTATTCCCGCGCAGGAGATAGAGGATGTCAAAGCCCGTTTGCGTGATTATGCCGACAGGGTAAACCGGGGGGAGTCAAAGTTCTCGACCCTTGCCATCGCATATAGTGAAGATGGTTCGTCAATGCAGGGAGGTGAGCTTGGTTATAACCCTCGATCAGCTTGGGTTCCGGAATTTGCAAACGTGGCATTCAATCTCAACGACCCCAATAAAGTCTCGCGTATAGTGGAGACAGAATATGGTTATCATATAATTCAGCTTATTGACAAGAAAGGTGATATGGTTAATGTCCGTCATATCCTCCTGACTCCGAAAGTAAGTGACAAGGATCTGCGTGACGCGACAGTTCGTCTTGATTCTCTACGCAAGGAGATTGTAGCCGATAAATTCCCGTTTGAAGAGGCTGCCAAATATGTGTCACAGGATAAGGATACCAAGAATAACAAAGGTATTATGGTGAATTCGCTTACAGGAAGCACGCGCTTCGAGATGCAGGATCTCCCGCCGGAGATTGCCAAGCGAGTGGAACTCATGCAGCCGGGTGACGTATCAGAAGCTTTTGTCATGAAAGACCAGAAGCGTAACAAAGACATAGTGGCTATAGTGAAGCTGACACAGAGAGTGCAAGGGCACAAAGCTAATCTCTCGGATGATTACAACATGATCAAAGAGATGTATGAGAGGATGCGGAAGAATGAGATTCTCAAGGAGTGGGTTGAACAAAAGATAAAGGATACATACGTCAAGATAGCCGACGGTTGGAACAATTGTGAGTTCGAATACGACGGATGGATAAAATGAAAACTCCAAAGGTCATAGTATTTCTCCTGGCAACCATCGTGTTGCTGGGAGGAATCTCTGTTATGGATTCCCTTCATGCGCAGCAGAGGAAGAAAGCAGAGAGCAAGGAGTCGTTTACCCGTCCGAAACCTACCCAGCCGATCAAACCCACTGTTCCGGATGCTAACAGGTATCAGGAAGACAAGGTTTTTCTGGAGAAAGCGGATTCTCTTTTCCGTCCTCCTCATGACAGCGAGGAGCGACAGATCGTGAAGGGCAATGTCGTTTTCCGCCAAGGGGGGATGTGGATGTATTGTGATTCCGCTTATTATTTCCCACAACGGAATTCAATGGATGCATTTGGACATGTGGAAATGCGTCAGGGTGATACATTGTTTGTATATGCCGACAAGCTGTTTTATGATGGAGGGGAGCGTCATGCGATTCTAACATCCGGTCCGTCAAGAAATGATGTCACACTGAAAGACCCGAAGGTGACACTGACTACTGACAGCCTTGATTATGATCTTAATTCAGAGATTGGATGGTATACCAGGGGCGGTAAGCTACAAGATGATATCAACGAGCTTACATCGGTATATGGAGAATATTCTCCTGCCACAAAGCTCGCAAGGTTTGAGAATGATGTTGTTCTTGTAAACACAAAGGATGGTTACAAGATGTTTACCAATGAGCTTGATTACAATACGGGTACACATATTGCGACCATCAATACAGAGACCCGCATCGAGGGCGCTAACGATACAATTCTTACAACAAGCGGGCGTTACAATACGCAGACAGATAATGCAGTGTTGACATCACGTTCCACAATATTGCATCGTGACAGTTCCATGAACGTCGTGACGCTTGAAGGTGATTCAATAATCTATGACAAGGCATCGCGTGTCAGTAGGGCATATATGTTCCGTGACAAAATGAAGAATCCTCAGCCGATGGTTTTGACCGACACTGCACGCAAAATGAAACTTATCGGAGGATATGGTGAGTATGATGATTCATTACGTCGTGCATATTCAACAGATTATCCACTCCTCATAGAGTTTTCTCGTCCGGATACCCTTTTTCTGCGTGCCGATACAATATTGACCTCCATAAGGGTTGAATATGTGTGGCCGGATAGTCTTTCGCATAATTTAACGGCAGAGACACGTGCAAGGCTTCAGTCTTATTCCTCATTGCAGGAGATAGCGGATGATCTGCGAGCTTCACTGTCAACATTGCCGTCAGGATTTATCAAGCCCGGGAATGAAGGGAAGTTGCTCGGATTCAGCAGTCTTTTTTTCAAGCGTCTTGATGATTTGAAGAAAGCCCAGAATTCTGTTGAGGTAAAAAAGAAACCTGTAAGTGATAATGAGCGGGTAGAGGTTGTATCCGCAGATACGACAGTTGTACTGCCATCCATGGATTCGATTGCAGTCCAGGCTGCGGTCACAACACCAATATCCGCAAATGATCCTCATTCAATCAGTCTTGAAGAGATAATTGTAGAGAAGGATACTTTAGAGACAATTAAAAGCGGTCCGAGACTTGATAAACTTGGAAGAGATTCAACATATATGGTGCCTAAGGATTATCACGTTGCCAAGGCGATAGGGCGTGCGCGCTTCTTCCGTCAGGATCTCCAGGGCGTGGCAGACACCATGATCTATGAGGAATATGACACCATGCTTTATCTGATTCGCAAGCCAATAGTCTGGAGCGACCAGAAACAGGTGTATGGTGACAAGATAAATATCCATTTCAATGATTCAACGGTGGATCGTGCGGATCTTCCCCTTACCGGATTTATGGCAGAACATGTAGGAGAGGATCTCTACAATCAGCTTTCCGGTAAGTCTATGGTGGCTTATTTTGAAAATGATGAACTTAAGAATCTTTTTGTCAAGGGAAATGTTGAAACAATTTTCCTGCCCATGGAGAATGATTCTACATATAATAAGCTTGTGACAGTAGAAAGCTCGTTCCTTACGATAGATATGAAGGCAAGGACGCTCGACAAACTGAAATTCTGGCCTGAGACGACAGGCACTCTCCAGCCGTTATTTCTCGTCAAGCCATCGCAGCAATATCTCCAGGGTTTCAAATGGTTTGAGTACCTCCGACCTAAAAGGGAGTGGTATGGCGACCGATGGAAATGGATAGATGATCTCGGAGAGGTTCCGGAAGCTCTCGACAATTATTTCAAGGATAATACACCTGCGAGAAAAAGTAAATCAGTTCAGTAAGAGATGACAGATATAATTAGATTATTGCCCGATTCTGTAGCAAACCAGATTGCCGCAGGGGAAGTGATCCAACGACCTTCTTCAGCCATCAAGGAGCTGGTGGAGAATGCAGTTGATGCCGGGGCGACAGATATCAGAATCATCGTAAAGGATGCCGGAAAAACCATGATTCAGGTAATCGACAACGGCAGCGGAATGTCGGAGACCGATGCTCGCATGGCTTTTGAAAGGCATGCCACTTCCAAGATACGCAATGCTGAGGATCTTTTCACACTTCATACAATGGGTTTCAGGGGAGAGGCATTGCCTTCCATATGTGCCATCGCGGAAGTAGATGTAAAGACAAGAAGAGAAGGCGATAAGCTTGGAACACATCTTGTCATATCCGGAAGCCGGGTTGAAAGCCAAGAACCGTGTGTGTGTGAAAAGGGTACGGTAATTACAGTAAAGAAATTGTTTTTCAACGTTCCTGCCCGCCGCAAATTTCTGAAATCTGACAGTGTGGAGCTGGCTAATATTGTCAGAGAGTTTGAGAGAATGGCTCTTGTAAACAATCATATACGTTTGGGTCTGGATACCGGTACGCGAACCATTGATCTGCGAGCAGGATCGTTTCGTCAGCGTATAATCGAATTGTGGAAAGCAAGCCTCGACAATCAGCTTTTACCCGTGAATGTGGAGACCTCTTTGGTGAAGATAGAAGGCTTCATCTCGCGGCCGGAATATGCGAGGCGTCGGAATCCGTTGCAATTTTTGATTGCGAATGGCAGGAATATGCGTCATCCTTATTTTCATAAGGCTATTACAGGCTGTTATGATTCTCTTATCGCACCAGACACTCAACCGTGTTATTTTCTTAAATTCACTGTCGATCCACAGAGTGTTGATGTGAACCGTAGCCCGACAAAGGATGAGATCAAATTTGAATATGAGCAGCAAATATGGCCTATATTGCAGGCTGCGGTAAAGGCCGCACTTGGTAAGTTTTCGGCCGTTCCATCGATCGACTTTTCTTCTGATGCTATACCGGTAAGACCTCTGAGGGAGGGGGAGCTTCCTACGGAGCCGGTAATAGAAATGAAGCATAATTACAATCCTTTCAAAACAGAGTATGAAAGGAAACCGTCGACAAACAATTGGGAAACGCTGTATGACAATTTCAAGCGAGGCTCTGATAATTCAGAACTCTCTGCAGAAATTCAAGAAATTCCTGATACTACGGTATCGGGAATCGGACAATTTGAGGTTTCTGAATTCGATGCTGTGACATCAAACTCCCTTTTCGAAGAGGAGCCTAAGGGAAAGCTGGAGGCAATGTGCATGCAATATGCATCCAAATATATTATTACTTCCTCGCGTAATGGTCTCATGATAATTGATCAGCACAGGGCTCATGTCAAGATTCTTTATGAGGATTACATGCGAAGGGTTGAAAAAATGGAGGTTGTCTCGCAGAGTGTGATGTTTCCGGAATCCATTACTCTCGATGAAGTGCAGCGGGCTGCCCTTCTTGAAGTAGGGGATGATCTTAAGCGTCTTGGATTTTCTTTGGAATATGAGTCGGGGGAAACCTGGCTTATCACATCGCTTCCTGCAATGCTTAAAAAGGGGACTCCGAAAGATATGGTGCTCCGAATATTGGATTCTGTTACAGAAGATTCCGCTAATTACGGGCTTGATGCCAGAGGTGGGTGTTCCATAGCGTCGAAGGTAGCGCTGATGATGGCTCGTTCGTCTGCTATCAGAAGAGGTGAGAAACTGAGTTCTACCGAGATGGAGCATCTGTGTGCGGAATTATTTGCATTGCCAGATCCTGCCCTTACTCCGAATGGCAACAGGATATTCTGTCTTCTTGATGAGGCGCGTCTTGATTCATTATTTCAATAGGGGAGAATAAGGTTAAGGAGTTTGTCGCCAGTCAACCCGGGAATCACAGACTCAGGGTTGATTTTGCTGATGATTTCATGAAGGGAAGGTTTGTTACATTGGACTCCATTTAGTGCGTTGCATATGCGCTGGTCAATATCCTCCCGCATGAAAAAATCTCCGGAGATATTGAAATCATTTATTAAATTATTGCTGTCAAGGCGATATTCGATCTGAAATTCACCGATTCCATCGAGTCGAAGCAGATTGGATATCAGTTGCTTGCCGGATGCTTCAGTGTGATTACCGGATGTGTCTTCTATCTTTATGAATGAAGGGTCGTAGTAGCGGCTTTCTATCCTGACGATTTCATCAAGATCCTTTTCAGTTATCACATATGGATCACCGTCGGTTATAGATTCTATCATGTACCTCTCAAAATCGCAAGGAGATAGTGATATGCCTTCATTCTTAAGGCAAGTAACACGCGATTTTACGGATTTTACACCTTTTGATTCGAGCTTGGCGCGAGATGGCGTAAGAGCATTGGATATGTGCGCCGGATCAAAATCATATAGCATGGTGCCGTGTGCTATACATCTCCCCGGAATATGATAGAATGCGTTTCCGGATACCTTCTTCTCATCAATGGTAATATCGTTGCGTCCGGTAGCGACAGCGTTTATTCCTATATTTCTCAGAGCCGTAGCTATAATGCCGGTATAGCGTGCAAACTCTTCGGTGACATTATCTCCATCTGTAATATATGAAAACATAAAATTTTCACGGTCTGCAAATACAGCGCCACCACCGCTTCTGCGGCGAACAACATCAATGCTATTCTCTTTGCAGTAATTGAGGTTGACTTCTTTGGCTATTTCCTGATTTCTGCCGCATATCACAGTTGGATCGACTTGCCATGAAAAGAAATAGTCTCCTGCAGGCATATGTCTTGCAACCCATTCTTCTGTGGCAAGGAAAAATGGTAGTCTCCTGTTTATCGTATCAATGTTTCCCGGAAATTTAATGTGTTTCATTGAAAAAAGTTTATATTACTGCAGCGGCATATAAGCCACTCAATTATTACGTTTTGGCAAATTTACATAAAATCAATGAGAAAATACTAAATAATATTTAATTATTGGTGCCGGTATAATTAAGGTCCTTGACACCTGCGCCTTTGCTCAAATAGCTATGCGATGCCTTAAATAAGTTCATAATATAGAAAAATGGTTATATAATCTGAAATTATGGTATAAATACATACTGATTATATAGTAATTTTGCATTATCTCCAAAGTAATCTCATTATGAAAAAAATTATTATATCAACTGCATTAATTGGATTGACATTTATGGCAAGTTCTCAGAATCCTACAAAATTGACAGCAAATGAAGTAGATCCGAACCAGACGGCAGGACGCGCACAACTCGGAGAGTTCGCGCCCAAATTTGCTGAACTTAATGATGATATATTGTTCGGGCAAGTCTGGAGTCGCACAAATAAACTTTCAAAGCGCGACCGGAGCATAGTAACAGTTACAGCTCTTGTATCGAGCGGAATCATTGACCAGTCGCTTGGATTTCATTTGCAAGAAGCAAAGAGAAACGGTGTTACTAAAACTGAGATATGCGAGGTACTAACCCAAGTGGCATTCTATGCCGGTTGGCCTAAGGCATGGGGAGCATTCCGTCAGGCAGTAGATGTCTGGAAAGACAATACAGAGGCAACCGATGCTAAAGAGAAATTTGAGCAGGAGAGTATCTTTCCGATAGGTGACCCCAATACAGCATATGCTAAATATTTTATTGGCAACAGTTATCTTGCGCCACTTTCTACTGAGCAAGTCAATTTCTCCAATGTCACCTTTGAGCCTCGTTGTCGCAACAACTGGCACATACATCATGCTGCTTCAGGTGGTGGACAGTTGCTTGTCGGTGTGGCAGGACGTGGTTGGTACCAGGAGGTGGGTAAGCCGGCAGTTGAAATTCTCCCGGGCACAGTCATCCATATACCTGCCAACGTGAAGCATTGGCATGGAGCAGCAGCCGACAGTTGGTTTTCGCATCTTGCCTTCAGTGTGCCGGGGGAAGAGACTTCTAATGAATGGCTTGAACCTGTCACAGATGCAGAGTATGATCTGATAAAGTAATTGCAATATTGCGTTACGATTATATCGTAAAATACCCGGCGTATTCAAAGTTCTGAATACACCGGGTATTTATTTCTATAACCTAAGGTTACTTAGCTGAACCAGTAGAGCTGTGCGAGAGACAATTTTTTTGCCGGTGGAACGGTTGCAAGAACGCCATCAACTGTAACTTCGAATGTTTCGGGATTAACTTCGATATTCGGTGTCGCAGTGTTGCGGATCATGCATTCTTTTGTAAGCTGGCGAACACTATGAACAGGGTAGACGATGCTCTGAAGTCCGTATCTTTCCTTGATACCGGCTTCAACGGAAGCGCGGCTGACAAATGATATACGTGATTTTCCAAGTGCTTCGCCATACGCTCCATACATAGGACGCATAATCTTCGGCTGAGGTGTGGTCAGAGATGCGTTTGTATCTCCCATGTTTGCCCAGTTAATCATGCCGCCCTTGATTACGAGCTGCGGTTTGGTTCCGAAGAATGCCGGTTCCCAGAGCACAAGGTCTGCCATTTTACCTTTCTCAATTGAACCGAGAATATCTGAGATACCATAGCAGATTGCCGGGTTAAGTGTAATCTTGGCGAGATATCGGAGCACGCGGAAGTTATCGTTGTTATCTGAATCCTCGGGAAGTTTACCTCTAACTTGTTTCATGTATGATGCCATCTGGAATGTTCTCATGAATGATTCACCGACGCGTCCCATTGCCTGAGAGTCAGAAGATACCATTGACAGAATACCAAGATCGTGGAATACATTCTCGGCAGCCTGCGTTTCAGGACGAACACGGCTTTCAGCGAATGCAACGTCAGAAGGAATATTCGGATTAAGGTTGTGGCAAACCATAATCATATCGAACAACTCTGCCTGTGAATTGATACCAAAAGGAAGTGTGGGGTTGGTTGATGAAGGAAGCACATTCATAAGAGAAGCCACTTTCAAAAGGTCCGGTGCGTGACCACCACCGGCACCCTCAGTGTGGTATGTATGTATGGTTCTGCCATCAATTGCAGCGATTGTATCCTCTACATAACCTGATTCGTTGAGGGTATCCGTGTGTATCGCTACCTGGACATCATATAAATCAGCTACAGACATACAGCTTCTGATAGCTGCTGGAGTAGCGCCCCAGTCCTCGTGAATCTTGAATCCGCAAGCTCCGGCGAGCATTTGGTCTTCCAGATTCTCACGGCATGAGCAATTACCCTTACCAAGGAGACCGATATTGATGGGGAGCGCATCAAATGCCTGCAACATACGTTTGAGGTTCCACGGGCCGGCGGTGATAGTGGTTCCGTTTGTTCCATCAGTAGGACCGACACCACCACCTACGAGGGTCGTTATACCGTTCGACAGCGCATCATATGCCTGTTGTGGAGCGCACATATGCACGTGGCCATCGATACCAGCGGCTGTAAGAATCATGTGTTCACCGGATATGGCATCGGTTGACGGACCAGTTACCAGCTCGGGTGTTACGCCTTTCATGACATTAGGGTTACCAGCCTTTCCGATTCCGGCAATCTTTCCATCCTTGATACCAACGTCAGCTTTTACTACTCCTAAAACCGGATCAAGTATAGTGACGTTTGTTATCACGAGGTCAAGGCTTCCGGCGCCGGAGGTGCATTCGTTGGCAAGTCCCATGCCGTCACGGAGAGTCTTTCCGCCGCCATAGACAGCCTCATCACCGAAAGTGCGGAGGTCTTTCTCTATCTCTACATACAGATCGGTGTTACCGAGTCTGATTTTATCGCCCACGGTTGGACCGAAGAGCATATTATTTTCTTGTCTTGATATAGTAGCCATGGCGGTTTATTTTTTTTGTTCAGTTTCTGTATATTCTGCTTCAGCTTCCTCTTCGGAAACAGTCTTGTAGCCATATTCCGCAATGCGGCGTTCAGCCTCTATGCGTTTTGGATAATATGTAGGCATATCCTCGAGTCCGGTGTATCCGTTAACAAGATCATCAAAACCGATGACTCTGCGTTTGCCGGCGTATGCAACTACCTCAACTTCCTTCTCCTCACCTGGCTCAAAACGAACGGCTGTGGTAGCAGGGATATTAAGATGGCAACCGTATGCTTTCTTCCTGTCAAACTCGAGATAACGGTTTGTCTCAAAGAAATGGAAATGTGATCCTACCTGGATAGGACGGTCACCTGTGTTTCTTACAACAATCTTCGCAGTGCGACGGTATTCGTTGTATTCGATAGGGGTATCAGCGAGAATTACTCCACCCACTGGAACATAATCTTTGGGTGTGAACCCCGGTGTGTTGGGATATGCAATATCCGGTTTGCCCGGAAACACTCCATTAGGCTGGGAATAGGTTTCCTGCGGTGTGTTTTTATTCTGATCCATAGTAAATTTTTTTAATAATGTTATTTGATAGGATGGTGGATTGAAACAAGTCGCGAACCATCGGTAAACACGGCTTCTACCTGAAGCAATGTGATCATATCTGCCACCCCGGGCATAACCTGATCTTTTGTAAGCACGGTTGATGCATCGTGCATCACTTCCTCAACAGTCTTTCCCTCTCTGGCTCCCTCGAGGGCACAGCTTGTGATATACGCAACCGCCTCGGGATAGTTCAACTTGATTCCCTTCTGCAGACGTCGCTCAGCGACCATTCCGACCATCAGCAGGGTAAGTTTGTCTTGCTCTTTAGGTGTAAAATGCATAGTAATTAGTTTTTGAATAATTTTCAATAATTATGCCTTGACGGTTGTGGCGCATTCCTCAGCCATCTTTAACATTCATTAATTAAACAAATAAAGTGAGGCTTAGGTTTATGCCTTATATTGCATTAATTTAAATTCATAATCTTTACAAATAACATACCTATATGCCAAGTCAACTATTCATCAGCGCATAAAAACAAAGGGTTCCGAAAAATCGGAACCCTTTTGCTTTTATGCGCGAAGTGATTATTTCTTTGCGCGGTTGCCGTAACGGCTGCGGAATTTGTCCACACGTCCGGCAGTGTCGACGAGTTTCTGCTTTCCTGTGAAGAAAGGGTGTGAGGAGCTTGTGATCTCAAGTTTTACAAGAGGATACTCCTTGCCGTCGATCTCGATAGTCTCACGAGTTGCAACCGTTGAACGGGTGATGAATGTCTCGTCGTTTGACATATCTTTAAATACCACCTCGCGGTATTCTTTGGGATGAATGTCTTTTTTCATTTTAGTAAAAATACTGCAGTTAATTTGTTAAAAATTTCTTGACAGGTCGCGATCCCGTCAAATGGCTTGCAAAGTTAACACTTTTTCCTGAAACCACCAAAACCTTGTGTCATTCATTATGCATAAAAGATATATGAAAGTAACGGGGAAACTGAAAAAGCTTCCCCGTTACGTATATCGGATTAATATGGTTCTGAATTATTCGAATTCTACCAAAGGCTGGTCTGTAGCAATCACGTCACCTTCGTTGACAAGGAAGCGTTTGATTGTGCCTTCCATGTCTGTAGCAAGGTCGTTCTCCATCTTCATTGCTTCGTAAACGAGGAGCAGATCACCGGTTTTCACGGTCTGACCGGGTTTGGCAAGAATCTCGATTACAGTTCCACCCATGGGCGCGCGGAATACTTTGCCGGTGATCTCTTCAGTTGCGGCTGCGGTTGCTGCCGGAGCTGCCTCAGCTTTTGCCGGTGCTTCCTCAGCTTTCTTCTCGGCCTGTTTTGCCTCGAACTCTGCTTTGCGCTTATTCTTGAGGAATGTATTTGCAACAGAGGGAAGAAGTTCGAGGAGAAGGAACTCCTCTTCATTCTGGGCAAGCTTCATGCCGCCGAATTCAGGCAACTCTGGGTTGGCAGGCTCGCGGAAAGAGCTTGTATCGTAAGGACGCTCTTCAGCTGAGCCGGTGATTTTCTCACGGAATGCAGGGTCGATAGCGACCGGAGTCTTACCGTATTCACCTTTTACGAGAGAAATGAACTGATTGTTCTTGTTTGAATAGTCGGGAGCCCCTTTGCGACGGTCGAGAGCGAGAGCCACGGCCTGTGAGCCTACGATCTGGCTTGTGGGAGTCACGAGCGGAACAAGACCTGCATCGCGGCGCACTTTCGGGATGAGAGCCATAGCCTCATCGAGAACATCCTCAGCCTTGAGGGCACGGAGGTTAGCAACCATGTTGGAATACATACCACCGGGAACCTCTGCATTCTTGACGAGCTCGTTGGGTTTGGGGAATCCGAAGTAAGCCTCAATCTTATGGCAAGCATCGAGGAGCTCTTCCTCGCGGTTCTCGTTAGCTGCTGCGATTGCGCGATCGAATTCTGCATCAATTTCTTTCGGCATTTTTGCATAATACTCATCGAAATCGTTTGGCCATTTGTCCTTGTTGAGGTCAAAGTCAGCAAGAGCCTTGCGCGCACCGACGAGTTCCTTACGGATTTTAGCGACAGCGTCCATATTCACAGCCATCTCAATTCCGAGTTTCTGGCAGAAAATCCATACAAGCTCGATTGCGGGTGCCGCAGAACCTCCTCCGAACCACCATATGTTGGTATCGACGATATCTACACCTTTAATAATTGCAGTAAGCACAGCGGCAAGACCGTAACCTGGAGTGCAGTGTGTGTGGAAATCAACAGGCACTTTGAGCGACTGTTTCAGTTTTGGCATAAGAGTGAAAATTCTGGAAGGATTCACGAGACCGGCCATGTCTTTAAGAGTGACCATCTTCGCACCGAGAGCTTCCATCTCTTTTGCTTTCTCCACAAAATATTCATCTGTGAATATCTTCTCTGGAGCGGCAGGGGCGTCATTGCCGCCGAAAAGTTTTGCAAAGAATCCTTTTTTCTTGGGAGCTTCAACTGGAGCATCCTTAGGATCAACCGTGTAGCAAACTGCAGTATCGGATATTCCACCGAGCTGGTTGATCATTTTGACAGATTCCTTGATATTGTCGATATCATTGAGCGCATCGAAGATACGCATTACATTCAAACCGTTGTCAATGGCTTTCTTATAGAAGCCCTCGAGAACATAGTCGGGGTAGGGAACATAACCGAAGAGGTTTCTACCGCGCGAGAGTGCAGAAAGAAGAGAAATACCCTTCATCTCTTTAGAGCAGGCGCGCAGACGATCCCATGGGGATTCGCCAAGATAACGCATTACGGAATCAGGAACGGCACCGCCCCATACCTCCATAATATAGAATTTAGCTTCGCGATAAAGGGGAAGAAGTTTGTCAACGTTCTCCTGCTTCATGCGGGTGGCGAACAGCGACTGCTGGCCGTCGCGCAGAGTGAGGTCTCGGATCTGTAATACCTTTGCCATTTGTGTTGTTGTTATTAGTGTTAAGGTTTCAAATTCAAGTTGAAATGAAATAAATATCTTTAAGCAACCATAATCGGTAGCTTAATTTTCGGTAAATATAGATATAAATTTCATATCGCACAAAAAATTATTGAAATTTTTCTGTATTTCATTCAAAAATACCTTCAACAGCCTCTTCTTCCACAGTTTCATTGCCTGAATATGTGATTATCTCACCTTCGCAGGCATTGTAATTATCGGGGAATTTAAATTTCGCATCCTGCCTGTAAGGAAGTTTTGAATCAGCATAAACTTTCTGCATGTAGAGACCGTAGATAGGCAACGCTGCGCGTGCTCCTTGGCCGAATGCCATCGAGTTGAAATGGATGTAGCGTTCCTCACCACCGACCCATACGCCTGTCACGAGCTCTGGGGTGAATCCCATGAACCAGGAGTCAGAGTTTGAGTTGGTAGTACCGGTTTTGCCACCCATCTCCGCTGTGATGTTGTAGCGGGAGCGAAGGCTTGCTCCTGTTCCGCTGTCAACCACATTCAGAAGTATTGAGAGTATCTTATAATATGCGTCTTCAGAGGTGACTTCAGTGCGATGCGGCACAGCTGAATAAATAAGGTTTCCTTGATTATCCTCAATTCTTGTCACGAACACCGGATCAACGCGTATGCCGTTATTTGCAAATGCAGTGTATGCAGCCACCATGTGGCCGACAGGCACATCAACTGTGCCGAGACATAGCGGAAGGGTAGGATCGATATATCCGGTGATTCCGAACATACGCATCTTGTTTGCAAGGCTGACGGGGGTCAGCTCGTTGACAAGTCGAGCGGAAATCCAGTTGTTTGAGTTTGTAAGCGCCCATCTCAGGTCTACCATCTCTCCGACACGGGCATGGCTTGAATTTCTCGGAGCCCAGTTGCCGAATACAGGTTGTGTATTTGAGAACATAGAGCATGGAGTGAAATCCTGCTCCATGGCAAGTGTGTAAAGGAATGGTTTTGCCGTTGAACCGATCTGGCGTTTACCACGGCTTACCATATCATACTGGAAGTGAGTAAAGTCAGGACCACCCACATATGCTTTTACATAACCGTTGACAGGATCCATGCTCATGAGTCCGGTACGCAAAATGGTTTTCATATATAGGAGAGAATCGTAGGGTGACATTGTGACTGTCTTTGATCCAGGAACAATTTTACTAACCTGTCTGCCATTCTCATTGCGTGTTTCTTTCACGTATGCGAACACATCCATTTCATAAGGAGTATGGAAAGCCTTGTCAATCTCGTCTTCAGAAAGACCGGCTTTTTTCATGTTGCGGTAACGCTCCGTTTGTTTGACAGCGTTGCGTATGAGCTTCATCACGCCGTCATGACTTAGTTCGGAAGCGTTAGTGGTGTAAGGCCCCGTGCGTTGTCCTCTTTTCTCGCTTTCGAAAGCCGGCTGCAGGTAACCACCGAGATGTTGATACACCGCATCTTCGGCATAACGTTGCATTCGGGTGTCAATTGTGGTGTATATCCTGAGTCCGTCGGTATAGAGATCATAATAGCTTCCGTCGGGTTTCGGATGTTTGAGTATCCATCCATAAAGAGGATTCTCTTCCCATTGCGTCGAGTCCGTGTTATAGTTACCCATGGCGAGAGTGTACGCCACGCGAGATTTATAATCTGAGCGTTGTGGGCGTTCCGGCTTTTTGGCAGTCATGAGTCTTCTTATCTCCTCGCGAAGATAGGGTGCCCCTCCCTCCTTGTGGTCAACCTTGTGATAATCGAGAGTAAGGGGCAACGCTTTCAGCGAATCACCTTCCGCGGCAGAGATAAACTCTGCTTTCACCATCTGGTCGATAACCGTGTTGCGTCTGTTTCTGGCGCGCTCCTCATGCCTAAGGGGATTGTAATAGCTCGGGTTCTTCAACATTCCCACAAGCAACGCTGCCTCCTCAGCCTTGAGGTCTCCAGGCTCCTTGCCGAAATATACATTGGCTGCGGTCTTAATGCCGACTGCATTATTAAGAAAGTCAAAGCGGTTGAGATACATGTTGATGATCTCGTCTTTGGTATAAAAACGCTCCAGTTTCACCGCTATCATCCATTCGATGGGTTTCTGGATTGCTCGTTTCAGTATGTTGCCTGTAGGCTGTGAATACAACTGTTTTGCAAGCTGCTGTGTTATCGTCGAAGCTCCTCCGGCAGATTTGTCACCCATGATTACGGTCTTCACCATAGTTCGACCGAGAGCTTTGAAGTCGATTCCTGAATGCTCTTTGAATCGCACGTCCTCTGTAGCTATCAAGGCGTTTATGACGTGGGGAGAGACTGCGTCATAATCAGTATATACACGATTGCCGGCACCGAAATAATACCTCCCCAATTCCGTTGTGCCATCCGACGCGAATACAAGAGATGCGAGCTTGTCATGAGGGTCTTCCAATTCCTCGATAGGCGGCATGTAGCCTATCACACCATTATATACAAGCAGGAGAAAAAGAAATATGAATGCTCCAAGACTAAGGAAAGAAGCCCATAGCCATTTTACTATTCTCTGGTTTCGCTTTATTCGTTTTGCAGAGCGAGCATCGAAACCGTTATTCTCTATATTGTCATTCAAACCGTTGTAATTACTCATTTAAGTTGTTTAAACTAATTTACGAAACTAAAATGACGGCTTAAAGTATACCTCATGAAAACTTATGAGGTATATGCCGTGTGTTGCCTTAAGCAATCTGCAAATATAAGAATTTTTATTTTCTTTTTTGCACTGAGAAGCCGAATTTTCCAATAAGTTTGCCAAGTTCATAGTAATTGCCGTGGCTGTAAGCCATGATTCCTGAACTTTCAAGAGAGAATCGACCTGTTTCCGGATCTATGTATTTGTCATCAGCACGTACGTTAAGCACCTCGGCTATGAACATGTCATGACTGCCAAGTGAGACAATTGATTTCACTCGGCATTCAATTGAGAGTGGTGATTCTTCGATAGTGGGGGATGCTACTTTTTCACCGGGTATGGGCGTTAATCCTGTTTCTTTCCATTTGTCATAGTTCTTGCCGGATCTTACGCCAGCCCAATCTGTAGCTTTTGCCATGTCGGCGGTTGTCAGGTTTATTGTGAATTCCATTCTATCCCTGATGATAGGATATGAGTGACGTTCCGGACGAACAGAGATATAACACATTGCAGGATCAGAACATATTGTTCCGGTCCAAGCCACAGTGAGCATGTTCCATTCCTCACGGTCAGCTCCACATGTCACTAATGCTGCCGGAAGAGGGTAAACCATAGTTCCGGGACGCCATGATACCTTTGCCATATTATCAATAAATAAGCATTTGATTATAAACATTGCCTCTTCGGAAACAGTGTCCACAGCCGTGAACACGAGCCACAGGCAGTAATTTTTGAACAAAATTAGTATAAATCCTATAAAAGCTGTTAAAGGTGTGGAAATTTTTTATATCTTTGCGTTTAACAAATAGGCCGGATTGTGCACGCGGATCTGAATATCCTGTGCCGGAACGGCGGAAATGGAAATATTAATGTATTAACTTATATAGAAATTATGAGTAATGACGAATTGTTGAGAACCGTAACAGAGCGGGCTCAGAAATGGCTTACGCCTCAGTATGATGAGGAGACACGCGAGGCAGTGCAGAAGATGCTTGATGCCGAAGATAAGACTGAACTTATAGAATCTTTCTACAAGGACCTTGAGTTTGGAACAGGTGGTCTCCGTGGTATCATGGGAGCTGGCACCAACCGTATGAACAGATACACTGTAGGCGCAGCGACACAAGGACTTGCAAATTATCTTAAGGATTGCTTCAAGGAGCTTCCCCAGATCACTGTGGCTGTCGGTCACGACGTGCGTCATAATTCCCGTAAGTTTGCTGAGTTGACGGCGGATATTTTCTCTGCCAACGGTATAAAGGTATATCTTATGGATGGTCCGTGTCCTACACCAGAGGTTTCATATGCTATCCGTAAACTCGGATGCCAGAGTGGTGTGATGGTTACAGCAAGCCACAACCCGAAAGAGTATAACGGTTATAAAGCTTATTGGAGTGATGGCGCTCAGATGATCGCTCCCCACGATGTAAAGACTATTGAATATGTGAACGCGATTACTTCGGTTGATCAGATTAAGTTCACACCTAACAAAGAATTGATCCAGGAGATCGGTAAGGATCTCGACCAGCAGTATCTTGCCGATATTCATACATTGTCTCTTGATCCGGAGGCAGACAAACGTCACAAGGATATGAAGATCGTGTACACACCGATTCACGGTACAGGTTCACGTCTGATGTTTGATTCATTGAAACTCTGGGGCTTTGAGAATGTTATACACGTTCCGGAGCAGGATATCCAGAGCGGAGATTTCCCCACAGTCGTTTCTCCTAACCCGGAGAATCCTGAGGCTATGGCAATGGGTGTTGCCAAGGCTAAGGAAGTTGGAGCGGATCTCGTTCTCGCATCCGATCCCGATGCAGACCGTATCGGTCTTGTAGTGCGTGATAAGAAAGGGGAGTATCAGCTCGTGAATGGTAACCAGCTTGTTATGCTGCTCCTCTATTACATCATTACCCAGAATGTCGAGAAAAAACTTCTTAACGGTAATGAATATTGCGTGAAGACTATCGTCACCACTGAAACTGTGAAGCGTATAGCAGATGCAAATGGTATCAAATGCTTCGATTGCTACACAGGTTTCAAGTGGATAGCCGATGTTATGCGTAACATGGAGGCTACCGGCCGTTATATCGGTGGTGGAGAGGAAAGCTACGGCTTCCTTGCAGAGACATTCGTGAGAGACAAGGATTCAATTTCTGCAAACTCTTTGATTGCGGAGGCTGCTGCATGGGCTGCTGACAAGGGTATGAACCTTTATGAGCTTCTTGTTGATATCTATGCAACTTATGGTTTCTCTCGTGAGCGTGGTGTAAGCGTTGTTCGTCCCGGAAAGAGCGGAGCTGAGGAAATCGTGGCAATGATGAAGGAATTCCGTGAGAATCCTCCGAAGGAGTTGGCAGGAAGTGCGGTAACATGCATTAAAGATTATTCTGACCTCAATTGCAGAAATCTTAAGACCGGTGAAGTTACAAAACTTGACTTCCCCACGACATCTAATGTTCTCCAGTTCTTCACTGAAGCAGGTGACAAGGTGTCTATCCGTCCTTCAGGAACTGAGCCTAAGATCAAATTCTATGTTGAGGTTCGCGAGGACATGAAGAATAAAGAGGATTACGAGGCAATCGTGAAGAAAGCCGAGGAGCACATAGATCAGGTTCTTCGTGATCTCAAGGTTATGTAATATTACTGACATAAAAATCACTATGCGCTGCGGAATTCAACATTCCGCAGCGCATTCTTTATTTATATTGGGCTGATTTCTATAATCTGTTGTAGAATATGTGTAAATAATTTGCTGGAATGCGAATAGTTTCTAACTTTGTGGAGATTAAGAGACAAACTCTAAATTATTTATAGATTATTTTACAAGTAAAACATACCATAATGGAAAACAGCAAGATTCTTCTTGACGCCGAATGGCCTGAGATGCCTCAGTTTAAGGACGGTATCCGTCGCGCACCCGACCGTGGATACACTCTTTCACCGGATAAAACCAAGACAGCCTTGAAAAATGCATTGCGTTATCTTCCTCCTGAATTACATGAGAAGGCTGCACCTGAATTTCTTGAGGAGTTGAGAACCAGAGGACGTATCTATGCCTACCGGTTCCGTCCTGAAGGAGATCTTGCGGCAAAGCCGATAGATGAATACAAGGGGAATTGCACCGAAGGGAAAGCATTTCAGGTTATGATTGACAATAACCTCTGTTTTGATATCGCGTTGTATCCGTATGAGCTTGTCACATATGGCGAGACCGGGCAGGTGTGTCAGAATTGGCTGCAGTACCGCCTGATCAAGAAATATCTTGAACAGCTGACTGATGAGCAGACACTGGTTATCGAGTCAGGACATCCGTTGGGTCTATTCCCTTCTAAGAAAGATGCGCCAAGGGTTATAATAACCAATGCAATGATGGTGGGACTTTTTGATAATCCTCACGACTGGCATGAAGCCATGCAGATGGGTGTTGCCAATTACGGTCAGATGACAGCCGGAGGCTGGATGTATATAGGGCCGCAAGGAATCGTGCATGGCACATTCAATACTCTCCTGAATGCCGGCCGTATGAAACTTGGAGTGCCACAGGACGGTGATCTTCGCGGACACCTGTTTGTATCCTCCGGACTCGGAGGCATGAGTGGTGCTCAGCCCAAGGCTGCTGAAATCGCAGGTGCGGCTGCAATCATATCGGAGGTGGATCTTTCCCGTATAATGACCCGTAAGAATCAGGGTTGGGTATCGGAAATCACAGATAATATTCCGGAAGCGTTCCGTCTTGCCGAAGTGGCTATGAAAGAGGAGCGGCCTATATCGGTGGCTTATCATGGAAATGTGGTGGATCTGCTTGAATACGCTGTTGAACATGATAAGAAAATAGAATTGCTCAGTGATCAGACATCATGTCATGCCGTGTACGAGGGAGGATATTGTCCTGCCGGAATATCTTTTGAAGAGCGGACAAAGCTTCTGCATGATGATCCTTCGAAATTCAGAGAACTTGTGGACAGCACTCTGAAACGTCATTTCAATGCTATAAAAGAGTTGACAGCCCGTGGAACATATTTCTTCGATTATGGGAATTCATTCATGAAAGCGATATATGATGCCGGGGTCAAGGAGATTTCACGTAATGGTGTAGATGAGAAGGATGGTTTCATATGGCCGTCTTATGTGGAGGATATAATGGGTCCGATGCTGTTTGATTATGGTTATGGACCCTTCCGTTGGGTTTGTCTTAGTGGGAAGCACGAGGATCTTGTGAAGACAGATAAAGCCGCAATGGAATGTATAGACCCCGACCGTCGCGGGCAGGATAGGGATAATTACAACTGGATACGAGATGCGGAGAAGAACGCCATGGTTGTCGGCACACAGGCACGTATCCTTTATCAGGATGCAATGGGGCGTCTTAAGATCGCATTGCGTTTTAATGAGATGGTAAGAAACGGAGAAGTCGGTCCGATAATGCTTGGCCGAGATCATCACGATGTAAGCGGCACTGATTCACCTTTCCGAGAGACATCCAACATAAAGGACGGATCGAATGTGATGGCAGACATGGCTGTGCAGTGTTTCGCAGGCAACTGTGCGAGAGGTATGAGTCTTGTGGCTCTTCATAACGGCGGTGGTGTCGGTATCGGAAAAGCTATCAACGGTGGTTTCGGAATGGTCTGTGATGGCTCTGAAAGAGTTGACAATATATTGCGTCAGGCTATGCTCTGGGACGTGATGGGAGGTGTTGCCCGCAGAAGCTGGGCCCGTAATGAGAACGCAATGTCGACAGTGAAGGAATGGAACGAGACTCAATCTGAAAATGGATTTATGATAACCGAACCGTTCATTGCGGATGAATCATTGATAAACTCGTTAATATAATAATTGCATAAAATTGCATACATAAGATGAAAAAGATAATAGAATGCGTGCCCAACTTCTCAGAGGGTCGCGATAAAGATATAATTAACGCTATCACAGCAGAAATAGAGAAAGGCGGGGAGGTGCGTTTGCTCGATGTTGATCCCGGAGAGGCGACCAACCGCACGGTGGTGACATTCGTCGGAGAGCCTGAGGCTGTTGTTGAGGCAGCTTTGAGGGGGATGCGAAAGGCAGCCGAACTCATAGATATGCGGGAGCATCACGGTGCGCATCCGCGTATGGGAGCTACAGATGTATGTCCGCTGATTCCTGTAAGCGGTGTCACTCTCGAAGAGTGTGCGGAGCTTGCGAGAGGTCTTGCGAAACGAGCATCAGAGGAGTTGAATATACCTTGTTATTGTTATGAGGCGGCGGCATTCGCTCCGGAAAGGAAAAACCTTGCCGTTTGTCGCGAAGGTGAATATGAAGGCCTGGCAGAGAGGATGGGTAAAGAGGGGAAAGGTCCCGATTTCGGAGACCGTCCTTATGATGAAGATGTGGCACGCACCGGCTGCACGGCTGTCGGAGCTCGCGATTTCCTGATTGCAGTCAACTTCAATCTCAACACAACCTCTACAAGACGTGCAAATGCCATAGCATTTGATGTCCGGGAAAAAGGCCGGCCTAAACGTGAAGGTGGAAAACCGAACGGTAAGCCGATGAAAGATGCAGAGGGAAATACAATCATGCTGCCGGGCACGCTCAAGGCAACAAAGGCAATAGGATGGTTTATAGATGAATATGGTATCGCTCAGGTTTCAATGAATATAACCGACATGGGCGTTACTCCGCTGCATATAGCGTTTGATGAAGTGTCGCGGGCTGCGGCTGCGCGAGGAATACGTGTCACAGGAACGGAGATTGTCGGGTTGATACCGAAGCGTGCGTTGATCGATGCCGGAAAACATTATCTGCGTATGCAACAGCGTTCGTCAGGTATACCGGATAGCGAGATAATAAAAATCGCAGTCAAGTCCATGGGACTTGATGAGCTGAAACCGTTTGATCCATCAGAGAAGGTGATTGAGTATATGCTCGAAGCAGACGGCGATACAAAGAAACTTGTGGATCTGACATGTCGTGGCTTTGCAGACGAGACAGCTTCTGAGTCGCCTGCACCGGGTGGAGGATCAATCTCTGCCTATATGGGCGCCCTTGCTGCGGCTCTCGGCACTATGGTGGCGAATCTGTCGGCACATAAGGCCGGATGGGATGACAGATGGGAAGAATTCTCAGATGTTGCAGAGAAGGGGAGATCGTTGCAGGATCAGTTGATTCATCTTGTAGATGAGGATACCGAGGCATTCAATAGAATAATGGCTGTGTTCTCCATGCCCAAAAAGACAGAAGCTGAAAAAGCGGCTCGTAGCGAAGCTCTTGAATCAGCAACACTCTATGCTACGGAAGTTCCCTTGCGCACAATGAAAACTGCCTTTGAGACATTTGATATTCTCAAATCGATGGCTGCTAAAGGGAATCCGGCTTCCGTAAGTGATGCCGGTGTCGGTGCGTTGGCAGCCAGAGCTGCTGTACAAGGCGCCTACCTCAATGTCAAGATCAATGCTTCAGGATTGAAAAACAGGGTTAAGGCGGAAGCTCTTCTCCATGAGGCTGCTGAAATTTCAAGGGAGGCAGACAAGAAGGAATCAGAGATCATAGCAATGGTGAATGAAATAATTGCGCATCAATGAATAATATCGCGATAAGAAATGCCAGAATAGTGACTCCCATGGGTTTTGCCGCAGCAAAGGGCAAAGATATGGGGCATCTTAACATTATTGATCATGGCGCTATTGTCGTGACAGATGGTGTTATATCATGGTGTGGAGATGATGATGATTTCCCGAGCACATATTCCTCGGACAATTACAGGATAATTGATGCAGGAGGGCGGGTGGTTCTACCCGGTTTTGTGGATTCTCATACTCATCTTATATTCGGCGGATACCGGCCCGATGAATTCGAATGGAGGCTTAAGGGCGACTCTTACATGAGTATAATGGAAAGAGGAGGAGGCATACAGTCAACAGTCAATGCTACCAGAACCGAAAGTGCCGGTTCTCTTGCTGATAAGGCGCAATGGTTTATAGACCGTATGGTCGAGATGGGAGTTACTACTGTCGAGGCAAAAAGCGGTTATGGACTTGATACGGAATCCGAGGTGAAGATGCTTGATGTTATCCAACATCTTGCAGATGCACCGGAACAGAAACTCAGGATTGTATCTACCTTTTTGGGTGCGCATGCAGTACCCAAGGAGTATAAGGGACGCACCGGAGAGTATGTGGATATGATGATCAGGGAGATGCTGCCCGCAGTGAAGGATAAAGCACAATTCTGCGATATATTCACAGAGAAGAATGTATTCGAGATAGAGGATTCCCGTCGCTTCCTGCAAGCTGCGAAAGATATCGGTTTCAAGCTCAAGCTTCATGCAGACGAGATAGTTACTCTTGGTGGCGCGGAGTTGGCTTCCGAACTCAACGCTGTATCCGCTGACCATCTGCTGCATGTGAGTGATGCCGGCATCAAAAGGATGGTTGAAGCCGGGACTGTCGCTACATTATTGCCTCTTACAGCTTTCGCTTTAAAAGAACCTTTTGCCCCGGCAAGAAAATTTATTGAAGCCGGTGCGGCGGTGGCGCTTGCTACAGATCTTAATCCCGGATCATGTTTCAGCGGTTCGATACCTTTGACAATCGCTTTGGCATGCATATATATGAATATGACAATCGAGGAAACGATAACGGCATTGACTCTAAACGGAGCCGCCGCGCTTGATCTCGCCGGTGAAACAGGATCTCTGGAAGTAGGGAAGAGTGGTGATATGTTGATTCTTGAATTTGACAACTATCGGATGTTGCCCTATTATGTTGGAATGAATTGTGTAAACACCGTCATAAGCAAAGGACGGGTTGTATGTGAAAATTTAGAAGTTGTTTAAAAATCAATGTTAATCAGGGGACGCATATCCGAGGCAGATTTT